>JACCDS010257090.1_pt1 | contig 35169 bp, 28 predicted proteins | sample 7446441 | NCBI WGS metagenome assembly JACCDS01 (sample SAMN15323445, study PRJNA562643) | freshwater metagenome | isolation source: river surface water | place: USA:Blue River Watershed | collected 2017-08-17
ACAGCTGGCCGCCGCTCGCCAGGCCTTCGCGCAGTGGCTGCTGGCGCTCTAGCTTTCGGCGATCTGCCCGGCAATGTCAGGGGGTGGAGGCCAGGGCCTTGATGCGCTGCACCATGGCCTGCAGGCCATTGCCCCGCGTGGCGCTCAGATGCTTGAGCAAGTTCAGGCTGTCGAAATAGGCGGTGATGTCAAAGGCCAGGATCTGCTGCGGTGTGCGCGCATTGTAGGCGGCCAGCACCACACCGAGCAGACCGCGCACGATGAAGGCATCGCTGTCGGCCTCGAAATAGAGCTTGCCGCCCTCCTCCCGATGCGTGAGCCAGACCTGACTCTGACAGCCCCGTACCAAGTTCTCCTCGGTGCGATTTTCCGGTGGCAACGCAGGCAGTTCCTTGCCCAGATCGATGATGTACTTGTAGCGATCCTCCCAGCTGTCGAAGAAGGACAGGGCCTCGACGATGTCCTCGGGGGTGATCTCTGTGCCGAAGCGATTGGACGTCATGGTATCCGGCGCGCGGGGCGCTCCTTGTGCGTCAGTAGAACATGCCGGTTTCGAGCTGAGCTTCCTCGCTCATCATGTCCCGGCTCCAGGGCGGATCGAATACCAGCTCGACCTGCACATCCTTCACATTGGGCACGCGACGCACACGGTATTCCACATCGCCCACCAGCACCGGCCCCATGCCGCAGCTGGGTGCCGTCAGCGTCATGGCGATGTCCACCCGCCTGGCCTGCTGATCCACACTGACCTTGTAGATCAGGCCAAGATTCACCAGATCGACCGGAATTTCCGGGTCGTAGACGGTGCCCAGCGCCTGCCAGACCTGAGCTTCGTCAATCAGCTCGCTGGTGGGAGCTGGAAAGCTCAAGGGCTCGGAGGCCAGCCCCAGAGCGCCGGCATCCGTGCCATCCACGCGCACCATCTGCCCGTTGTACACCACCGTGTAATTGCCCCCCAGCGCCTGGGTGATGGCCACGAAGGTGTTCTTCGGGATCGTCAGCGGCGTGCCATCGGGCACGCGACGCGCAGGACAGTCTTCCTGCGCCAGCACCATGCGTCTTTCCATGTCAGTTCACGTTGAAGCTTTCGCCACAACCACAATGGTCCTTGGCGTTGGGGTTGATGAAGCGCAGCTGGCGATTGACGCCCTCGGTGACCAGATCGATGCGCGTGCCGCGGACAATGGCCAGGCTGTCGCGGTCGACCAGCAGTTCGACGCCCTCGTCCAGGGGCACATGCAGATCGTCGGGCCCCGGCTGAGGCACGAGATCCATCACGTACATGTAGCCCGTGCAGCCGCTCTTCTTGACGCTCAGCCGCACTGCGCTGCTTGGCGTGGCACGCTGCAGCTGGGAGCGAAAATGCGCCACGGCGGCCGGGGTCACGTCCACCACATTGTCGCTGGTGGATCTGCTCGGATCGAAAGTCTGTACACTCATTGCGGCATCCTCACGCGTGTCACAGCGTTCACTGGAGAAACTGGCGCGCCTTTTCAAGGGCGGCGAACAGTCGGTCCACGTCTTCGACGGTGTTGTAGAAACAGAAACTGGCGCGCACAGTGCCCGGTATCCCGAATTGGTCCATGATCGGCTGGGCGCAGTGGTTGCCAGTGCGCACGGCGACCCCTTGCTGATCCAGCAGCGTGCCCAGGTCGGCCGGGTGCACACCCGCGAGATTGAAGCTCAAGACACTGGCCTTGTGTGCCGCAGTGCCCACCAGCACCAGGCCGGGCACCCGCTCGGCCAGCGCCACGGCGCGCTCGAGCAGGGCCTGTTCATGCCTCGCAGCACCCACGCGATCCAGCGCCTGCAGATAATCCACGGCCGCGCCCAGACCGATCGCACCGGCGATGTCCGGCGTGCCCGCCTCGAATTTGTACGGCAGCTTGTTGTAGGTGGTACCGGCGAAACTGACAGTCTCGATCATCTCACCACCGCCCTGCCAGGGCGGCATTGCCTCGAGCAGCTCACGCCGGCCGTAGAGCACGCCAATGCCGGTCGGACCGAACAGCTTGTGCGCGGAAAAGGCGTAGAAATCGCAGCCCAGCGCCTGCACGTCGACGCTCCAGTGCGCCACGGCTTGCGCGCCATCCACGAGCACCAGGGCACCGGCAGCATGAGCCAGCTCCACGATTCGCTCGACTGGATTGATGCTGCCCAGCGCATTCGACACATGGCCCACAGCCACCATGCGCACGCGGGCATCGAGCATGCCTGCGAGAGCCGTCATGTCCAGCGTGCCACTGCGATCCACGGGAATCGGCTCCACGGTGGCGCCGCGCTCGGCTGCGACCATCTGCCAGGGCACGATATTGGAATGGTGCTCCATGGCGGAAACGAGAATGCGGTCGCCCGGCTGCAGCGTGCTGCGCCCCCAACTGGCCGCGACCAGGTTGATGGACTCGGTGGTGCCGCGCGTCCACAGGATCTGTCGGGCGTCCTCGGCATTGAGCAGACGCGCCACCTTGCGGCGGGCATCCTCGAAGGCGGAGGTGGCGCGGTCAGCCAAGGCATGGGCGCCACGATGCACATTGCTGTTGTCGCGACGGTAGTAGTTCACAAGGGCCTGAATCACGCATTCGGGCTTCTGCGTTGTCGCCGCGTTGTCCAGATAGACCAGCGGATGCCCGTTCACCTGCTGCTGCAGGATGGGGAAATCGGCGCGCACACGCTCGACGTTGAACGGAGCTGGCTGCTCTGCCTGGCGGACCTGATACACGGGCGCTGCCTCGCTCATGGCGCTGTCACCGTCATTGGCAGCGACTCGGCAAACAAGCGCTGCAGGTGAGCATGCAGATGTTCGCGCACAGCGGGCTGCTCGATGGCCTGCAACAGTTCGTTGATGAAGCCGAAGCTGAGCATGCTGCGCACCTGGGTCTCGGAGAGTCCGCGGCTGCGCAGGTAGAACTGTGCCGTGGCATCCAGCTGGCTGACGGTGGCACCGTGGGCGCACTTGACGTCGTCAGCGTAGATCTCCAGCTCCGGCTTGGTGTCGATCTCGGCACGATCGGAGGTCAGCAGCGTGCGATTGTTCAACTCCGCCAGGGTCTTCTGCGCCTGGGGATGAATATGGATGCGACCGTTGAACACGGCGCGGGCCTCGTCGGCGACGATGCCACGGAAAGTCTCGCTGGTGGTGCAGTGCGGTGCCTTGTGTTCCACATTGGTGTGGTAGTCGAGCAGCTGCCGGTAGCGTGGCAGATAGATGCCATCGAGCACCGCGCTCGCGCCCGCCGCCTGATGCGTGATCTGGTAGTCAATGCGCTTGAGCGCACTGCCTTCTGCCAGGGTGAAACCGCGATACCGGGCATCACGCCAAAGGTCCACATGCACCCCACCGACGTGAAGCAGCTGCTCCTGCTCCAGATTGACACGGTAATGCCGCAGCTGTGCGCCAGCGCCACAGTGAATTTCAGTGAGGCTGTTGACGAAGCCGTTCTGAACCTGGGAGTCGGAGACGAACTGCTCGATCAACTCCAGGTCGGCCTGCGCTTCCAGCACCACCAGCAGGCGTGGACTCGTCAGCACCGGCTCCGCCTCGGGCACTGTCACGTGCACGATATGCACGGGCTTGTCGAGCACCGAGTCACGCGTCACATGCACCAGTACGCCGTCGGTCACCAGGGCATTGCTCAGCGACGCGAACAGGTGTCGCCTGGTGGTGGCCACATGTCCCAGATGACGTGAAATCAAGGTCTGTTGCTGCGCGTCGGCAACACTGAAGCGCACCACTGCGGCGTGTTCGGGGCTGGACGCGGCAGCATCGAAGACACCGTTCACGAACACCAGCCGGATGGCATCCACGTCCAGCAGTGGCTGCGGCGAACAGGCAGTCAGGCTGGCGCTGGCAAGTTGAAACTGACGATTGCGCAGTGCGGTCAGCGGCGTGTACTTCCACAATTCCGTGCGTCGGTCAGGCCAGGCGGCAGCGCGCCATTCCTGAGCGCCGGCCAGACGCAGCGATGACAGCCACGCAGGCACGCTCTGCGCATCCGCCAATTGCAGCAGCTGCGCCGGTACAGACGTCTGCGGCAGCTTGTTGATCAGCTCAGACACCCTCGTCCTCCAGCCAGCTGTAACCCTTGGCTTCCAGTTCCAATGCGAGCTCCTTGCCGCCAGAGCGGGCAATGCGGCCGGCAGCCAGTACATGCACATGGTCCGGCACGATGTAGTCGAGCAGTCGCTGGTAATGCGTCACCACGATGAAACTGCGCTCGCCGTCGCGCATGGCATTCACGCCGGCGGCCACCACCTGCAGCGCATCAATGTCGAGCCCGGAATCCGTCTCGTCCAGAATGCACAGAGAGGGTTCCAGCAGCATCATCTGCATGATCTCGTTGCGTTTCTTCTCGCCACCGGAAAAGCCTTCGTTGACGCCGCGCTTGAGGAAGGCCTGATCCAGGCTCACGCGCTTTGCGGCATCGCGGGCCAGCTTCATGAAGTCGAAGGACGACAGCTCGCTCTGGCCCAGATGGCGGCGACGGGCATCCACGGCCGCCTTGAGAAATTCCATGTTGCTGACACCGGGAATCTCCACCGGATACTGGAACGCGAGGAACACACCCTCGCGGGCTCGCTCCTCAATCTCCATGGCCAGCAGGTCCTTGCCGTGAAACAGCACCTCACCGCCCGTGACTTCGTATCCCGGCCGGCCGGCCAGGACATTGCCCAGCGTACTCTTGCCGGCGCCATTGGGACCCATGATGGCGTGCACCTCGCCCGGACGAATGCTGAGAGTGAGTTGCCGAAGAATGTCATTGCCTTCGACACGTGCACTGAGATTGCGAATTTCCAACATGCTGGCTGCCTGCCTTATCGATTGCCTTGTAATGAAAACGTGATTGCGGTGTCAGCCCACGGACCCTTCGAGACTGACCTCGAGCAGCTTGCCCGCCTCGACGGCGAACTCCATGGGCAGTTCCTTGAACACTTCGCGACAGAAACCGTTGACGATCATGGAGACAGCCTTCTCGGCATCCAGACCACGCTGCTGACACAGAAAGAGCTGATCGTCGCTGACCTTGGAAGTCGTGGCTTCATGCTCGATGACCGCCGAGGCGTTGCGACTCTCGATGTAGGGAAAGGTGTGCGCCCCGCAACGATCCCCGATCAGCAGCGAATCGCACTGCGTGTAGTTGCGCGCGCCTTCGGCCCCGGCATTGATGCGCACCAGGCCGCGATAGGCGCTCTGGCTGCGTCCTGCAGAGATGCCCTTGGCCACGATGGTGGAACGCGTGTTCTTGCCAATATGGATCATCTTGGTGCCAGTGTCGGCCTGCTGCAGATTGTTGGTGAGCGCCACGGAATAGAATTCGCCCACGCTGTTGTCGCCCTTGAGGATGCAGCTGGGATACTTCCAGGTGATGGCCGAGCCCGTCTCCACCTGCGTCCAGGAGATGCGGGCATTGCGATGGCAGAGGCCGCGCTTGGTGACGAAGTTGTAGATGCCGCCCTTGCCTTCCTTGTCCCCCGGATACCAGTTCTGCACCGTCGAATACTTGATCTGGGCGTCATCCAGGGCCACCAGTTCCACGACCGCCGCATGCAGCTGATTCTCGTCGCGCATCGGCGCGGTGCAGCCTTCGAGATAGCTCACATGCGAGCCTTCATCGGCGACGATCAGCGTGCGCTCGAACTGGCCGGTCTTCACTTCATTGATGCGGAAGTAGGTGGACAGCTCCATGGGACAACGCACCCCTTTGGGGATGTAGACGAAGGAACCATCGGAGAACACGGCGGAATTGAGCGCCGCATAGAAGTTGTCCTTCTGCGGTACGACCGAGCCGAGGTATTTCTTCACCAGATCGGGAAAGCGGTGCACGGCCTCGCTTATCGGGCAGAAGATCACGCCGGCCTCTTCCAGCTTGGCGCGGTAGGTGGTGACGACAGACACCGAATCGAACACGGCATCGACGGCCACGCCTGCCAGAGCTTCCTGCTCGTGCAGCGGTATGCCGAGCTTGGCATAGGTGGCGAGCAGTTCCGGGTCGACTTCGTCCAGACTCTTGGGCTTGTTCGCCATGCTGCGCGGCGCGCTGTAATAGGACAGCGCCTGGAAGTCGACCAGAGGATAACTGACATGCGCCCATGTCGGTTCTTCCATTTCCTGCCAGGCTCGGAACGCCTTGAGTCGCCATTCCAGCAGCCACTCGGGCTCTTCCTTCTTGGCGGAAATGAAACGGATCACCTCTTCGTCCAGACCGGGTCGCAGCGTGTCAGACTCGATCTGGGTGTGGAACCCTGCCGAATAGTCCTTGCGGATCAGGCTTTCTACTTGTTCGGACACGGCTTCACCTCTGTGGCGATGGCAGGCGATGCGGTCGTTGACAGGACCGCCTCACAGGATTTCTGAGCTGATTTTGAGGCCGCGATTGTTGCTTGTCCGAGTAAAACAGTCAAGTATTCCAGCCCGGCCCACAGCCCTCAGTTGATCTGGTAGCAGGGATTATACGCCCGCCCCCCGAGTTTCATCCTGCCCTGTGCCACGAATCCCTGCAGCAGACGATCCATCGCCTGCAGGATGTCCGCATCGCCATGCAGCTGGAACGGGCCGTGGTCGCGAATCATGTGGATACCGGCTTCCTTCACGTTGCCGGCCACGATGCCGGAGAACGCGCGGCGCAGATTGCACACGAGTTCGGCGGGAGGCAGGCTGCGGCGCAGATCGAGCCCCGCCATGCTGGTGTGATTCACCACGAAGTGGCGCTTCATTTCCGGCGGAATATGCAGCAGCCAGTTGTAATAGAAGGCATCGCGGGTGGCCTTTCGATTGTTGACCACGGCCTCCATGCCCTCGCGCATGGCGCGGGCCACAGCCACGGTGTCATTGACGATCACCCGGTAATGGCGCCGCACGTCTTCCCCCAGCGTGCTCACCAGAAACTCATCGATGCCGGCGAAATAGTCCTCGCTGCCCGGTCCTGCCGTGAAGATGACGGGAAGGCTCACCTCGGCATTGCGCGAGTCCATCAGGGTGCCAATGAGGAAGAGAATTTCCTCCAGCGTGCCGACACCACCGGGAAAGACGATGATCCCGTGCCCCAGACGCACGAAGGCTTCCAGCCGCTTCTCGATGTCCGGCATCACCACCAGATGGTTGACAATCGGGTTGGGTGACTCGGCCGCGATGATGCCCGGCTCGGAAATGCCGATGTAGCGTCCTTCGCGATTGCGCTGCTTGGCGTGCCCGATGGTGGCTCCCTTCATGGGCCCCTTCATGGCGCCGGGGCCACAGCCGGTGCAGATGTCGAGCCCGCGCAGGCCCAATTGATAGCCCACTGCCTTGGAGTAGAGATACTCCGCACGGCCGATGGAATGTCCGCCCCAGCACACCACCAGGCGCGGCTGCAGACGCGGCCGCAGCAGGCCGGCGTTGCGCAGGAAGTTGAACACCAGATTGCGCGTGAGGAGATCTTCCTCGTCGCTGCTCAGCGCCCTCGCGGCTGCCAGGGCCTCGACCTCGCCGGACAGGAACACCATGTCCCGCAGCACGGCGAACAAGTGATCCCGGACCCCATTCATGACAGTGCCATCAACAAAGGCACAGGCGGGCGCATTCTTCAGGTGCAGCTTGATGCCACGGGCGCGGTGCTCGATCTCGATGCCGAAATCGGCATAACGCGCATAGACCTCGGCAGCATCGTCCGTGGTGTCGTCACAGTTGAGCACGGCCAGCGCGCAACGGCGAAACAACTCGTAGACGCTGGAGTCGCGCACCTGGCGCAGTCTGTCCACTTCGAGCTGGGACAGCAGTTCGAGGGTGCCACGCGGGCTGACCTGGGCGTCGATGCGATCGCTGCAGCCTTGCTGGCTCTTTGCCGTGTCTGTCATGGGCATGCTCTCCTGCCAAGGGAAACGCTTTCGCGCTGGGTTCGCACAGTCGCCTGGGGTACCATGGGCTCCGGCTCCGCGAAGGGCCGCAAGCTATCATCAAATCAGCGAGGATGTCATGCAGTCACAAGCCCCCGTCAATCCCAACACCCGGCTCGGCAACGACGAAGAGCAGAACTACGACCTGTTCATCAGCGAGATTCAGGCAACCGGCAAGGTCTGGGGTCTGAAGGCGAAGGATGGCTGGGCCGTCTGTCCCTCTCTGGAATTCGAGCAGACCGACGTGTTCCCCTTCTGGTCCGACGCCGCCGACGCGAAGATCCACTGCGTGGACGACTGGGCCATCTACACGCCCAGCGCGATCGACCTCGAGGAGTTCGTGGAGAACTGGCTGCCTGGCATGCACGAGGATGAAGTCATGGCCGGCCCCAACTGGGATGCCGAGATGAGCGGTCTGGAAGTGGAACCGGCCGACATCGCCGAGCGCCTGGGCGCTGCCTGAGAACGGCGGCGCATCCCAGCGCCGCGTCGTCAGTCCTCGAGTGCCGCACGCCGGCGCTCGAGTTCCTGTTCCGCCTCTTCCCGCGCGTGGGCGATGATGCGCAGCACCTCGTCGACATCTGCACTCTGCAGAATGCCTTCGAACTTGCCGGTCAACCGGCTGTCGGGGCGCAGTTGTCCCTTTTCATACAGACTCCATATCTCACGGCCGTACTCGGTGCGGCGCAGCTCGGGTGCGAAGCGGCCGAAGTAGCGTGCCATGTTCTCCACGTCGCGCAGCAGCATGGCGGCGGCACTGTTGTTGCCCGCCGCATTGACGGCCTGGGGCAGATCGATGATCACCGGCCCGCTGTGACTGAGCAGCACATTGAATTCCGAGAGGTCGCCATGCACGATGCCCGTGCACAGCATCTTCACGATCTCGCCAATCATGCGTGCATGGAATTCACGAGCGTCCTCGACTGAGAGCGTGACATCGTTCAATCGAGGTGCCGGGTAGCCCTCGTCATCGCAGATCATGTCCATGAGCAGCACGCCATCGACGAAACCATGCGTCGCGGGCACGCGGACGCCCGCTGCCCCGAGACGGCGCAGGGCGTCGACCTCGGCATTCAACCAGGCCTGTTCCGCCTCCTGCTGACCATAGCGACTGCGCTTGTCCATGGCGCGGGCACTGCGGCTGTTGCGCACCTTGCGTCCTTCCTGATACTGCACGGCCTGCTTGAAGCTGCGTTTGCCCGCTTCCTTGTAGACCTTGGCGCAGCGCAGCACGCCAGCACAGCGCACCACATAGACCTGCGCCTCCTTGCCACTCATCAACTGACTGATAACATCGTCGATCAGGCCATCCTCCAGCAGAGGTTGCAATCGCGGGGGTACTTTCATGGGCTCCTTATTCGCTTTCGCGCTTCGTCATCTGTCGGGGCAGGCATATACTGCCAGCGAACAACACTAAAACACGGGGAAATATCCAATGGCACTGAGCGCCGATCTCATCGCAGAACTCAACACACTGCTGCTTTACAACGTCACCAATCCGCAGGAAGGCATCAAGATCCACAAGGACGCCGACTCTTCGCGCATCGAAGCTGCGCGTCGCCTGCATCACAAGGGTCTGATCACCCACGCCGACGGCGGTTACCTGACCGATCTCGGGCGCGAGGCGGCCGAGCACCTGCACATGGCGCACACCATCCTGACCACGGGCTGAGTCCTCAGTCATCCGGCCAGCCCAGCCTTGCCGCGAGGCCGGAGCTGCGCCGCGCCGGACTGACACAGCTGCGGGTGAAGGCCTCGGCGCTGGCTAGCAACAGCAGTCGACGCCGCGCTCGCGTGATGCCCGTGTACAGCAGCTCGCGCAGCAGCAAGCGACTTTCCGGCTCCGCTGGCAACACCAGCAGCACTTCGTCGAACTCCGAGCCCTGGGACTTGTGCACAGTCATGGCCCAGGCCACCTCATGGGCCGGCAGACTCGCGGCCGGCAAGCGCCGCACCTCGCCATCAAGCTGCGGGAAACACGCCTCCAGCCGCCCTTGCGGCGAGCGCCACAGCAAGCCGATATCGCCGTTGTACAACTGCAATTCGTAATCGTTGGCCGTCACCATCACTGGCGTTCCATGGCCCTGCGTGTCCGCTTCCAGCAGGCCCTGTCGCCGCAGTGCAGCTTCCACCTGACGGTTGAATTCCACCTCGCCCAGCGGGCCCTCGTGCTCTGCACACAGAATGCGGGCGCGCGCGAACGCCGTCAGCGCCTCCCGCACGTCCGTCTGCACCAGATACGCCGTGTAGTGGCGCAAGGCCCAGTCCAGCGCTTCGCGCGGCACGCCGGGACGCGACTGCGCTGCGCACTGCAGCCACACGAGGCCCCCCGGCGCCCCGGACGCCTGCGCCAGCAGCGCCAGCCCCTGTGCTGCATCGCCAGCGTTGACCAGACGCGCCAGCCGCCCGATGCCGCTGTCGGCGGAAAAGCGATGACTGTGGCGCAGGATCGCGATGGCATCCTGAATCGGCGCCACCTCGTCCGCTGCCGCGAGTGCCTGCGCCGCGTCAACTCCCAGCGACTGCAGGCGCGTGCGCATGGCGTGAGAGCAGCTCAGCGCCAGGCCATGGCCGGTGATGTCACCCAGCACATTGCCCGCCTCGACCGAGGCCAGCTGATCACGGTCACCGAGCAGGATCAGGCGTGCTTCGGCAGGCAAAGCCTCCAGTACCGCGTGCATCAGCGGCAAGTCGATCATGGACGCTTCATCGATGACCAGACAGTCCAGAGGCAGCGGATTGTCGCGCTGATGCCGGTACGGGTAACGCGAAATGTCCGGCTGCCAGCCCAGCAGGCGGTGCAGCGTGCTGGCGGCATCGGGCAGCGCCGCCTGCACGGCGGGCGCGAGGTCCAGCGAGTGTCGCACAGAGCGCATCGATTCGACCATGCGGGCAGCCGCCTTGCCCGTGGGGGCCGCCAATCCGATACGCAGGTCGGGTTGCTGGGCCAGCAAAAGACTGAGCACCTTCACGACGGTGGTGGTCTTGCCAGTGCCGGGGCCGCCCGAGATCACCACAAAGCGCTGCAGCACTGCCAGTGCTGACGCCAGCTTCTGCCAGTCCGGCGCGGCTGCCGTGGGCGCTGTGGGAAACAAAGTGACGAGCGCAGCCTGCAAGGCCCCGCCATTCACCGTCGGGGGCGACTGCAGCCGCTCCAGCAATGCTTGCGCCACTGCAGTCTCGTGGCGCCAGAAACGCTGCAGATAGAGCCGCTCGCCATCCAGAATCATGGGGGCACGCGCGCCCGGCACGCCGACAACGCGTGTGCGCAGCAAGGCCTCGCACCAGGCTTGCAAGGCGGGCGCGCGGGTACGATCGGCCGCAGTGGACAGTGGAAACAAAGACTTACCAGCAAGCTCCGCCAGTGGCAGACAGACGTCCCCTTCTTGATTGCGCTGACTGAGTGCTGCCGCCGTGAGCACGGCCAGATCGTCCTCGTCGATCCCGGCGGTCCGGGCGATGAAGCGCGCGAAATGCACGCTCAGGGCAGACAGCTGGGCCGCCTCCTGCAGCACGGCGAGAATGCTCATGTGCCCCCCTCCCCGCCTGCCATGGCGGGCCGCAACAACTGTTCGAGTCTGGCGATGAGTGAAATCGGCGGGCAATCGTGGAACACCCCGCTGGCGGGGCCATGTTGCACTCGCAGTCCGCGCAGGAACAGATACAGAGCACCGCCCATGTGACGCTCGTAGGCATAATCCGGCAGTCTTTGCTGCAGATAGCGGTGCAGGGCCAGGACATAAAGCAGGGCCTGCAGGTCGTAGCGACGCTCCAGCATGGCGCGACGCAACAGCGCCGGGGCATAGTCCTGCAGCGCAGAGCCCAGCAGGTTGCTCTTGTAGTCGGCGATGTAGAAGCGCCCCTCGTGCTCGAACACCAGATCGATGACGCCCGTGATCAAGCCACGCAGATCCTCACCCTGCACAGCCTGCAGCGGCTCGCCGGCATATTCCTCCAGCAAGGCATTCAGCGCCGCGAGGTCCACACGCTCAATGGCGAAGTCGAAGGCCAGTTCGTTCAGCCGCCGACTGCGCGGCAACGCTGCCAGATGCAGACCCGAAGCAGTGAGCGGTGTCAACAGAATGTGCCTGATCCAGCTCACCAGCGTCTCCTGCTGCGCGCGGGCGTCGAAGCCGTAACGCGGCGCGAAGCGGGCGTTGAGCTCGAGCGTCTGCGCGCGCAGATCGCCCTGAAAATCCAGGTGTTCCAGAATCTCGTGCAGGAACAGACCCACATCACTGCCGGCAACAAACTGCAGGATCGCATCCTCGCCGACACTGGCCCTGCTAGTGGCGACGGGCTGGTGCACGTCGCGCGTCAGACTGCTGAAGCTGCTGATGCGCCAGTCCGTGGCAATGCGCGCATGGAAGGCCCGGGGCTGCAAGTCCAGCAGCGCGCTGGCGACGGGCACTTCGGTGCGCTGGCCATCGGGCTCTGGCAAGGCCTGCAAGACCATGGCATCGGGACGCGCCGCCACCAGAGACTGCAGAGCGGCCGCGATGCCCGTATCGTCCAGCGCCTCCTTGAGCGGTGCAAGGAGCAGGTCTTGCGGCGCCTGCTGCGACAGCAGCAGCCAGCTCAGCGCCGAACTGCCGGCATCCGCGTAGCCGACATTGCCCCAGGCCAGATACAGACGGGCACAGGCCCGCGTCAGCGCCACATAGGTGAGGCGCACATCCTCGGCCAGACGCTCGCGATCGGCCAGTGCCAGCGCCGACTCCGAAGGGGCGCCGAAGTCCAGCACCGCACGCTCGTCCTCGTCGTGATACTGCAGGCAGGATTGCGTGTTTTTGCGACTCACCGGCCGCGCTCCCCAGAGGAAGGGAGCAAAGACAATCGGGTATTCCAGGCCCTTGCTGGCATGAATGGTCACGATCTTCACGAGGGCTTCGTCACTCTCCAGCCGCAGTTCCGTTTCCTGTTCCTCGGGCGCAGCGATCTGCTGCGCGAACCAGCTCAGCAGGGCCTCCTGACCGGGGCTGCTGCGCGCACTCTGCTGCAGCAGCTCGCCCAGATGCAGCAGATTGGTGAGACGCCGCTCGGCCCAGGGCAAGGCCGCCAGGCGCAGGCCGATGCCGAGGCTCTGCAGCATCGCGTGGAACATGACCATGAAGCCGCGGCGCTGCCAATCCTCATTCAAGGCCCCGAGCTGCTGCGTCCACTCCAGCCAGGCGTATTCATCCGACTGCCTCCGCGCGATCTCGCCGTAATCCAGCGCCAGCAGACTGCTGGCCAGAGCCGCGCGCAGGGCGCGACGGTCGCGCCAGTGCACAATGCCGCGCAGCAGCAACAGCAGGCCGCGGGCTTCGTCGCTGCGCAACACATTGTCCTTGCCGGCCGTCACGGCGTTGATGCCGCGCCGCATGAGCGCCTCGCGCACGGTGCGCCCCTGGTGCGAATCCCGTACCAGCACGGCGATATCCCCTGGCACCACCGGGCGCTCGCCCAGCCTTGCCTCCCCACGGGCGCTGCCGGCCAGCAGTCGCACGATCTCCTGTGCCACCGCGGCACTGAGCAGCGCCTCGGCATTGCGTTTGCTGAGTGCACGGCCTTGCTCATCCGCAGGAATCTGCCACAGCAGCAAGGGCGCACCGGCATGACCGGCCTCGCACAGCATGGCGTGCTGCTTCGGCGCCGGGGCCACGGGGGCAAAGCCGATGGCCTCGGCAAACACAAACGGCGCTGCGCGCTGCTGGAACACGGTGTTGACGGCCGCAATGAGCGCAGGCGTGGAACGCCAGTTCGTGTCGAGAGTGTACAGCGCAGCACCGGCATCGCGCCGCGCCATGGCGTAAGCGAAGATGTCACCGCCGCGGAAACTGTAGATGGCCTGCTTCGGGTCCCCGATCATGGTCAGCGACTGCGCAGCGTGGTTGCTCTGCGCGGGCGCGTCACGATAGAGCCGACGGAAGATGCCGTACTGCAGCGCGTCGGTGTCCTGGAACTCGTCGATCATCGCCACTGGAAAACTGCCACGCAGCACCTGGGCCAGAGCCTCACCGCCAGCGCCATGCAGAGCCTCGTGCAAGCGGGTCAGCTGATCGTTGAAGCCCAAGCTGCGCGTGGCGGTCTTGATGGCATCGATCTGCGTGCGAGAGGCACGGGTGGCATCCTGCAGCACCGCCAGACGCACGCCAAGCACGATGTCCTGCACGGCCTCTTCCACAACCTGACATTCCACAAAGAACGGGTCCAGCAAGGCCGGGTCCTTGTCACGCTGCGACGGCTTCGAGCCAGCTCGCAGGGCGGAGGCACTGAGAAGCTTCAGCCGGGAGGGAATGTGCAGCAGATCATCGCTGCGCAGCCAGGCATCAAGCAGTGCGAGGCTTGTGGACAGGACTTCCTCGCCATAGTCGCTGTCCTTCGCCCGCGACAGCGCCCGCGAGTGCAAAAGCACTTCCGACAGAATCGCATGGCGCGACTGCCACTCGGACGCGAGTGCCTGCAAGGCAGGCAGCAGGGACTCCCAGCGCGCAAACAGATCCTCGAGTGTTGCTGTCACTGCTGGCACGATGGCCTTGCCCTGGGCCTCGCGCAAGACAGGCTGCTGCTTCAGCAGGACGTCGATACCCGTGAAGGCGCGGGCCAGAATGCCCAGGTGCAGACCGTTGAGCGCATAGGTATTGCGCCGCCACCAGTCCTTGAGAGCGTCCTGCCACAGACCGTCCTCATCGGTGATCAACTGCATGTCGAAGGGCTGACCACTGTTGAAGGCGTGGTCGGTCAAGGCGCGCTGACAGAAGCCGTGAATGGTGTAGATGGCGGCCTCGTCCATGCTGCGCACGGCGAGTTGCAGTCGCTCGCACTGCAGCGCGCGCTCGACCTCGCCCAGCGTGTCGCGACGGGCCAGCAAGGCCAGCAGGAAGGCGTCCTGCGGCGGCGACTCGGCGTCCCTTTCCACACGCTGCAGCCACTGCAGCGTCTGCTGCAGGCGCAGACGAATGCGACCGCGCAGCTCTTGCGTGGCGGCATTGGTGAAGGTCACCACCAGGATGGCGCTGACGGGCACGCCTTCCAGAACATGGCGCAGATACAGATTGCTGATCGCGTAGGTCTTGCCCGTACCTGCACTGGCCTCGATCAGGCGAAGGCCTTGCAACGGCATGGCCAGCGTGGTTTCGGCATCGAGGATCTGCATGGGGCTGGCAACAGACGTCATGTCGCCCCCTGTGCGGCAAGCAGCCGACCATAGACTTTCTGTGCAAGCAACTGATGTTCCGACAGCTCGATCGGTGCGCCCTCACAACCGCGCAGCGCCAGTTGCAGATACGGATCATCCCCATCACCCGGGAACATTTCCCCTTCCCAGGCCTTGCGCGCCTGCGTCAGGCCTTTGCTGCACAGCGCATGGCTGGCGGTGGGAAACAGGGGCAAAGGGCGGCACAGCCCCTCCAGATACAGCGCCAGATAGTCGGCAAGCAATTGCCTTGCTTCTGCCATCGGCAGAGGAGCCAGGCGGAGACTTTCGTCACTGCAATGCAGCACACTGTGTTCCCCGGGCGACAGCTGCTCGGTGGCACACAGCGCCAGATGCTCGAGCCAGAGGCGCAGGGCATACTTGGACTTGAACTTCGCACTGGTGCAATGCAGCAGGCCGAGCCCCGGATGACATTCCGGGATGACTGCCAGCAGTTGCATTGCGTCCTGCGGGGCACCTGGCACTGGCAGGCTCAGGGCGACCTGACGCCGTTGCTCCGGCACGGTGCGCCAGGCGTCGAGTCGAGTCCACAAATCCTGCATCCTGTCCTGCGCCTGCATGAAAGCCAGCGTCGCCTGACTGCCGTGCGGCAACAGTCCCTCGGCTGCCAGGCGCTGCTGCAACTGCGGCACGGTATCGTCGCCCTGCATCCAGTGTGCCACCAGGGCCTGCCCCACTTTCCAGGACTGCAGCCCGCTGAGCGTGAAGACTTCATCGTCTTCCGCCGCGTCCTCTTCCGGCAGATGCACCCGCAGCCGGGTGTTGAAGAAGCCCTTGACCGGATGTTCCAGGAAGCGCTGCAACTGTGTCAGCTCGATGCGCGTGACAGGCTCCGGCAAAGGCTCCAGCCGCGCTTGCGGCCAGACTGTGTGTGCTGCTGCCGCCTGTGGTGCGACCAGCAGTGATTGCGCCACCCGACACCACCAGGCATCGTGTCCCGCCGTGACACGCTGTGCCTGACCGGCCTGGAAGTGACGCCAGCTGAAGGCCTGCATGGGCTGGACGCGGGTGATGCATGCGCTCATCGGTTCATCCCCGCCATGAGCGGGTTCGTAATGCGCATCAATGCAGTCGAGCAGTTCGCGCAGCAGCACCGATGGCTGGCATTCGGAATTGTCAGTGAGACTGCGACCGGTGTAGCTCACATACAGGGCCTCACGCGCGCAAAGCAGAGTCTCCAGAAAGAGATAGCGATCCTCATCGGCCTTGCGTGGGTCGCCCGCACGCGGCTGCGCCGCCATGGCATCGAAGGAAGACGCTGAATCGCGGCGCGGAAAGGCGGTGTCATTCATGCCCAGCACGCAGATCAGCTTGAACGGCAGGCTGCGCATGGGCCGCATGCCGCAGAAGTTGACACCACCGCTGAAGAAACGATTGTGCACGCTGCGAGTTCCGAGCCGCTCCTCGAGACACTGGCTCAGCAAGGCTGCCGAGAGCACTTGATCCCCTGCCAGCGCCTGCAGATCCGCAATCTCGTCGCGAATCTGCTGCACGCGATCCTCTTGTTCTTCGGCCTTTCCGAACAGCTGATCCAGCAGGCGATTCAGGTCGAGCTGCCATTGCCGGGCGCCACGCGGCCGCTGCAACTCGCGACTCCAGTAGGCCAGGACATCCAGCAAGTCCATGAACCGACCCAGCATGAGGGCACGATCGCCGGTGGCCCCGGGTTGCGGTGCAATGCCCTGCCACAGTTCGTCATCGCCCAGGGCGTAGGCTGCCAGCAGTCGCTCGAGGGCGTGGGCCCAGGTGTTCTGCTGCGTGGCTGGCAGTTGCAGGGCTGACTTGTGCTCCGCGTTCAGTCCCCAGCGCGCCTGCGCCGCCCGCAATAGTGCCTGCAACTCCTGTTGCGCCGAGCTGTCCAGCCCCCAGGTGCTGGCGACACGTGGCACCTCGATGATCGAGAGCACTTCGGAAAAGCTGAAGCGCGCCGCCGGCAGTGCCAGCAGGGCAAAGAAGACACGGATAAGCGGATGTTCGTCCACGACCGTGATGTCCGAGAGATTCCACGGAATGAAGGGTCGGGATTCGTGGCTGTCGCGACGGAACACGGCCTCGATGGCGGGCGCATAGCGGCTGATCTCGGGCACGATCACCAGAATGTCTTCCGGCTTGAGGCTGGCATCGGCTGTCAAGCGATGCAGCAGGTGATCGTGCAGCACCTGACACTCGCGCAGCGGGCTGTGACAAATGCTGATCTGTATCGACGCGTCCACTTCCCGTCGGCGCAGTCCCTGTTCCAGGCCCAGCATGTCGCTCTGCAGTTGATGCAGGAGCGAATCGGTGCCGGCCTGCCGGTAGTGCTCCCAGGTGACGGCATCCAGCATGTCGTGGTCCAGCAACTGATCCTGGAAGGCCTGGCCCTGCCGCCCCCAGGACGCGAGCAGTTCGTTGCCGGTCTCCAGAAGAGCCGCCACCTGGGGTGCCGCCAGGCGCTGCCGCGCCAGGGCTTTCTTGCTGCGCAGATCGGCCCAGTACTGATCCGTCGGACTGTGCTGGTAGAAATGGATGTCGATATGCGCGGACAGCGCCTTGAATACCTGCACGAACAGCGCTGGCAGACTGCTCAGGGCGAAACAGGAAAGCCGGGCGGGCAATTGCAGGGCTGCGATTGCCTGCGGCGGAGCCCCCTCGAGCACCTGCAGGAGCTGATCCAGAAGTGCCACCCGATGGGCGCCACCACATCGAGCCACCAGTTCTCGCCACAGCAAGGGCTGCCAGGCGGGATAAGGGGTGCCAGGTGGCACGGCGGGAGTACCCGGCCGGCTCCAGGCGCGTATCCAGTCGGGACGGTAATACTGATAGCGGTCGAAGACATCGGCGATGCGCTGCGCCAGCTGCCAGCGCTTGACCTGCGTGGTGTCATCGCGAAGATAGCGGTTGAGTTCCTCGAACTCCTCTGCAGGCAGCAGAGCGGGCAGCGCCGCGAAGATCTGCCAGGCGGCCTGCTCGCGCGAAAGAGGGTCTTCAGAAGGAGCACTGGCCGGATCGAGACTGTGAGCCCTGGCAGCCAGTTGCCAGATCCAGGCGGCTGGCAAAGGAAAATCGATATTGGCCGCGACGCCGTGGGCCATGGCGATCTGCAGGCCGAGCCAGCGCCGCATCGCATTGCCGGGCACGAGAATGACTTCCGGCTGGAAGGGATCGCGAAACGGCTCCTCCAGCAAGCGCGCACACAGTAGCTGCTGCAGACTCTCCACACGATTGGAACAACTCAGCCAGAACCCCATGCAGTCCGCTCCCTGGTCTGCAGCTCAGCGCAAGGTGCGGAAGAACGCGCGCACGTCTTCCAGCAACAGTTCGGGCTCTTCCATGGCGGCAAAATGGCCACCCCTGGGCATGGGGGTCCAGCGCACGATGTTGTAACTCGCTTCTGCCCATAGTCTGGGTGTGAGGTAGATCTCGGCCGGAAAGATGGCGCCCGCCGTGGGGACGCTCACGAATCCAAGTGGCTGCTGCATGGCGACATTGCGATTCTCGAAGTAGATGCGCGCCGAGGACGTGATGCTGTCAGTGAACCAGTAAAGGCTGATATTGGTGAGGATCTCGTCCTTGGTGAACTTCTCCTCCACACCATAACCTGCGGGCAAGCGATGATCGATGTCGCTCCAGCCATGAAATTTCTCGACGATCCAGGACGCAAGACCGGCAGGCGAGTCATTCAGGGCCACCCCGATGGTCTGGGGCTTGGTACCCTGGATCTGCTGATAACCGACCTCATCGAGCATGTAGGCCTGGCGTTGCTCGCGTGCGGCCATCTCGGCTTCGGGCACCTGTGCCGTGAGCGCTGCGTCGGCTGGCTGACTGGCCAGAACAAAGTTGGAATGCAGTCCGATCAGGCGCTCGGGATAGCGATAGGCATGAATGCGATTGATGATGGCGCCCCAGTCGCCGCCCTGCGCCCCGTAGCGCTCGTAACCCAGGCGCTGCATCAGCGAAGCCAGAGTGTGCGCCATGCGTTCAGGATTGTAGCCGCGCTCGGTCGGCTTGCCGGAAAACCCGAACCCGGGCAGCGAAGGCGCCACCACATGAAACGCATCGGCGGGATCACCACCATATAACTCTGGTTGTGTCAGTGGACCGATTATCTTGCGAAACTCGGCAATGGAGCCAGGCCAGCCGTGAGTCAGCAGCAGCGGCGTGGCATTGGCATGCGAGGAACGCTGATGAATGAAGTGCACATCCACGCCGTCTATGGTCGTGATGTACTGATCAAACTCGTTGAGGGCGGCTTCCTGCTCGCGCCAGTCGAAATCATTCTGCCAGTAGTCGATGAGTTCGCGCAGATAGCTCATGTCCGTCCCATAGTCCCAGCCCGTGCCGGGAATCTGATCAGGAATGCGCGTCTGCGCAAGTCTCGCCTTCAAATCGGCGATATCGGCATCCGGGACGGTAATGGTGAAGGGGCGAATCTCTGTCGCGTCGCCCTGTGCGTTGGGGTTGGCAGTCCAGGGCGATGTCAGCAGCGCAGCAGTCAGGAAAAGGGTATGACAAAGGTATGACACACGCATGGCAGACGTCCCCGCTTCTTGATGTTGCGGCTATGGTGTCACAGGGACGGAAGCGGAGACAACCGAAGATGAACCAAGGGGGCAGGTCAACTGCAATAATGGCGGAGAGAGAGGGATTCGAACCCTCGATAGGGTATTAACCTATACACCCTTAGCAGGGGTGCGCCTTCAGCCACTCGGCCATCTCTCCAAAAACGCGCGCAATGATAGCATAGAACCTCAGGAATGGCAGAGGCGCTAGGGTTTAATTTCCCCGTGTCAGGCCTGCGAATCCCCGTGGCCTGTATCACGTTCCTTCTGGATTCGTTGATAGATCTCCTCGCGATGCACGGCAACATCCTTGGGGGCATTCACCCCGATGCGCACCTGGTTGCCCTTCACACCGAGGACAGTCACCGTCACATCATCACCGACCATCAGGGTTTCACCTATTCGGCGAGTCAGAATCAACATGCTCTTTCTCCTTTCCTTCCTTCGATTTCCTTGCGGATTGTGTCGCGACTACGCAGTCATTCTGCCAATTCTCGGACGGTGGAAAGGCGAGAAGCCCTCAGGCATTGCCTTCTTCCGCCAATCCGAACGCACTGTGCAGTGAGCGCACGGCCAACTCCAGATATTTCTCGTCGATGACCACGGAAATCTTGATCTCGGACGTCGTGATGATCTGGATATTGATGGACTCGTCGGCCAGAGTCTTGAACATCTTGCTCGCGATTCCCGCGTGGGAGCGCATGCCGACACCGACCAGCGAGATCTTCGCGATCTTGGTATCGACGGTGACATCGCGGGCGTTCACGTCTTTCGCTATACGACCGATAATCTGCCGGGTTTGTTCGCAGTCGGCGCGCTTGACCGTGAAGGTGATATCGGTGGTGCCATCAGCAGACACGTTCTGCACGATCACATCGACTTCGATTCCCGCATCACTGACGGGACCAATGACGCGATAGGCGATTCCGGGGACATCTGGCACTCCGGAGACCACGATCTTTGCTTCGTCTCGGGTAAATGCGATCCCGGAGATAATGGGAGCTTCCATTTCGTTCTCTTCCTCCAAACTGATAAGGGTGCCCGGGTCATCTTCAAAACTGGAAAGCACACGCAGGGGGACCTTGTACTTGCCGGCAAATTCAACGGACCTGATCTGCAGCACCTTGGCGCCGAGGCTGGCCAGTTCGAGCATTTCTTCAAACGTGATGCTGCGCAGCAGGCGCGCGTCTTCCACCACTCGAGGATCTGTGGTGTATACGCCCTTCACATCGGTGTAGATCTGACACTCGTCTGCCTTCAACGCGGCAGCCAGTGCCACGGCGGAGGTATCGGAACCGCCACGCCCCAGCGTGGTGATATTGCCTTCCTCGTCGATGCCCTGGAACCCGGCAACCACCACGACACAGCCCTCGGCCAGCTCCTGGCGGATACGCTTGTCGTCGATCTCGCGAATGCGCGCGCGGGTGTAGGCTTCATCGGTGAGAATGCGCACCTGGCCGCCAGTGAAGGAACGCGCCTTGCAACCACGCTTCTGCAGCGCGATGCTGAGCAAGGCGATGGTGACCTGCTCGCCCGTGGCAAGCAGCACATCCGTCTCACGGGGATCAGGCTGCGAGTCGAGGGCATGCGCGAGCGCCAGCAGGCGATTGGTTTCCCCACTCATGGCAGAGACCACGACAACGATGTCATGACCTTGCTCTCGGAACGCGATGATCTTGTTCGCAACCGATTCGATTCGTTCGGTGGAACCTACTGAAGTACCGCCAAATTTTAGAACGTAAAGTGCCATTTTCCAGGTACGCAGAATTAAAATGGGTGCAGATTAAACAAAATTGCAGTTTCCAATGCAATCGCTATTTCCGGGCGCGCCCTGCCTGTCCGACTGCAGCGGCGCAATCCTGCGGGACTATTGCAATCGGGCCTCGACCCACGCAGGAACCGCGGCCAACCCTGCAGGAAGGCCGGCCACATCAGGCCCGCCGGCCATCGCCATGTCAGGCCTTCCACCGCCCTTGCCACCGACGTGTGCAGCGACCATGTTGACCAGATCGCCGGCTTTCACGCTCTCGCAGACATCCTTGCTGACACCGGCCACTATGCTGACCTTGCCGTCTTCGATGCAGGCCAGCACCACGATGGCACTGCCCAGCTTGTTCTTCAGTTGATCGACAGTTTCACGCAAGGTGCGGGCATTGAGACCCTCCACCGTCTTCACCAGAACATTGACGCCATTGATGGCCAGCGCGCCGCTGCCCATGTCGCTGCCACCGGCACTGGCAAGCTTGATGCGAGCCTGCTCCAGCTCACGTTCCAGCGCCCTGTTGCTGTTGATGAGCTGCTGCACCTTTTCCACCAGCGAGTCGGCGTTGGTCTTCACCACATCGCACACCTGCTTGAGCAAGGCTTCCTGCTTCTCGACCAGCGCCAAAGCCCCTTTTCCGGTAACGGCTTCGACACGGCGCACACCAGCGGCCACGCCGGACTCGCTGACAAACTTGAACAAGCCGATGTCGCCTGTGCGCTCCACATGCGTGCCTCCACACAACTCCGTGGAGAAATCCCCCATGCTCACAACGCGCACTTCGTCACCATACTTCTCGCCGAACAGTGCCATGGCTCCCTTGTTCATGGCCTGTTCCATGCCCATGATCTGCTTGCTCACGGGAGAGTTGCGCAGTATCTCGGCGTTCACCATGGCTTCGATCTGCGCCAGCTCGGCGGCAGTCACGGCGGCCTGATGCGAGAAGTCGAAGCGCAGGCGATCGGCAGACACCAGTGAGCCCTTCTGGGTGACATGTGTCCCCAGCACCTTGCGCAGGGCGGCATGCAGCAGGTGCGTGGCGGAGTGATTCAAGGCAATCGCGGCACGGTTCTCGGCGGCGACGCTGGCATCCACCTCATCGCCCTCTGACAGTGTGCCGGAACGCAGAATGCCCTTGTGAATGAAATGCTCGCCCTGCTTCTGCGTGTCGATGATCTCGAACACGGCTTCGTTGGCGGCACCGCTGTGGCAGCTGATCAGACCCTTGTCGCCGACCTGGCCGCCGGACTCCGCGTAGAACGGGCTGGCATTGAGAATCAGCAGCGCTTCGTCATCGGCGTTGATGGCTTGAACCTGTTGACCATTGCTGTAGATCGCCAGCACTCGCGCCTGACCTTGCAGGGAGTCGTACCCTGTGAACTGCGTGCCCTTCTCCAGATTGATGACCAGCTTTTCCACGGCATTGAATTGACTCGCCGCGCGCGCCTGTTGCTTCTGCACGGCCATCGCGCGCTCGAAACCTTCCATGTCCAGAGTCAGCTGGTGTTCTCGGGCCACATCTGCCGTCAAATCGACGGGAAACCCAAAGGTATCGTAGAGGCGGAAAACGGTGTCTCCCGGCACCACGCTGGACTTCAGCCCTGCAATGGCTTCCTTCAGAATGGCCATGCCGTTTTCCAGTGTGCGGGCGAATTGCTGCTCTTCCTCGCGCAGAACCTTCTCGACGAATTCCTGACGGGCCTTGAGTTCCGGGTAGGCCTCGCCCATTTGTTCCACGAGGGCCGGCACGAGGCGGTAGAAGAAGATGTCCTTCACGCCCAGTTGATAGCCATGGCGCACAGCTCGGCGAATGATTCGGCGCAGCACATAGCCCCGTCCTTCATTGGATGGCAGCACACCGTCAGCCACCAGGAAGGAGCAGGAACGAATGTGATCGGCGATGACGCGCAAGGACGTGTTGTTGGTGTCGGCAGTGCCGGTGATGGAAGCCGCCGCCTTCAGCAGTGCCTGAAACAGATCGATCTCGTAATTGCTATGCACATGCTGCAGCACCGCGGCGAGACGCTCCAGCCCCATGCCGGTGTCCACCGAGGGCTTGGGCAGACGCACGAGAGTCCCGTCAGGCTGACGGTCGAACTGCATGAACACCAGATTCCATATTTCGATGTAGCGATCGCCGTCATCATCGGGACTGCCGGGCGGGCCACCTGCCACCTCCGGGCCGTGGTCGTAGAAGATCTCGGTGCAGGGTCCGCAGGGTCCGGTGTCCCCCATGGCCCAGAAGTTGTCCTTCTCGCCCAGACGCGACAGACGATCAGCGGGCACCCCCACCTCGTTGAGCCAGATGGCGGCAGCCTCGTCGTCTTCATGGAAGACCGTCACCCACAGCCGATCGGCTGGCAGGCCAAGCTCCTTCGTCAGGAATTCCCAGGCGAAGCGGATCGCATCGCGCTTGAAGTAGTCACCAAAACTGAAGTTCCCCAGCATCTCAAAGAACGTATGGTGGCGCGCGGTGTAGCCGACGTTCTCCAGATCATTGTGCTTGCCACCGGCGCGCACGCAGCGCTGGGACGTCGTGGCACGGTTGTAGGCACGCACCTCGTTGCCGAGAAACAAGTCCTTGAACTGCACCATGCCGGCATTGGTGAAAAGCAGCGTGGGGTCATTGCCAGGCACCAGCGAACTGCTGGCCACGATCTGGTGTCCTTGGGAGTGGAAGTACTGCAGAAACTTCTGGCGAATGTCGGCAATTTTCATCGGCTGTTCCAATCAGTGGTTTCTCTCGAAATGGCGCAAAATTATACCCTCTGTGCCGCGGCTTTGCAGGTCAATCTTCAGTGATGTTCACGCGTCCGTCGCTCGACAGCAGAATGGCAATTGCCCGCGTGCGGGGGAAGTGCGCGAGCACGATGGTGGTGATGATCAGCAGGGGCACGCAAAGGAACATGCCAGGCACGCCCCAGATGGCCCCCCACAGCGCAAGATTGAACAGGATAACGACGGGGCTGAGATTCAACGAGCGACCTGTGATGCGCGGCTCGATGATGTTGCCGATCAGGATCTGCAGCGCGGTGATGCCGAAAAGCACGGCAAAGAACAGACCGAAGCCGTCATTGCTCTGAGCCAGAGCCATGAGCGACGGAAAGATCGTGGCGACTATGGACCCGATGGTGGGAATGAAATTGAGCAGGAAGATCAACAATCCCCAGATCACCGCGAAATTGATGTCCAGGGCATTGAGCAGCAGATAGCTCAGGATGCCGGTGGTGGCACTAGCGAGGAACTTGATGCTGATGTACTTGCGAATGTCCGCCTTGATCTGAGTGATGATGCGCAGCACACGCTTTTCCTTCTGCGCATCCCCGATCAAGGCCGAGAGTTTACGATTGAAGTTGCCCTGCTCGAAGAGCAGGAACAACACGTAGATCACGATCAGCAGACTGTCGCGGGCAATGCCCGTGAAGGACACGGCCACCGTTGTCACAATGGTGGACAAGTCGAGTCGCGCAGCCACGTTGTCAAAGAAGCCATCGATCGGCACGTACTCGGCAAACGGCAGATAAGCCCAGAGTGCACGCAGGTTTTCCTCGTAGTCGATGGTGGCATTGCCGACATCGGTGAGGCTGCCGGTGATGAACTGCACCAGCACCGAAATGCCAAAGACAAACGTGAGGATGGAGGCGGCGAAACAGAGAAAGCGCGGCAGCACCAAGGCACCAATGCGCAGGTTGCCGAAGGCTCCGGCGAGCAGATTGATCAGGTACCAGATCGCGATGGCGATCACCAGCGGCAGCAGCAGGTTCTGCGCCACGATCAACAGCGTGAAGACCAGCGCCGTGATCAACAGCGCCATGCCGAATCTGATCAGCTTCATGTACCGGGGTTCCGCTCGCCTTTTCAGGCATCAGGCCTGCACTGGACTGCCTTGCGGACACCGGCCCGGCGCCACTGACAGCCGGGCCAGAATAGCACAGTCGCTGCGCGTCAGATTTCGGCGAACGCGTCTATCATGATCGAGGGCGTGAGAATCTGCGGCAGGATCACCGGCTCCTTGCCTGCGCCGGGATAGAGCAGGTAGAGCGGCACGCTCGGGCGCTGGAACTGGTCCAGCACCTGACTGATCTCGGGATCCTGGTTCGTCCAGTCGCCCTTGAGATAGACGATGTTGCTGTCCTGCATGGCCTGGATGACTCGCTCCGAACTGAGAGTGGTCTGCTCATTCGCCAGGCAGGTAATGCACCAGGCGGCCGTCATGTTGATGAACACCGGTTGACCGGCCGCCTGCAGCTCCGCAAGGCGGGCGGCCGAGAACGGTTCGTGGATTTCGTCCAGCAGCATTTCGTCACCATCGACGCCGGCCACCATGGCGCCTGCCTGGCGCGTCTGCAGCAGCGGGGATTGCAACGCATAGGCCACGATCAGCACCAGAACAGCAGCGACGACGGCATTGGCGGTACGCCAGAATGGACTGACCACACGACGCTTCTGCAGCAACCACAGGCCAAAGGCCAGCAGCAGACAGGACCCTACCACCGCCGCCATGCCGTTGACGCCTGTCTGATTGCCCAGCACCCACAGCAGCCAGAGCACGGTCGCATACATCGGGAAGGCCATGAATTCCTTGAAGGTGTTCATCCACGCACCCGGACGCGGCATGAAGCGCAGCAGGGCCGGACTGAAGGAGAGCAGCAGGAAAGGCAGTGCCATGCCCAGCCCGAGGCACACGAACACCACCATCGCCACCAGCCAGGACTGCGACAGTGCGAAGCCCAGGGCAGCCCCCATGAAGGGCGCGGTGCAAGGGCTGGCCACGACAGTCGCCAGCACGCCGGTGAAGAAGGACCCCTTGTAGCCAGTGCTGCTGGCGAGTGAACCGCCAGCGCCCATGAAACTGCTGCCAAACTCGTATACGCCCGACAGGCTCAGACCCATCACGAAGAACAGGTAGATCAGCAAGGCGACGAACCACGGTGACTGCAGCTGGAAAGCCCAGCCCACCGCTTCACCCCCTGCCCTCAGGGCCAGCAGGATGGACGCCAGAAGCATGAACGTGACGATGATGCCGGCGGTATAGGCCAGGCCGTGCAGGCGCTGCTGCGCATGCGCCGCACCGCTGGTGGACGCGAAGCTGAGCACCTTGAGCGACAGAACCGGGAACACACAGGGCATCAAGTTGAGAATCAATCCTCCCGCGAGGGCGAACAGCATCACGGTCAGAAGGCCAGGGCCGCCGCTGGACGTGGAGTTGCCTGCATTGCCGGAGGCGCTGCCGGCCAGAGCCGTGATGGAAGCCAGACTGTCGCTGGTCACCGGCACGGCCCCGACCAGATAGCCCTGCGTGCGTCCGTCGGCAAAGCCCACGGAAAGCAGGCCCGGGATCTGGCCATTCTCGACCAGGAAGCGCCGCGCCTTGGCGTGCGTGATCTGGGCCATGGCGTCGGTCAGCGTGACGTCTCGCAGTGGTCCGGGCTTGAGGATGCGCTTGCTTTCCGGGAAGAACCACACGTCAGTGGCGCCTTCGAAGACACTGCCGGTCTCCTGGAACGAGAAGCTGATGCGCTCACCCGCTTCGGCGAACAGCGCCTGCACGGCGTGCTGGTCGGCGAGCAATGGCATGTTGGCGCGGATGGTGGCGAAAGCCTGCTGCCAGCGCGGATCAGCCTCGAGTGTTGCGCCCTGCACAGGGAGACTCAAGGACAGGGTGGCCTCGCCCAGAATGCAGATCTCGTCGCAGACCTGCCATTCGGCGAACACCGAGACATCGAAACTGGTGGCAGACAGCGTGGCAGGCACATCGACCGGCACAGGGAGAAAGACTTCGTTCTCGTAGGCGAAGGTCACGAGATCCGAACCAGGGAACGGCAGCCAGGTGGGCGTGGGGAACTGGATCTCGCCGGCCACCGCGCCCTCGGGCAGTTGCCAGTTCGTCAGACGGGTTGCCTCACCGCTGTCGCCCTGCCAGCGCGAATACGTGTGCCAGTGCTCGGTGGGTGTCAGACGCAAGGCGAGCCAGAGCGTTTCGCCCGGCACCACGTTCACACTCTCGGAAATCAGCTCAACCTCGATCTCCTCGCCCTGAAACACTTCGGCCTGCGACCACGACGGCAGCACAAGAAAGGCGGCTGCGGCAAGAAAGGTCTTGAATGGCGTGTGCATTGTCACTCTCCTGGGTCTGCATGCTGCTGACATGACCGCATTCTAGCCGCGGCCGGGGCAGTGCGACGTCTGTTTCTTGTGACTAAAGGTAACACTACTCCTGCAGCGGCTCCAACTGATCGATGATCAACTGGAGATTGCGCTGTCCGCGGAATTCATTCACATCGAGGCGATAGACCGCACGAATCCTGGACGCGTTACAGCGGCGCCAGAACTCGCCGTCGACATTGAACGCAATGGCGTCCAGCAGGCGCTGGGGCCGGCCCGGCACACCGAGCACCAGCTTGAGATGCCGCTCACCGAGCAGCCGTTGCTGCAGCACCTCGAACACGCCGTCAAAGCTCGGCTCCGGAAAACCCTGCCCCCAGGGGCCGGCCTCACGCAGAAGCTCGGCGGTCGCCAGTGTCAGCTCGTCGGCATCCACTTCACCGTCGGTGAGAATGCGCGCCTGCAGGGCATCCTCGCTCAATTCAGTGGCGACCTGTTCGGCAAAAGCTACGCTGAAGCGAGGGAAATCGCATTCGCGCAGACTCAGCCCGGCCGCCATGGCATGGCCGCCGAAGCGACTGATCAGGCCGGGGTTGCGCGTCGCCAGCGTATCCAGCACATCGCGGATGTGCAGCCCGGCGATGGAGCGGGCCGAGCCCTTGAGCTGCGGCTCCCCGTGCTCATCCGCGCCTGCCCGGGCGAAGGCGATGACCGGCCGGTGCAGGCGCTCCTTGATGCGTGCCGCCAGAATCCCGATGACCCCCTGATGCCATTCGGGGTGGAAGAGACAGACGCCGGCCGGCGCTGAATCCGGCGCGATCTCCAGCGCATCGAGCTCCTGCAGCGCCTGATCCCGCATCTCGTCCTCGATGCTCTTGCGTTGCTGGTTCATGTCGTCCAGCTGCTGCGCGATCCGCATGGCGCGCTCCGGGGAATCGCACAAAAGACACTCGATACCGAGGGCCATGTCATCCAGCCGCCCGGCGGCATTCAGCCGGGGCCCGGCCGCAAAGCCAAGATCGCTGGCCTGCAGTGAAGCCAGCGACCGCTTGCCCAGCGCCAGCAGGGCCAGAATGCCGGGGCAGGCCTTGCCAGCACGAATGCGCTTGAGTCCTTCGTTGACCAGGATGCGATTGTTGCGATCCAGTGGCACCACATCGGCCACCGTCCCCAGCGCCACCAGATCGAGAAAGGCTGCAAGATTCGGCTCGGCAATGCCGCGTTGCACGAACCAGCCTGCGTCGCGCAAGGCGCTGCGCAGGGCCGCCATGACATAGAACACGACGCCCACGCCTGCCAGGGCCTTGCTGGGGAAGTGACAGCCGTGCTGATTGGGATTGACGATGGCATCCGCCTCGGGCAGCTCCCTGCCGGGCAGGTGATGATCCGTGATGAGCACCTGCATGCCGAGCGCGCGGGCTGCCCTGACGCCCTCCAGACTCGAGATGCCATTGTCCACAGTCACGAGCAGATCGGGCGACTTGCCGCGGGCAAGCTCGACAATTTCGGGTGTCAGGCCGTAGCCGTACTCGAAGCGGTTCGGCACGATGTAGTCGACGTGCTCGAAGCCCATGGCGCGCAGTGCCCGTAGCGCCAGCACACAGCTGGTGGCGCCGTCGGCATCGAAGTCAGACACGATCAGGATACGGCGTTGCTCGGGCAGTTGAGCCATGAGCAGCGTCACGGCGGCGTCGACGCCCTGCAAGGCGGCGGGCGGCAGCAGATACTGGAAATCCAGTGCACGTTCGTCCTCGCGAAGCACCTGGCGTGCGGCGAGAATCCGCCGCAGCAGCGCGGGCGCTGTCAGCGCGCTCTGCGCTGAAGCACTCGACTCACGACGGCGGATCAGCATGCTCACAGATGGCGTTGCACGAAGTCCGTGACCGCGCCCAGTGCGTTGTCGAGCACGGCATAACGCTCTTCGCGTTCGAAAAGGTCGCGCATGTGCAGTGGCAACTCCGGGGAATCGAGACCGGCGCGCTGCACCGCATCGGCAAACTTCACCGGGTGCGCCGTCGCCAGCGTGATCATCGGCACCGAAGAGTCGGCGTTGCAGTCACGCGCCGCCTTGATGCCGATCGCCGTGTGCGGATCGACAAGGAACTGGGATTGTTCAAAGACCTCGCGGATCACGGCGCAAGTCTCGTCGTCACTGACACGGGCACTGGCGAAGATCTGTCTCGCCTGCTGCCACAGTGCCGGGTCCACGCCGCGTGCGGCTTCGGCAGGGTCGGTCATGAAGCGCGCCAGCGCCTTGCCGTCACGCCCGAACAGATCGAACAGATAGCGCTCGAAATTGCTCGAGACCATGATGTCCATACTGGGCGCCAGCGTGTGCTGCAGCGGCGATTGAGAATAGTCGTTCCGGTTCATGAAGCGATGCAGGATGTCGTTGCTGTTGGTCGCGATGATCAGCTGCTTCACGGGCAGCCCCATGCGCATGGCCAGATAGCCTGCGTAGATGTCACCGAAATTGCCGGTGGGCACCGAGAAGGAGACTGGTCGATGCGGCCCGCCCAGCGCGAGTGCGGCGTAGAAGTAATAGACGATCTGCGCCATGATGCGCGCCCAGTTGATCGAATTCACCGCCACCAGCTGACGCCCGGGCGGCAGGAAGGACTGATCGCCGAATGCCGATTTCACGATGCGCTGGCAATCATCGAAATTGCCGCGCACGGCGATGTTGTGCACATTCCTGCCTGGCACCGTGGTCATCTGCCGGCGCTGCACCTCGGACACGCGCTGATGCGGGTGCAGTATGAAGATGTCGACGTTCTCGCAGTGGCGGCAACCTTCCAGCGCCGCTGAACCGGTATCACCCGAGGTCGCGCCGAGAATCACCACTTTCTGCTTGTTGCGCGTGAGCACGTGGTCCAGCAGGTTGCCCAGCAATTGCAGGGCGAAATCCTTGAACGCGAGTGTCGGGCCGCAATACAGCTCCAGCACCCATTCGTTGTGACCCAGCTGGCGCAGCGGCGCCACTGCCTTGTGGGCGAAGCCGGCATAACTCTTGTCGATCAGACCGCGCAGCGTGGCGGAATCGATCGCCCCATCAACGAAGGGCGTGATGACTTCATGCGCCAGCGCGGGATAGTCCAGCCCCGCCCATGCAGCGATCTGCGCCTGACTGAACTGCGGCAATGAATCGGGGACATACAGGCCGCCGTCAGGCGCCAGCCCGGTGAGCAGAACCTGTTCGAAGGTCTGGGCGGGCGACTGCCCGCGTGTGCTGATGTATTTCATGCTGCGTGCCTGCCTGAATTCGTGTTCATCAATTGCCGTCGCCGTCGAAAAGCTCCACGCGAATGCGAGTGATGCGCTCGACCACTTCCGGCAGTGCCTCGATGGCCGCGATGGCCTTGTTCATGTTGCTTTCCTGCACCTTGCCGGTCAGCAGCACCACGGGCACGATCACCTCGCCGGAATGTGCGGCATCCGGCTCCTTCTGGATCAGTGCCTCGATGTTGATGCTGTGCTGCATGAGTATCTGCGAGATGTGCGCCATGACGCCGATCCTGTCGCGCACGGAAATGCGCAAGTAGTACTCGCACTCGATGTCGTCGATCTTCAGGATGGGTACGTCGTCGCGCAGATTGGCGAAGGAGAGAGCGGGCACGGCTGCTGGACGCACGGCATCGCCGCTGCCATAGCTGCGCACGATGTCGATGAGATCTGCCACCACGGATGACGCCGTGGCCTTGGCGCCGGCACCCGGACCGTAATAGAGCGTGGAGCCTGCGGAATCACCCTTCACCACCACGGCATTCATCACGCCGTTGACGTTGGCAATGAGCTTCTGCGCGGAAATCAGCGTCGGATGCACTCGCATCTCGATGCCGGCGGCCGTCATGCGTGCGATGCCCAGGTGCTTAATGCGATAGCCCAGTTCCTCGGCATAACTGACATCTGCCGTGGTGACCTTGCTGATGCCTTCGGTGTAGACCTTGTCGAAACTCAGCGCGATGCCGAAGGCATTGGACGCGAGAATGGTGAGCTTGTGTGCCGCATCGATGCCCTCGACGTCGAAGGTCGGATCGGCCTCGGCATAGCCCAGCGCCTGCGCTTCCTTGAGCACGTCCTCGAAGCTGCGGCCCTTCTGCGCCATCTCGGTCATGATGAAATTGCCGGTGCCGTTGATGATGCCGGCCAGCCACTGGATCGAGTTGGCGGCCAGGCCCTCGCGCAGCGCCTTGATGATCGGGATGCCACCGGCGACAGCGCTCTCGTAGGCCACGATGACGCCACGGCGGCGGGCCGCTGCAAAGATCGTGTTGCCGTGCACCGCGATCAGCGCCTTGTTGGCGGTCACCACGTGCTTGCCATTCTCGATGGCACGCAGGATCAGCGAGAGCGCCGGCTCGGTGCCGCCGAGCACTTCCACGAGGATGTCCACTGCCGGATCATCGGCCACGGCGAACACGTCCGTGCTGTATTGCACGCCGGAGTAGTCGTAGTCAGGGTTGCGGCGACGAGAAGCAACATGGGTCACCCGCAACGTGCGGCCGAGTCGGCGCCCGAGCTCGTCCTGCTTGGACTGCAACAGGGTCAGGGTGCCGCCACCGACTGTGCCTAGGCCACAGATACCGACGTTGAATTGCTGTTTGCCTGCTTTGCCTGCTGATTCTGCGTGCTGTTTCAAGACCTGTCCTCGTAGCCTGACGTGAAAAATGGCGCCCATTGTACTCAAAAACGCGCACGAAAAAGCAGCCACTTCGCAGCCTGACGCGGCGAAGTGGCACGACTTGCTATGGGAATTCGAGCGGCGTGACTACTGGCCGAAAACGGCGCCCGCCAGCTGGGCCGGCTCGAGATAGCCGGGGATGACGGTACCATCCTGCAGCACCAGCGCCGGCGTGCCGGAGATGCCAATACGATTGCCTAGGTTGTAGTGGCGCAACACGGGGTTGTCGCAGTCGCGATTCGGCAGGTTCTGCCCATTCTTGGCCTGCGTCAGAGAACGCTTGCGGTCATCAGAGCACCACACGGAAATCATCTTGGGAAAGGCTTCAGAGGCCTCGCCTCCGCGCGGATAGGCGACGTAACGCACCTGAATACCAAGGTCGAGAATGGCTTCGATGTCGCCATGCAGCTTGCGGCAATAGGCGCAGTCGACGTCGGTGAACACGGTGATAGAGGCCTTGGTCTGCTCAGGGGTGAATATCACCATCTCGTCTTCCGGCACTGCCGCGACCCACTGGGCAATCTGCTTCTGGCGGGCGGCGGCGGAAAGATTGACGAGTCCGGTCTCGTTAGCCTGGAACAGGTCTCCAGTCACCAGATGCTCTCCCGTGCGATCGGAGAACAGCTTCTCGCCGGAATCCAGCTCGACTTCGATAAGGCCGTCAAACGAGGTCTCGTTGATGGCGACAATCTGCAATTGCGCGCCCGTCGCCGCCATCAGAGAGGCGGTCAGGCGGGTCTTGAGCTCCTGCGCCCACTCGGGAATGGCGGCGTCCTGCGCGAAGGTCATGGACGACAGACTGCCGGCTAGCAGGGCCAGCGTGAAGCAACGACGAAACGAGATCTTCATGAGCACAGGCCCTCGAAGGCAAGTGGGAATGGACGCAAAGGTAGCACAGGCGGCTTCTCGCTCGCCAATGAAAAAAGGGAGACACGCGAACGCTCTCCCTTGTTTCAGGCTGCCAGAGCCCGCTGCATGCAGCGGTGCCGGATCAGCTTGATTTCTTTTCCAGCTTCTCGGTGATGCGGGCTGCCTTGCCGGACAGGTCGCGCAGGTAGTACAGCTTGGCCTGACGCACATCGCCGCGACGCTTCAGCGTGATGCTGTCGAGCATGGGGCTGTAAGTCTGGAAGGTACGCTCGACGCCCACACCGTGAGAGATCTTGCGCACGGTGAAGGAGGAGTTCAGCGCACGATTGCGAATGCCGATGACCACGCCTTCGAAAGCCTGCAGACGCTCGCGGTCGCCTTCCTTGATCTTCACTTGCACGACAACGGTGTCACCGGGACTGAACTCCGGGATCTCCTTGCTCATCTGTGCCTGCTCAACCATCTGAATGATCTTGTTCTTGCTCATTGCCTTGCTCCCGGGTGCGAGGGCCACGCGTCAGCGCTGCGCCTCGTAATCATCAATAAATTGTTCCAGCAAACTCTTCTGCTCGTTGTCGAGCGTCATTCCTTCCAGCAGATCCGGTCGCTTCAGCCAGGTTGCCCCGAGGCTTTGCTGCAATCGCCATCTGCGTATCTCTTCGTGGTTGCCGCCAGTCAGTACTGCCGGCACTGCCTGACCGCGAAACTCCTGTGGCCGCGTGTACTGCGGGCAATCCAGCAAGCCATCCGCGAACGAATCGGCTTGGGCAGAGCCTTCGTGCCCCAGCGCGCCGGGCTGGTAGCGGATGATGGCATCCATCATGACCATGGCACCCAATTCGCCGCCGCTCAGGACATAGTCCCCGACCGACCATTCTTCGTCGATCTCGCTCTGCAGCACGCGCTCGTCGATGCCTTGGTAGCGGCCGCAGACGAGAATCATCGCGCTGCGCCTGGCCAGTTCCTCCACCCCGCGCTGATCGAGCCGCCGCCCCTGGGGCGACAGGTAGATCACGACCGGCGTTTCCCCTTCCGCACTCAGTGTCGCCCTGGCAGCGCCGATGGCAGCAGCCAGTGGCTCCGTCTTCATCAACATGCCGGGGCCACCGCCAAAGGGGCGATCATCCACGGTGCGGTGACGGTCGAAGGTGAAATCCCGCGGATTCCAGCTGCGCACGGTCACGATGCCTTCGCGACACGCCCGCCCCGTGATGCCATGCTCGGTGACGGCGGCGAACATCTCCGGATGCAGCGTGACTATGTCAATCTTCACGTTCCGCCTCCTCGCGTCGTCTCAGGCCAGATACTCCGGCTCCCAGTCGACCACAATCCGCTTCTCTTCACGACTCACCTGATGCACCACCCGCTGCGGCAGGTAGGGGATCAGACGTTCCCGACCATCGATGCTGCCCTTGCAGGGCTTCACCACCAGCACATCGTTGGCACCGGTTTCCAGCAACTTGGCGACATTCCCCAGCCACTGCCCCGCCACTGTCTCGACACGCATGCCGATCAGCTCGTGCCAGTAAAAATCATCCAGATCGAGTGCCGGCAGCTGATCGCGCGTCACCGCCAGTTCCACACCGGCCAGCAACTTCGATTCATCCGGGTCGTCGTACCCGGCGAAGTGGGCGATTAGCCCCTTGCCATGCACCTTGCAGTCATCCATCTCGAAGGGCTTCCACTCGCCGCCGATGCGGGCGAGCAGATGCTGGTAGTCGAGGATGTTGTCCTGCGGATCCGTATAGGAGATCAGCTTCACCCAGCCCTTGATGCCGTAGATGCGCCCGATGCGCCCGATGGTCACCAGTGACTGTGGATCAAGACTCATGCCTTCAGGCTGCGGTGGTGGCCGCAGAAGAGGCTTCCTTCACCAGGGCAGCAACGCGCTGGCTGGTCTGTGCGCCATTGCCGGACCAGTACTGCACACGATCCAGATTGATGCGCAGACGCTCTTCCTTGCCACGGGCAACGGGATTGAAGAACCCGATGCGTTCGATGAAACGGCCATCACGCGCGTTGCGCTGATCGGCAACGGTGATGTAGTAGAACGGCTTCTTCTTGGCACCGGCACGAGCCAGTCGAATAGTGACCATAAACGTAAGTTTCCTGAGTTAGGCATCCAAACAAAAAAACTGACATGACC
>JACCDS010189668.1_pt1 | contig 35148 bp, 25 predicted proteins | sample 7446441 | NCBI WGS metagenome assembly JACCDS01 (sample SAMN15323445, study PRJNA562643) | freshwater metagenome | isolation source: river surface water | place: USA:Blue River Watershed | collected 2017-08-17
CAGCGTCATCCGCTTGGTCTGTTGGGCCTGATATAATGCCCGTTGATCAGCAAAGTGTTTTGATTCAGGATGCGAACTTGCCCCAAATGTATTAACGGTCTCTATGAGAGGTAAACCTCCATCTTTGGGAAATTTCACAAAGCCGATATACGCATCCCCGCTATTCATTTTACGTTTAGATTCACCAAAGGGCTCCGACATCACCGCAGCTAAAACATCCGGCATTCCTGCTTGCGGCCAATCTTCATTCCCTCGTTTTAATCGCTGGAATTCACCTAATGTTACATCTAAACGGCCATAATGCTTCATTAAGAAATCATGGACATACTGACATAATTGAACTGCCTCTGTTTCTGATAGCGGATCTTTGGAACCGTTCGTTCTAAGTTTTGACGCGTGGTAATAGGCTATATTGTAATACAAGGCACCCACACTTTCGATATTCGTCACATGATCCCAAGTCTGAACTCCATGAATGATTGTAGCTAAGGCGGGATATTTTACAGCATCTAAGTTGAAAATCGCGGAGGCATCAAGCCCATAGGGGTACAAAATTTTGGTTGGCAATTGACGGTCAAATTTGATGCGTTTTAAGTCGGCCCAACTGATCTTATCGTAACTATCGATTAAATCTTTCGCGCGCTGGCTCCGATTATTATGATAGGTTTCATAGCCATCGTATTTGTCAAATTTGGCAGGGTTTAAATTTCCCTCTGTATTCGTCGCTAAAAAGGGCGAATGATTGGTATTGAATAAATATCCACTCGCAGGATTCGTATATTGAGGCAAGGCGTCTAATGGCTTGAATGTCTCCCAAAGCGTTGCGCGTGTATTCCCTGGTAGCGTGGAGGCCCAATTGTATGTTGGATCTGCATTGCGGTAAGGCATCTTACCATTTGAGATGTAAAAGATGTTATCTGCTTTATCTGCATACATTATGTTGAACATGGGCAAATGATTCTGATTCAACGCAGCTTTAAATTCAGTGAAATTTGTCGAACGATTCATCGCATACCATTGTTGGAGCGCACCAGCATCCAATAAAGCAGGTAGTCGGATGGAGAAATACTCCCCTTTTGGGGTTTTGACTGTAGTTCCATAGATTGACCGATATGCCATTTTGCCCACAGAGAATGGAATGCCTTTGATGTTTAATTTGACTTTGCGTTTTTCTAAGGTCAACCATTCTCCATCTACTTTATATTGTCCTGGATGGTCTTTATCCGTTTGTAATTGATACACATCGATTTTATCTTGGAAGTTGACCGTATGCGCCCAGGCTAAATTCGGTGTCACCCCATGAAAGATCAAAGGGCCACCCGGGAACAAACCACCTAAAATATTCCAGCCTTCCTCACTCTGTACATGGGCTTCATAGAAAGCGGTTGCGCCTTCAATGGGCTGGTGAGCATTAATAACAAGCATGGTCTCCCCTGACGCGGATTTGGTACTTTTTATAGCAAAGGCATTACTTCCTTCTCCTGTAAATCCAGGTAAGTGCGGAATGGATCCATCTAGAATTTTGGGCAATGTCTTATCCACACCACAGAAAATAGCCACCGAAAACATCGTTGTCGCAATGTAATCCTCTAAAGCAATGGGAAAGACATGTTTGTTCAATACTTCGGATGGATGGGCTTTTCCATAAGCTGAAAGCCCCTGAAGATAGCCTTGAACTAATTGAATGAAGGCAGGATCCATGGCTTTGATTTGTTGGTCGACCACTTCACGCGTATTCAATAGACCAAATACAAAATCAACCGGCGCCCCCTTTTTACCTAAATAGGTACTCAGCTTCCCTTTACCTGTCAAAATGAGTGTTTGGATCGTTTTGAAGTCATCTTCCGAATGAGCCCAAGCTAATCCGTAGGCAACTTCTGGATCTGTAGGTGCAAAAATGTGCGGCACGCCATAGGAATCGCGAGCGATCGTTATTTGATTGGTGCGAATGGTCGGAACTTCTCCGAATGCATTTGAAAATAAGCCAAGAAGGCAAATGATTATGAATAAAGGTTTTTTCATGGTTTGTCAAAAAGGCTTTTCAGTAGCGCGGATGTTCTGGCTACAGGGTTTGTACGTATTTCTTTTTCATGTAAGGCTATTTCGTCAAAGATTCCTTGCAAAGCTTTTTCTGTGACATAATCCGCCAAATCTGGATTTGTTTTCTTATTGCTAAATGGAATGGATTGATAGGCCTTGTTCAATTGATCCCAATATTTGGTCGCCTGAACGGTAGCTAACGATGTTTGAATCGTAGGTTTGAATTCCTGCGCCAATGTTGCTTGCGTTTTGTTTCGTAAATATTCAGTTGCCGCACGTTCATTTCCACGAAGTATCGAGATGCCATCAGATACCGTCATGTCTTTAATGGCCTGTATTAAGATGGGTGCTGCCGTTTTGCATGCGTCTTCTGCGGCGCGATTTAAGCTTAGAATGAATGCATCGGCTAATTGGTTTAAGCCAACGCTGCGTATGGTACTTTCTATTTTTTGTACTTCGGGTGGCATGGCGATTTTTCGAGCTGTATTTTTAAAAAAGCCATCGTGCTTGGATAATTCAGCGCATCCCTTTTCTGCTCCTAGCGTTAAGGCCTCTTTTAATCCAGCAGAAATGTCGGCGGAATTAAGTTGTTGGGGTTCGACCAATTTACCTGCCTTTTGAAGTATACCAGAGAGATTTTGTGCTTGCAGCTGCAGGCCACAGAGAAAAAAGAAGATTAATCGTAGATAGGTCATGTCTTTAAAATTAAGTCTTTTTTATTTTTATCGCTATATTTAACATTGAACAAATAGCTAAGCCTCTATGAAATTAACCCTTACTTTATTCCTCGCACTTTTTATCCCGTTTTTATCGTTTGCGCAGGCCGATAGTCTTTTTATTAAAAAGATGTCGGATGACATTATGCGTAACGGAAAAGCCTATGACTTGTTATATGAATTAACAAAAAAGATTGGTGGACGTTTGGCGGGTTCGCCTCAGGGCCAACAAGCAGCTGAATGGGGAAAACGAAATTTGGAGGCTCTTGGTCCGGATCGGGTATTTTTTCAATCACATAAAATGATGAATTGGAAGCGTGGGGGTACTGATTTTGCTTCTATCGTGGGAGTTAATGGAGAATCTCGCATCCAACCGTTAGCTGTGTTAGCGTTAGGTAATTCGATGGGATCGAACGGCATGATTGAAGCGGAGGTGTTGGCGGTTGCCAACTTTGATGAATTAGAAAAAAGGAAAGATGAGGTTAAAGGAAAGATTGTTTATTTCCATAGTGTGTTTGACCTAACAAAAATTCAGACCTTTCGTGCTTATGGCGAAAGCGGTGTTTATCGTCGCTCGGGTGCATCTCGTGCGGCTAAATATGGTGCTTTGGGTATTATGATTCATTCTTTGAGTACAGCGCCAGATAATGCGCCTCATACAGGATCTATGGTTTATGACCCTGCTTATCCGAAAATTCCGGCTGTTGCTCTGGGACCAGATGATGCCAAAATGCTGTATGCCTTAGCTAAAAAAGGAAAAGTTCAAGTTCAGATGCAGACTTATGGTCATTTTTTGCCAGAATTTGAAGATCGGAATGTCGTGGCTGAAATCAAAGGTTCTGAGTTTCCAGATGAGTACATCACCTTAGGTGGACATTTAGATAGTTGGGACGTCAACGAAGGTGCGCATGACGACGGCGCGGGTGTCGTTCATACGATGGAGGTTTTACGTGTTTTAAAGGCCATGAATTATAAGCCAAAGCGTACGATTCGTTTTGTGTTGTTTGCGAATGAGGAGAATGGTGTGCGTGGAGGCAATGAATATGCGAATCAGGCAAAATTGAATAATGAAAATCACATTTTCGCATTAGAGAGTGATGAGGGTGGTTTTACGCCACGGTCGATCGGGATTACGGCGCCTAAAGCTTCTTTTCAGAAATTTCAGTCATGGTCTACCCTCTTGAAACCTTATGGGACAGAGGTGACTTATGGAGGTAGCGGAACGGATATTGGGCCGTTGGCACGTGTGAATCCTTCGACCATTATCGCGGGTTTGGTCCCTGATAGTCAGCGTTATTTTGACCTACATCATGCCAAGACCGATGTATTTGAAAATGTTAATAAGCGAGAATTACTTTTGGGAGCAGTAAATATAGCTGCCATTGTGTATTTAATAGATCAATATGGTGTTAATCCTTAATCGAATGAAGGCGATATTCTTATTTTTTGCGGTTACTTTTTTGGTGATTTTTTCAGCGCATGCAGCGCCTAAAAAGATATTGGTGTATACCAAAAATGGTCCTGGTTATGTCCACGATAATATTCCTGCTGCGGTGGCTTGCTTTCAAAGTCTCGGTAAGGCGCATCAAATTCAAGTGGATGTGTCGGATGATCCGGCCGTGTTTACAGAGTCAAATTTGGCGAAGTATCAGGCTTTGGTATTTACGAGTACCAACAATGATGTATTTGCTTCAGATGCGCAGCGATTAGCTTTTAGGCATTATGTGGAGGCCGGTGGTGGTTTTGTTGGCGTACATTCAGTTACTGGTACGGAGCGTAATTGGCCATGGTTTAAGATGATGGTAGGCGAAACGTTTTCGTGGCATGCGAAGTTTCAGCCGTTCCGGGTCTTAAATATTGATGCGGCGCATCCGTCTATGCAAGGCGTTCCGATGCGCTGGGAAAAGGAGGATGAATGTTATTTTGGTAAAGAGTTATATCCAGGGATTCAGGTATTAATGATGCATGATTTAAGCAGTTTGGACGGGAAGCAGGTTGATTTGGTCAACCAACATTCCGGTTCTTACAAAGGTTATTTTCCAGCGGTTTGGACGCAAAAATTTCAAGGAGGTCATGTCTGGGTGACGACACTGGGGCATGATAAGGCCAATTATCAAGAACCGGTTTATATCAATCACGTATGGCAGGGTTTGAAATTCGTACTCGATTCAGTGAAGAAAATTGATTACTCGAAGGCGCATTCGGTTCGGTACGATGAGGGGATTTTTGTTCAATAAACTGATAAATAAGTTTTATTATCAGTTATTTCTAATCTCAAATTAATGTAGCAAATTATCTTGCTTGTGATAAAATTATAGTTTGCATTTTGCAAACTATTTTATTACCTTGCAATGAAGATTTTTCTTAATAAAACAATTAAGTATTATTTATTGGCCTTTCCAGGTGCATCTAATGCATTGTTGGCATGGCAAAATGAATTCGAACTGTCTAATTTTTCAAATTTTAATGAATTAAAATCAGTTTATCGTTCTGCTAGTATTTTAGGTAGCCAGCGCGTAGTCTTTAATATAAAAGGGAATGATTATCGATTAATTGTTTCAATGAATTTTAAACAAGGTGCATGTTACATCATATGGTTTGGAAACCATAAATCTTATGATTTAATTAACGCAGAACGAATCCCATTTGATTCTCGCTTACTAAACTAAATTGACTATGGAATGGAAGGTATTAAAAACGGAAGAATCATATCAAATTGCAGCAAAACGCATGATTGAGATTTTTCATGTGGAGGAGGAAGGTCCTTTACTAGATGAATTAGAGTTATTAATTTTATTGATAAAAGACTACGATGATCGAAATCACCCTTTACCTAAACTCGATCCTATACAAACGATCCTAGTTAAAATGAATGAAATGGGAATCAAATCCAAGGATTTAGTTCCTTTGATTGGTTCTAAAGGGCATGTGTCTGCCGTACTTTCTGGTAAGCGGGAAATTACGTTGAAGATGGCTCAGCGATTGAAGGATTTTTTTCAGTTACCAGCGGAGGTGTTTATTTAATCAGTTGTAAACCTCTATCCCTTTTTCTAATCCCATTTTAATTTTCTCAACCAACTCTTTCGGTTCAAGTACTCGAATTTCTTGCGCATAGCGTAGAAAGAAGCTTTCAACTTCTTCGTCAATCTCCAAGTTTAGGTTTATGAGGACAGTAGACTCATTTGTTGGCCTGATTTCTTGTGACGCATGAATCGGGTATTTTTCGATGTAGTTTAACATCCAACTTTGATTCGAAAGCCGACAGCTTATTTTGCTAGCCTGTAGGTTTTTACTTCTAAATAAGCCCAAACAATCCTTGAAAAAGTCTGTTGGCCTAAAGTCAGGATGTATACGCAGTCGTGGTTGTTCTTGGATTGGATTAACTTGAATAATACGATCTAACGCATATAATTGAAGTTTATCAAGCGAAACATGAACATGCGATTCATCGGCGTTTATTGGTTGAAAAAGGACGTACCAGCCGGTATACCATCCATTATTATATTCTTTAAGTAAAACGGGTAAACCGCGCGTTTGCTTTTGTTTGGAATTGGCGGCTAATCCTTGATGGGTGAAATTAACCACACGTTTGGCATAGATGTTTTCCAAAATAATGGGCATTAAATCTGCTCCAGAACGTTCACCGTCCTTGACTAATTCAATGGCTGACCACGGTAATACCTCGTGGTATTGGGATAAGGTATTTTCTAGCGCGATCGCCCGTAATTTATTGACAACCCCCTCACCTGCTCCACCGGCAAACAAATGCTTGTTAGCCTCAATGGATGAAGCTATTTGCTGTAATTCACGATCCGAAAAGGTTGGAAAAGCACTGATATCATCACGCACATATAGGTAATTACCCGTTGCACGTGAAAAACGGAGCAATTCGCCATAACTATCTTGAAGTGTTGGATAACGAGATTTTAACAACTCTTTTATTTCGCGAATATCTCGATTAAACGTTCGTTCGCTATAGCCAGTGATGTCATGTTCGTCCTTCAAAAAGGAAGAAACACTCGCCAAATTCACTGCAAACGCCTTTTGAAGAAATAAGCCATTTACTATTTTCAGTCGGTCCGTCGCTAACATCTTTTTTTCTTAAAGCTATGAAATTCTTTATTGATCGCCAAATGGTGGCGGTCAACTAGCCTAGCTTTGTACCAACAAAAAAGCAAAAATTATGATCACACAATCAATCAAATCGTTCTTGGCCTGTTTAATGGTGGTATTTATTTTCAGTTATGTTAGTGAAGGAATTCTGTTGGCATTTGCGATGAAAAAATCTCGCAGTGCGAATTGGATAAAAATTGCACTAATCACTATTTTGTTCGTGAGCTGCTTAGCGTTCATTCTCGCTCCCTATCACTTATATGGTCAAACGGAAGCGGATGGGTTATTTACGCTCGCTTTTACCTTGTATGGCTTGGTCATGGCGATTGGAGGGGGGATACGTTTTTTAGACACTGGACGTCAGACATTAGACATTAGACATTGACAATTAATTCTAGCGTCTAAAGTCTAATGTCTAGCGTCTAGTTTGTGATTGCCTTCAACACAAAATACAATACCGAAGGACACATCAAACATCCTAAACCCGTATAAAAAGTAGCTGTCATCGCGCCATAGGGCACTAATTTGGGGTCTGTCGCGGCAAGGCCAGCCGCCGTTCCACTCGTGGTACCCATTAATCCACCGAAAACCATCGCAGATTTTGGGTTGTCTAGTCCAATGTATTTGGCTATTAAAGGTGTGCCTATCGTGACTAATATTGATTTAATCACACCAGCACCAATACTAATCGCAATGATATCTGAACTTGCACCTACGGCAGTGCCTGTTACAGGGCCAACCACAAATGTACAAGCGCCCGCTCCAATCGTCGCTAAACTCTCTGCATCTGTTATGCCAAGAGCATAGGCAAGCAATGCCCCGCTGACAAAAGACAAGATAACACCTAATAAGAGGGATAAGATGCCCACAAATCCTGTTTTCTTTATTACCGCAAAACTTGCCCCCATCGCAGTCGACACAATCGCAAAATCACGAAATACTGGCCCGCCCATCATTTTAAAACCACTCAAACCGGGTATATCGGCAATTCCATTTTTTCCCTCTGTCCACACACCTGCTACATAGGCTAGTACCAAACCCGCAAATATCGCAATCGCCGAACCTGGGATTTTTTTACGAAATATATTGTTTGAAATGCCTTCTGACGCAAACATGATGATTCCTGTGACTAAAAATGCCACCATCAATCCATTTTTATCTAATAATGTTTCGATATAATTCATGTTATCGTTGGTTTTTATTGGCCAGTAAGGGCATGAATACCAAACAAATAATCACTGGAATTATACCTGCCAAAACAGCCAACATGCCATTGGTAAATGCGACGCGAACGTTTTGAATAGCCGACATCGCTACGATGATTGGGATGTACATTTTACTCCAAAAAACGATCCCCTCACCCATTTCAACATGAAATAGGTTTCGCTTTTCCAATTCATTTTGTGCAAGAATTAATAATAACATGGCGAAACCTACACCTCCCACATTGGCTTCAATGCCCAATAAACGACCTAGGGTTTCTCCTACTAATTGGCCTGTAATGAAACAACCGGCCAACAAGGCCACTCCACGTAACAACATATTAGTCTTCGATTAATTTGACAACATCTTTTTTAGTCACTTTTCCCATCGCGTTTCTAGGTAATTCGTTTACAGCTAAGTATTTACGAGGAGTTTTGTAGGCAGGCATTTGCTCCCGCATCCACAAATTCAATGCTTTTTCATCGACTACCCCTTGCGTTACAATGGCCGCGGCAACTAATTCACCCCATTCATCATTAGGTAATCCTACCACAGAGCAATCTTTAATGCCCGGATATTGACGTAAAACCTCCTCAATCTCTAATGCAGATATTTTATATCCACCTGATTTAATGATATCCACGGAATTACGACCTAGAATTCGGTAGCCACCTAATTCGTCATGGGCGGCTATATCGCCGGTTTTAAACCAACCATCCTCCGTAAATGATTCTGCCGTCGATTCTGGTTTTTGCCAATATTCTTTAAATACATTCGCCCCTTTAACTTGAATTTCTCCTTCCTCCGATAAACGGACTGAAACACCTGGAAGCGGATAACCCACATGTCCCGCAACCCGAGGTCCATCATATGGATTGCTCAATGCCATACCAATTTCGGTCATGCCATAACGTTCCAAGAGTAAGTGTGTAGAAATTGATTGCCATCGTTCCATCACTGAAACGGGTAGCGCTGCAGATCCAGAAATCATTAATCTTAATTTGGCCAAGGCTTCAGTCAATTGTAATTGAACCGTTTCTGATTGCGATTCCCAATAATTAATGAGTTTAAAATAGATCGTTGGCACCGCCATAAATACATTAATTCGCTCCTCCGTAATGAGATCAAAAATTGCTTTTTCGCTGAAATTTGGCATAAATTCACACGTAGCCCCTGCCCATAAAGAACAGGAAACTACATTGACCACTCCGTGTACATGGTGTAAGGGAAGTACACAAACCGTTGAGTCTGCTGAAGTCCATTTCCACGCTTCAATCAAAGCACTTATTTGCGCATTTAGATTCGCATGGGTGCTGACAACACCTTTGGGTAAATTCGTTGTGCCGCTCGTATACAAAATCATCGCACCACGAGAATCGTCGATTGCAGGTAAATTTTGAGCTTTATTACCTTCATTTTCGCCAAGAACAATGAAGCGACATCCTAATTCAGATGCCAAATTTTTCATGAGATCCTCAAATTCTGGTGAAACGACGAGGATACTCGCTCCCGAATTTTCGATGGTATATCTCAGCGATGGTATCGGATAACTCAAACAAAGCGGAACTACAATTCCTCCTGCCTGCCAAATCCCCCATTGCACTCGTACATAATCAAATCCTGGTTGCACCATAAAGGCTACTCGCGCTTCAGAAAGATCTTCAATTCCTGCTAAGAGCGTATAGGCAAATTCGTTCGATGCCTGATGTAATGCTGCGTAGGTGAATGTTTGGCCGTCAGATATGATGGCTGTTTTTTCCGCATAAGGACGGGAATTGGTAAATATGTTAATCATTAAATTAGACTTTGGTCGCTTGCCATTATTTTATTTTTCTCTACTCTCACCTCTTACCTCTCACCTCTTACCTCTCGATAGTCTATTTCTTGCCAAATTTCCACCCTCGGAATCCAAACCTCCTGTACAAATCGATTGTGAATGGGGTGATTTGAATATAAATCATAAGCTGCTTGGTCCTCAAAATCCATGCCTAACCCATGTGTGTATGGATTCGTTGCATTGAATTCGCTCAAGACTTTAAGATTCATCACACCAGGAATTTGAGCAAGTTTTCTAGCTTCAGCGATAAAATACGCTTGTTCTGCTTCAGATGTTTCTGATTTGAATTTTAAAAATACACTGTGGTGTAACATAGTTTCAAATTTGTAGAGACGCGATACTTCGCGTCTAGATTTAAATGAAGACGCGAAGTTTCGCGTCTCTACAGTCTAATCGCTATTTACTAGCGTCTAACATATTAGCCATGAAGCGCCAAGCACCTGGAACTCCTGCTGGCAACTCTCGGAAGAAAACAATTCCTGTATAAATGAATTGTCCTTTTCCATATTTAGTTGCTGCAATCGCACCGTTTTGTTGGCCTTCATCCGGATCCGAAAACCCAATCGGGAATTCATAGTGTGTATCCGTTGACTCTGCGTGATAAATACTTCGTTCTTGAATCCAGTTCTCAAAGTCGGCATCCGTTATCTTGTTCGGAGTTTGAAATAAGGGGTGCTCTGGCTTCAAAAACACAGGTTTTGCATCTTCACGCGTGATTCGGTTGCGGTTAACTGTTAATGGATAAGGAGCCATTGAACTTTTCATGGGTCCTAAGAAACTGGCTGTGTTATATTGAACTACATATTTTCCGCCATTTTCCACGTATTTCATTAATTCCGGATAGGCATTTTCTAGAAAATCCAACGTATTATACGCCCGAACACCAGTCAATATAGCATCGTAGCGCTGTAAATTCGCTAATTTCAAATCTGACTCGCCCAAGAAATCTACCTGATAGCCCATTTGTTCTAAGGCTTCTGGAACTTTGTCACCGGCACCTTTTATGTAACCAATGCGCTGTCCCGTTTTCTTAAAGTCAATGTGTAAGACACTTAACTGAACGGGAGAAAAGTAACGTTGAATTGGAATATGTGGGTATTGAATCGTCTCCATTTGTAAGGAATCAATCCAATTTCCTGTCGATGTTTGATAAGCTAATTGCAATCCCAGGTTAAATTTACCCGTTTTGGCAAAATCACTTTCTTTAAAAGAGATCGATACATCACGCTTTTCCCCTTTTTTCATGCCTTTTTCTAAGGCCAAAGTGCCCAAGATTTTACCTTCTTTGGTCTGAATCGACACATTACCTTTGCCAATTCGTCCCATAGCTTGAATACTAATCTGTGCCGATTTCGTCTCATTTGAGCCAATAGGTAGCAATAGTACCTGGTGATTAATGGTGAAAATACTGCGTGGTGTAACGGTGAGCGGTTGGCTTAATTCTCCTTTCACCGGATCCACCACCAATTCTTGAACGGGACGTGTGACTGAAATCCGTTGACCCGCCAATAAAAAGCTCACCTGCATCTCGTAGGAAGGATCAGCATCTGCTTGCCCAATTTTGGAAATGTCTTTGACTTTATAATGGCCAACAGCCTTAGTCTCAGCTATCCAGTAAGGTTGTGTAATCGCCTGATTGACAGGTATTTTGGTCGACCATTGTAATTTTTGATAGGCTTTGGCGTTACCTGCGAATGTCGTATCACGTCCAGCAAGTTTCAATTGAATCCCAGAAATAGACGTATTACTGCGCAGGATAAATTCTGCTTTCACAGCTAAGCTGTCCCCACGAGCAATTGTTCCTTGATTAGTCGTTGCCGCAAAATGGATACCAGCAGCTTGAACGATCCATGCGTCGATTTGCTTGATTTTTTTGGCTTGCCAAAAAGCATCTTTCGAATTCAATATCGATTTACGTAAATCTACCAGCGATGGAATGCTTGCACTTGGGTTTTCGGCATTATACTGAGCTATGATTTGATCGATTTGATTTTCAAGGTTAGGACCTATTTCCTTCCAGTGGTTTTCAACGCCATCCCATAAATTTGTTTGTGGGGCATCGCCTGCAAGCGTTGCAAAATATTCAGTTTGTTTACCATGATCTACCGCAAAGCCAAATCCCTGTGATTTATGTTGGCTTCTACTAAATGCCGCCATTTCCCCTGTACTTTGTCCGATACTGGGCAGGTAGTCACCAATTTCCACCTTAAATTGATCGGGTGCAATGGTTGAATTAGCTGATCCTGGGAAACGAAACGTGTTCCATAAAAGTCGCTTAGCTTGCCAAGGTTTGATTCCATTGACCAATTGCTCAGGAAAACGGTTCGGGTCCGCAGCTGCTTTATAGGCTTCAATTGCTAAGACTGCTGAAGCGGAATGGTGCCCATGTCCGGCACGAGAATCTGGTGGGAAACGGGTGAAAATGATGTCTGGGCGCATTTTACGTATGACCAGCACCAGATTCGACAGAATTAATTCTTTATTCCAAAACGATAATGCCTCTGTTGTTGATTTTGAAAAACCAAAATCAAAGGCTTGTGAGAAAAACTGATTGGCTCCATCAATTTTACGTGCCGCCAAAAGTTCCTGCGTACGAATTAATCCTAGCGGAATTCCTTGATCATCACCGATCAAATTTTGTCCACCATCACCACGTGTACATGCGAAATAATTCGTTTCCCAATGTTGCTGTTGCGCAAACCAAGTAAGTACATGCGTGCTTTCATCATCGGGATGAGCGGCCACGTGAAGCACAGTCCCCGTGTTTTTGATGCGTTTTAGGTCGTCCAGTAGGTTCTTTTGTGCCCAAGTGGCTGTACTGAACAAACAAGCAATTAGTAGATATTTTATCATGAGATTAAGTTTGAACGTGACCATGGTTCACGGTATTCACGAGCTAATAATGCTGTGGCTTCCGGATCATTTTTGATCGTTTTAGTGATTGGATCGTAGACAAGTGGTCGGCCTACACGCATCGAAATATTCGCAATGATACATGAAGCTGTCGAAATATGCCCCTCTTGAATATCTGCGATCGGTTTGGTGCCTTTGTCTATGGCTGCTAAGAAGTCCAACATGTGCAATCTAGTTGCTGGAGCTGCGTTCAATTCAATGCGATCTTCAGTTAAATCTTCCGGGTATTTCTCTTTTTCAAAAACACAATCGCCATGTAATTTTTGGCCTTTGGGATCTGTAGGCGTGAAATCGTATTTCATCGTACTCATTCGGAGCGTTCCTTTTTCACCATAGATTGTTAAACCCCATGGGTATTCTGGATCCGGTGACGTCCCCCAAGTGCGATGTTGCCAAACACAATTCAATCCATCATACTCAAATACCGCCGATTGTGTATCGGTGATATTCGATTTGCCTTCTTTTTGAACATAAATACCCCCTTCCGAACTGATGCGTTTAGGCCAACCGAGGTCTAGCATCCAACGAGCTGTATCAAACATGTGAATGCACATATCGCCCATGATGCCGTTCCCATATTCATTGAACGTTCGCCACCAGCGTGTATGTGGTAATCCATCGTAAGGGCGCATAGGAGCCGGACCTGTCCACATTTCGTAATCAAAAAAGTCAGGAACAGCCTGAATTGGTGGATTTCCATTATTACGCATGTGGTAGTAGCAATACATTTCGACATGGGCGATTTTACCCAACATTCCTGTATCGATGATGTCTTTTTTGGCTTGAATCAAATGGGGTGTCGACTTGCGTTGCGTACCTACTTGAACCGTTTTGCCATATTTACGTGCAGCAGCGACCATCGCTTCTCCTTCCAATACATCAACTGAAATCGGTTTTTGAACATAGACGTTCGCGCCGGCCTTAACCGCGTCGACCATTTGTAAAGGATGCCAATGATCCGGGCTACCGATTAATACGATATCCAGCTGGTTTTCGGCTAAAAGCTTTTGGTAATTTCCGTAAAGACGAGGTGTTTTACGCGATTTTTGGCGAGCAGCAACCAGTTGGCCTGCTTGCGTCAACATATTTCTATCCGGATCACAAAGTGCAACCACTTCTACGGGAACGACTTGCATGAGTCTAAAAAGGTCGCTTTTCCCATACCATCCCGTGCCAATTAATCCCACACGGAGTGGTTTGGCAGGATTAACTAGATCTAAACCATACGCTCCAAAAGAGCTGAGCGCTAAACTTGCCGAGGCTCCCTTTAGGAAATGTCGGCGGTTAATGTTGAATGAGTTCATAGGTTGTCAGTTGTCAGTAATCAGTTGTCAGTAATCAGTATTCAGTTGTCAGTTGTCAGTAATCAGTAATTAGTTTGCCGTCTAGCGTCTAATAATATTGATATTACTCCTTCTTCCGGAACATCTACTGTCGCATGTTTACCGTTTAAATTGAGATTGGTATTTATTACTTTATTCGTTTCATTTTGTAAAATCACGGCAATTTTACCGTCAGGTCGTTTGGCGGCAGTGCCGTTAAGTCCAGATGGTAATCCCTGTAAATCGATTCGAATGGAGCCTGTTGGAATAATCTTGGAGGCTTGACCGATGATGTAATAAGCTTGGTTTCGCGTGATTATTCCTTGCTTCGAAATGGTTAATGCTCCCTTGCACTCCGTACAGCCACCCGGTGTGACAGGTTCAAAGTTTTCATCATTCGCCAAATTCCATTCCAAAGCTGTTTTTGAGTGATTATTCATTGCCCCAATGATGACATTTTTGATATGCCACATGTAATCTCCGGCAAAGTCTCCTTTGGATCCAGTCCATTGTTCCGTGAAATACAAAGCTTTATCGGGATGTGCTTTTTTGACAGTATTTAAAGCTGAAATATCCCCATTATATAGGTGAAAAGCTGATCCATCCACGTATTTACGTGTTTCTGGGTCATTTAAAATCTCAATGGGATATTCAGGTTTATCACAATTATGATCGTAAATAATGATTTTAGTTTTCAGTTTGGCACGAACGAAAGCCGGCCCTAAATGATTCTTAATCCAATTGTTTTGTTGGCCCGCTGTCATCAACAAGCTTGGATTATTTCCCGGATGTAAAGGTTCATTTTGAGGCGTTAATGCCCAAATGGGCAAACCTTCTTGCTGCATCGCCTGAATATACTTAACTAAATATTGGGCATAAACGGCTTCAAAAGCGGGTGCTAATGAACCACCTTTGGTTGCCAGATTGTCCTTCATCCATGCGGGTGGTGACCAAGGTGTCGCCATTAATTTAATACCTGGTTGAATCGCTTTTATTTGTTTTAGGAGCGATATGAGTGATTTTTTTGCTTTGTTCAAGCTGAATTTTTGTAGCGATAGGTCGCCAGAGACATCATCGTAACTATAAGCTTCTCCATCTAAGTCAGTTGCTCCTACTCCTATTCGTAATACTGAAATGCCCATTTGGCCCGGTTTCGTACCGAATAATTCTTTCAATAATTCTGTACGCTTAGCGGGTGATAAAGCTTGAATGACATCTGCAGATCCGCCAGTTAAGGTATATCCAAATCCATCAATCGTCTGAAATGTATTTTGGAGTTGAATGGTAACTCCTGAAACTTGGCCTAATTGAAATGAAAGACTCGGACCTGCTTGCCACATCGATGCGCGCTTAGGAATAGAAACCCAGATTTGCGCGAGTAATCCATGACATAATCCCAGCAGCAACATGCTGCAGGTCAAAATCCGTTTCATAGTATAGGTTTATTTAGGTTTAAATATATTGATTTTTTTTTAAACTTGGTGTCCTGTCTAGTCGAGCTTTTCACTTAGGCCAAAAAAAATACCGCGATCTCCGCGGTATTTTTAATTGATATTTAGGCTTATTTTTTACGTTTATGCGCAGCCGCTTTATGATTAGAAACGGCTCTGTGCTCCTCTAATCCCACAATGGTGACAGATCCTCCTTCTCGCTCGTAATCATGTTTAAAATGTTCTAAGTTTTCCATTACGGAGTGATCAACTAATTGAGTTTTCGATAGGTCAATTGTCACGGGGAATGCTGGTGGAATTGCCTCTAATTTCCGTTTGATACCTAAGAAATTGGTAAATACTGCTGCTTCCGATATTTCAACTAAATAGGCATCATCTGTAAATGAAACCTCGGTAGGTACTTTGAATATGGAACCAATGGGTTTGCCATTGAATAAATTCACCAGAATTTCCGTTAGAATTCCAGCGCCAATACCCACTAATAAGTCAACGCCTAAGGTAAATAAGATTGTTACGATGAATATCAATAATTGCTCTTTCCCAATTCGTAAGGTGTGAATAAATTCTTTGGGATGCGTTAATTTGATTCCCACCGTAATTAACATGGCTGCCAATGCGGTATTCGGAATCAATTCAATCAGATGTGACGCCAATAATAAGAATATCAAGATAAAGAACCCATGAAAGAAATTTGCCCAACGGGTTTTGCCGCCATTGGCAATATTCGCTGAAGAACGTGCCACCTCCGAAATCATGGGCAAACCTCCCAAAAACGCGACAAATGTGTTACCTATTCCTGTCGCAATCAGGTCTTTGTTTGCATTTGATTTCCTTTTATACGGATCCAACATGTCCATGGCTTTGACAGTTAAAAGCGATTCCAGTGAGCCAACGAGCGCAAACATGATGACAAATTTGATGAATGTACCCGTTTGTGCTATTCCGTCGAAACTAGCATTTATATTTATGTTTTCCAGCAAATTACCAATATGAACAAGTGCATATTGGGGTTCCGTGTTTTGAAAATCCATAATTAATTCAGCGGGAATCGCGATCGCTAAAACGACCAATGGAGCTGGAATTTTTTTGATGAATTTGTTTTTAATATATGGCCAGCCCATCATAATTGCTAAACTGATCACACCAATGAAGGTAGCTTTCGGGTCCCAATTGGCCAGAAATTCAGGTATGGATGCAAATAATTCCAAGGGTTCTTTACCTTTAGCTAAAGCAGGATTTACGTCTAATAAGACTGGAATTTGTTTTCCGATGATGATCAAACCAATCGCGGCAAGCATACCATGAACGGCTGACAAAGGAAAGAAATCCATGAGTTTTCCGAGTTTGAATACCCCAAAAAGAATTTGAACCAAGCCAGCAACGACCATCGCGCCTAAGGCTAAATGCCAGCCTGTTTCTCCCCCACCGAATTCGCTCACGGCACCTGCAACAATGACTATTAAACCGGCTGCAGGACCTTTAATGGTTAAACGTGATCCTGCAAAAAAACTAACAATCATACCACCAATAATGGCTGTAATCAGACCCATGATGGGTGGGAAATCCGACGCTTTGGCAATTCCTAAACTTAAGGGTAAGGCCAATAAAAATACAATGAAACCTGAAACCGCATCTGATGCGTAGTTTTCTTTTAATCCGGCTAAACCGTCTTTGAGTAATGTTATATTGTTTTTCATTTTTTCTTAAAAATATCTGTTGGAAAATTCAGCATGTGTCCGGGAATTGGGTCCCATGAAAACACGTGCGTAAATGCGAATGACCGCAAGGCCATCCAAAATAAAACTTAAGGAAACGAGTGTTGCCAGCGCAAATTGTTCCTCATGAATGTGCGAGAAAATTAAATCTTCGCCAATGAACGTCGGACTAATGGGAAAACCTGTTAATCCCAAACATGCGAGTAAAAACACGACAGCAATTTTGGGGTGATCTTCCGCCTGGCCATGGAAGCGACTTAAACTGATTTTTTTGCCAACTTGTTGAAACAAGCGTTGCAAGCAGAAATAGCCAATGACGCCGGCAATAATGATGCCACTTAAATACAGCATGGATTCCATGGGGTCAAATTTCTCATTAAATGAAATCGCTAATGCGATCCAAAAGTGATTCATGATGACTAAAACCCACGCCAAACGAACGCTATTACGTTGTGTAAAGGATTTAAATACCATGATTAAACCAATGGCCGCAAAAATTATGGGCGTATTTTCTTTCCAGGCAGGCGTCAATAAATGAACGCGATCCAAGATGTAATACCCCAATGCAAATGCCGGAACAAAAAATAAGATTAAAGTTCGTCCTTTGACCACATTCAATTTGTTTCCTACCCATTTCAAAGGGTTCCACAAGTATTGGTAAAGCATGTTATCCAAATTCCATTCCTTTAAACTCAACATATAGATGGTATGCTGTAATCGTTTAGGTAGTAAATCCTCAATCGTTTTTGTTCGCTTACTAAAAGAATAGAATTGCTCGCGGATTAAATAGCTAACAACCGAAGGGGAAACCAACAATTGGTAGGTTCTCAAAAAGGCATTTCCTGCAAAGTGAAATAAAGCCAAATGGTTAAACCCGAGTGATATTTCAATGAAAATGATTCCAATTTGAGCAATGGATGCGTAAGCAATTTGGCTTTTTACCGATGACTGAACACGCGCAATTACGGTTGCTACTAAAGCAGTGAAACCGCCCAGTCCGGCGATTAAGAAGCGAACCGATGTTTGGTATTCCCAAAAAGGGAACGTTCGCATCAGTAAGAATGCGCCGATATGTACCGATAAAGAGCCATAAAAAATAGCACTTGACGGTGTAGGGCCTTCCATCGCGCGGGGCAACCAAGAAGAAAATGGTAATTGTGCCGATTTCGCAGCTGCCGAAATCAAGAACATGGCGGAGATAAATACACCGATAAATGTGTGATTTTGAAGCTGATGGTGCACTAATTCCGCATTATTCAATTGGAAGAACGTGATATTTTGTCCCCATAAATGATGGCTGGCCCACATAGCCAAAATGATTCCGATATCACCAATGCGGTAAATCGAGAATACTTTTACGGCATTTTTAACGGGTAAGTATCGCTCACGGTAAAAGGAAATGAGTAAGAAGGAGGAAATTCCAAGGATTTCCCAGCCCACAAACAGGGTCTCCAGATTTCCAGATAGGATTGTTAAATTATAACCAACATAGAAAAATAAGGTGGTCGTAAAGAAGCGTTTATAGCCCGTTTCTCGGTGAAGATAAAAACGCGAATAACGGGTGACTAAAAACGTCAGAACGGCACCTACAAGCAGATAAACGGCCGTAATTAGATCAAAAAGAAAGTCGATTTGAAATATATAATCGACATTTTGAAACAAGATGATTTCCTTAACTTGGAAGGTCTCAGCGCCATTCAATGCCCAATAAAGCACAAAGGCAGTAGACAGGCTTAGTTGAACGACTAAGGTGCCGAAGGCCATTCCTGAAATCAAACGCTCATTGGTTTTTGGTAAGATGTTACTCACCAAAAATCCGATAATAGGTACCCAAATAAAAATGGGTAATATGGATGCTATGGTCATCTTAGTTTTGATTTAATAAGTACACAGGGAAATTTTCTTGATTGGATTTTAACAATTCATCGAGGTTTGCTAATTCCTTAATATCCTGTTTAAGTGGTTCATAAACCTCAAATTTCCCTTGTTTGAAAACAGATGCCTGCTTCGTTTCAGGATGAATCGAAACTAGATTAACCCAGTCATTGATAAACCATTCATAGGTCGCTGGATTTCGCTGGATTGTTTCCAAAACCACTTCCGGAAAGTGTTCCACAAGAATTAATAGGCGTATTGGATCATGAACTTCCGTCATTTGAGAAGGTAATCCTGGTCTCAAATCACCATCAATTCCATTTGCCACGCCAAAAAGCCCCATGACATTATGTGGCAATTTGGTTCCCGCACCCAATTTTTCGCCATCCACCCGAGAGAAATAATACTCTAAATTGATACTCCCACAAACGGGCGCAGCTGCATTAAGAATCGACAATAAATAATTGCCTTTCGGGTCTACTTCGTAATCGAAAGAATTTAAGAATGACCTTCTATCTAGGAAGATTCCCTTGGACAATTCTCTTCTTCCCACGATGCATAAGGCATTGGTAGCATGATTTAATTCGGGACGAGGTTCAAAAATGGAAACGGAACGCGTTCTAATTTGTTCATGAATTACCTCAGGCTGTAAGCTAGAATCTACTGAATCAAATCTCCTTGAACGTTCTTTGGCATTTAAGTCCAAAGCCTTTTTAAACGAGGCAATATTCTCTTGATGCAAGTACTGATGTAACTCAGTTTGGATCTCATCATCGTAAAATACAATGTCATCACGTGTCGTATCCTGCAATGCGCCGATAAACAAGGTGTTTTCAGGAATGGCTATGCCTCGCTCCTTCAAAATCGCTCGAACTTCCGGTTTATTCGCCATGATACTCGAAACGCGAGCATTGACCGAACCAGAACGTCCTGAACAGGCGCCACAGTCATATGCTGCATAATGAGGATTGTTGACCGAACTGGCACCATGTCCAACCACATATACGATCGGGGCGAAACTATCCACTAAGCCAATACTCTTCAACAATGTCTCGATTCGATTAGCCATCTCTTCGATTTTAAATCCAATTTGCAAGCCATTTTCTTGTTCTTGTAAGGCATCAAAATCCACTTGCAACTTCGAAAATTTGTCCATGTGACGTAAGGAAGATGCGGTCGCAGGACTCATAGAAGGCTTGAATATGTTGGCGAATAATTTAATTGCCGACCAAAATCCAAGTGTTTGAGAGAAAATCCAGCCTGTGTAGAAATTGTGGCTATGTTTCGAAAAGTGAAGATCCTTTTCTTGCTTTTTGGTCTCACCTATTTCTTTAATCAAATATTTAGGTGTTACAGGTGCTGGACAAAGTTTGGAATAAAATTGTCCACCAATCGGCTGATAAAAGAATTCGACACTGAAAAAGCCTGGTGTCCCGTACGTGCTACATGTAGGATCTATCTGTTCCAAATAACGGCGGAAAGAACATTCTCTGTCATCGATGCAAAAAAGCCCTTGAAAAGATTTTTTGTGTGGTTTGATGGATTCGATGGTCTCCATTTGCAATCCACGAATCACCTGATCGTAATACGTCCATTCAAAAGATTCTTGCCACAAGGCTAAAATCTCAGCTAACTCAGTTTGTTCAACAGGTGCATGTAATGGCGTAATAGATTCCGTAATTTGTGGCCCTAGTGGCTTCCAGTTTGATTTTAGACGATCTTCAAGCGCATCGATCTCCATAATCAATTCCACAAAAATCAAATCTTTCAGACTAATTTTTCGTGTATCCAATAAGGTTTGTGGCAGGTCTTCGACGGTAGAAACCATACCGGACCAACCAGGATGAGCGAATTGTTGGTCCATCAAATACTGCTCATACAGTGATTCGTCTGGCCCAACCAAAACACGCAGTAAATCTGGTATTTGGATCGATTGATTTAATAGGAAATCTCTAGATTTGGCATGTTTGAATAAGCTAATATGACTGCTAAATTCTAAACGTCTCACCGCATCCAAGAAACTCAGACCATCTACTGGAAAATTCCAAATAGAAATACCTTGGTCTAAAAACGAACCAAGTAAGCGAAATAACGTCGGGTGAACGATGGAATCTAAATCAATGTGATTTAATTTTTTCCATTGTCCCCGCAAGGCTCCTACGCGTGGAGCATGTTCCAGATCATAAGAGCCATAAAGCATCTTCCCAATCCAAGTTTCAGTTTCAGGACCTTTTTTTTCTTCTACCTTACTGCGAAGAATGGCTTGGTCAATTCGACCCTGGTGGTATAAATTCCTGAATTCTGGAAGGGATAGATAGACTTGATAACCTAATTTTTCATGTGCATGTTGCAATGCTTCATGAAAAGGTAGGTGTTGAAACGAATGTAACGTATTATGGTGGACAAAGTCCATTAAAGGTGCTTGCGCGGGCAACAAGTGTTTCAGTTCATGAATCACATGATGCAAATCAAATTTTTGATGCATACGATATCAGGCAATTGAATTAAGAAATTGATTGAATTGATCTCAATCTGGATTTCTACAGCCTAATATTTCTAAATAAGATAAATCGACAGGTTAGGTACTTTAAAAGCTTTGCCCCCGAGGTGGGAATAGCCGAACGGGAAGCGATTTCATGGCTAAAATGAAATGCAAATAATCGACTAGTTGGATAAGTTAACGCACCTTGAAATGAAGAATCATCTTCATTTTCATTCGTGTCATCTTCGATTTCTTCGATGACTACATCTACAAATCGTTGATTACGGGGCTCCGATTTCTGGAGATGAAATTGATCTTGAGTTTTTAAAACGCTTGTTAATCCTTTATTCTCTTTCGCAGAGGCCATTGCCCCCAAAAAGAATACCGAAATGAATAACAAAAAGACTTTTAAAAACCGCATATTTCAAAAGTACAAAATTTTCGGGAACTTACCTTTGCCAAACCTTGGAGGATTGGCAAAGGTTCCCGGCTAACGTTTTAAAATCCTATTTATTGCCTATCTGGATTTCAACGAAGCTAAATATTCAACGACATCGCGAATCTCACGCTTGCTTAATAACGAGCCCATCGGAGGCATCGAAGAAGGATAATTCTCACGTGATTTAATGCGACTCACCGCAATACGTAATGGCTCCGCCTCACTCGTTTTTAACTGAATTTCTTGTTCCGTTTCAGAAATCACTGATCCACTTACCTCTTGGCCATCTGTTAATTTCAATGAAATCGTACCGTATCCTGGTGCAATTCGTGCACTAGGTTCAATTAAAGCTTGCAATAATTGCTCACGTGTCAGTCGGCTTGCAATTCCCTTCAACGAAGGTCCTACGTTTCCACCCTCGCCTCCCGTATTATGGCAACGAACGCATTGTGCAGTCTGATTACGATTGAAAATAAAATTCCCAGCTTGAATATTTCCACCGAACAAGGCTTCTTTAAATTCATCCGTTAATGTCCCCTTTGTTTTTAAGGCATCTAATTGGGCCACTAATTTTTCCTCCTTCGTCGCTTCGACCGCTTCCATCAAATCCAGCTTAATGCCCACCGGTAATTTTCCTTGCAACATCCGTGTAATCAAGTCACCTAAAATCTCGGATGTATTTGCCGGATCCATTTTGGCCATACTCTGTAATACTTGTTGCTGCTCATTTTCTGTGCCTTTGTCAAATATGGGATGAACGATTCCAGGTAATTGAGACTTCTTAATTGAAATCTTGTCCAATGACCCCATCGCCAAACTACGAACCGAACGATCCGCATCTTCCATACCCTTTTGAATCAATAATGGTAAATTGGCATCTTTCAAATTGATCAAAGATGTCAATTGACCTCCACGTACTTTCGCATTGGGATGATTTAAAAACAATTGCGTTTGCTCCGCTGCCACATCTTTAATGCCTAACTCACCGACTAATTGACCCGTAGCATTCAAGACTTCGATATTCTTACTGTGAATAAACGCTGGGATAATTGGTTGAACTTTAGCCACCACATCTTGTGCATTTCGGTCCAATTTACCACGATGACGACCGTCCACACGATCCAACACCGATGGATCTCCCCAAGTACCTAAGGTTGCAATCGCTTCCGCACGCATCGCATCAGGTATGTCGGTGCGCTGTACATAAGCCACCAATAAATCGATTTCCTTCGATGTGCCCACACGTAAACATGCGTTAATTGCCCGACGAATAATCACCTCCGATGTGATCGAACGATTAGCCAACGTCGCTGCTAATGCCGGTAAAGCCGCCGGAATAGACAAATCATCATGGATCGCACGTGCCGCTTCCGCGACAATGTACATATCCGAATCCGTTAAGAATCGCGCCACTTCGGGACTAGATAAACGTCTCAAGACTAATACTGCCGCAATGCGTAGTGAACGATTTGATGATGTCGCCAAAGCCGCCATCGGTTCCACTTGACCAATCCGACTCAATGCCAAAACCGCCGCATGTCGGATATACACGTCCTCATCCTTATTCTGCTCTATTAATTTCAATAATCCCGGAATAGCTGAAGCCGCTTCTGTACGACCCAAGGCCTGCGCCGCAAAGAATTGTACACGCGCAGATGATGAACCTAATGCCGCTATAAGCTCTTTTTCGGCACCTTTGTAACGCACATCCCCTATCACCTTTAATACTTGCGCCTGAATCTCCAAGTCAGCATCTGTCAAATAGGAAACTAAATTAGAAGCTATGGCATTGTTCTTTGCAGCCAATTGTCCAATTCCCCATATACCGTGAACACGCGCCAATTGATTATCCTTTTGTGCGATCGCCTTCCATAATTCCGCAGCCTGGCCTCGAGCCACTAATTCGAATTGTGCCTTTTGACGGACACGCATATCTTCATAAGCTAACAAACTAGCTAATTGAGGAATACCCGCTTTGGAATAATCCATCTGAATATAGGCTTTTGTCTTCGCGCGCTCAGCCTCTAAATCATTTGATTTTTGATCTACATCTAATTTCCAAACACGACCGTAGTTTTTGATATCCCAACCAGTCACCCAATCCGCCGCATATAATGCACCTTCCGGACCAAAGCGAATACCCGTAGGTAAAATGCCACTCACCACGTCAACTTCCGATTTAAAATCAAACGAAGCTCCCTTTGGCATTAGGTCAAATGACCAGATGTGAGAGTTTGTCGCCGTTCCCACAAATTCCACCAAGAAAAACTTATTTAACCACTTTTTACCTAATGCCGTACCCGGATTGAATATCATTCCAGTTGGCCCATTATGGTAATTTCGAATCGGCGGAATGATATAGGCCGCTTGACCTTCCCAACGAGGAATATATAATTTCTCATCCATCCACACTTTGTACAAATTGTTCTTTGGATCCGTGTATTTTCCATATTGCCAGTTGGAACGCCAACCAATATCTGCTCCTTCAACAATGTGAACTAAACGCTCACTTTCACCTGGATGGTCACCATCATTATCCGAGCTAATGATATTCCCATAGTGATCAAAGACAAATTCATGCGTATTACGAATACCGTATGCCACAATTTCAAAATCCGTTCCATCAGGATTTGAGCGAACTAAAACACCTGAATTTGGATTCGCTAATTTACGACCATCCACCGTGGTGATGTTTGCCCCTATATCCCCAATCTGCCAATAGATTTTCCCATCGGGTCCTTCAATGACACTGGACATTCCGTGTCCTCCAAAACCGATATGAACCGCAAAGCCGGTAGCAATCGATTTCGCATTCGTCCAAAGTCCTTTTTTATGCGTATTGTCTAAACGCCACAAATCAGGTCCCACGGCCACAAATGCATCTTTTTTGCGTACGAGTAGGCCCCCTGCCACATCTGTGATCTCTTGGTTAAATTGGTTTAAGATGCGAGTTCCAACATCGGCAAAACCATCCCCATTCTTATCCTCTAACTTCCAAATCTCCTCTTTCTCTATGGTCAAGTCATGCCAATCGTGAATCCCATCTCCGTTCAAGTCGGTGAGCCACGCATTCTTCTCACTATTCTCCGGGGCAAATGTCCGATGCAAGAAAGCCTTGCGATCTTCTACGGTTTGAAAACCAATCGATTCCGTCATCCAATCACGATGTCCACGGATATCAAATTCTGAAACCTTGCCGCGATTTGTGCTGTTTAAATAGACTGCACCTTGATCATCAATGTCGATTGCCACGGGATCCGGAGCTAAACTATCGGATGCCCACCGAGTAATTGTCATGCCCGGGGTAATCTTAATAGGTAATTTTTCTTTAGCGGCTTGTGCTCGTTCCGCGATTTGATCTTGGTCTTCTAAGATCACTTGATACGTTTGTTTCTCTAAGGAGCTGGTGCAACTCCAAACAGCCATGGCAAGAAATGTGCCTACCCAAATTCTAGATTTCATCATAGCGTTTATTAGTTTTCTTCATCCATCATACTGCGTCGCTGCTTAGCGGCTTGTTTGGTGGTTTTAAATCGGTAATTAAATGTCAAATTCACTTGGGTCAATCGGCCTTGAAATCTACTTTTTGTATAGAATCCAGCTCCCAATACCTCACTCCGATTGATTCTTGAACTAAATAAGTCCAATATATTTAGACTCAATGTTCCATTTCCCTTCATGATATCTCTAGAAGCAGAAAGGTCCATCCAAGCAATTTCTCCTCGTGTTCCTTGCGGAGTTTTTTGTGGAGCCTCATAATTCGCCCGAATCTGAAGGTCAACCCCCGAATTTAATTTGATCCGAGAGGTGTGTCGAACAAACCACGAATAAGTATCGCTCTTGTAATTCGCGTTTACATTCGTCGCATCCGTTATAGCCCGAAATGCATTTAAACTTAAATCGGCTTTATAAGCCTTTGCCAAATTCATCGAACTTGTTACTTCAAGCCCCATGGATTGTTGGTTCGCAAAATTCTGTGGCAATGTCCGCGAAAATCCATTGGCATCTACCGTACGTATCCGGTCGATTTTACCCGTTGTATTTCGGTAGTATACCGACGAACTAATACTCCCCATATCGAAATATTTCAAGTGGCCCAAATCATACGAATCCGTAAACTCTGGATTCAAATTTGGATTGCCTGAAAAGAAGTTACGATTGTCTGATAAAGTAACGAATGGGCTTAGGTCATTGTAGGTAGGCCGACGGACCCTTCTCGAGTAACCTAATTGCATGGAATTGTCCTTGGTGATCGAATAGGTAAAGTGAGCACTTGGGAAAAGATTGGCATATTGACGTGGATTCTTTTCTTTGGTCTCCATTAATTCAGTTTGGATATCCGTGCTTTCACCACGTAAACCGAATTGATAAGAGAACTTATTAACCTTATCACCAAAAATCGCATAAGCGGCGGTAATATTCTCTTGGTAGACAAAGATGTTATCCAATCCCGCCATAGCAGTAAACTCGCCATTCGCCTGCTGTTGGGTTACAATATAATCATTCGTCATATCACGGAAACTCGTACGCAAGCCCGTTTCAATTTTACCATCTTTTCCAATGGGATTTGTATAGTCAGCCTGTAAGATCCATTGATGCTCAAATTCATCATTTAAAGCTTTTTGTACCAAACCATTCTCAGGATATGCAGAACCATCACCTTTTTTACTTACCTGCGTAAATAGTTGGTCCGAACGTTCCCAATAATCCAAATACCGTAAGTCGGCAGAGAACTCCTTCCCTTTCTTGGCAAAGCTTTTCTTGAATGTCAATGCGTATTCCGCATTTGGTTCTGCCTCCAATTCAACTTGTTGGCGATCCGTAATACTAAACAAATTCGATTTGCTCAATTTGTAATCACGATAGTTAAAATCTGTTATACGTTTTACATCTGTTCTCCGGAAGATGTAAGAACCTGTTAGAATCGTCTTATCATTAAAAAAGTAATCTGCGCCACCACGAATGTTATTAACCATGCCGCGGACATTATTAGATGATGTTTGTTCCAAATAGTTGGTTTGCCCATTTGCATTTACTTCCTGATAAATATTACCTCTACCAGGCGTACGACGATAGAATAGCCCGTAGTTTAAAAAGAAATTCAATTTGTTCTTACGGTAATTGACAATGGCCGTAGCTCCCAAATTCTCAGGATATCCCGTCGTCGTTTCAATCGCGCCATTAAAACCTTGATTTTGATTTTTCTTCAGGACGATATTGATAATACCAGCCATACCCTCAGCTTCATAACGCGCAGATGGATTCGTGATTACCTCTACTTTGTCGATGAGGTTACCTTGTAAAGAGCTAAGTCCGGAAGAGCCGTTTATGCCAACGAGCGTAGAAGGTTTTCCGTCAATCAGAATTCGTACGTTATCACTGCCACGTAAACTAATACCGCCTTCCCCGCTAACTTGAATGGATGGAAGATTACCTAGGATTTCTGCAGCAGTTGCTCCTTTATTAGCAATATCCGTACCTACATTAAAGATTCGACGATCTAAGCCCATTTCGACGGAAGCTTTTTGACCTTTGACGGTTACCTCTTCCAGCGTCTTTGTGCTGGGTTTAACTTCGATATGACCTAGCGCTGTAGCCTTATTGATTTCGATACCGGCTATTTTTTTAGCTTCAAAGCCAATGCTCTCAATGAGAATATCGTAAGCTCCTGCAGGAGTTTCGAAAGAAAATAGACCTTTTTCGTCGGTGATCCCGCCAGACACCACTTGCGCGTTATTGGCTTTTTGAATACGAATACTTGAGAATGGAACAGGTGTTTGCGAATTAACTTCGAAAACTTGACCAGTTATTTTAAATCGACTTTGGGCGGATACAAGTGTAGGAAGTACCAGTAAAAACAGGTAGAGTAATTTTTTCAAGGTTGACAGGTTTAAACGTAAATACAAACATAAGTAGACAAGCTGAATTTATTTGCACGAATCTGTAGGTTTATGTTGGAGAATATCGCGCTTTTGTCGAATTTTCATCAAGCTTTTTTCTATCAATAAATTATGAACAAATATTTACTTGGATTCTTATTCATCTCCCATTTTCTGTTTAGTCAATCTTCGGAGGAGATAGCTCGTTGGAAAGCCCAAGCGGCACGTGTCGAGATCATCCGTGACACATATGGTGTGCCTCATATTTATGGAAAGTCCGATGCGGATGCCGTTTTTGGTTTATTGTTTGCCCAATGTGAGGATGATTTTTCGCGTGTCGAAATGAATTACATAGAGAAGTTGGGCCGCATGTCCGAGGTCAAAGGTGAATCAGAACTAGCCAAAGACTTGTACATACGATTGATCATCGATTCTGGGGAGGCAAAAGCAGATTATGCCCAAAGCCCCGTTTGGCTTAAGGCATTGTTACAGGCTTATGCAGATGGAATCAATTACTACCTATACAAGAATCCGATAGTAAAACCTGTTTTATTAACTCGATTTGAGCCTTGGTATCCGTTATTGTGGACGGATGGTTCGATTGGAGCCATTTCAACAGGTGATGTCAATGAAGAGGAGGCTGCCAAATTTTATCAACTTAAATCATCGGTTTCCTTTGCTCCTTCCAAGCCGCATGGGCCTGATGAAAAGTTAACTGGATCGAATGGTTTTGCGGTGGGGCCAACATTATCGACCACTGGAAATTCGCTTTTATATATCAACCCACACGTAACGTTTTATTTCCGACCGGAGGTGCATGTGAATTCGGAACAAGGTTTACAGGCATATGGAGCGGTGACCTGGGGACAGTTTTTCGTTTATCAAGGTTTTAACCCTTATGGTGGCTGGATGCATACTTCGAGTGAAGTAGACGTAGCGGATTTATACACAGAAACAACTCGGGTAAATGGGTCTAAATATCAATATTTATTGGATGGTCGCTGGTTGGACATCAAGGAAAAACAAATCTCATTACGCGTCAAGGGAGAAATGAATCCTCGTGTAGTGAAAGCGTATTACACGCACCGAGGCGCGGTAATGGCCGCGCGGGACGGTAGGTGGATTTCGGTTAAATCCTATAATCGTTCCTTGAAAAGTTTAGAACAAAGCTGGTTACGAACAAAGACCAAAGGTTTAAAAGAATATACCAAGGTCATGGAGATGCGGGCGAATACATCGAATAATACGGTTTATGCTGATAATCAAGGGAATATCGCGTATTGGCATGGGAATTTTGTGCCGCGACGTGATGCTACCAAAGATTGGGGATTGCCACAAGATGGAAGTACCTCTGCGAATGATTGGAAAGGATTACATGCCTTGAATGAAATAGTGCAAGTGATAAATCCAGAGACTGCTTGGATACAAAATTGCAATTCGACACCCTTTACAGTTTCGGGTACCTCAAGCCCTAAGCGGGCCGATTTTCCAGTCTATATGGCTCCTGATGGTGAAAATTTTAGGGATAAAAATGCGGTTCGATTGTTTAGTCAAGCGCAACGCATGGATTTAAATGGGCTAATCAAATTAGGTTATGATCGCAATTTAGCGGCCTTTCCTGTGTTGATTCCGGCCTTAATTCGTGATTTTGATTTGAATCCTGTGGAGGCGTTGCGACCATTAGTCGATACTTTGCGTCATTGGGATTACCATGCAGGTATTCACTCCGTAGCGCAGACGCTAGCGGTTCGTTGGGGATTGAAATTATTACCTAAAATTCCGAAACCATTAGCTTTTGGAGGTAATACGGATCCGGTCCAGAATTTTACCCAGTATGCCTCAAATCATCAATCAGTAGAAACGGTGGAGGCGTTGAAAGCGGTGTATGCCGATTTGATTCGTGATTTTGGTCGTTGGAATGTCACTTGGGGGGAAATGAATCGATTCCAACGCATTGCCGATATGCCCGTTTTCGATGATAGTAAGCCTAGCATTGCGGTTCCATTTACGTCGTCGGCTTGGGGCCAGCTCCCGTCTTACACCAGTAGACCTTTTCAAGGTTCGAAAAAATGGTATGGAGTGAATGGAAATAGCTTCGTATGTGCGGTAGAGTTTGGTAAGAAGATTAAGGCATATTCGCTGTTGGCCGGTGGCCAACAAGGAGATCCGTCATCACCTCACTTTTTTGATCAGGCTCAAAATTATGCGGATGGAAAATTTAAAGAAGTTTTATTTTACAAGGAAGATGTGCTGAAGCATGTGGAAACAAGATATAAATTAAATTGAGGTTGCCCTATCCCTCATAATTGTTTAAATTGAGTCATAAATTTTCCACGATGTCAAACGCCATTTTTTCTAATCCCAAGCACTTCGAAGCGATCTTTCATGAAGCGGCCATCGGGATTTTGGTGACCAACGCGGAATTTAATATGATCCTGTCTAATGAATTTGCTCATAAGCTATTTGGTTATTCAGAATCTGAATTATTAGGCCAAAATATTTCTATTTTAATACCTAATCACCTGAAAGGAAGACACGAAGGCCATCTACACCATTTAAATCAGCAGCCTATTTCTCGGCCCATGGGCGCGGGATTAGACTTAAAAGCTAAACGAAAAGACGAATCGCTTTTCCCCATTGAAATTTCACTTAGCCATTTCAAGGAGAATGATCACATGTATTACATCGCTTTTGTCAGTGATGTCACCTTGAAACGTAAGGTGGAAATGGAATTGATTTTAAAGAATCAAGAAATCAATCAGCTCAACGAATCACTTGAAGAAGAAGTTAAAGCGCGTACGCAGGCTTTGCAGAATACATTGGCCCAGCTAGAAATTCAGACTCATGAATTGGAGAATGCCCTTCAAAAAGAAATTGAACTAGGCGATTTGAAAACGCGCTTTGTGTCGATGGCTTCCCATGAATTTAGAACGCCTCTGACATCCATACTTTCCTCTGCTGCCTTGATTGAAAAATATACAGCTGAGGACCAGCAGCCTAAACGAGAACAGCACATTCAACGCATCAAATCATCCGTTTCCCATTTGACTGAAATACTGGAGGAGTTCTTATCGGTGGGTAAACTCGAAGCCGGAAAAGTGGAAGTGCGTCCTGAAGATTTTAGCGTTTCCGAGTTTTTTGATGATCTGGTGTCCGCTCTCGCAGGCATGAAAAAGCCAGGACAAGATATCGAGTTAGTTATTTCAAATCCTTCTTCACGTTTTAGCACGGACACGTCTATGCTGCGTAAAATTCTTTTAAATGGTCTTTCTAATGCCATTAAATTTTCGCAAAAAAACGTTTTTCTTCGGGTTCAAATGTTAGAAAATTCCATGGAGATAACCATCCAGGATCAAGGAATTGGAATCTCAGAACAGGATCAAAAACATCTTTTTGAACGTTTTTTCCGCGGAGGAAATGCCAATATTATTCCAGGTACAGGACTTGGATTGCATATTATGGATCGCTACGTGCGTTTAATTCAAGGCCAATTATCCTTAACCAGTGAACTGGATCAAGGGACTACGCTTACCTACCTATTACCTAATTTATCCTAGTTATGACCACTAAAATTCTAATCATTGAAGACAACCAAGACATTCGCGAAAATACCGCGGAACTGCTTGAACTTTCCGGATATTCCGTTGACACCGCATCTGATGGCATCGAAGGAGTACGTATGGCTAAATTAGGAAAACCCAATTTGGTCATTTGTGATATTATGATGCCACATTTGGATGGATTTGGGGTATTGCAGGTCTTTGCAAACCAACCAGAATTAGCGACTATTCCGTTTATCTTTTTGACGGCGAAGACTGATCGCGCTGATATGCGTAAAGGGATGGAAATGGGTGCTGATGATTATTTAACCAAACCTTTTCAAGAAGTTGAATTGTTGCGAGCGATTGAATCCAGATTAAAAAAACAACAGACAAATTTGTCGGTGGCAGATTCACATGATGATTTGGTGGTGGCCCAACAGGCCATTGATTTTTTAGATTTTGAGAAATTTCCAAACGATAAAAAACAACAGCAACTCGCTAAAAAGCAATTGATTTACAATGAAGGCGACATGCCCTCTCGCCTATTTTACCTGGTGAAGGGTAAGGTGAAAACGTATCATACGAATCGTGAAGGCAAATATTTCATTACTTCCTTTGTTAAACCAGGAGAGTTTTTTGGATTTGTTGATTTACTCGAAAATCAAGCCTACCGCGAATCAGCTGAAACGCTGGAGGATGCAACCATTCTAAGCATTTATGCCAAAGACTTCACTGAGAAAATGAAGGAAAATATTCATGTAGAAATCTATTTCCGCAAGGCATTGACAAATTACCTTTTGAAAAATGAGTCTATCCTTTTCTCCATGGCCTATCAATCCTTACGAAAGCGAGTGGCTCAAGCCTTAGTTGAATTAGTTAAAACCTACGGAAATAATCAGGACGGTTCGGTCGTGATGAAATTGTCTCGGGAAGATTTAGCATCACGCGTTGGCACTGCTACTGAGTCTGTTATTCGAACACTAAGTGATTTCAAAAAGGAAGGATTGATCGATGTGAAAGGATCTGAATTAACGATTTTTCAAGCAGATAAACTGGCCAACCTTAAATACTAAGGTTTAAAAGATTCCGAAAAAGGATGGCAAATGATGGGTGTGATTTTGGCATGACGCAAATAAGCCGACTGTCCCACACCGATGCCATAGGCTCCACGAAATAATAGTGTTATGACGACGATCCAACCAAGCCATTTGAGCCATGGTTGTGAATTTCCGAGCCATTTAATTCCCCAGACAGAAAAACGCAAGGCAGGTAATGTGGCTAGTCCGAATGTCAACATACTCAAGGCGCCTAACCATGGACTTGGTTGGATCAAGGCAATACTTAAACCTCCCAATACAAGTCCACACGGTAATAATCCATTGCTCATCCCTAGGAAAAAGTATCCGACAGGACCTAGTTTAGCTCCGATTTGATATAAAAATCGGCCAAGATATCGATGTAGGAATTGGATGGCATTATCCCCTATTTTACGGGTTAGTATCAGCGCGATTAATATACCTGCCATGACATAATACGCTTGCCACCAAGAAGGGAATAACCAAATTGATCCCAAACCCGCTACGGAAAAGCCCAATACGCCATACATGAAAATACGGCCTAGGCTATATAGAAACATGCGTGAAGAGGCAGAACCCTTGGCGTGTATTTGTTGTAAAATTGGCCCACACATGATGGCGCAATGCCAGCTACCAGCTAATCCAATCAAGAAAGCATAATACCAGGTACCCATAATTAGTCGATCAATAATCGCTCTTCTTTCAAATATTCATGACCACGAACGTGCCAAGAAATGGAATATTTCCATGGCCCCTTCGATAAAAAACCACCTGGGATTGTCCAAGCCTCTCCATCTTTGGTTTGCCATACAATCTTTTTATCCTGTTTGGAATTAGATGGTCTGAAAAATTGCAGATTTGCAGCTTGAATCCCTTCAGGTAATCGAACAAGTATAAATGAATTTTCAGCTAAAAATTGTACCTGCAGCGTATCAGATGCTGGAATAACTTGATTTTTTAAGTTTATTTTCTTTTGAAATTTTTGTCCATCCTCATAGTAATTATCGCCTACTAGCTCAATAACTTGATGAGTCATATTGATGTAAAAATAGGCCATAAATGCACCAAAAATCACAAATGTCAAGATGATTCCATGGCCCCAATGTAAGCCTTTGCCGTTTGATTTATTCATCTGGTTGTATAAAACTAGTTTTTAAATTCTCTTCTTTTTCTTCACTGCTTATAATCTTCACATGGACTTTTTCGCCCTGTTTCCATGCTCCAGTACGTGCTTGAATAAAAAATTCAGCTTTGGCCATTTGACCTGGTTGAACTTGTCCGATTTGATTCCCCACCCAAACAAGTCTAAGTGGTGCATCCACTGAAACGTGGAATCCCTGCGATTTCATTGATTTATTTAAGATTCGCAATTGATATAGATTGCTCACTAAGTGCGTTTTTTCGTCGTATTGATAGGTCATTCCGGGTGTGCGCAGTAAGGTTGATTCCCAATTTCGCCTGGTGAGCAACATGAAAGCGAGTACGCTGATGATCAATATTAAGACCGATGTATAGGCGGCGATCCGTTTGGTGAATTTTAATTGGGTACCTGTATTTACGCCATTCAACGAGTCATAGCGGATTAAGCCTTTGGGTTGATGAACTTTTTCCATTACCTCATCGCAAGCATCAATGCACGCAGTACAACCTATACATTCTAGTTGATTACTACCATTTCGAATATCAATACCCGTAGGACAAACGCGTACACACCAATGACAATCAATGCAATCCCCTTTTTCTTCGGTTTTTGTTGACTTACCCCGTGGTTCACCACGTTTGTGATCGTATTGAACAAGAATCGAATTATTATCCAATAATACACCTTGTAAACGGCCATAAGGACAAACGACGATACAAACCATTTCCCGGAACCGAGCAAAGACGAAATAAAATACGCCAGTGAAAATTAACATGGCTGCTAAACCTTTTATGTGGTTTGCCGGATTTTCATTGATCATCTTCAACCAATCCGTCTTGCCGATGATATACATTAAAAATGTATTAGATATGGCAAATGCGAGGATGAAAAATAACGTGTGCTTACTTCCCTTTTTAATGATTTTCTCCTTTGTCCAAGGGCTTTCGTTTAAACGCCGTTGTGCTTTATCATCTCCTTCAATCCAATATTCGATTTTGCGGAAAAGCATTTCCATGAAAATAGTTTGTGGGCAGGCCCATCCACACCAGATTCGACCGAATAAGACGGTAAAGAGGCTAATAAATATTAGAAAGCTGACCAGTCCAAGAGCCACTAAGTGGAAGTCTTGTGGAAAAAATGGAACTCCCCAAAAGATAAATTTGCGTTCTAGAACATTAAATAAAAAGATGGGATGACCATTTACTTCTACCCATGGTAAACCAAATAATAGCGTTAGTAATACGTAGGAGAAATAAGTTCTTAGCTGATACAGCCGGCCTATAATTCTACCTGGATAAATCCAAAGGCGTTTCCCGTCTTTGGACTGATTATAGAGATGATTCCGAAAATCATCATTATCTAAATTGATTTGTGACATAAAAAATAAGGTCCGATTGCCTCGGA
>JACCDS012289339.1_pt1 | contig 35095 bp, 37 predicted proteins | sample 7446441 | NCBI WGS metagenome assembly JACCDS01 (sample SAMN15323445, study PRJNA562643) | freshwater metagenome | isolation source: river surface water | place: USA:Blue River Watershed | collected 2017-08-17
AAGTTCAGCGACTGTTGCTGTTGCATTAAATTTTTGGTTTTACCGGTGACTGTGGCTGGCAACCCTAAACTGGTTTGACCATTTTCAGTTTTAGTGAGGCTGACATTCACCAGCGCACGATCTTTACCACGCACCAGCTTGTATGCCTCCGCTACTTTTGCCGGAATATCGGTGCTGTGGAACACATTGTAGTGCACTGTGTATTCACCAAATTTTTCGCTGGTTTTGATTTCTTTAGGTTGATCAACTTGCGCCTGGGCCATTACTGCTATAAGGCTTAAAAAAATACTTTGAATTAACCATTTCATAATCATGCTCCGGAAATTAATAACGGCTTGCTGTTATTTACTGAGGTGATAAATCGCTGTTTCACCAAACAGGTTGGGCATTAGGTCTTTTAAGGTCTGGCCGGATTGTTCATTCACTACCTGGCGGTTGATAACTTTGATGTTGCGCTCACGGCAGAGCACTTCAAAATCCTTAAACGTACAGAAGTGAATGTTAGGGGTATTGTACCACTCGTAAGGCAGCAAATCCGACACCGGCATGCGCCCACGTGTCGCTAAATAAAAACGCGCTTTCCAGTGACCAAAGTTGGGAAAGGTCACGATACATTCTTTACCAACGCGCAGCATTTCATCCAATACCAGATGAGGAAAGTGCAGGGTTTGCAGCGCTTGGGTCATTATCACTGTATCAAAACTTTTATCGGCAAAATTACCCAGACCACGATCGAGGTTTTGTTCGATTACGTTCAATCCTTTGTCGATGCATAGATTGATCTGCGCAGCATCGATCTCCAGCCCGTACCCTTGCACTTGTTTGGTGTCGATCAAAAATTTTAGCAATGTGCCATCGCCACACCCCAAATCGAGTATGCGGCTGCTTTGCGTAATCCAATGTTGGATTTCATTTAAATCAATACGCATCAGACTGTCACTCCCGCAAGGTATCGACCGAAGACTTGTTGATAGCGCTCGTCGGGTAGTAAGAAGGCATCGTGACCGTGTTTGGATTCAATTTCTGCATAAGTCACTGCACGGTTAGCACCAACCAATGCATTCACAATTTCGCGCGAACGCTCGGGGGCAAAACGCCAGTCGGTACTAAAAGAAATCACCAGAAATTTTGCCCGTGTTTGTTGGAAGGCAATAACTGGATCGTCATTGAATTCACGTGCGAGATCAAAATAATCCAGCGCTTTGGTGATGCGAATGTAGGAGTTGGCATCGAAGCTGTTGGCAAAGCTGTCGCCCTGGTAGCGCAGGTAGCTTTCAATCTGGAATTCCACCGGCTCATCGGTACCCAATTCAAAACTGCCACTGCGCAAATCGCGCCCAAATTTTTCGCCCATCGCAAAATCCGACAGGTAAGTGATGTGGCCAATCATGCGCGCCACCGCCAAACCATTCTTGGGGATAGCGTTATGCGCCTGATAATCACCATCAAAAAAATTCGGGTCACTGACAATCGCCTTGCGCGCGGCCTCATTAAACGCAATATTTTGTGCAGATAGTTTCATCGCAGAAGCGATGACGACGGCATGGCGCACACGCTGCGGATAATCCAGCGCCCAGCGCATCACCTGCATTCCGCCAAGACTGCCCCCGATAATCGCCGCCCAAACATCAATGCCCAGTACATCCGCCAAGCGCGCCTGGCTTGCCACCCAATCGCGCACGCGCACCATGGGAAAATCGGCGCCCCAGGGTTTGCCGGTCGCCAGATTGATGGAACGAGGCCCCGTAGAGCCATGACAGCCGCCGAGATTATTTAGTGCCACCACAAAAAATTTGTTGGTATCGATGGGTTTGCCCGGGCCGATATAGGCATCCCACCAGCCTGGGCGCTTGTCGTCCATGCTGTGATAGCCCGCCGCATGGTGATGGCCTGACAGCGCATGGCAAATTAACACTGCGTTGGACTTGGTTGCGTTGAGCTGGCCGTAGGTTTCGTAGACCAGATCGTACTCATCCAGCGTTTTGCCGCAGGCGAGCAGCAACGGCTGGGTGAAGTGATGTGTCTGTGGAGTGACAAGACCCACCGAGTCAGCGGGTAATTGGTTGGGCATGGCAATCTCTTAATACTGGCGTGAAGCCGGTGTGATTCAAAGTGGCGCCAGTCTAAAGAGACCGGCATTAGCCTGCAAGATTAGCTTGTGATTCACTGTGGAAGGGGCGGCAGATAAAAAAACGGGCCAATGCGGCCCGTTATTTTAACGCTCTGAATTCGCTAAAAATCAGTCCTGCCAGCGCTTAAAAATCAATGACGTATTAATCCCACCAAAGGCAAAGTTATTGCTCATCACTATATCGGTCTCAAATTCACGCCCGCTGCCCGTAAGGTAATCTAGCGGCGCGCAATCCGGATCCGGCTGGTGTAGATTCGCCGTGCCGTGAAACCAGCCATCGTGCATCATCGCGATACTGACCCAAGCCTCCAGCGCGCCACATGCTCCCAGCGTGTGGCCGGTGAAGCTTTTAAATGCGCTAATTGGGGTATTGCTACCAAACAGTTTGTAGGTCGCCTGACTTTCAGCAATATCGCCGCGATCCGTCGCAGTACCGTGGGCGCTGATATAACCAACCTGGTCGGGGCTAATGTTCGCATCCGCCAAGGCCATCTCCATTGCCAAGCGCATAGTTTCTGACTGCGGCTGGGTGACATGAGCGCCGTCCGAGTTAGTACCGAACCCGATAATTTCTGCATAGATTCGCGCGCCGCGCGCCTGCGCATGCTCCAGCTCCTCGAGAATCAGAGTGCCAGCGCCCTCGCCAATGACCAATCCATCGCGATCGGTGTCAAAGGGGCGCGGTGAAGATGAAGGGGTGTCGTTGCGGGTACTTGTTGCAAACAAGGTATCGAATACCGCTGCTTCAGACGCACAGAGCTCTTCCGCCCCGCCCGCAACCATCAACTTTTGCTTTCCAAACTTGATGGCTTCGTAGGCGTAGCCCAACCCTTGGCTCCCTGAGGTGCAAGCGCTGGAGGTAGTGATAACCCGGCCTTTCAGCTGAAAGAAAACACCAATGTTCACTGCTGTGGTGTGACCCATCATCTTTAGATAGGAATTGGCGTTCAGCCCACTTGAATCACCGTTCAACAACATATGGCCAAAATCAGCGATAGCATCGGGGCTACCGGCAGAAGAACCATAACTGACGCCCATACGACCATCCTGAATACAGGGATCGCCTAACAAGCCAGCGTCGGCAAGGGCGAGCTCGGTGGCAGCAGTCGCCATCAGCGCGACACGCCCCATACTGCGAGTCAGTTTGCGATTGAAATGTTCAGGTTTCTCAAAATCCGTGACCGGAGCCCCCAAACGGGTATTGAGATCGGCATACTTATCCCACTCATGCATGGTACAAATGCCCGTTTTACCATCGCGCAAGTTGGCTTTAATTTGCTCCCAGGTCGAGCCAATCGGGGAAATTCCGGCCATACCAGTTATTACAACGCGCTTCATTAACACAGGCCTCCATTGACCGAAATCACCTGACGGGTGATGTAGGCCGCCTCACTACTCATTAAAAATTTAACCAATGCAGCCACTTCTTCAGGTTTGCCAACCCGGCGGGCTGGGATCATTTTGAGGGCTTCTTCAACCAGCGCCTCATCGACCATCTCGGTTTCAATCAGGCCGGGAGCTACACAGTTCACCGTGATATCACGCTTGGCCAATTCAATCGCCAGAGATTTACTGGCGGCGATAATACCGGCTTTGGCCGCGCTGTAGTTGGTTTGCCCACGGTTGCCAATCAACCCGGATACCGACGCCAGCGTCACAATGCGCCCCGCTGCCCGACGGCGAACCATCGGCATAATGACGGGATTTAAAACATTGTAGAAACTGTCCAGATTGGTATGAATCACAGCATCCCACTCCTCTCCGGACATAGCAGGAAAGGCGTTATCGCGCGCAATACCGGCGTTACAAACCACACCGTAATAGGCGCCGTGTGCCTCCATATCCGCTTCTAACACCGCTTTTACCTGTGCGCGGTCAGCAACATCAAATTGCACAATGCGCGCGTTGCCGCCGAGCGCAACAATTTCACTGGCCACTGATTCTGCCTGTTCGCGCTGAGCGCGACAGTGCAATACCAGATCATAACCCTGCTGTGCGAGAGCCAATGCTATCGCCTTGCCGATACCACGGCTGGACCCAGTCACTAACACACTCAGGGATTCATTATTCATCGACATAGTTTGAAACTCTTTATTGTTCGGTAGCGCCAGACGCAAGAAACTGTTCCGGATCTTCAGGCTGAAATACGTTGATATTGGCACTGGCAGAAACATGGGAATAGCTGCCCATGCCCTTAAGCTCACATTCGAAGACGCTGAGCCCATTCTCACCGCGTATCAATTCCCTGACACTAACCTGTAACTTGCTACCCAGCGGGAAATAGCCATGACTTGCCGTGTAGCGGCGACTGCCCACTAGAAAACCAATTTTGACTGGAAACCCGGCGCGGCGGGCACGGCATCCACCCAAAGCGCCAATGGTCTGTGCCATTAACTCAATCCCAACCCAAGCGGGTAGACCCTGCTCATCCACAAAGGGAGCATCAGGGCGAATCGTCACGCTCGCCTGCAGGGCCTCGTCGTCCCAGGTATCAATGTGATCCAAAAGCACCATTGCGCCCTGATGGGGCACAACAGAATCAAACGAAAAAAGTGGATATTCAGCGGCTTGGCTGGCCATCACATAACTCCAGTATCAGTGAAATGTTATTGCCGCCAAACGCAAAAGAATTGCTCATTGCATAGCGCAACGGCTGATTAACTTTAGGTGCACCCAGGTTTTCCAACGGGGCCAGTTCAGGGTCGTTTACACCATCCCAGAGCTGACGGGGCAAGGTGCCGTCTGCCCGCTTTAGCGCCAACAGACAGAAAACGGCCTCAAGTGCACCGGCGGCTCCTAACGTATGACCGGTCAGCCCTTTGGTAGAACCACATGCGACCTGAGGACCGAAGACGCGGCCGACCGCAAGGCTTTCCATACGATCGTTTTGTTCCGTTGCTGTGCCATGCAAATTGATGTAACCAACCGCCTCTGGCTCTAGTGCCGCCATTGCGAGTGCCGCGCGCATGGCTGCTTCAGCACCGCGCCCCTCTGGCTCGGGTGCCGAAATATGATGTGCATCTGACGTTTCACCAATACCTACCAATCTAATCTGGCTAGGCGTCTTGGTAAGAATCATTACCGCGGCACCTTCTCCGATGTTGATGCCACGCCGGTTTTGACTAAACGGATTGCAAAGCTGGTCGCTCACCGCCGCCAGGGACAAAAAACCCTCCACAGTGAGATGGCAAAGGCTATCCGCACCGCCCACAATCACCGCGTCACACACATCCAGCGCCAACAAACGCGCACCACTGGCGAGGGCTTTGGCACCTGATGTACAGGCCGTAGAGATAGTCCAGGCCGGCCCCGCCGCACCCAAGGTACGCGCAAGAAACTCTGACGGCGCTGCAATTTCCTGTTGGGTGTAGTGATACGCCGGAGGAAAGCTGCCCGTTTGCACAAGAGAGGCAATGGCGGCTTCACCTTCTGCAATACCTGAAGTACTGCTGCCGAGCACGACCCCTATACGATGAGCGCCATATTGCGCTTTGAGGGCATCTACCGCTGGAATTAATTTTACCGCTGCCGACAGCAGTAACGCATTATTACGGGTATCCGCCTGCTCGGGAATGCGTTCTACAACACCCAGCGGGAGCGCCCGGCCGGGGCTGTAGCTGTCCGTGACAACCAAGGGTGAAGTTTGGACACTGAATAGTTGGTCGTTGATTGATTGCAAGTCCTGACCCAGTGCACAGATAGCAGCGACTTCATGGATATAGCACTGGCTGGTCATGTCTTGGTCCACCGCACGTTGGTTACCGCTATGGTCAATGGCAAACGCAGATGCCTAACCCGAGCCCTATTACTAACTCCAAGCAGCGCATCACCCAGACCCTGCTCAACTATGCGAGGAGGTACTCCCGAATATGTGATCTCCACTAGTGGTTTACCGCGATACCCTAGCTGGCGCCCGTCAGCAATCGACTTCAGCTGCCAATCGGTTTGAGTTTGCAACGCCTGCTGCCAATCGCGGTCAGGCCACCAGGCCAGCAAACTGCTCGCCAGTAAAAACCGAGCCGGCAAGTCTTGCGGCAACTCCGGCGCCTTGTAGATCTCTAGCTGTGCGCCCTTTTTACTGACCGATAAAACGCGTCGTCCGAGCGGATCGAGTAACACCAAACTGGTGGTATCCCCCGACTGCGCCAGCGCTGCAGTAAGCTGGTAGTGGCGCGCCTGATAGTCGATATCCAGTTGCTGCAAAACCTGCCAACAGCAATTGCCACCCTGGTCGGCCGGTAAGGGTAAAGTCTCCAAGGTGCTGACGCGCATCTGGCCACATCCGACCAGCGCCATCAACGCTGCCACCACCAGCAGCAATTTCTTGCCCATTGCGCGACTCATCAAGTCTTTCTGCACTCGAGCAAGGTGTGATAGCTGCCGTCTAGCAACGGATATTCCTGACTCACCACCAACCCGGCCTGACTTACCAGGTTTTTCATGACCTCGACGCTATACATCTTGCTATTACCGTTGGCGATAGTGGTGAAATACAGCGACGTGCCAATCAAACTATGCTTGGCGGCGGCGTATTTCTGGTTGTCAAAAAACGGCTCAAGAATGTAAATACGCGTATTTTGATTGGCGGCCTGGCAAACATTTTTCAAGATGGCAACGATTTCTTCTACTGCAAAGCAATCCAGGAATTGGCTCATCCAAATGACATCCGCCCCTTGGGGAACTTTCTGGCTGGTGTCGAGCAGATTAATCTGGTGGAAATCGATGCGCTCCAACAAATTGCGCTGACGCGCATTTTCACGCGATACCGCCAGCTGCCCGGGCAGATCGAGGATTTTTACGCGCACGTCCGGATCATATTCGCAGCACAGCATCGACCATTTGCCGGTATTACCCCCGATATCGAAGATGTACGCAGGTTTGGGGTCGAATACGATTTTTAGGGCCGATGGGAAGGCGTTGTCGGAGTAAAAATGATCAAATTCAAACCAGGATTTCTTCACCTGGTCGGGCAATTGCGATAAACCTTCATAAACCGTTGGCCAGTTGCCAAACACCTTTAACCCCTCCGGTTTGCCGTTTTTAACGCAGTCTTCGAGTACCCTTGCGCCTTCGTAGCAAACGTCTTGAACAAAATTAAAATTTACCTGGGTCATCCGATCTTTCAAAATAAAAAAACCGGTTTTGGTCACCTCTAACAACCCCGCCTCATTGACCGACAAGGCACCTGCTGACTCAGCGGCCTCCACCAACAAACGCACACCATAGTCGGATAATCCCAGGTCGCGAACTATATCCTCAATAGTGGCCTGACCATCTTTATCGAAGATGTAATCGAGGATTCCCAAATTGCGGATGGTTAATACGGCCTGAAAAAACAGCGGCGAAAAAGCCAGTTTTTGTGCTTCGTGAAGTGCGTCAATGGCATGCATCTTTTTTGTTGTCATTTATCTTCCTCATTTATCAGGGGGTGCGCCGCGACCCTAGTCGGGGCAAAAAACAGCGGGGTCAGGAGCCAGCAAGTCAGGATCCCAACCAGAATAATCAAACCAAATTGATGCAACACCGGCACAGCGCTCAATGATAACAAACCAAACGCCAGAATTGAGGTGCCACACGCCAAACTGGATGCCAGCCAAGACTCGGGGTTAAAGCCACCTTCGGTATAAAAAACGGCTGTGTCCAGACCAATGCCTATTACCAGTAACAGCGCCATCACGTGAAACAGGGTAATACCATCAATGGCAGCGCTGCCCAAGGCAAAAACCATCGCAACCAGCAGCGGCAAAAGTAACCGCCAGGCGCGCCGGCGATAACGCACCAGCAAACCGGCGGCGAGCAGCACCAGGGTTACTGCAAGAACGCTGCAAACACTCCAGCGATAGCGCCCCAAAAGTTGTGATAAATCATCCGTCTGATTGATTAGCTTCACCCCCGGCAGGGACGCCGTTAGTTCAGCCAGAGTTTGATCCGACGCGGGAGAGACCAGGGTTACTACTGAGTACCAAGTGTCGTCTTTTGGTATCATCGGTGGCGCTAATTGCCCCAGACTGCTCGCCGTGAACTCGGCAGGCGTGAGCACGGTGTCCGCTAATCGCGGCGCCTGGCATTGGGTAGCTAACTTGGCACAGAGTTGCGCCAATGCCCCTCGTTCTCCGTATAGCTTTGCGAAAACCAGTTGACGATCCACCAGTTGCTGGGCCGTTGCCGGCAGATACTGGGTCAACCCTTGCCAGCGCCAACCAGACTGATCTGCCTGAGCCAAGCGCTCAGACAGCGCCTGTGCACGAATCAACAATTCTTCTGCCGATGCTGCCTCCACAAAGAAAAAGCGACTTACGGACGGCTGCAGCAGAATCTCCTGTACCTGCTGCTCCGAAACCAGGAGCGCCTTTGGCGAGGTATTCAGATTCAGTACTGAGTCGTTCGCACCACCGCGTACCACGACTGCCATCGCCACCACCGTCAGCGCCGCTAAACACAAGGTTACGCTCTTTGGGTGACACCAAAGGGGTTGATAAAGCCCTAGGCCCACTCTGAAAAAACTGGTCGCAGCGCGCAAGGGGGCGGGGAGCGATGACAACGCCGCTCCGCCGGCCGGTCGGGGTCGGTAAAACGGCCCGAGCGCCAATACAGTCATCCAGGCCCCAAAAATACCCGAAGCACAAAAAATCGCCATTTGCTGGAGTCCGGGAAAGGGAGTCGTAAATTGCAGCAGATAAGCCCCGATTCCAGTAAGTGCGCCTATGGCCATCGCAAAGCGCAGCTCGTGACGCGCGATCAAACCGCCACCCTCGCGCTGACTTCCCATTAGGAAATGAAGCACGTAATCACCAGCCACCCCCAGTAAGGTACTGCCGAATGCCAAGGTGATGATGTGGATACGTCCGAATACCAACAGGCTTACGGTTAACGCGAGGAAGTAGGCACTAGTCATGGTCAGCAGAACCGCACCGAGCGGCACCGGGCTACGGAAAACCCAAAGCACCATCGCCACTATCCCGAGCATCGAACCTAATCCAACCGTGTTTATCTCCAGGGTAGCCTGCTCAGTACCTGCCGCCGCATGAAAAATCATCCCGGAAGTGAGTAATTGAGCATCAGGCCAGCTCGACCTAAATGCTGCAAGAACACCGGTAACATACTCTTGTACCTCAGGATCAAAGGGGCTTTGACGCAATCGGGCACTCACCAACAACCACTGTTCACCGCGGGCTTCCACTATGGGAAACCCCTGATACTCCTGCAACTTTACCGCAGGAGCCAAACTGGTAAGCCACCGCCCCCCCAAGTTAAATGGGTCTTCGGCAAACCCATAAGGCCGGGGCACTGCTATGGGATTAAATAAATCGCCATAAGCCTGCTCGGCCAGTTGCTCCGGGCTGTGTCGCTCCAGCCATAGTCGGGTTTCAGCGCTGAGTAATTGTTGGCTATACGGCCGATAGAGTGCCTGAAGTTGTTGTTGCAACCCATCGCTGGTTTGGTCCTCCTGCAGCTGGTTACTGTGGAGCAACCGCGCTTTCAGGTCCTGTGCCTGACTCAGCCCCAGATCCTTGTCACGCGCGGCTATCAATACCAACAAACGATCCTGAAACCGGCTGGCGAGCAACAAACTCAAATCGTGGAGTACCGGATTGCGCTCATCGCGCGGCAACAACTCCAATAAATTGCTGTGGAAAGGTTTGGTATAAAGCAACTGCCGCGCACTAAACACTGCGCAGGAGACGAACGCCAGAAGCCAAACCGCGGCAAAGAACAGGTTTCGGCGGTGAGCAGCGGGCGTCGAAAGTAGAGCTAACGATTTCACGGAGCGGTACGCGTCACTGTACCCGTTGTCAGTTGGATACGAGTAGCGTCGCCATTGGCTTCGGCAATATCCAACTGTTCGGTAATTTCATGCCCCTGCAGCTCAATTTTTTTGATGTAGGCCGCTAGATTCGGTGAACGAGGAACCAGAATAATTTGCCATTTGGTGCTGGAACCAGCACTAGTGGCCACGAAGTACTCGTTGAGCGCAGCCAGATCGCCGGCAATGACACCGGAAAAGATGCGGGCAATAACTTCTGCGCCAGCTGCCGGCCCCTGCCCTTCCAGCAATGACTTGCCCTGGGCATCCTCAAATTTGATAGTTCCGGCACTGATCTGCAAACTGTTGCGCACCGGTTCCAGCGTTTCCCAAAGCACTCCCACCTTGCGATCGAAAGAGAATTTGCCCGTGGAAGTGATAGGGACGGGTAGTACTGCAATCGACTTGGTCTGGACAAAACTGCCCTCTAAGGTCTGGATGGCCACGCTACGACGGGTCAACTCGGCAAGCAGATCGGCATCGGCCTGGGCAATGGTTGTAACGGCCAGCAAGCAACTGGCCAAAATAAGTCTTAACATCCGATTACCCCAAGTTTTTCCAACAAAATAGGCGGCGATGCGAGCGACATTTCGCCGGTTGCCAGACTTACGGCCACCTGATCAGTACTGCCTTTGGTAAGCCGTGAACCAGTGGCAGCGTCACTAATCAGGTATTGGATCCGCAGGCGATTTTCCCAATCTTCAACCCAGGCAGAGACAATGACCCGCTGCTGGAACTTCAGCGGCTGGACGTAGCGGATATGCATATCGATAACAGGCCAGGAATAACCGGAATCGCGCATCTGGCGGTAGTTGTAATCCAGCTGGTCAAATAGTTTGCAACGCGCAATTTCTAAATAGCGCGCATAGTGGCCATGCCAAGCCACTTCCATCATATCCACATCGTGAAACGGAATTTCCAATTCCACACTGGCACGCCAAGCTTCGGGGATAACCTTATCCTTGCGTGCCATCGTCATTCCCCTCACGATAAAGGCTCAGCCCCTGCGCCTGAATACGGGCGATCAACTGGCGCAATTCACCTTCCAGCGCACGATCTTCGGCTAAAAAGCCGTGTACGGCGCGAATTTCTTCAAAGGTGGTTTTTAGTCCACCCTCAATTCCATGTTCGCTATTGCCTGCTTGCTGACGCAACTCAAGCCCCTGGCAAGCCGCCAGCAAGACTGCCGCTGCAACCTGCTCAGTCAATTGCAACACGCGCAAGCAATCGCGCGCCGCGATAGTTCCCATACTGACCTTGTCCTGATTGTGACATTCCGTTGAGCGCGAAAATACGCTAGCGGGCATAGTGAGTTTCAACGCCTCAGCGGTCCAGGCAGACACGCCGATTTGCACGGCTTTAAACCCGTGGTTTATCGCACGGCGCTCCTGCGGCGCACCGGACAGGTTCGCGGGTAAACCATGGTTGAATTTGGGATCAACCAATTGCGCCAGTTGGCGATCCAACAAATCAGCGATGTTAGCGACGGCATTTTTCATAGTGTCCATGACAAAGGCGATGTGCCCGCCGTAAAAATGTCCACCGTGCAGTACGTGCTCGCCTTCCCCATCAATAATCGGATTATCGTTGGCACTATTGAGTTCATTTTCTATGAACTGGCGCCACCAGGGCAGGCTATCCACCGCCACACCAATCACGTGGGGTGCACAACGCAGGGAATAGCGGTCTTGCAGACGGTTGGGATTGCGCGGCGGTTCGCCCGCATGCAAATCCTCACGTAACCAGGCTGCCACTTGCTGCTGGCCGGGATGGGGTTTTACCGCAAACAGCAACTCATCGAAGTGATGGGCGTTGCCCTGGGCAGCCACAGTCATCAACGCCGTGATCCGGGTTGCCAGTTTGGTCAGGTAGTCAGTCCGCTCAAATGCCAGACAGGCCAACGCCGTCATAACCGCCGTGCCATTCATCAAGGCCAAACCTTCCTTCGGGCGCAACTTGAGCGGTTTGATATCCAGCTCGCTAAACACCTCAGCGGTGTTGCGGCGCACGCCCCGTAAATAGACTTCACGTTCACCACAAAGCACTGCCGCGACATAAGAAAGCGGGGTTAGATCACCACTGGCCCCCACCGAACCTTCTTCGGGGATAATTGGCACTATGTCCCGCTGCAAGAGCGTCACCAGTTGCTGCAGCAGGCCATAACTTACCCCTGAATACCCGCGCGTCAGCGATGTCAGGCGCACCGCCAGGACAGCCCGCCCGGCTACCGGCGAAAGCTCCGCACCCAATCCACAACCGTGAAAGGTATACAAGTGCTGGGGTAACTGCTCCACCAGCTCGCGCGGGATATGCGTGGTGCAGGAGTCGCCATAACCGGTAGTTACGCCATAAATCACGCCGTCTTCCTGCAGTAAACGGTCAAGGAATCTGGCCCCTTGTTCAATGCGCTGGATAAACTCTGGCGAATTGCCCAAAACGGGGGGGCGACGCTGGTGCGCGGTGGCAAGTATGTCCTCGATGCTCAAGCGTTGACTATCGAAGACCAGAGGGGTGCTGACTGGGTGACTCATGTTGATCCTTTATTGCTCTCCGACGCTTTTTTCAAGGTCGGATTAGTAGGTTGCGACACAGACGGGGTGACGGATGGCAAATGCCAAAAATCAAAAAAATTAAACCACTGCAACGGCTCGCGCCGGCAAAAGTATTCCAGTCGCTCTGCATAAGTTTGCGCGAGCTGTGTCAGCTGCTCACGGCGATGCGAACGGGATACCTGCACAGCGGCACTCAGTTGCTGAAAATATATCTGGTAACGGCCCTGCTCGCGCAGGCAAAAAAGCGCGATTAATGGCGTACGTAGAATCGCGGCCAACATGAACGGCCCAACCGGCAAGGGGGCCTGATCACCCAGAAAATCTACCGACAAGCAATTCTCTGGATGCGTGACTGCCACCCGATCACCCGCAATTGCAATAAACTCGCCGCGCTCCGCGCGCTCGCTCAACATCATTGCGGTTGCGGGAGTAATCTCGGTTACCTGGATAATATCGATATTGCTCTGCCCCACCTGTTCTTCCAGCAGGCGATTGAATTTTTGTGCGTGCTTGGTATGCATCAACACAGTCAGCCGCATAGTCGCGTGACGCGCTGAAAGGCAGCGACAGATTTCAAAGTTGCCCAGGTGGGAAATCAAAAAAAGCGCTCCCTGTTTGCGGGCCATTAGGTCTTCAATCAGCTCGTCATTGTGGATAACAACATCCGCCAATTTGATGCGCCCCATCCACACACCCAACTTATCAATCAATGCCAAACCAAAAGACCAAAAATGGGCGAATCCCAAGCGCCAGGCATTTCCTGTTTGAGGAGTGAACCCTGGTATCGCACGCTGCAGATATGCCTGGGAATGCTGGCGCGCGTCCCGGCGAAACAAAAAGAAATAGACCATTACTGGAAACAGGAACAGTTTGAACAGGGGGGCTCCGCCAAGTTTGTAACACCCCAGCAAAAAGCGCATTCCAGTGGTTGCGCCAGCCTCGCTGATATTGGCCCAGTGGGTTTGGTGTTCGCCGCTCACTCAACCTCCGCTTTGAACTTTTGCAGTAACAGGCGTGGCAAACGCCACAACATGCCGAAAAATAACCGTGTATGCATCCAGGAAATTAATTTGTTATCGCGCCAGGCCAAAAAATGGGAAACCCCATTTTCCGGATAGATAACTCGCGTTGAAAGCTGATGGATAGGCCAATGGCGCCAGCGCCAACGGACCATAAATTCGGAATCAAAGTCCATGCGATCGCCCATAGGTTCTTCGGCCAGCAAACGGCATGAGCGCTGCAAAGGATAGACACGAAAACCACACATGGAATCCTTGATGACGAGCGAAAGCGTATTAATCCAAACCCAAACATGCGTCAGATAACGACCATACAGGCGCCCTTTGGGTACCGAGTCATCATATTCCGGCATACCCGCTATCAGACACCCGGGGCGAGCTTCGGCCAGACGCAGAAACCCTGGTATGTCATCGGTGTTGTGCTGGCCATCTGCATCAATTTGCAACGCATGGCTAAACCCCAGTTGAGCCGCCGCCTGCATGCCGGTTTTCAGCGCAGCACCCTTACCGCCATTGTGGGGCCGCTCTATCAGATGCACCTGATCCATCTCGCGTGCGAGCTGGCGCATTACTTTTTTGCACGCCTCGTTACTGCCATCATCAACCATGACTACCGGCAGTCCTAGCCTGCGGATACTCGCCAGAGTCAGCCCAAGTACCTGCTCATGGTTGAACACGGGCACCAGAGCACAGGGGTTAAACAAGCTCGAACCCGACATCAGTTAACCCTCCGGGTAAACGCTACGCGGCCACTGGCATGGGCAACTGGTGCTGAATCAGGACCACTGGTGTAAGCGAAGTAAAGCTTGTTCTTCTCCGATTGATATTCCAGCGACAACGCCAGTGACTGGTTTGCGCAAATTACCTGCTGAAACTTCAGGACTTCCAGCGCGCCAAATTCACCCAAGTCCCCCCAGTGCTGACGCGCATAGTGAACCGCCCAATGGGTTTGAACTACACCGGGTAATACTGGCCGACCGGGAAAATGACCATCGAAATAATACAAATTAGCGGGCACGAACAGCTTGAGCGATAGGGTATTTGTCTCCGCCGTACGTTCAAGCAGCTCTGGCAAACGCGGTAATTCGGCGTCGGTAAACAACGCCTGCAGATCGTCCAGCGTGGTTTTGCCTTGGCGATTACAAGGCAATTGAGCCATGTAGCGCCAATACCTGGGTATTGCCACCCTGTCACACAGGCCATCTAACGCCTGTTTGAATATCTGGTTAAGTGCGAGCTTACCCTGATCCACCAACTGCTTGTTACCCGCGTTATTAAGCACCAGCACCGCGCCCAAACGCTCACCGCGATCGGGCAGCAGTAACAGACGCACTTGCGCTACCAGAGGATGTCGCTCCAGGATCTGTTCAATGGCTGTCAGCGAAATCCGTTTGCCACCTACTTTGACTATACGATCGGCGCGACCACATAACTCAAACTGCCCCTCCCCCACTAAACGCGCTGCATCGGCGCTGGTAAACCATTCTGCATCGGCAAGGTGAGGGCTGCGTACCTGCAGCAAGCCGTCAGCTTCCGCCAAACGAACCTCAACCCCCGGCAGGCATCGCCAGATATCGTCTTTATCCTGTTCACGCCACGCGATACCACCGGTTTCGGTGCTGCCATAAATCTCGCTCACCGGGCAGTGCAACCGGCGTAAAACCTCCAAGGAGGCTTCGCGCCGCAATGGGGCTCCCGAGGAAAAAACAGCCGTTAACTGCGCATTGAGTGGCCAATCCAGCGGTGGAATACGCCCCAAATGCGCCGGGCTACTAATGATCGCCAACGGTTTCCCTGTACCCGCTAACTGTGCCAATTCTTCCCAGTAATCGCATTCATAGCGACTAAAACAGCGGCCTGCACAGAGCGGCCAGAGCAACCTGAACAAGAGTCCGTAAATGTGGTGATGTGAAACACTGGTAGCAATACGCGCGCCGGCAAGCTGCGCGCCCCACAGCGTATCCAGGGCACGCAACTCCGTGTTTAACTGCGCAAAGCTTTTGTTGATCGCAACTGGCGCCCCTGATGAGCCGGAGGTGTAGAGTGTCAATGCAGCTTGCGGCAAAGTGACTGGCGCCAAGCGAGCCAATTCCCGCGGCTCCACTTCGGAGTCGGGTTGAAGGCGATGCGGAAGATCAAAGTCGCCGGCAAAGTCACTGGTCAACTTGGCCGCCCGGGAAAGAGTATCCGGGAGGTTGTTCGCTGGGATCAAGGCCTGCTTCCCCTGACGCCAGAGGGCAACTAACGCCGCAGCAAACTCAACACTATCGCGCAGGTATAATGCGACTATCTGACTTTTTAGCGGTGTGAAAACTGTTTCCCATGCCGAAATGCGCAAACTAAACTGGCCCCAACTCAATTCACTGTTGGCGTCAAACGCCAGTGGTTGGTGAGCGGGAAAAGCATTGCCGGGATTGGCAATCAACTCAGGTAGATTAATTATCGGCATGTAACTGCGTTTATCTCAATTTATTGCACTCACGGGTCTACCGTGAGCATTGTTACTTAAGGCTCGAGCCTGGTGTTTGCTTTATGCTTGTACTCAACCCATTTGCGCAGCGGGTATTCGCCAACCAACAGGATTCCAATGGCAAGATAAGACAGCAAGCCGTTATACAACGCCCATAATTCGTCACTGGCATAGACAGTAGCGAAGGCTATCGCCCCGTTCGCGACAAAGAAACCACACCAGACCCAGGTAACCTTGCGCGTATAGGCTATAGCGTAAGAAGGTAAATCCGCGTGTTGCAGGCGAGCGAAGCGCTCTATAACCGTCGGCGGACGCCACAGACTCAATCCAAACACCATGAGTAATACCAGACTGACCAATACCGGATAAAACTTCAGGCCAATCGACGAACCACTCGCCAGGGTCACCAGAGTTGCAATAACGGCCGCAAGTAATAGCCAAAGGTTATGAGATTGCGCAACGCCAACACCAAGTACTTTGACCAGCAGTAAACGAGCACCGACAACCACTAATAAAATCACTGCCAACCAACGTGGCCCTAAAAAATCGAGGCCGACGTAAACTAACAGCGGGTACAGAATTAGCACCCCGCCAACGATTATCCCCGGCCAGCGCCCCGAGGGCTTCATCACTCAGCCTTGTCCATCAGCTCGCTTACAGCATTGACAATATCTTCAACGGTGCGCACTGCCTTGAAATCTTCCGGGCTGATTTTTTTCCCGACGAATTTCTTTAGTTCCACGACCAGATCAATTGCATCAATACTGTCGATATCCAAATCGTCCCCCAAATGGGATTCAAGGTGGATCTCTTTGGGATCAAGGTCAAACAGATCGGCCAGGGTTGTTACTACATGCTCAAAAATCGCATTCTTGTCTGCCATGGCACACTCCTTACTTGGTACGGCGATCCGCGACCAGCGCGCAGAGGTTTTGAATACTAGCGAAATGCTTGCGGGTTTCTTCCGCCTCGGCATCCAGCTTGACCCCATAGCGTTTCTGCAACGCGACGCCCAGCTCAAGTGCGTCAATGGAATCCAGCCCTAAACCGGTAACGAACAGTGGGGCAGAATCGTCTATGTCATCCGCACTGATATCTTCCAAGTCCAGCGTCTCAATAATCAGTTGTTTCAGCTCCAATGCCAAATCAGTTACAGATGGGTTTGTCATTTGCTCGTATTTCCTCAGTAAAGTAATCCTGCAAGTCTTGCGTCAATTGACGCGCAGCTAATGCAGGCGTTTGTCGATCATAGTTAGAAACGGCTATATCCTGCCCCACCCGTAAAGTCATATGTAACTTGCGTGGCGGGATATGATACCACCGGTGCTTTTTGGTCAGTGTTAGGGGCTCGCATAAAATCGTGACCGGCGTGACCGCCGTGCCGGTGCGCAACGCTACATTGGCTGCACCGCGCTGGAATTTTAGGCCAGCGCCCGGTTGGGATCTGGTCCCTTCCGGAAAAATAATCAGTGCACTTCCTGCGGCAAGAGATTTACCTGCCGCCTCTACCAACTCAGCGCCTGAATCATTGGTTAAAAACCCGGTTAAGCGTAGATATCCCCGCATGGCAGGATTAGTCAGTAAACGCCCTTTTACTATGCAGTCCGGATTCGGAATAAACGCGATGAGAAAAACCACATCGATAAGGCAGGGGTGGTTCGCCAGCACCAACAGGCCCGGGCGCTGCAATAGTGTTTCGCCACTAATCTGCCAGCTAAGCACACCGAGAAATCGCAGCGTATGGATATAGAGACGAAAAGTGCGATGAATCAACAAGCGCGCGCGCCGCTGCCGCACGATTGGTGAACGCGAGGTCAATTTAATCCATGGGGACGCCAATAGCGGAATAAGCACACCGCCGATGCCAAACAGGGCAAAACTGAAGCCCGTCGCACATAATCGCCAGTAGTAGTTAATCGAATTGAACATCAGCTGGCACTGCGCTGAATTGACCAGACGCTGCCGTTCGCGGGAAGAGTCAGGGTAGATAAGGTCGAGTCTTCAAGTAGGGTCAGTAGAGCCAACGACTGGGGATTGGCATCTGCTGTCTCTGTATTCTCAGCAACCTGGCCCAAACTGGTCAACGACCACTCGCTGCCCGCAGAAACCACTATTGCTAAAGCATAAGCGTGCTCAGGTTGGTTGACATGGAGTTTATAGAGGTCGGGCGGCGGCTCATCGCAAAATACGCAAAGCACCGGGCCGCCATTAGCGTGGCACAAACCCAAAACTTCCAATAACGCGGGTATGAGGTCCTGGCGCCCGCCACTGATAGCCGTGATATTGGCAGTCAACCCCTGATGTATGGAGAAAAGCCCGGCAATCGCATTATGTACTGACAAACTGAACGCCGTCGGCGACATTGGCTCCGCGTGAGCAAGATCCCGTAATAATCCCAGGGTACGATTAAGGTCGCCGTGGCGAGATACATACACCAAAGGCATGGAACCATGGGTGTCTACCAGCGGAATTATGACACTAAGCGCAGCGCGGCCCACCAGACTGAGACGACGTCTGAGCATAGCCGGAATGATGGTGACATCGGGCTGTGAATCCGCCGCCCGAGCAGACCAAGCCTTCCAGCCAAGGATATTGAAACCTAGCGCTGACATTATTATTTTCCGCGAATCCGAGTTGCTTTTGTTAACGGTCTTACTAACCCCCAAGGTCAGGCCCACATTGTTACAGACAACACTTGGAATGTGAACTATTACGACAATCCAATAACCCAGTAATCTACCACGGCTCGCTCATTGGCCATGAATATCATAGTATGCTTGCCGCTTCACTTAGCTAAAATGCAGTGATCGTCTCAACCCATTCATCACAAAACACGGAGTTACCTATGAAGCATCTTGCCTCCAACCTCGGTATTCTTACCCTCAGCTTATGTGCCCTTAATGCCAGTGCACGCGATGATATTCAGGATTACTCTATCGCCGATGCCTTGGCATCTGCACAAGCAAAGGAAATCCTGGGTACCGATATTAAATTCTACTTTGGCGACCAAGCCCACGGCGCTATCGTCAAAAAGTTTGTGGAATCACGTACCAACAAAAAAACCAATGGCGCCAACAAAAGCGATAAGGAAGCTTGCGAGTGGGCATTCTTATCAACAATGAAGGCCCTGCGGGAAAAAGCCCAAAGCCTGGGTGCGAATGCCGTGGTAAATATTCGCTCAAATTACCGCAACAACCTCACTAGCAGCGCTACTACATTTAAATGTGGTTCGGGCATGTTGGTTTCCGGTGTTGCACTGGTTGGTGATGTGGTGGAGTTAAAGTAACTTCAAATGCACTGAGCACGGCAGTGTTAAATTTTTTTGAGCCAGCAAAATCAGCCCTCTTGGATAAAAACGGTGCGACTCTAAATAACGGAGATAATTATGAAGAAAAAATTTTTTATTGCATTAGCCTTGCTAATATCTGGCAGTGCTGGCGCTAAAGAACTTACGCTGAACCAGGCAGTTGGCTTTTACAACGACAAATTTGTCCCAGCAAAAATCAGAAATGAGTGTACCAATTTGGGCAGCAAATTTGCAGAATCAACTGCGACTGCTGTTCAGGAAAGTGGCTGGTCGGTGTTAAAAAAGGACAGCCTGGACACCGCCGCACCGGGTGTTAATCTGAAACTGATCATCGTTAATGCTGTCAGTGCCGGCAACGCATTCATCGGCCACAGCAAATCAGTTTCCATCATGGCCGAGCTCTATAAAGACGGTAAACTTGTTGATACCTACGAAGGGGAGAGGAACTCTAGTGGCGGATTCGGTGCAGGGTTTAAAAGCTCTTGCGCAGTCCTGGAACGCTGTGTTGTCACCCTTGGTAAAGACGTTAGCAAATGGTTGAGCACAAAAAATATTTAGCCTGCATCACTGGCGCTATTGAAAAATACCACCGTCGAATAAAATGTTTAACGCGCGGCTAGTTGCCGCGCGTTAGCTGTCTCCCTTGGTGAATTGAAACCACTTGCGCGGTAGTTTTTTCCGCACTCACATCCGCATCCACTAACAATTCAGGTTCCAAAGGCGCGCTAAGAATTTCTCGATAGAGAGGTTCGATATTTCCTAACGCCGTCTGTAGTTGGTAGAGATTGGTTTGCAAAGATTCCAATTGTTCCGCCACTGAGTTGCGCTGGCTTTGCAATTGGGTCAAACGCAACATGTGATGCTCCAGCAATTGCTTCTGATATTGGTTTTGGTGAAACAACGGCGCCAAGGCTTCTTGCATCCAGTGGTTGATATGCTGATTTAACTCGACATACACATTGCGAACTTCCTGCACCAAGGTATTGATGAAGCGACTGATCAACGCGCCTTTGTGGGAGAAGACTGTACTTAGGGACTTGCGGAAATCGTCAGCCCGCTTATGCAGCTGGCGTAACTGGCGGCGCTGTTTTTGAATTTTCAGCAAGTGACGCATCATTAGATGGTCATCACCGCGCGGCTGCTCAGGGCGTTCGTAAATTGACGCCATAACCCGATTGCAACGCTCAATTTCGCGCTCCAGATGGCTAATGCTGCTATCTACATCATCAAAAAATTTGCCGATGGCGCGCGTCAGGCCCACAGTCGTCCAGCTTTGTGCGAGGTTTTTATGGGCCTCGGCGACTTGCTGCTCCAACTGAGCCAAGCTAACTGGCGCTAACAGCGGTACTTTTTGCGATTCCAATAACCGTTGGCTGGTGCGCAGCGACAGCGCCTGCTTGTGGTAGTCGTGATGGACGCGGCGAATGGTGTCGCGCAGTTCTTGCAGCTTGGTAGCAGCATTTTCCGGTGCCGCTGCGCGCAACTCGTTAAACTCCTGCTCGGCCTCGGCAAAGCGGCGCAGCAAACCATTGCGCGCATTGATAATCATCTCGTAGCTATCGCCCACCAGGCGATGACCGATAATCTGCTGCTGGTTGCGCATGACGATTTCCGCCAGCATCCGCTCCAGTTGCGGGAAGTTGCTGCGCAGCAATTGCGCCTGATTGCGTCCTACTTTACCCAACAACCCCTGCTTGGCGGACAGCGCCACTACGTGGCTAGGCGATAAATCCAGCTGGCGCGCCGTGAGCTGGCGCAATTGGTTGATGTTGGCGTCTATTTCTTGGGGCGGCGTTAAATCATCCCAGAGACTGTCGACTTTATTCAGCAGGGCAATTACCGCGGTACAGTTTTCCTCGCGCAGGGTCTGGATATGGTCGCGCCAGATTTCCATGTCGCTCGCGGTCACGCCCGCATCGGCCGACAGCAAAAACAAAATCGCCTGGGCATCGGGCAATGTTTTCAACGTGAGTTCGGGTTCGTTGCCCAGTGCGTTCAGCCCAGGGGTATCTACAATGCGCAGCCCCTGACGCAGCAAAGGATGATCCAAACTAATCAAGGCGTGGCGCCATGCAGGAATGGTTACCAGGCCCATCTCATCGCGCTCGCCCAATTCATCCTGGGCAAAACCCAATTTGATAGCGTCAGCCACACTGACTTTCTTGCTCGCCGATACCTGGTTAATCGCAGCGCGTGTCTGTTCGTGATCTTCCGCATTAAAATGGATAGTCACCCAGTTTTGCGGGATGCGTTTGAAACTTTGCAGGCTGGTATTGGTACGGCGGGTTTCAATGGGTAAAAGACGAACACAGTTGGCAGGTTGGTGTGCATCCCAGAAAATCTCGGTCGGGCACATAGTTGTGCGCCCGGGTTGTGACGGCAGCAAACGGCGGCCACCACCGGTATAGAGCAAGGCATTGATCAATTCGGTTTTGCCGCGCGAAAACTCGCCCACGCAAGCAATAGTAAAACTTTCACCGCGCAATAGCTGCCGCGCCCGCTGCAGGGTTTTCCCCATAGGCGCCGCAAACACACCATGGTTATTCAGCCAATGCTCAAAACGCTGCAAACGCTCGTCTAACTGGCGTTTCCAGCGATTGTAATGGTTCATTTGGCGATGCAAGGCTCTTACGTCCATAGCGGTATACTCATTATCTACGTTGTGTAATAGCTGACCGAAATAACCAGTAGTGGATAAATTCTATTTTTATGTTTTTGGCATTAAAGCGGAAAAGCCTGCCATTGACCAGATCTTGAGCAGTGAGTGGTTACTTCAGGGGCGTAAAAGGCGGGAAAATGCTACTTGAGGAAACAGATGCCACGCTTTGCAGCGTGCTTGGTAAATCCGCGCACCAACATTCAGTGCGCGAATCCGGGCTTGTCTATCACCAATTGCCCAGCGTAACCAGGGGATTGACGCCGAGGAACATGGCGAAGCGAATAATCAACATATCAACTATTTTTAATCCCAATAAAATAATAATCGGCGATACATCGATCACGCCCCCCAGCGGCGGCAACACTTTACGAATGGGCGCTGCAAGCGGATTGATAATTTGATTTGCCAAGGTCAACAAAGGGTGATGGCTAAACGGGGCAACAAAGCTGCCGATAATGCTGATAATCATGCACCAGAAAAAAATGCTGGACATAATCGTCAGCGCACCAACAAACCCCCAGGCGATTAATAAAAATGGATTGGCGATTAAACCCGTTTGACCGACGACCACACTCAAAATCGCACTGGCGAGAAATTGTACCAACAGTATCAACACCACCGATGCCATATCGATTCCCAGGAACCCAGGAATAATTTTGCGCAGGGGTTTTAATAGAGGCATGGTCACTTTCACGATTCCCTGGGACACCGGATTATAAAAATCGGCCCGCACCAATTGCAGTAAAAAACGCAAGACCACAATCACCAGAAACAACAGCATCAAGCTGGATACAATCAAATGCAAAATATTGGCAATCATGAGTTTCTCCGGTGATAAAACATTTAAAGTTAGTTGCCCAACAATTCCGATAATTCGACCGCGCGATTCGAGCAAGCCGTCATGGCCTTTAGTACCGTTGCTCGCAATTGGTCTTGTTCAAAACTGTTAATCGCTTGCTCGGTCGTGCCTTTGGGTGACATCACCCGGCGACGCAATTCTGCCACATCACACTCGCTTTCTTTCGCCAACTGGGCAGCACCCAATGCAGTTTGCAAAGTCAATTCAGTAGCGCATTCACGGCTTAGGCCGAGCTTTTCACCCGCTTCTATCATTGCTTCCATAAATAAAAAGAAATAGGCTGGGCCAGAGCCAGAAACGGCGGTCACCGGATTTAATAAGCTTTCATCATCCAGCCATTGCACAATCCCAACAGCAGAGAGGATGGCATTAGCCGCCGATTTTTGTGCATCACTTACCGCCGCATTCGCAAATGCGCCGCTGGCACCAAGACGCAATTGCGAAGGGGTATTCGGCATGCAGCGTACAATAGATTGGTCAACTCCCAGCCAGTTCGCCAGACTTGCGGTTGTAATACCGGCGGCGACCGAAATGATCAGTGGTTTGTGCGCAAGCGATTCACGCAACGCCAGACTCACTTCTTTCAGCATTTGCGGCTTTACCGCCAGCACAATGACATCGGCTTGCACCGCTGCCGCTGCGTTGTCAGTGCTGACGTCGATGTGAAATTCCCGCTGCACGTTTTCCAGCGTTTTAATGCGCGGGCCAGCGGCAATAATTTGCTGCGCATTAAACCCTTCTGCCAGCATGCCCCCAATAATTGCTTTGGCCATATTGCCGGCGCCGATAAAGGCAATTTTTGATTTACTCACGATAAATCCTTAACGATTAAACAATCATTTCAAATTCAGAATTTCAAAACATTAATTCAGCTGCGCGCCCCAAAAACATCCGTACCCACTCGCACAAAGGTGGCTCCTTCGGCAATGGCAGATTCCATATCACCAGACATGCCCATTGATAAGGTGTCCAGCCTGTAACCTTGCAGGTTTAACACCTCTAAGGCGCCGCGCAGTTTGGCGAAAGCGCTGCGCTGTTGTCCTGGGTCGTCAGTCGCGGCGGGAATGGCCATCAGCCCGCGCAGCGTCAAATGAGTCAGCGGTGCTATCGCTGCGATCAAGGTCGGCAATTCTGCCAGACTCACACCGGACTTGGTGGTTTCATCGTCAATATTTACCTGCACACAGATATTGAGCGGCGGCAAATGTGACGGGCGTTGTTCATTTAGGCGCTGGGCAATTTTCAATCGATCCACCGAATGCACCCACTGAAAGTGTTCCGCAATCGGCCTGGTTTTGTTGGATTGAATGGGGCCAATAAAGTGCCATTCAAGCTCCTCCAACTGCTGCAAAGCTATTAGTTTGTCCAACGCCTCTTGCAGGTAATTTTCGCCAAAAAGGCGCTGCCCCCAGGCGTAGGCCCGGGCAATCGCCTCTGGTGGCTGGGTTTTGCTAACCGCGATTAACTGCACACTTTGGGGATCTCGGCCAGCGGCGGCAGCGGCTTGATGAATTCGTGCGGTGACTTTCGCGAGCTTGTCGTCTATCTTGTGCATATCCAGTTGTATTGACTCATTACATAAATCGGCCCGGCCGATGCATAACAAAAGGTTACCCTGATGGATATCACCGAACTCCTGGCTTTTAGCGCCAAACAAGGCGCATCGGACTTGCACTTGTCGGCGGGTTTGCCGCCCATGATCCGTGTGGATGGCGATGTGCGCCGCATCAACCTGCCGCCCATGGAGCACAAGCAGGTACACGGCTTGATTTACGACATTATGAATGACAAGCAGCGCAAGGACTACGAAGAATTCCTGGAAACCGACTTTTCGTTTGAAGTTCCGGGCGTGGCACGCTTCCGTGTTAACGCCTTTAACCAGAACCGCGGCGCCGGCGCCGTGTTTCGTACCATTCCCTCCAAAGTACTCACTATGGAAGAGTTGGGGATGGGCAATGTGTTCCGCGATATCTGCGCGGTACCACGCGGTTTGGTGTTGGTAACCGGTCCCACGGGTTCGGGTAAGTCCACTACCCTCGCCGCTATGATTGATTACATCAACGACAACAAATACGAACACGTATTAACCATCGAAGACCCGATCGAATTCGTACACGAATCCAAAAAATGCCTCGTCAACCAACGCGAAGTTCACCGCGATACCCACGGTTTTAACGAAGCACTCCGCTCCGCCCTCCGCGAAGACCCGGATATTATTCTGGTAGGTGAAATGCGCGATCTGGAAACCATCCGCCTTGCGCTCACCGCCGCAGAAACCGGTCACTTGGTGTTCGGCACCTTGCACACCACCTCCGCCGCAAAAACCATCGACCGTATTGTGGACGTGTTCCCTGCGAACGAAAAATCCATGGTGCGCTCAATGCTGTCCGAATCGCTGCAAGCGGTTATCTCGCAGACCTTGATGAAAAAAAATGGCGGCGGTCGTGTTGCTGCGCACGAAATCATGCGCGGTACATCAGCAATTCGCAATTTGATCCGCGAAGATAAAGTGGCGCAAATGTATTCGGCAATTCAAACCGGTGCATCTCTGGGTATGCAGACCATGGATCAGTGTCTGGCCGATTTGGTATCACGTCGCATTGTCAGTCGCGAAGCGGCCAAGTCGAAGGCCAAGTTCCCCGAAAATTTCTAATTAGAAAATTTCGGATTGTTGTGTTTCATTTCAGTCACAGCTATTTCAATAATTTTTCAGGTGGTTGGTTATGGATTTTGATCGGTTATTAACACTAATGGTTGAGAAGGGCGCGTCAGATTTATTTATTACCGCCGGTGTTCCTCCGTCGATCAAAGTTCATGGCAAAATCGTGCCTGTGACGGCCACGCCGCTCGCCCCGGAAAAAGCGCGCGAGCTGGTGCTCAGTGTCATGAATGAAAAACAGCGCACCGAATTTCTGGAAAACAAGGAACTTAACTTTGCCGTGAGTGCACGTGGGATTGGCCGCTTCCGTGCCAGCGCATTTTACCAGCGCAACTTGGCGGGGATGGTATTGCGTCGCATCGAAACCAAGATCCCAACAATCGACGAATTAAACCTGCCGGAAGTGATCAAAGAGCTGGCGATGACCAAACGCGGCTTGATTATTTTTGTGGGCGCTACCGGTACCGGTAAATCAACCTCGCTAGCCTCCATGATTGGTCATCGCAACCAGAACTCCAAAGGCCATATTATTTCTATCGAAGACCCGATTGAGTTTATTCACCAGCATCAGGGTTGCATTATCACTCAGCGCGAAGTAGGAATTGACACTGAATCGTTTGAAATTGCGCTGAAAAACACCCTGCGGCAGGCACCAGATGTAATTTTGATTGGCGAGGTACGCTCGCGTGAAACCATGGACCATGCGATCGCGTTTGCGGAAACTGGTCACTTGTGTTTGTGTACACTCCACGCCAACAACGCCAACCAAGCCTTGGACCGAATCATTCACTTCTTCCCGGCTGATCGCCATCGCCAATTGTGGATGGATTTGTCGCTCAACTTAAAAGCGATTGTTGCGCAGCAGTTGATTCCAACTCCCGATGGAAACGGCCGCCGCGCCTGTCTCGAAATTATGATCAATACGCCACTCGCACAGGATTTGATTCGCAAAGGTGAAGTATCAGATTTGAAAGAGTTGATGAAGCGCTCAACCGAATTGGGCATGCAAACATTCGACCAGGCGCTTTATGCACTTTACGACAATGGCGAAATTACTTATGAAGATGCATTGTTGCACGCTGACTCACCTAACGATTTGCGTCTGATGATTAAGCTCGGTTCCGAAACCGATGCAAACTATTTGTCGCATGCTGCAGACAGCTTGTCGATCCAGAGTGATGAACACAATAATCGCGGCAAAATGTTTTAACAATTTTTCCACGTGTGGATAGAAAAATGCCGGGTAATTGCCCGGCATTTTTTTGCTAGATCGAATTAATTAATTTCGCTCCAACCAACTCTCTAGTATTAAACGCGCCGCAATTGAATCCACCGGATTATTTTTATAATCACGCGATCCACCCCGACTTATTACTTCACCCTTAGCTTCAAAACTGGTGAGACGTTCATCCACCAGTTCCACTTTGACACCAAAGCGCCCGTGAATACGGTTGGCGAATTTGCGTGCACGTGCGCTCAATTCACTTTCGCTACCATCCATATTGAGTGGCAATCCCACCAATACCAAGTCCGGTTTCCATTCAGCTAATAATTTTTCTATCTGGCTCCAATCAGGAATACCGTCTTTGGCTTTTAAAGGCGTAAGAAAATTAGCTGAGCGGGTGATCATTTGACCTGATGCAACACCAATATTTTTGGTGCCGTAATCAAAGGCAAGCAGTGTTTTAATCATGGAATAAACTTTGGAAAGATCAGGCGTGGCCTGCAGTAAGGGGAATTAAATTGACATCAATACCCAATGACTGGGCTGCCGCCGTCCAGCGCTGCTCAAACGGCGTGTTAAAAATAATGTCTTTATCTGCCGCCACCGTAAGCCAGGAATTCGCAGCAATTTCGGCTTCCAATTGCCCCTCACCCCAACCAGCATAACCCAAGGTAATCAAGCACTGTTTGGGACCACGACCTTCGGCGAGCGCAGCGATGATATCGCGCGATGCGGTCAGGCTGATTTCAGGGGAAACCTCCAGCGTAGATTGCCATTTGGTTTCATTGGAATGAAGCACAAAGCCGCGCTCGGGTTGTACCGGCCCTCCACTCATCACAATTTGCTCGCCTTGATCAGACTGGTCACTCAGATCCATCTGCGCAAAAATTTCTTTTAGCAGCATGGGTGTGGCGGTATTGATCACTACACCCATAGCTCCCTTGTCACTGTGTTCACAGATATAGGTCACTGTGTGGGCAAACGATGAATCGTTTAAGCCAGGCATGGCAATAAGAAAATGGTCGCGCAGACTGCCCGGCGTAAGTTCATCGTAATTGGTAGGGGTATTTTTTTGCGTCATAATTTCAGTATGAGGCTAAAGCCGGTTAAAACAAGCCGGACGACTAAATTTATTCGCCCGGGATTAATTGGCCGAGGTAGTGATCGTGGAATTCTTTCCCGTAATTTCAAATCGCCAAGTGCGGATAATCTGCAGTCGATCCGCATTTTTACGAATTTCCGCGGGAAAACTGGCAAAGGGTGCTGAGAGACGTACTATCTGGCGAGCAGCATCATCCAGAATACGCTGTCCCGAAGACTGCAACACTTTGATTTCATAGATAGTGCCGTCGGGATTAATCATCACCGACAGGCGCAAATTGCCGGTAATATGGCGCGATAATGCTTCCCTGGGGTAATTCCTGTTGCCCACCTGCTCGATCTTGGCACTCCAGTCGTGCAGATATTTTGCGTCAAAAGAAGCTTTGGTAGAAACCGAAGTCAAAGTTCGCACACGCGGCCGTTTGGCATATTCCTGACGCTGTTTATCCAGCTTGGCCTGCAGGCTGGCGATTTCGGTAGATACCAATGCTTGATCTTCGCTAGTTCCTTCTAATGGCTCACGCTCGTCGCGCTCGTCCGGGTTCAACTTAAGCTGGGTTTTGTGCGTGGATTTTTCGGTAGTACTCAACAATTGTTGGTCTTTTATTTTTCGGGTGGAGGCGGCCTGCTGCTGCAATGGGGTGACATCGCGCACTTGGGAATCAGCAAATTGTGCCTGTCGCTCAGTCGTCAACTGTCGGGCATCATCTACCGTACCGCTCGCTTCCTGATTGTGTTGGGCAAGAAAATCGGCATCTTTGGGAGCATGCAGGGATTGATGCGTCGCCAAAGTAATCTCAATGGTTTGCGAGGTATTTTTATGTTCAGGCAATTTAAAGCCAATACCCAACAACACCAAACCATGGAGCACTATGGCCATAAAAAAAGTAAAACTCAGGCGGTCACCCGAGTCCACTGGAGGCGCATTGAGTACTTCTTGTTCCAGGGCAAGTGCCTGATTCATCTGCAACAACTCTACACTGATTAACGGGACGCCAATTTACGCTCAATGGCATCAATTAGCCGTGACCCAATTCCGGTGTTGTAGGCCTTATCTATTTCACGCGCGCAGGTAGGGCTGGTGACGTTGATTTCAGTCAGGTATTCACCGATCACATCCAGGCCGACAAACATCAGCCCTTTGGCCTTGAGCACGGGGGCGACCTGTTGGACGATCCAAAAATCTTTATCCGTTAGCGGCTGAGCCACTCCAGTACCGCCAGCGGCCAGATTGCCGCGCGTTTCACCCTTGGCGGGGACACGAGCCAGGCAATAGGGAACCGGCTCACCATCTACTACCAGAATACGCTTATCGCCTTCACTAATCGCCGGAATATAGCGCTGCGCCATAATCAATTGCCCACCAAACTCGGTCAAGGTTTCCAGGATCACCCCCACATTAGGGTCGTCATGGCGGCAGCGAAAAATACGACTCCCCCCCATCCCATCGAGCGGTTTGAAGATCACATCGCCATGCTGCTGGTGGAACTCGCGCAAACGCAACATATCCCGACTAACCAATACTGGCGGGCAGCATTGGGGAAACTGGGTGGCAAAGATTTTCTCATTGCAGTCGCGCAAGCTACGAGGATCGTTTACCACTAACGCGCCCTGCTGTTGCGCAGCCTCTAAAATATAAGTGCTATAAATATATTCGTTGTCAAACGGAGGGTCTTTGCGCATAAGGATTACATCCAAATCACCCAGCTTTTTATCCTCATGCAAACCCAGTTCAAACCAGCTATCTCCATTATCGGCGACAAACAAATTGCGGGTATTAGCGCGCGCCTCACCCTGCAGTAGGTACAAATCCCCCTGCTCCATGTAGTGCAGATCCCACCCTCGCTCCTGCGCCGCCAATAGCAGTGCCAGGGTAGTGTCTTTGTAGAATTTAATGTCCGCGATAGGATCCATTACCACGCCGAGGGAAATAGCCATAGAAGTCACTCTAATAAGTAATACAATTTATGTATTATTAAGCCACATAAAAAATTGCCGGAGTGGCAATCGCGGGCTAAAGTTAAGTCCTTGGGGCAATTAAAGCAAGGTTATTGAGCTGTAACAATTACTCACAAAAAGCTATAAAAACTGAATAGATTACTCATATATTCAAACGGTTATGGCATAACCCTAAAAACTGTGTTAAAAGTTGGCCTTTCAAAGATGGCGTTATTTTGACGCTATCTCTTGTGAAGGATTTAAGCGCGCGTCCCTGGCTTTAATTTAACAATATCAACCGATCAACGCGTATTTCTGGCAACTACGGCAATAACAAAGGCAAGGTCAGAGTATGGAAGTAACTTACGAAAGCCTGAAAGTGATGGTTATAGACGACAGTAAAACCATCCGTCGCACGGCTGAAACACTGCTCAAAAAAGCGGGTTGTATGGTGATTACCGCCACCGATGGCTTCGATGCCCTGGCAAAAATCGCCGACACCCGCCCCGACATTATTTTTGTGGACATTATGATGCCGCGTCTCGACGGTTATCAGACTTGCGCCCTGATCAAAAATAATAGCGAGTTCAAAACCACCCCGGTCATCATGTTATCCAGTAAAGATGGATTGTTCGACAAAGCCAAAGGGCGCATTGTCGGCTCTGACCAATACCTCACCAAACCCTTCAGCAAAAGCGAGTTGCTCGGTGCTATCGAAGCGCACGTCAAGCATCTAAAGGCATCCTGATTGGGTTTAGACTCCGTCCTCGAACGGCTTTAAGAGATTTGGCTTTACGGTTAACTATCTGGATCAATTCCCAAAGGACTGTCTAAATATTCACCGCGCCCCTGTGGAGCCCTTATTCGTTTTTTGGAGCAATTATGGCCAGAGTATTGATTATTGATGACTCACCCACTGAAACTTACAAGCTCACCAGCATGTTGGAAAAAAACGGCCATGTCGTCATGACTGCCGATAATGGTGAAGCGGGTATTGCACTGGCGCAGAAAGAGCTGCCCGATGTGGTGTTGATGGATGTGGTTATGCCCGGACTAAACGGTTTTCAGGCAACCCGCCAGTTGACCAAGGCACCAGAAACCGCGCATATCCCAGTTATTATCGTAACCACAAAAGACCAGCAGACTGACCGGGTCTGGGGAATGCGTCAGGGCGCCAAAGCTTATTTATCCAAACCCATCACGCAGGAAGTTTTGATGGCAGCCATGGCGGAAGTATTGCGTTAATCGATTCAGCTGACCTGCCATATTGAGGGTAATCGCATCAGCACTCAGGGAGTGATAGCGCGACAATAACAACAGACATCAACGCCGACCATTTGGCAGACCACAGGGCTTGATGCAGACAGTTACGGAATTGCTATGTCAGAACCACAGGCCGCTTTTCAGGCCTTGCTTACATTGGCGCAACGCAGTCGTGCGGCCGCAAAGGGTTTGCCTGCCCAGGCAGACATTCGGCCCCATTGGAGCGGCATCGGCTTTTCATTGATGGGTAACTACTTTGTTGCGCCTATTGGTGAGGTATCCGAAATGCTTGAAGTTCCAAACCACACCCATCTGCCCGGCGTACAACCCTGGGTAAAAGGGGTAGCGAACGTGCGCGGTCGCCTGCTGCCGCTATTTGATTTGGCGATGTTTTTTGGCGATCGTCTAACCGGCAGCCGTAAACATCGCCGGGTATTAATTTTGGAAACCGAAACCCTGTATTCCGGCCTGATAGTCGATCAAGTATTCGGTATGCAGCATTTTCCTATGGATGAATATAACGAACAGGCTGGCGCCGTTGCAGAGAGTATTTTGCCGTTTGTTACGGGTAGTTACCCCCAGGGTGGGGAACAGTGGTCGCTGTTTCGGCCGGCACTTCTAGCAGAAGATCCGCGCTTTACCAACGCGGCAAAATCCTAGGCCAGCCCGGATAGAGTTAGCAATTTTAGCAAGATGAAAAGTTAGTCCGAATGGATTTAGTTCCAACAAACAAGAGAGACCCAATCAACACTTTTTGTTTTGGCAATTTCACCAGATACAAATTGTGCAGTGGATAGAAAAAATAAAACCGAACGCTGGTTAGGAGTGCTTAGATGAAAACTGATTCAAAGATTGCCGCGCTCAGGGCAAAACCTATAACGGTTGTAGCTCTGGTAGTTCTGGTAGCCTCATTCTTTGGTGCAATGGCGCTGATCTTTTTGATCAACCAGAGCAAAACCAACGATCAACGCTATCTGCAACAAGCATCTGACTTGCGCGCGCAAGCCTATCGATTGACTTCTTTGGCGCGCGATGCGACATCCGGCGACGAAAAAGCATTCGACGAGCTAAATGGCGTGGTAACGACCATGGATAGCACCTGGAGTATGCTGGACACCAGTGATGAGCGTACCCGGGAAAACCTCGCTAGCGAATTCAATCAGTATAAATCTATCTGGGCGAGAGCCAAAAACAATGCCCAGACTATTGTTACCAACAAAGACTTGATCGTGTCGCTCAACAGCGTAGGTAAAACCCTGAACGACAACCTGCCTACCCTGCAGACCGAGCACAACAATATTGTGGATATCCTGATGGAGTCCAATGCACCCACTGATCAAGCCATTCAGGCCCAGCTACTCTCCTGGCGTGCCGAACGTATCGGTCGTAACGTAGATAAAATGCTGCGCGGCGATGCCGATGCCAACAATGCAGCAGACGTATTTAACCGCGACGCCAACTTCTACGCCCGCGTACTGACGGCCATGAAAGATGGCGACCCCGCTCTGCGGATTACCCGCGTATCGGACAGTCAGGCACGCGCTAGTTTGGAGCAAATCACCCAATTGTTTGACGGTGTCAATAAATCGATTCAGGAAATGGTCGAAGGTTCCACTACCCTGACCCGCGCCCGTCAAGCGTCTGATGCTCTGCTGAACGATACACCGCAATTGCTGGAAGCATTGACCGCCATCTCGGACAAGGTTGCTGTGCAAACCGATAGCCATCCGTATATAAACAACATTACCGTTATTGTGCTTGCTGCTCTCGGATTGGGCGCTTTGTTTTTCTTGGGCTTTAACCAATACCGCGGCGCCCGTAAACGCGCTGATGAAACTGCTGAAACCAACGAGCGTAACCAAACGGCCATTTTGCGTTTGCTTGACGAACTGGCCGACCTCGCGGACGGTGACTTAACCACCACTGCAACCGTAACCGAAGACTTCACCGGTGCGATCGCGGACTCTATCAACTTCACCATCGACCAGCTGCGTATTCTGGTAGCGCGAATCAACGAAACGGCGGTAAACGTATCGGCGGCGGCACAAGAAACCCAGCAGACTGCGCTGCACCTCGCAGAAGCATCTGAACATCAGGCGCAAGAAATCGCCGGTGCATCTGCCGCGGTAAACGAAATGGCGGTCACCATTGACCAGGTATCTGCCAACGCCGCCGAATCGGCAGCGGTAGCGGAGAGAGCGGTATCGATCGCCGGAAACGGTGCAAAAGTGGTACAAAACACCATTAACGGGATGGATACCATCCGTGAACAGATCCAAGATACGTCCAAGCGTATTAAACGTCTCGGTGAATCGTCACAAGAGATCGGTGACATCGTAAGTTTGATTAACGACATTGCGGACCAAACCAACATCCTCGCACTTAACGCAGCGATTCAGGCATCGATGGCCGGTGACGCGGGCCGCGGCTTCGCGGTGGTAGCGGACGAAGTTCAACGCCTTGCGGAACGTTCTGCAGCAGCAACCAAGCAGATCGAAGCGCTGGTAAAAACCATTCAGAACGATACCAACGAAGCGGTAATTTCGATGGAGCAAACCACATCTGAAGTGGTGCGCGGTGCGCGCCTCGCACAGGATGCGGGTGTGGCACTGGAAGAAATTGAAAACGTATCGTCAAGCCTCGCGGAATTGATCCAGAACATTTCCAACGCCGCACGCCAACAAGCGTCGTCTGCGGGTCACATCTCCAACACGATGAATGTTATTCAGGAAATCACCACCCAAACCTCTGCCGGTACCTCGGCTACCGCGCAGTCGATCGGTAACCTCGCCGAGATGGCCCTCGACCTGCGTGAATCCGTAGCCGGTTTCAAACTACCTGAGGAAGACCTGTCCGATGCACGTGCCAGTGCAGCGCGCAAAGCCATGGCCACACCAGCGATGGACTTTGATAGCACCACTGAGGTCATCGATTTGGATGACGAATTATTGCCAGAAGACGATGTGTTTGCCCACACATCCAAAGCTTGATAACAACTGCCACCAGCATGGCTGGTGGTAGTTTTATATGTTCTGGCAACAAGCTCGCGTCGCTTCACAAGCAAATTAGTCACTATGGCCTGGTCATTACGCACTCTACCAACGCTCTCCGAAGACCAGTTCCTCCAATGGGGAAAACTGCTGGAGGAGCGCACGGGCATTCAGTTGGTATTTCAGCAAAAGGCTTGGCTCGAATCGCAGATTTATGCACGTCTGCGCGATATGGGTTACAGCGATTACGATAGTTATTACTTGTTCGTCGCCGAGGAAAGTATCGATTCCAAGTTGGAATGGGCGCGCTTGGTGGATCGCATCGCGGTCAAGGAAACCAGCTTTTTTCGCCATCGTGAATCCATTGAGTATGTGCGTAATTACCTGCAACAGAAAATCAACAATCAGTCCTTACACGATAGTTTTGATGTCTGGAGCTTAGGCTGCGCCACCGGAGAGGAAGCCTACTCTCTAGCCATGGTAGTGAATGATTGTTTTGAACTGGCGGCAATTAACCCCTATTACGGAATTACCGCCCTGGATATTAGCCCCTCTGCACTAGCGGCAGGCCGCAAGGCACGCTACAGCAAGCGCCGGGTGGAACAGGTAAAACTGGATGAAGTAAAACGCTATCTGCAAGTCTGTGCCGATGGCAGCTTTGAGGTCGTCAGTAAGTTGCGCGATCGCGTTTGCTTTACCCAAAGCAATATTATCAACGCGCGCCAATTGCCGCAGGTACAGGTCGACGTGATTTTCTGCCAAAACCTGTTGGTGTATTTCCGCCGCTGGTTGCGCCGGGACGTATTAAATGCCCTGGTCGAAAGACTCAAGCCAGGCGGCTTGTTGATCGTTGGCTTGGGCGAAGTGATGGATTGGGAACACCCGGATATGCAGCGCACCAACGAAGATCAGGTGCAGGCCTATATTCGCCAGCGCTGACACAGCGTCAGCCAAAGAATAGCGATAGCTAAAAAGAAGAATGCTAGCACCACAAATAAATAGCATAGGTCGCATTGAGCGAGACTAACGAGAGGACAGCTCTGCATGGCAGACAATCGCAATTTTGCCGCGTTGGATTGGTTGATCCACGAGATCAGCGAAACGCTTAAAGAAGCGCG
>JACCDS011797685.1_pt1 | contig 35093 bp, 30 predicted proteins | sample 7446441 | NCBI WGS metagenome assembly JACCDS01 (sample SAMN15323445, study PRJNA562643) | freshwater metagenome | isolation source: river surface water | place: USA:Blue River Watershed | collected 2017-08-17
ATTTATTCGCGGTGTTTTTTGGAGGTGCAGTTGCATTATTGCCAATGTTTGCCGACCAAATTTTGATGGTAGGGCCCAAAGGTCTCGGAGTATTAAGAGCAGCTCCAGCCATTGGTGCATTGTTGATGGCTGTAGTGTTAACCTTATACCCACTTCACAAATCGGCAGGTAAAAAACTATTATACGCCGTTGCATTATTTGGTTTAAGTAGTATTGCTTTTGCAGTGTCGACCAATTTTTATTTATCGGTTTTTGTATTAGCACTCGGTGGTGCATTTGATAACATTAGTGTTGTGATTCGCACAACCATTGTACAGACAGAAACTCCTGACCATATGCGAGGACGGGTATCGTCGGTGAACAGCATATTTATTGGTTCCTCTAATGAAATTGGAGCTTTTGAATCGGGATTTGCAGCACGTTTGCTTGGTTTGGTTCCTTCTGTTATCTTTGGCGGAAGCATGACATTGCTTGTTACAGGTATAACTGCAAAATTTGCACCTAAGCTTAGAAATTTAACATTATAATAAATCATGGAATTATTATTAGACCCCAACATGTGGGTAGCCTTATTAACCCTAACAGTATTAGAAATTGTATTAGGTATCGATAACATCGTTTTTATTTCTATTCTCTCTGGAAAACTTCCACAAGAAAAACAAAAGAAAGCGCGCCAAACTGGATTAGCTTTAGCATTAATCACACGTGTACTTTTATTGTTATCGTTAAGCTGGGTAATGAGTTTAACATCTCCTCTGTTTACAATAATAGGTGAAGAAATTTCTGGCAGAGATTTAATATTATTAATTGGTGGATTATTCTTGATATATAAAGCAACTGCCGAAATACACGAAAAATTAGAAGGTGAAAATCACGATACAGAAATAAAAGGCAAAGCAACTTTTAGTTCAGTTATCATACAAATACTAATTCTTGATGTTGTATTTTCTCTCGATTCGGTAATTACAGCTGTGGGTATGGCAAATCACATAGAGGTAATGATCGCTGCAGTTGTAATAGCAGTAATAATTATGTTATTCGCCGCAGAAAGCATTAGTAAATTTGTTAACCAACATCCAACTGTTAAAATGTTAGCCCTTGCTTTCTTAGTGCTTATTGGTGTAAGTCTATTAGCAGAAGGACTAGATCAACACATACCAAAAGGTTACATCTACTTTGCAATGGCCTTCTCGGTTTTAGTAGAGATGTTGAATTTGCGATTAAAGAAAAAAGTTAAATCGAACTAGCAAATTAGCGAATTAACGAACTAACGAATTGTGCATTCAAATTATTAACACACACTATAATCAAAAATAGTTATTCGAATATTATTTATATCGTAAGTTCGTTAATTCGTCAGTTCGCCATCCCGATAGCTATCGGGACGCTAGTTCGCTAATTCGTCTATCGCCTTCTGAATTTCTGTTTTCAATTCTTCCGATTTTGCTGTACTCTTCATGTCGCGCATAATGCCTTTTAATGAATTTCTAACAAAGGTGTTTGTTGTGTTTTTAGCTGATGTTACTATTGCACTCAATCCAACTTTAATCGTTTCATCGTCCATGCGTTTAATGAAATTTTTGTAGTGTGGTACTACAAAGAAAAGTCCGAAGCCCGACTTGCGTTCAAAAATATTTAAATAGAAAGCATGTTGAGCAGACGTACCTTCTTTTGAATAAAATTCTGCAATAGCTGTTTGCATTCCTGAGTTTGTTGTATTCTCTTCTTTTTTAGCAATTGACCAAGCTTTATCTTTTTGTGTTGATGAGTAATACCTTAACAAATTAGTTTCTACTGAATACGACAAATCTTTTTCAGCAGATGCGAATACTTCTTGATTATTTTTAGACGCAAATTCATCGGTAATAACTTTTAATGCTCTTGCTCTTACAATAGATTTTTTGTCGTTGATCGCTAAGTTTTTAATCTTCGAATAAGCTAATTCTTTATTTTGCTCATTCAATGATTTGACTTTAGAAATACCTATAGTTTTTATTGAATAAAAAGGGTCGTCGAGTGATTTTAAATAAGCTAGCTGAACTAATGAGTCTGATATATATTTATCGAGCGCTTCCAATGCTTCTAGTTTATCTAAAAACAATGGTGCATTGTTATACATATACAACCATTCCTCTTTGCTATGCATATCTTTTTTAGTACCCACTAACATTTTTTCAGCATCAACATTAATCAAAAAAGGCTTTGAATTTGTATTGAATTCAAATTTTTGAGAAACACTGTCTAACACTATTCGCTTACGTGTTACTTTACCTGCTTCATAAATATCAACATCTAATGGTAGTTTGTATAATGGGTTCTTACTTAGGTCTTGTTTCTGTGTTATGCTAACTATACTCTTTTTCGCACCATCAGCATACTCATAATTAATTTCCAATACCGGATGACCTTGGTTTAAATACCATTGATTAAAAAACCAATTTAAATCTTCACCGGTTACTTCTTCGAATACTAATCTTAAGTTGTGTATTTCAACCGATTTGAATTTATAAGTTTCTAGATATTGTTTTAACGCTGTAAAGAATGCTTTGTCGCCTACATACTTTCTTAACATGTGAATTATTTGACCACCTTTTTGGTAAGAGTTTACATCGAACATCGATTCTCTATCGGTCAAATTAAAACGAATCATATCAACGCGATTATTAACTGCGCTTGCTAAGTATGCATTCAAATTATTGTAGCCACCTTTATCCGCTTCTTCACGTCCGTATTTAAATTCATCCCATAAATATTCTCCATATGTTGCAAAACCTTCGTTCAAGGTTAAATTCGGCCACGATTCACAGGTTACTAAATCGCCAAACCAATGATGAAAGAGTTCATGTGAAATAATGTCTTCATCGCTTTGATCTTCGTAATCGCGCACAGTTTTATTCATCGGGTCGTAGAAAGTAACAGCACCTGTATTTTCCATGGCTCCACTTACAAAATCGCGAACAACTATTTGTGAATATTTATCCCATGGATAGGTAACACCAAGTTTATTTGAGAAGAATTCAATCATCTCTGGCGTCTTTCCAAAAATTAATTTTGCGTTGGGAGCGAACTCAGGTTCCATGTAATAATTTACTTCCATGTTACGCCATTTGTCGCGGTAAATTTTAAAGTTACCACCAGCCAACATCGTTAAATAAGGAGCATGAGGTAAATCTTGTTTCCAATAATCGGTGCGTGTTCCATTCGAATTATTAGTGCTATAAACTAACCTTCCATTCGATAAGGTAACCATTGCTGTATCAACAGTAATTGAAATCTCTTGACTGAAGCGCTCGTTACCAGCTTCAATTGTTGGGAACCAACACGAATTTGATTCTGTTTCGCCTTGTGTCCAAAATTGCTTTGGCTTGTATTTATTTTTACCATCAGGATTAATAAAATAAAAACCTTTGTCGGAGTTTATTGCTGCACTACCTTTAACTTTTAATTTATTTGGCTTAGCCACATAATCAACATACACTTCATAATTTTCGTCTTTAGTATATATTCTGCCAAGCTTGATGTTTAATTTATAACCATCGTAAGTATAATTTGCTTTTTTACCATTCACTTTAATTTCGTTGATGGTATAGCCTTTTGCATCGAGTATTAATTCATCGGTATCATAAAAGTAAGGGCGTACTTTTAATGTCGCCTTTCCTATTACAAAACAACTATCCCAATTTAAACTTATGTCGAGTTTCGTATGAATTATATCCGATAAACGTGTGTAAGATGCGTAATATGTTTTTTGAGGCACATTACTTTGAATACTAATTTCAGGCAATTGAACTATTGCAACATCCGAATCTTTTTTAGTCGTTTTGCAAGCAGATAGGATTACAAGAAAAATAGACAAGCAACTGATATAAAAGTTACGAGTGATGGTTAGGTTAGTGAGGTTTATCATTTAAAATATATGTGTTTATTGATTAAAAATAAGAAAAAGCTGTATAAATGAAGGTTTAAATAAAAACCAGCATAAATGCAGGTTTTTGGTGGCACGACTTAAGTGGTGGCACCACTTTTCGTAAAAAAATTATTACTCTAACATTAGTTTTTTTATGAACTCTTCAAATTCCGACTTAAACTCTATATAATGTTTCCCTGTGGCAGGACCTGAATATCCAGTATGTATTTTTCTTACTTTGCCTTTCTTATCAACCACTATTAAAGTTGGGAATGCTAAAAAATTATTTAACATCGGAAGTGATTTATTTACTTCCCCTTTTTTATTTGTTCCGGCAATGAGTAATTGATACGGTATGTTTAATCTGTTTTTTAAGTTCAACACATTTTTTGCGGAAACATCGAAATTTTCACTGCGCTCATAACAAAGACCGATAACTTCTAGCCCTTGATATTTATGTGCGTTGTAAAATGGCACCAAGTAATTAGTCTCGTCGATGCAATTAGGACACCAAGATCCCATAATTTGAATGAGCACTACTTTGTTTTTGTATTTCTCATCGCTTAAAGAAATACTTTTACCATCAGCATTTTTAAATGTAAAGCTTATGGCATCGTACCCATCTTTTAAAAAGGTTAATTTATCAGCATCAGGAAGTTTTGCATATTGGTCGTACTTGGCTGTCCATGTTTCCATGTTTTTATAACCCGAATAAAATTTACCATTTACTAATTCGGTATTATTATTTGAAATCTCTGCTTCGAACAAATACACATGTGAGCCATCAAATGCCGAGAGAAATATTTTTTTTCCATCGGTTAAACCTTCGAGGTAACGATAATCGCCTGTGGTCGATAAAAATGTTCCATGCATTTTATTGTCTTGCATACGAATTTCGGCAATGGCAGTTGAAGTGTCTTTGCCATCGGTAGAAATAAATGTACTACTCCATGTTCCTACAAAATCGGAGTTCTGTTTTCTGTTCTCTACCTTAAATCTTTCTTGCACATTATATAGAGCCTTCACTGGCATCTCCATTTTGTAACTATCGTAGTTTTTTGTCCAACGACCAATTAAGGAATCACCGTAATTGTAAAGCATAAATTCCGAATCGTAGAATGGCATAACTATTTTAAGACTGTCGCCTTCAAATTGAATTTCATCCACCCGTAACCGTTCGTCCGAATTATGAATTACTATTACATACTTCTCTTGCTCTTTTTTCAATTCAAAAACAAAAGGAATTTCTACATTATTTTTATTTAGAAGTACCGCTTTCCAAATTCCCACTTGAAGCTCTTGTGATGGCTTGGTCTTGCAGGAATAAAACATTATAGCAAATAAACTTAATGTTAAAGCTTGCTTAATTTTTGGTAAAATCCTCATTTTATTAGGTATAAAGGCCATAAAGTTAAGAATCCTTTTAATATATCTGATAAAATTAGTTATATTGCCCGCTAAATAACTTATAGATATAAGATGAAAGCATTACGCATTTTATGCATTTTATTGGTTCTTGGCATCGTTCCATCGATGGTTTTTGCTCAGACTAAAGCGGAAAAGAAAAAACTAAAAAGAGAATTACGTACCTATCGTAAGATGAAGCCAATGGAAATTCGTAACATGAAAATGAATTACGAAAGTAAGTTGAAAGACAAAAAACAATTGGATTTACGCATTAAGAATTTACAACGTACTGCAGATTCATTGCAAAATCTATTAACAGCCAACAATGCAAGAGTATCGCAATTAGAAGCTCAATTGCTAGCTGCACAATCTGCTGCTGCTAATGCAAAACCAGCTGGCGCGAAAGGATATTACTATCGTGTGCAACTTGGTGCTTACAAACAATATAATATTAAATCGAAAACAGCAGCCGACGAATCGTTTAGCGCAGAGTCGGAAAATCAAATGAATAAGTTAACTCTTGGTTTGTTTTATACCTTAGCAGAAGCTGATCAATTCAAAGAAGACGTTCGCAGAATGGGTATAAAAGATGCTTATGTAGTTCCATTTAAAGATGGCAAACGCATAACACACAAGGAAGCTGCAGAAGGACTTAGGAAAAAGTAAGACGAGTTGGCGAATTAGCGAACTTGCGAATTAGCGAACTAGCGTGTTTTAAAGAATCTAAATATAAAAAAGCCCTGAGATTTATATCTTCAGGGCTTTTTTGTATTATGCAAATTCGCTAGTTCGCTAATTCGTCAGTTCGCTATTTAAGTATCTCTCTCGAAATTACAATACGTTGAATCTCTGAAGTACCTTCGTAAATTTGAGTAATCTTCGCATCGCGCATTAAACGCTCTACGTGGAATTCTTTTACGAAACCGTAACCTCCATGAATTTGCACCGCTTCTACAGTTGTTTTCATTGCTACTTCCGAAGCAAATAATTTAGCCATAGAGCTTAACTGTGCGTAATCCATTTTTTTATCTTTTAACCAAGCAGATTTTAAACATAATAAACGTGCCGCTTCAATTTCTGTAGCCATGTCGGCTAATTTAAATTGAATAGCTTGGTGATTTGAAATCGTTGTGCCAAAAGCTTTACGTTCCTTAGAATAAGCTAAGGCTAATTCGTACGCGCCTGATGCAATACCTAATGCTTGCGAAGCAATACCAATACGACCACCCGCTAAAGTTTTCATTGCAAACTTAAATCCGAAACCATCTTCACCAATTCTGTTTTCTTTCGGAACTTTCACATCTGTAAACATTAATGAATGTGTGTCTGATCCTCTAATACCTAATTTATTTTCTTTAGGACCAACTTCGAATCCTGGCATTCCTTTTTCTACAATTAATGCATTAATTCCACGGTGTCCTTTTGCAACATCCGTTTGCGCAATAACGATATAATACTCTGCATTACCACCGTTGGTAATCCAGTTTTTTGTACCATTTAACAAATAGTAATCGCCTTTATCTTCAGCAGTTGTACGTTGCATAGTTGCATCCGAACCTGCTTCTGGTTCTGATAAACAGAAAGCACCGATTTTTTGTCCGGTAGCTAATGGCACTAAGTATTTTTGTTTTTGTTCTTCTGTTCCAAATGCTTCTAATCCGTAACATACTAACGAGTTGTTTACCGATACAACCACCGATGCAGAAGCATCTACTTTTGATAGTTCTTCCATCGCAAGTACATAAGATATTGTATCTAATCCAGCACCACCGTATTTAGGATCAACCATCATCCCTAAAAATCCTAACTCGCCTAATTTTTTTATTTGTTCTGCAGGAAATTTTTGATGTTCGTCGCGTTCAATAACTCCAGGTTTTAATTCATTCTGAGCGAAATCTCTCGCTGCTTGTTGAATCATTAAGTGTTCTTCAGAAAGTTCGAAATGCATAAAAAATTATTTAGTGTTTTTAATTTTGTTAATAATGTTTGTAGTTGAATAACCATCAATGAAGTCCATTGTTTCTACTCGTCCTCCATTTGCCATCACTACATCAGCGCCTACAATTTTATCGATACTGTAATCGCTTCCTTTTACTAATATATCAGGTTTTAAAAAATTTATCAATTCGTAGGGAGTTTCTTCGTCGAATAAAACCACAGCATCAACAAAAAACATCGATGCTAATATTTCAGCACGTGAACGTTCATCTTGAACCGGTCTGTTCGGTCCTTTTAAATCGCCCACCGATTTATCGGTATTCAACCCAATAATCATTCGGTCGCCTAATGAAGAAGCTCTCGAAAGATAATCAACGTGACCTTTATGTATTATATCAAAGCAACCATTGGTAAAAACTACTTTTAAGCCCATGTAATGCCAAATACTTAACATACTTAGTGCTTCTTCGCGATCGACAATTTTTGATCGCATTTTTTCATTTTTATCAACCTTGATTTGCATTTTTTTTACGGTTTATAAAGATAAATAATAAGCTGATGCTACCAACTATTAAAATCGATAATATTTGTGAGGAGTGATTTAGTGTTGCATAAATTAAACCATCGGCAGCACTAATTCCGTACACTACCAAGGCCAATTGTATAGCAGCTTCGTAAGCTCCAATGCCGCCTTGTACTGGTGCCGACATGCCTATGCCTCCTATGGCCATTATAAATAAGCCAGCACTTAGGCTCAAGCCAGATGTTGGTGCAATAGCAAAAAAACAAAGCCACGTAGAAAGTGTGTACATAGCCCATATGAATATTGAATACAAAATGAACAAGCCTTTTTGTTCTAATTTTAATATCGATAGCACTCCATCTTTAAAGCCAAGCACAATTTCCCATACTTTCTTGTAAAGTTTATTTTTTAATAATTGCTGATGGTACCTCTTTAGCAAATACACTCCTAAAAGCATCATCAGTATAAATAATAAAACTATTACCAAGCTTGTACTTGGATTTTGAAACTTGGCGATAAACGCTTGTAGTATATTATTATATAGAAATTCTTTAATAGTTTGGTATTCGATGAGAATAGAGATAAACAAAATGCCGAATAAAAAAAGTACGTCTATTATACGTTCAATAATTACTGTTCCAATGAGTGCTTGAAGTGGCACATTATCGGTTTTTGTTAACACACCACACCTCGATACTTCACCCATACGAGGTACTGCTAAATTGGCTAAATATCCAATCATTACAGCATGAAACATATTTGAATTTTTGGGTGCATAACCCAAAGGTTTTACCAACATTTTCCAGCGTAAACCTCGCACAAAATGTGCTAATAAGGATACAAATACTGAGAGGAGTACCCAGGTAAAATTAGCTTGTATGAGTTGTTGCCAAATAGCGTTTAAGTCTTGATCTCTAAAGGCGAGCCAAAGTAGTAGTCCTGCTACGGCCAATAATAACACATATTTTAGTATGGGCAGCAGTGCTTTCAAGTACCTAATTATATTAATTTGTTATTTGCATCCGGAAATATTGAAATAGGCTCATGTTTTTTAGCCTCTTCAAAATCCATGCTAGCATAAGATATGATAATTACAATGTCGCCAACCTGTGCTTTACGAGCAGCCGGACCGTTTAAACAAACGATTCCTGTACCTCTTTCGCCTTTAATAACATAGGTTTCTAAACGCTCCCCATTGTTTACGTTTACTACTTGTACTTTTTCATGTACTAGTAAGTTCGCAGCGTCCATTAAATCTTCGTCGATGGTAATGCTACCCACGTAATTTAATTCGGCTTGGGTAATTTTAGCCCTATGAATTTTTGATTTTAATACTTCGATTTGCATAGGCCGCAAAGGTATGATAATAAATCCAAATTTAAGAAATTATGCCCTGATGTACATGTTGTCGATGAGGCGGGTTCCTGCCACTTTAACGGCTATAATCATTAATACAGGCCCATTTTCGGGTAATAATTCAAAAGTTTCGAGCTTTATTGGGTCTACAATGGCAACGTATTCTATGCTCAACTCTGGCAGGGTTTGCAGAATTGCTTTTGCCTGATTTAATAATATTTCGATGGATTTTTCTCCGGCAGCTACGCTCTCTTTCGACAACTTCAGCGCCTCGTAAATTTTTCCCGATGATAGGCGTTCTGCTGCGGGCAAACGAACATTACGAGAACTCATGGCTAGACCATTTTCTTCACGCACAACAGGGCAAACATGCAGTTTTATAGGCATTTGAAAATCGTCGATTAGTTTTTGAACGATTAATGTTTGCTGAAAATCTTTCTGCCCAAAGTAGGCATGTTGTGGTTGAACTATATTAAATAACTTGTAAACAACCTGTCCTACACCTTTAAAATGCCCAGGACGCATTGCTCCTTCCCAGAGTTGTTCTAACTTACCAAACGAATGCGACCATTCAGCACCATCAGCATAAATATCATTAGCTTCTGGTAAGAATAAATAATGGCAACCCGCTTTGCTTAACAAATCAATGTCTTTTTCTATGGGTCTTGGGTATTTCTCTAAATCTGCGGGGTCGTTGAACTGGGTAGGGTTAACGAAAATACTGCAAACAACTACATCATTTTCAGCAAGTGCATTCTTAATCAAGGAAATATGTCCGTCGTGTAAAGCACCCATGGTGGGCACAAAACCTATGCGTGAAGCAGCGGAGCGGTGTGGAGCAAGGATTTCTCCGAGCTCTTTTGAGGTTTTTACAACTTTCAAAATGATGTCTAAAAAGAGGGCTAAAATTGGAAAAATATTTAGAATTACAAGCGATTCGTAGTAAAATGTTGAAAAAATTGAATATTCTTTGTATATTTGTGTCCCAATTCATTTCGCCTTAGGGCGCTAATTTGTTGATTAGGAGTTAGTTCAGTATGGCAAAAACAAAGATTCTCTTTATCACTCACGAAATGTCTCCATTTTTGGAGATATCAAAAATCGCGAAAATAACACGTCAGTTACCACAGGCAATGCAAGAAAAAGGATTCGAAATCCGCATTCTTATGCCTCGTTTTGGTAACATTAACGAACGTAGAAACAGATTACACGAAGTTATTCGCCTTTCGGGGATGAATATCGTAATCAACGACAATGATAACCCACTTATAATTAAAGTGGCATCATTACCCACCGCTCGTATGCAAGTTTACTTCTTAGATAATGAGGAGTATTTCCAACGCAAATCTATTTTTAGAGATGCAAAAGAGAACTTCCATGCCGATAACGATGAGCGTATGATTTTCTTCTGTAAGGGTGCAATTGAAACCGTAAAAAAATTAGGCTGGATGCCTGATGTAGTTCATTGCTTTGGTTGGATGAGTAGTTTAGTGCCGATGTATTTAAAAACATCGTACAAGGAAGATCCAATGTTTAAAAACACTAAAGTAGTTTACTCAGTTTACGAAAACTGCTTCTCTGAAACGCTTCATAAAGATTTAAAAACTAAATCGTTAATGCCAGAGATGAGTGCCTCAGATACTGCCTTATTAAAAGACAGCAGCTGCAGTGCTCTACATATAAATGCTATTAATTATGCTGATGCTGTTGTAAAGGCAGACGAAAACATCGATAATGCCGTTATTAAGTTCTTATCTAAGCAAAGCGACAAAAACGTTGTAGAACACATCAACCATGATGAAATTGATTTCGACGCTTTTGTTTCGTTTTACGAAGAAGTGAATGAAGAATTAGTTACAGCTTAATTACTGGTTTTAAATGAACATTATTAAAAGTAAAGACTTATTAATCTTATTAATAGGTCTTTTTATTTTATCGGCCTGCAAAAAAGAAGGTGATATCGGATTAGAGCAGCAAATAAACGAAGAAGGTTTATATGGCACGCTCATCGATACAAGCACCATTCAATTATTTTCTGTTAAAGACGATAGTTTATTAAGTTCAAATTTTGTTCGTAATCAAGTAGGTGAATTCCAAGATCCACTATTCGGCAAAACTACCGCAGAGTTTGCTTTTCAAGCTACCCTACCAAAAAATAATGTCGATTTTGGAACTGGTCTTGTACTCGACTCAATTGTTTTAGTATTGGGCTATCCTGTGAGTAAAGCTGATCGCTTTTATGGTGATACGTCTTCTCGATTTGATGTAAAATTATTTCAACTTGATGAAGATGTTTACAACGATTCGAATTACTATTCTAATAGAGTGTTTAAGTTAAAACCGACACCTATTGGTACTATGAATTACCGTCCAAATCCTGAAGATTCTATTACTATTCAAAATATTCGAAAAGGCAAAGCCGATACAATTGCAAAAATTTATCCGCATATACGTATGCGTTTAAATGATGCCTTTGGAAATGAATTGTTATCAAAATCTGGACAAACAGATTTAAGCAGTAGCTCTGCTTTCTTGCAAGCGTACAAAGGTTTTTATATCACTGCTACTCGAGTATCGGGCGATGGTGGAATTATGTCGGTCGATCTTACGAATAGTAACCGTTCGTACATTATTATGTATTATAAAACTTCTACAGATACTACCAATTTTGTATTTAACGTAAATTCTGGATCAGCAAATATCAACCGATATGTACACGACTATACGGGTACTGAAATATTAAACCAGTTTGCCGATTCTACCTTAGGTAATGATAAAGTGTTTATTCAATCTTTAGCTGGTGTAAGAGGTAAGTTAAGATTCCCGCATCTTGAGCGATTATTAGATTCTGGCGACATCGCTATTAACAAAGCAGAATTAATTATAAAACCATTGTCGGGTACAGAAAGTCCGTACGCACCCATCACTACCATTTCAGTAAAAGGTCGTTATACCGACAACAAAGAAGTGTTATTAAACTCGGCTACTTACTCAAGTACAACAAAAGAGTACAAGGTAGATTTAACACGTTCAATTCAGTTGATAATAAATAAGAAATTAACTTTCAAGGAGTTGTATATTGAAGACAATTCTAAACAGATTAATCCCCGTAGAACTGTGGTTGCGGGTGTAAATTCTTCGAGCCCCATTAAGCTCAGATTATTTTACACCAAACTTTATTAATTTAATATTAAAGAATTAACTTTATAGTCTAAATACAAATACTTATGTGCGGAATCGTAGGATACATTGGCTTCAGAGAAGCTTATCCAATCATCATTAAAGGATTACAACGACTAGAATACAGAGGCTATGACAGTGCAGGTGTTGCATTGTTAAATGGCGAAATGAGAATTTATAAGAAGCAAGGTAAAGTAAGTGACTTAGAAGCATTTGTTGCAAACCAACCAACGGAGGCAACAGTAGGTATGGGCCACACACGTTGGGCTACACACGGAGCTCCAAGCGATAGAAACTCACATCCACATACATCAAATAACGGCCGATTAAGCATAATACATAATGGTATTATAGAAAATTATGCTTCTATAAAAGAGGAGATGATTAAACGTGGGCACGTATTTAATAGCGATACTGATACTGAAGTTTTGATTCACTTAATTGAAGATATTCAAGAAAAAACGAATCAAACGCTTGATGAGTCGGTGCGAATAGCATTAAAAGAAGTAGTGGGAGCTTATGCAATTGTGGTAATTTCTAAAGATCATCCGGAAGAAATTATTGCAGCACGTAAAGGCAGTCCGATGGTAATTGGTGTAGGCGATGGCGAGTATTTTATTGCTTCCGATGCATCTCCAATTATTGAATATACTAAAAACGTAATTTTCTTAAATGATAGCGAAATGGCTATTGTTAAACGTGATAGCTTGGTTATTAAAACCATCGATAACGTTGTACAAGACCCTTACATTCATGAGTTAGAACTTCAATTAGAAATGATTGAAAAAGGTGGCTACGAACATTTCATGATGAAAGAAATTTATGAGCAGCCTCGTTCTATTTATGATAGTATGCGTGGAAGAATTAGTGCAAAAGATGGCTTCATAGGACTAAGTGGTTTAAACGAATACGAAGAGAAATTTAAAAATGCTGAACGTATTCTTATTGTTGCTTGTGGTACCTCATGGCACGCAGGATTAGTAGCTGAATATTTAATTGAAGATTATGCTCGTATCCCTGTAGAAGTTGAATATGCTTCGGAGTTCAGGTATAGAAATCCTATCATCACAGAAAAAGATATTGTAATTGCAATTTCACAATCGGGTGAAACAGCCGATACATTAGCTGCTATAGAATTAGCGAAATCAAAAGGTGCAACCATCTTTGGTATTTGTAATGTTGTTGGTTCATCGATACCTAGAGCATCGAACGCAGGAGCTTACACACATGCTGGTCCAGAAATCGGGGTAGCATCAACAAAAGCCTTTACTGCACAAGTAACCATTTTAACTTTATTAGCTTGGTCTATTGGACAGAAAAAAGGAGCTATTAAAAAAACTCGTTTAGTAGAATTATTAAGTGCACTTGAAGCAATACCAGCAAAAGTTGAGAAAGCATTAGAAAGCAACGATGATATTCAATCGATTGCTGAACGTTTCAAAGACGCTCATAATTTCTTGTACTTAGGAAGAGGGTACAACTTCCCAGTAGCATTAGAAGGTGCATTAAAATTAAAAGAAATATCATACATCCACGCTGAAGGATATCCTGCTGCAGAAATGAAACACGGACCAATCGCCTTAATCGACGAGAACATGCCGGTAGTAGTTATTGCAACAAAAGGTACCATCCTCGAGAAAATAATCAGCAACATACAAGAAGTTAAAGCTCGTAAAGGCGTAATTATTGCCATTGTAACAGAAGGCGATGAAGAAGTTCGTAAAATGGCTGATTATGTGATTGAAATTCCTGAGACAGAAGAATGTTTAGTGCCTTTATTGGCAACTATTCCATTACAACTCTTATCATACCACATTGCTATTATGAGAGGTTGCAACGTTGACCAACCAAGAAACTTAGCGAAGTCGGTAACTGTAGAATAATAATTACGAATTATAAATTACGAATTACGAATTAGTCAAACCTTATAATTTGTAATTCGTAATTCGTAATTAGAAAGATTTAAGCTTTGCTAAATCTTTCTGCTACAGCATCCCAATTAATTACATTGAAGAATGCTCCCATGTAATCGGGTCTGCGGTTTTGGTATTTTAAGTAGTACGCATGTTCCCAAACGTCCATCCCTAAAATTGGAGTACCTTTTACTTCAGCGATATCCATTAATGGATTATCTTGATTTGGTGTAGAAGTTACTGCTAATTTTTTATCAGCTCCAACGATTAACCAAGCCCAACCAGAACCGAAACGAGTAGCTCCTGCTTGAGTAAATTTAGTTTTAAATTCATCGAAAGAACCGAACGCTGCATTAATTGCATCAGCTAATGCACCTTTAGGTGCGCCACCGCCATTCGGGCTCATGATTGACCAAAATAAAGAGTGGTTATAGTGTCCGCCTCCGTTATTTCTAACTGCCATTGGGTGTTTAGAAATTTCTTTGCAAATGTCTTCAATGCTCATAGTTTCTAACGCTGTACCTGCAATAGCTGCATTTAAATTTGTAACATACGCTGCATGGTGTTTACCATGATGAATTTCCATCGTCATTTTGTCGATGTGTGGCTCTAATGCATCAACTGCATAAGGTAGTGCCGGTAGTGTAAATGCCATAATTTATATTATTTAATTGTTTGTCTATTAATACGACAAATATATTAATTAAAGGTTTTGATTTAGTTTCTTTTTGATTGAAAAAAAGTCTGCATTAATTCTCTGCATTCTGCTTCCAAAACACCTTTAACAACCTCGGTTTTTGGATGTAAAATTGATTCCTGCAAACTCGAGTACCCTCTTTTATTGTCGCTTGTTCCAATAACAATTTTATTAATCTGTGTCCAATAAGCAGCACCTGCACACATAATGCAAGGCTCTACCGTAACATAGAGTACTGCATCGCTTAAATATTTCGCACCTAAATTATTTGCAGCAGCCGTAAAAGCTTGCATCTCAGCATGTGCCGTTACATCGTTTAACTTTTCGGTAAGGTTGTGTGCTCTTGCAATTATTTTATTTTTTATAACGATGACTGCACCGATGGGAATTTCGTCGAGTTCGAAAGCGTAGCGTGCTTCTTTCAAAGCTTCGTTCATGAAATGTTCATCAGAATAAATTGTATAGCTCATATGAATTGATGTAACTTTGGTAAAAATATAAATAATGCATAAAGTATTTCTTCTAAAAGGAAAAGAAAAGCCTGTGTTACATCACCACAATTGGGTGTACTCTGGTGCCATCGCAAAAACTGAAAAGGGTATTACTAAAGGTGAGATGGTAATGGTGTGTAACTACGAAGGCAAGTTTTTAGCTTACGGTTATTATAACGAAGATTCGAAAATAAGGGTCAGGCTACTTGAATGGGATGAGCTTAAAGTGCCTAACGAAGAATGGTGGGAAGACAAAATAAACAAAGCCTATGCCCTGAGAAAAGCTCAAATAAACGAGCAGGAGACCAATGCATACCGAATTATATTTTCGGAAGGTGATGCCTTGCCCGGTTTAATTGTAGATTGTTATGGCGACTATTTATCTGCTCAATTTTTAACAGCAGGATTAGAGATTCGTAAAGAGATGATCGTGTCTATTCTTGCAAAAGTGGTGCAACCCAAGGGTATCTACGAACGAAGCGATTCGAAAGCACGTTCTTTGGAAGGTCTAACAGAAAGTGTTGGTTTATTATATGGAGAACTTCCGCCGAGTGATTTAAAAATCATGGAAAATGGCCTCTGGATGAACAGTCCGATTGTAGAGGGTCAGAAATCGGGTTATTTTTTAGACCAACGCGAGAACCGTAAAAAAGTAGCCAGTTATGCCAAAGGTCGTAAGGTGCTCGATTGTTTTTCATATACAGGAGGCTTTAGCATCCATGCGAAAAAAGCCGGTTCCACAGAAGTTTGGAGTGTCGATTCTTCGGCAATGGCAAGCGAAGCCCTCTCATCAAACTTTATTAATAACCAGCTCCCATACGAGCAAGAGCACATAATTACTGCCGATGTATTTCAATTTTTAAGGAATGCACAGCAAGAAAAGAAACATTGGGACCTGATAATTTTGGATCCACCCAAATTGGCACCAAACAGGCAACATTTACCAAAAGCAGAACGAGCATATAAAGATTTGAACTTACAAGCCTTATTGTTAATGCAGCCAGGCGATCTATTAGCTACTTTTTCTTGTTCGGGAAGTGTAAGTTTAGACCATTTTAAGCAAATTTTGGCTTGGGCGGCAACTGATGCAGGCAAGGAGCTGCAATTCATAGAAGATTTTGGACACCCCATAGACCATCCGGTGAGGGCTGCCTTCCCCGAATCGCATTATTTAAAAGGGGTTTTGGCCAGAGTAATTTGAGTTAAAGCACAGAATTACTTGACATAAGCAAGTTTTTTTGTATATTTGCGCTGGAAAATACTGAAAACGAACGAGGGGACACTAGTCCCCTCATTTATTTTAAAAACATTACATGAGTGCAGTAGAGGCAAAAATTAAGTTGTTTATTGAGGAAGCTCTCGAAGGAAGTAATTTGTTTATAGTTGATTTTAAGATATTACCTAAAAACAGAATTGTGCTTTTATTAGATGGCGACCAAGGGGTAGGAATAGATGAATGTGCGAAAGTGAGCAGACATGTTTCACACCGAATGGAAGAGGAAAATGTGATTGAAGGTGCACATACCTTAGAAGTTTCATCGCCAGGGGTTGATTACCCATTGAAATTTCAAAGACAATACCCACAACACGTTGGTAGAACCTTGGGCATTCGATTAAATGATGGAAAAGAATACGAGGGTAAACTTTTAAAAGTTGAAGGCGAGAACATCAGTATAGAAGCAAAGATTAAAGAAAAAGGCAAAAAGAAAGTGAATTTAGAAGAGATGAGCTTTGCCTTAAATGATATAAAAGAAGCAAAAATTAAGATTATATTTTAGATAAATAAATTGAATAAATATGAATAACATCAATTTAATTGATTCTTTCCAGGAGTTTAAAGATTTCAAAAACATCGATAGACCAACGATGATGAGTGTACTGGAAGATGTATTCAGAAGTATGTTACGTAAGAAATACGGAACAGATGAGAACTGTGATATTATCGTGAACACAGATAATGGTGACTTAGAGATTTGGAGAACTCGTAGAGTTATGGAAGATGGTTTTTCTGAAGACGATGCTTTAGAGGTAGAAATTACAGAAGCAAAAACTATTGACCCAGATTTAGAAGTAGGTGATGATGCGATTGAACAAGTTACTTTAGAAAGTTTTGGAAGAAGAGCAATTTTAGCAGCACGTCAAACACTAGTTTCTAAAATTATTGAATTAGAGAAAGACGAAGTTTACAAGAAATACAAAGATAGAATTGGAGAAATTGTAACAGGTGAAGTTTACCAAGTGTGGAAGAAAGAGATGTTGGTAATGGATGATGATGGTAATGAATTAATTTTACCTAAGACTGAACAAATTCCTGCCGATTTCTTTAAGAAAGGCGACAATGTTAAAGCGGTAGTATTACGTGTTGATATGCAAAACAACAATCCACGTATTATTATTTCTAGAACAGCACCATCGTTCTTAGAAAGATTATTTGAGCAAGAAGTACCAGAAGTATTTGATGGATTAATTACCATTAAAAATATTGTACGTGAACCAGGAGAGCGTGCGAAAGTTGCGGTTGAATCATACGACGATCGTATTGACCCTGTAGGTGCATGTGTGGGTATGAAAGGTTCGAGAATACACGGTATTGTTAGAGAATTAAAGAACGAGAACATCGACGTAATTAACTACACAAACAATTTATCGTTGTACATACAAAGAGCATTATCTCCTGCAAAAATAACAAGCATTAAATTAGATGATGAAACCAAGAGAGCTTCGGTATTCTTGAAATCAGATCAAGTATCGTTAGCGATTGGTAAAGGTGGATATAACATTAAGTTAGCTGGTAAATTAACTGGTTACGAAATTGACGTTTACAGAGACAACGAAGAAAACGAGGAGGATGTTGACTTAGACGAATTCTCGGATGAAATTGAAAGTTGGATTATTGATGAGTTAAAAGCAATTGGTTGCGATACTGCAAAGAGTGTGCTTAACTTATCGGTAGAGGACTTAGTAAAACGTACAGATCTTGAAGAAGAAACGATTAAAGATGTGATAAGCATTTTAAAATCTGAATTCGAATAAGAAAAATAATAACGCATAATTGCATAAATAAGAATAGATGTCAGAAGACAAAAAAATTAATTTATTAAAAGCTGCAAAGGAGTTTAACCTTAGTATTGGGACCATTGTGGAGCACCTTGGAAAAAAAGGTGTTACCATCGACAATAAACCAACTACTAAATTAACAGATGAGCAGTATGGTATTTTATTAAAGGACTTCCAATCGGATAAGACAATTCGCGAAGAGGCAAAAACGATTGCCATCGGTAAAGCGCGAAGAGAGGAGATTGTGCCTCCGGCTGAAACAACTACAACAACAAAAACTAAGGTTGATGTAGAACAAGAAGAAGAAATTCTTATTAAAAATGTTGTGGTTACTCCAGACATTTTAGAGAGTAAGCCTGTAGTAAAAGCTGAAGAGCCTGCCGCACCTAGTTTAAAAATATTAGGTAAGATAGATTTAGACAATTTATCGGGCAAAACGAAGTCTGACAAAAAAGCAAAAGAGGCGAAAGAAGCAAAGGATGCGAAGGAAGTAAAAGAAGCTAATGAAGTGAAGGAGACCAAGGCAGAAGTGGTTGAGAAAAAAGAGAAAGAGGAAGTGCCTGCTCCAGCTAAAAAAGCAGAAGCTCCTGTTGAAAAGAAAAAAGCAGAACCTGTTGCTCCGGTAGAAGAGAAAAAAGTTGAGGTAGAAAAGAAAGAGAAGAAAGCGGAGAAAGAAGTTGAAAAGCCTGTTGAAAAAGCTGAACCAAAAGCTGAGCCTGTAAAAGTTGCGGAAGTTGTAGTAGCAACTCCAGAAGCTAACACTACAGAAGAGGTTGTTGACGATGAAGTAATACGTGCAAAAGCTCAAAAATTAAGCGGACCAAACATTGTTGGTTCTATAGATCTTTCGCAATTTGCTGCGAAGAAAAAAGCTACACCAGTAGCAAGCTCTTCGGGAAATACTGCCGATCAAAAGAAAAAACGTAAGCGTAAAGAAAATAAACCTGTTAATCCTAATGCACCTGCAACAGGTGGAGGAAACAGAGAGGGTGGTAATAAAGACGGTAATCGTAATTTTAACGATCGTAAAAAACCAGGAGGAGGTTACCAAGGTAATCGTCCGAACACTCCGAAAGAAGAGCCTACGGAAAAAGAAATACAAGATCAAATTAAAGCTACTTTAGCTCGCCTTTCTGGTGCTGGTAAATCGGGCAAGTTTGCACAACGTGCGAAACTTAGAAGAGAAAAACGTGATAACGTTGCAGCATCGGCAGAAGAAGCAGCAAAAGAATTAGAATTACAATCGAAAATATTAAAAGTTACGGAGTTCGTTACAGCTAACGAGTTAGCTAAGATGATGGATGTACAAGTAACAAAAGTTATTTCGACTTGTATGAGCTTAGGTATGTTCGTATCGATTAACCAACGTTTGGATGCGGAAACATTAACCATTGTTGCCGACGAATTTGGATACGAAGTACAATTTGTTTCTACTGAAGAACAAGAAGTAGAATTAGATATTGAAGATAAACCAGAAGATTTAATTCCTCGTGCTCCGATTGTAACTGTAATGGGTCACGTTGACCACGGTAAAACATCGTTACTTGACTTTATTCGTAAAGCCAATGTAATTGCAGGTGAAGCCGGTGGTATTACGCAGCACATTGGTGCATACGAAGTACAATTAGATTCTGGTAAGAAAATAACATTCTTAGATACACCAGGTCACGAAGCCTTTACAGCGATGCGTGCACGTGGTGCGAAAGTAACCGACATTGTAATTATTGTAATTGCTGCCGACGACAGTGTGATGCCTCAAACAAAAGAAGCTATTAATCACGCACAAGCGGCTGGCGTTCCAATCATTTTTGCATTAAACAAAATTGATAAACCTGATGCTAATCCAGATCGTATTCGTGAGCAATTATCGGCTATGAATATTTTGGTAGAAGAATGGGGTGGTAAATACCAATGTCAAGAAATTTCTGCGAAGAAAGGATTAAATGTTGATGCATTACTTGAAAAAGTTTTGTTAGAAGCAGAATTGCTAGAATTAACAGCGAACCCAAATAAAAATGCAGTAGGTACAGTTATCGAGGCTGCCCTTGATAAAGGTAGAGGTATCATCACAACCGTATTGGTACAAGCTGGTCAGTTAAAAGTGGGTGATCCAATTTTAGCAGGATGTTACAGTGGACGTGTGAAAGCATTGTTCAACGAGCGTGGACAAAAAGTAGATAAAGTTGGTCCAAGTACTCCAATACAAGTATTAGGTATGAACGGTGCACCAACGGCGGGCGATAAGTTCAACTCGATGGAAAGTGAAGTGGAAGCAAGAGAAATTGCGAACAAGCGTTTACAATTACAAAGAGAGCAAGGTATTCGTACGCAAAAACACATTACCCTCGATGAAATTGGTAGACGTTTAGCGATTGGAAACTTTAAAGAGTTAAACATTATTGTGAAAGGTGACGTGGATGGTTCAATTGAAGCATTAGCCGATTCATTATTAAAATTATCGACACCAGAAATTCAAGTAAATATTATCCATAAATCGGTAGGACAAATTTCCGAATCAGACGTATTGTTAGCTTCGGCTTCTGATGCGATCATCGTAGGTTTCCAAGTTCGTCCATCGTTAAATGCGCGTAAATTGGCTGAGCAAGAGCAAATAGATATACGTATGTACTCTATTATTTACGATGCTATTAACGAAGTTAAATCGGCAATGGAAGGAATGTTGGCGCCGCAGTTTGAAGAAAAGATTACTGCGAACGTTCAAATTCGTGAGACCTTTAAAATTACAAAGGTGGGAACCATTGCAGGTTGTATGGTGTTGGATGGAAAGATTAACCGTAACTCTAAAGTACGTGTGGTAAGAGATGGTGTGGTAATACATACTGGAGAGTTAGCTTCATTAAAACGTTTCAAAGACGATGTGAAAGAAGTAGCAACCGGTTATGAGTGTGGTTTAAATATTCAGAACTTTAACAACATTGAAGTAGGCGATATTATTGAAGCATACGAAAATGTGGAAGTGAAACGTAAACTCTAAGTTGCGTTCTATAAAATTCAAATCCCGAGGACATTCTTCTCGGGATTTTTTTTTATAACTAATATATTCTTACTTTTAATTATGCATGTAGCATTTTCGCATCGAAATTTTTTCTTGCTTGGCCTCCTACTCATCGCCATCGGGTTGAGTCTTTCGCCGGCATTAATGAGTATTGGTCAGGGTGTACTTGTACTTAATTGGCTCATCGAAGGCGAATTTAAATCGAAAGCACAAAACATTACATCAAACCGCTACTTACTTGCTTTTTTAAGCATCATCGGCATACATCTTTTAGGTTTATTATACACGAGTAATTTTGAGTACGCCCTCAAAGACCTTAAAATAAAATTACCATTACTACTTATTCCTATTGTATTAGCGAGTACAAAAAAATTGGAACAAAAAGAATTGAAGATTCTATTCTACACCTTATTGTTTTCGGTTTTAGCATCATCATTCTATAGTTTTAGCATTTATCTGCAAAACGACTTTAGTAAAATAGATACGCTTCGAAGTATATCGCCGATAATTTCGCACATCCGTTTCTCACTTATTATTTGTGTGTGCTTTTTTGTGCTCTTGTATTTAATTTTTACTTCTGATGAGAGTACGTGGCATTGGAAAAATATCCTATGGATGGGTATGGCGCTTTGGTTTTTTATATTCATCGGTATTTTAGGTGCACGTGCAGGATACCTCGCTCTTATTGTTTGTATTGGTGCTACGGTCTTATACCAAGTAATTGTTGCAAAAAAATGGATGTACATTGTTGTGTTTTTATTAGCAATTATTGCATTGCCCTTAGCTATGTATCAATTTGCACCATCCGTAAAACAAAGAATAAATGAAGTTCAATACGAAGTAAATCATTATAAAGCGGGAGGAAATCCATCGGGGCATTCGATAACACAGCGTTTCGAATATTGGAAAATTGCTAAACATATTATATCCCAAAATCCTTTTATTGGTGTAGGCACTGGCGACATCGACGATGCTTTTAAAAATTATTATGCAAATAATGAAACGCCCATAAAAAAAGAATTTCAATTTAGATCACACAATCAGTACTTGAGCATTGCTAGCACTTTTGGAATACTAGGTTTGCTTATCTTTTTATTTGCTTTACTATATCCTTACTTTAAAGGTATTGAATCATACGCATTTTTGCCTTCTGTATTTATTATCATTACTATGCTTTCGATGTTAACAGAAGACACCTTGGAAACGCAAGCAGGTGCTACTTATGTGGCGTACTTCTATAGTTTGTTTTTATTTTCTGCTTTCAGAAAAAACACTTCTTTATAAACTTCTAAGGTTTTTGCGGCCATTATTTTTTTGTCGAATTTTTGAACAAAGGCAAATGCATTTTTGCTGAGTTGTTCCGCAACAGATGTTTGAGTACAAACTTGTTCTATGTGTTGTGCCAATGTTTTTGCATCGCCAACATTCGCTAATAAAGCATTTTCTTGGTGATGTGCAATTTCTGGGATTCCTCCAGCCTTCGTAGCAACCACTGGAACCTTGCATGCATAGGCATCGAGGATGGAACTACCTAAACCTTCGGTTTTAGAACTTAATACAAACGCATCGGCCGAAGCGAGTAAGGCTGAGATATCTGAACGAAAACCAGCAAAGAAAATATACTCAGTTAAATTTTTATCTTTTACCAATTGTTTGATTTCCTCGGCCATAGGTCCATCGCCAAAGACCACTGCTTGAAATGGAAATTTACCAACGAGTTGCTCTATGGCATTTATAAAAGTCGGGTAATCTTTATGGTCGGCAAGGGCAGCAGTACTTACAATTATTTTCTTTTGCTCATCGATACCAAACTCTTTACGAATAGCATTTGTATTTCCTGCAAATTTTTGCAAATCAATTCCATCGTATACCGTTACACATTTTTCGGGTTCGCCAATGGAACTTTGCATAATATTTTTGATCGCATCGGAAACACAAATTATTTTTTTAATACCACTGCAATTGTACTTTATATTGGATAGCAGGTTTTTGGAAATTTCGAAATCTACTTTTCTAGAAAGCACCAAGTCGGTATTATTCCCCATAAAATACGACCACACAGCTATAGCGTGTGCGTGCGAAGAATGGATGTGAACAATATCGGCTTGAAATTCGTAGCATATTTTTTTAAACTGAATACTACTTGAAAGGTCAAATTGATTTTTAAGTGCTAAACTTTTATGTGGCAAGTTTTTATCGATGCAATATTTTTCGAAGGCAGAACCTTTTCTACATACTACTAATTGCTCAACGTTTAATTGATTTAACTCCTCAATTAAATAGGCAATTTGTTGTTCGCCACCTCTCCAGGTTTTCTCTGCACTAAGATGTATGAGCCTCATGTTCTTGCCAATGTTTATTGAGTTTTGCGTATTTTAAATAAGCTGCATACGCTGAATTTTTACACACTGTAAATCCAGTGGCACCATCTAATATGCCAAGCTTTATAATATAATCGGTAATAAAACGAATGATAGGTTTTATATACAAATGATAAACACTTGCACGCTTACCTTGATCAAATAATTCTTTTGAAGATATATTGGTAAACTTATCTATTTGTTTCAAATGATCTTCTTCCGAATGAAAGGAATAATGCAATAAATCTTCTTTCAAACGTACGATGTTATTTGATTGTACCTCTAGTATTTCGTGCAAACGAGGTCCAGCCCATTTTGCTTTGTCTTTTTTAAATATTCTAATTTTACGATCGGGGTACCAACCGCAATGATGCACCCAATGCCCAGCATAATTTGTAAGTCTGTTGAGTTCGTAGGCATCGGCAGAAAAATTATTTTTAATATCAAGAATTTCTTTTCTTAATCCATCTGATAATACTTCGTCGGCATCTAATGAAATAATATGTTCATGTGAACACAAGGAGTTCGCTAAATTTTTTTGTTCGGCATAGCCTAAAAATTCTTGTTGATGTATGGAAGCTCCAAATGATTCTGCAATTGCTACGGTTTTATCGGTTGAGTGAGAATCAACAATAATTATTTCGTCGGCAATGCCTTCTAGAGAACGCAAACATCGTTCGATGTTTTTTTCTTCATTATAAACAATGATGGCTGCCGATAACTTAATCATTAATCAATAATTTTATAATTTTTGTACTCACCTATTCTGTAGCCTGTTATTTTTTCAATGTAATAGGTCAATAAATATTTGCCTTTCAGTTTCATTTGTGTGGGGTCGAATGAAAATTTCCAGTTCATCATGGAATTTCTTTTTTTCATTACCTCTGGATGTGTGCCTTTAAATAATTCGAGGGCATCTATTTGCGAATAATCAAATTCATCAACATCGGGTACATGCGTAGCCATCCAATCGTCGTTGTGCCAAAGCTTGTTAAATGTTTTGGCTTTTTCTTGTTGTTTGCTCGGATGTTTTACCCAACCGTAATGGTAGATGTAGGCATCGATGGCTTTAACATTTAACTTTCTGTTCTCTAAACGAAAACCTTGTGCATCTTTATACGACTTTATTTTTTTATTATTTCTGATGATTCTTATTTCATTACGATACCAACGTTTCGACACGCCCACATAATCATACGAACCATAAAAATGCAAATACTTAAAAAGTAAACCTTCTACCTTTTCCTTATGCAAATTTTCTTGCATCGCATTTTTAATGATGGGTAGGTACTGCTCATGAACGCATTCATCACCCTGAATATAAAAACACCAATCGGTATCGGCAGAAATTTCCTGAAAAGCTTTATCGGTCTCCACCGCTAAAACTCTACCGCCTTCGCGCAAGGAGTCGTCCCAGGTAGTTTGAATAATTTTTATTTTATCGGAGCCAATAGAATTGATGAGTTCCAAAGTAGCATCATCAGAATTACCCACGGCCAAAATAAACTCATCGCAAATAGGTAAAATAGAAGTAATGGCTTCCACAATAGGGTAGTCGAATTTTATAGCATTTCGAATAAAGCTAAAGCCAGTTACTTTCATTGATTTATTAATATTTGCTAAAATACTATTTCGGCACGAATAGCGATAATTTTTGCGGAAAGATATTTTATACAAACAATCGCTAAAAATTTATTTACTTTGGGATAATTATGAATTGGAAAGAACTCAAAACATCGGTAGCAGCAGGCGACGTACGTTCGTTAGCACGAGCTATTACCGTAGTTGAGAATGACCTGGATGGGTATTTTGAGTTCCTCAAAGAATTGGTTCCACAGAATATTCCTATTATCGGGATTACAGGTCCACCGGGCGCCGGAAAAAGCACTTTAGTAAATTCATTAATAAAAGAATACAGCAACGATGGTAAACGTATTGGTGTTATTGCCATCGATCCAACATCACCATTTCATTACGGATCATTATTAGGCGATAGAATTCGCATGGTAGAGCACTTTACCAAACCCAATGTATTTATACGTTCTTTAGCTACACGAGGTTCCTTAGGTGGATTGTCGGCAAAAACTATAGAAATTACCGATGTATTAAAATCATTTCCATTTGATGTGATTATTGTGGAAACTGTTGGTGTTGGTCAATCGGAAGTAGAAATTGTTGGTTTAGCTGATGTTACTGTTTTGGTTTTAGTACCAGAAGCTGGTGATGAAATACAAGGCATTAAATCGGGCGTAATGGAAATTGCCGATGTATTTGTAGTGAACAAATCGGACAGAGATGGTGCGGATGTTTTCGTAAACAATTTGAAAAAAATGTTGCACGAAAAACCTGCCGACGACCATATTGCATTGGTGGTAAAGACCATTGCTTCACAGCATATAGGAAGCACCGAGGTGCTATCAGCAATTGAACAAGTGAAGCTGCATCATCCCCATAAAAATAAAAAAGAATTATTGTTAGCAGAGAAAGCTTTCCGATTAATACAAACGGAAAAAATGAAAAACATCAACAAGAAATTATTAATAGAAGAATTAAAAACAGAACTTCAAAAAAATAATTTCAACTTGTATAAATTCATTGAAAAATATTTCTAAAATTATTTCATCATATTTTTATTGTACTCTTCCGACTTGCCTTTAGCGATGCTTAATGTATTCCAATTTTCGCCTTTAAAATGTTTAGCAAGAAATACAATTTGTCCAACGTGGTAAGCATAATGGGCCACTTGTCTATTTATTGCTTTTAATGCCGACTGACGTTCGGCTCTAATATGCACTGTATTCGAAAGTTCTTCGGGTTTCATATTGTACAATAAATCGAACAATAATTTCCAAGCGTCTTCCCAATGTTTTAGCAATTGTTCTCTGCTTTGTTCGTGTAAAATAAATTCTTCATCGCGATTGCGGTTCGGTTTTTCACCATCACTTGTAAAAAAATCGGTGAAACGAGAACGAGCATTGCCAATCATGTGCTGCATGATAATTGCCACAGAATTATCGTGTTCTGTTAAGCATTTAAAAAGTTCTTCATCACTTAACTGTTCAATAGCTTTATCGGCAAGCGATTTATACGTATTGAAATTATTGATGGCAATGTTTAGATAGTCGTTCATGTTAACATGATTTTAGAGTGTAAGTAATTCTGCTAGGTTCGTTTCAATATAGAGTTTTGCAGTGTCGGTATTACAAATATAACGATGTAAAGGTTTCAAATCGAAATATTCGTTGAAAGAAGAATATTGCCAATCTTCTGGCGAAAGCACGAGTTTTGCATCTGTAGGATTTTGGTGGATATAGTTAAACACGGCAGTAAGATAACGCCCATCGTCGTTAGTATGAATGTATTTACGTTTTGTGTTTTGTTGAAAGAGCGAGCCTGTTCTATTTTCTTGAATGTTTATGGCACGGGTATAACTAGAGAGTGCTACCTGTAAAGCTTTAGAAAGGTCGGAGGCATTATCGTTGGTAGAAATGAGGAGATGAAAATGGTTAGGCATTAAGCAATAGGAAAGAATATCGCAATACGGAGCAATATGACGTTCTATTTTATCGAGGAAGAACTCGTAGTTGTCTTCATTAAAGAAAATTTTTTGTTTGTTAACACCACGGTTGTATACGTGGTAAAAAGAGTGATCACTGAATCCCATACACCTTATATTTTTAAAACAAAGGTAAAGGGTATTAAAGGGGAATAAAACTGCATAAATGCAGGATTATAAAAAAACCTGCATAAGTGCAGGTTTTTGGTGGCACGACTTAAGTGGTGGCACCACTTAAGTCGTGCCACCATTTTCAGCCACAAAAAAATTTTTATTTCAACCTCTCTTTTATATCCAATCTATGTTTTCTAGCAGTGTCTTGCGCGATATCATAACCAGCATCCATGTGGCGAATAACACCCATTGCTGGATCGTTGTGCAATACTCGTTTAATTCTTACCTCTGCATCTTTAGTACCATCGGCAACAATAACCATACCTGCATGTATTGAATAGCCAATACCTACTCCACCGCCGTGGTGTAATGAAACCCAACTTGCCCCTCCTGCTGTATTAATTAATGCATTTAACACTGGCCAATCGGCAATGGCATCTGATCCATCGAGCATAGCTTCGGTTTCTCTGTTTGGTGATGCTACAGATCCTGTATCTAAGTGGTCGCGGCCAATAACAATTGGTGCTTTCACTTTCCCTTCGGCAACTAATTTGTTAAATGCCAATCCTGCTTTTTCGCGTTCTCCTTGTCCTAACCAACAAATACGTGCTGGTAAGCCTTGGAAAGCGATGCGCTCTTGGGCCATTTTAATCCAACGTGCCAATTCTTTATTTTCTGGGAATAATTCTAAAATCAATTTGTCGGTTTCATAAATATCTTGTGGATCGCCCGATAATGCTGCCCAACGGAAAGGACCCTTGCCCTCGCAGAACAATGGGCGAATGTAAGCCGGTACAAATCCTGGGAAATCGAAGGCGTTTTCTACACCAACTTCTTTAGCTCTTCCGCGTAAATTATTTCCGTAATCGAAGGTAATAGCACCACGTTTTTGCATTTCAAGCATTAAGCGTATATGATGAGCCATGGTTTCATAAGAACGTTTTACGTACTCATCTGGGTTAGTATCTCTTAGTACTTTCGCCTCTTCAACACTCATGCCTTGAGGGAAATAACCAACCAATGGGTCGTGCGCTGAAGTCTGATCTGTTAATACCTCAGGTATAACATTTCTAGCAATCATTCGCTCTAATAAATCCACCGCATTACAAACTACACCAATCGATAAATTTTGACCATTTGCTTTGGCTTCTAATGCTTTGTCAATGGCTTCGTCAATATCTTTAATCATTACATCGATATAACGAGTATCTATTCTTTTCTGAATTCTCCATTCTTCTACTTCCGCTGCCAAACAAACCCCATCACACATGGTAATAGCTAATGGTTGAGCACCGCCCATACCACCTAAACCAGCAGTTACAGAAATGGTTCCTTTCAAACTTCCACCAAAATGTTTGCGTGCAACAGCAGCAAATGTTTCGTAGGTTCCTTGTACAATACCTTGAGATCCAATGTATATCCACGAACCCGCAGTCATTTGTCCGTACATTATTAAGCCTTTATCCTCTAATTCGTTGAAATAATCGAATGTAGCCCATTTTGGTACCAGCTGAGAATTTGAAATAATAACTCTTGGGGCATCCTTATGTGTAGGCAATATTCCTACGGGCTTACCACTTTGAATTAATAAGGTTTCGTCTTCGTTCAGGTCTTTAAGTGCCTTTACAATTAAGTCAAAAGCTTCCGGGTTACGTGCAGCTTTACCTCTTCCCCCGTATACAATTAGCTCCTCTGGGCGTTCTGCCACATCTGGGTCTAAATTGTTCAATAACATACGTAATGCGGCCTCTTGAACCCATCCTTTACAATTTAATTCGGTTCCTGTAGGTGTTTTTGTTTTCGATAAATCAATCGTTGCGTACTTAGTGCTCATAATTGGCTGTTTCTAATATTTTACAAAAGTAATATTAATCCGAAATATAAATTAATTATATAACTTTGGATGGTGAAAAAATCGAAGCTTTTATATGGCCTAAGTCTATTGCTTGTGTTATGCATAAGCTTTTCGAGCTTGCCATTGTCGTTGCTTCACCATCACGAACATGAAAATGAATGTGATATCGCTTTAAACATTCCTAAGAAATATAAAAAAGAGAAAGACCAGTATCCGAAACATTACCATACCCACGAAAGTGATTGTTATTTATGTTTCGAAAACCATTTGTCGAACTCCTTTGAGAAACTAACAAGATTTACTTTTGTTTTAAGTGCAATTTCTCTACAATATTTCGAAAGCAATTATTCTATTCAATATACTACCCCAGTACTCGTTAAAGGGCGTGCCCCACCTCACATTTCGCTCTCCTAATTACTAAGTACAATTTTTTATTTTATTAATTTATATTGATGAAGAATCTTTTCTTCTGTCTTGTTTTTTTATTTGCGTTTGGCGAAATAAAAGCACAAACGAATTGCTCATACTCACTTACTGTGAAAGTAATTGATGAGCAAAGCAAATCTGCTTTGCCTGGAGTGATTGTACGTGTGAACAATATTAACAGCAACAAAGAAAGTGATGCTAATGGAATGGTTGTGTTCGAAAATTTATGTACAGCCGATTACGAAGTATTACTTTCATTTTTATCGTACCATAGCATTTCGCAAAAGATAAAAGTTAATAGCAACAAAAGTATTGTGTTCGAACTTTCGCCTAGTGTAAAAAATATTGCAAACGTAAATATCATTTCAGAAAGAACAACGACTGAAACGAGCATGGCTAAAATTGAATTGAAAGGAAATGATCTCGAAAAAACACGAGGACTTTCATTGGCCGATGCGCTTAAAGAAATTCCAGGAGTAACTACTTTACAAACCGGACCAACCATTAGCAAACCAGTCATACAGGGGATGCACAGCAATCGAATATTAATTATTAATAATGGTATTCGACAAGAAGGGCAACAATGGGGTGCCGAACATGCGCCAGAAATTGATGCATTTATTGCTAATAAACTTACTGTAATTAAAGGCGCAGGAAGTATTAAATATGGTGCCGATGCAATCGGTGGTGTAATTTTAGTTGAACCTAATTTATTACCCGATTCAAGTGGTATCCACGGCGACATTAATTTAGTAGGCATAAGCAATGGCCGACAAGGTGTAGCTTCGGGAATTTTAGAAGGACGTTTGAAAAAAATTCCATTGGCATGGAGAGTTCAAGGGACACTAAAAAAAGCAGGGAACATTCATACGCCCGATTATTATTTAGCAAACAGTGGTTTTAATGAACAAAACTTTTCTTGGGCCTTAAGTTATCAATGGAAAAAAATTAAAACTGAATTATTCTACTCACAGTTTAATACAAACATTGGTGTATTTCGTGGAGCACATATTGGAAATTTAACCGATTTAGAAAAAGCTTTTAACTCGACAATGCCACTTATAAATTCTGGTTTTAATTATGATATCGACCGACCGAAACAAAGAGTAGAACACGAATTGTTTAAATCGAAAAGCGATTATTTAATTTCTGATAAATTAAAAGCAACCTTATTATTAGCTCGCCAATATAATTTACGCGATGAGTACGATAAGGATTTACCATTGAACGATTCTTTGGCAGCATTAAACAGGCCAGAATTACACTACGAAATAACTACTTATACAGAGGACCTCTCTTTTAGTTACCAAGCAAATAGTAAGTTAAACAGTAGCATCGGTATAAATGCCATGCAACAAGTAAATACATATGAAGGCAGAGTGTTTATACCAAACTTTATTAATAACTCTTTTGCATTGTATTCTATTCATCAATATAAATTAAAAAAAATAATGTTTGATGTGGGAATTCGCTACGATCATGAGTTTTTGAAAATTTACAAATTCGATGAAGACAATAATTTATATTCACCGGAACGAGTATTCGATAATTTAAGTGTTAATGCAGGGTTCGATTATAAAATAAACGAATCGATCTCATACCATTTAAATATAGGTACTGCATTTCGAGCTCCGAGTGTGAATGAATTATATGGAAATGGTTTACATCATGGTGAAGGAAAATACATTTATTCGAACGAAAACATACAAGCTGAAAGAGCGAAAGCTATTATTACTGGTTTTGAAATAAATAATTTTAAACGCATCCATGGCCACATCGATATGTATTATAAACTGATGGATGGTTACATTTACATGAAACCTGTATTCCCGGCAACCCTCAGTATTCGTGGTGCTTTCCCTAGCTTTAAATACGAACAACGCGATGCCTATTTTACAGGCTTAGATGCTTGGTTACATTATACGATTAGCGAAAAGCTCACATCAACACATAAAATAAATATTGTACGTGCTTATAACACAAGTGATAATTTATACTTACCCTATATTCCATCCGATCGATTTGAAAATGGATTGAAGTACACATTTAAAGAATTTAAACACTTTAAAGAAAATGTATTCGACCTACATGTTCTTTATGTTGCAAAACAAAAAAGAGTTGAGCCACTTTCCGATTATAAGGATGCACCTCCAGCCTATGTTTTAGTAAACGTAGATGCTGGAACAAGTGTACATATTGGTAATCAACATTTCGAAGTAGGTTGCAGTGTGAACAATGTTTTAAATACAAAATATAGAGAGTATATGAATGCCTTCCGTTACTTTACAGATGAACCAGGAAGGTCGGTGGTGTTAAGGTTGAAATACCACTTCTAAAGATTGTTAATTGTTAATTGTTAGTTTATGAATTTTTTAAATAAAGTAAATATGAAAACGAATAAAATTTTATTGTTATCCCTAGCTCTAGGTATAAGTTTAAGTGCTTGTAAAAAAGACGATGATGATGTAACTCAACCATCGAATACAAATGATGAAGAATTGATTACTACTATGCAATTAATTTTTACAAATTCTGAAAATCCAGCAGAGGTAAAAACTTTTTCATACAGAGATGTAGATGGATTAGGTGGAAACGCACCAACAATTGATACTATAAAATTGGGCATCGACAAAACATATGCAGTGCAAATTATATTACTCGATGAGTCGAAAAATCCAATTGATACGGTTTCAAACGAAGTGAAAAAAGAATCGGACGAACATTTATTTGTATTTGAACCTGCAAGTTCCGACATCAATATAACTATTAACGATTTTGATGTAAACACACCTCCACTTCCTTTAGGACTATTAAGCACATGGAGCACGGGTACTTCTGCATTAAACACAAGTATTAAAATTAGTTTAAAACATCAGCCTGGAATTAAAAACGGGGATCCTACTCGCGGTGAAACCGACATTGAAGTGGTGATGCCTGTTATTAGTCGCTAGTCTTTAGTCTTTAGTAGTTAGTCTTTAGACTAGAGACTAACTACTAACTACTAAAGACTAAAGACTAGTTCCTTATAAAATTTAAAGTAGCATGAATATCATCCGATAAATATCTGTCGGATGTATTTCTGCTAACCACTGCTCTGTATTTTTTGAGTAAGTCTTCTATGATAGTAGATGATTTTAAAGGTCGTCTGAATTCTAAGGCTTGTGCTGCATTCATCAACTCAATAGCTAATACTCTATCGACATTTTCTATTACTCTCAACAATTTTGTTGCAGCATTTGCACCCATACTTACATGGTCTTCTTGTCCGTTTGATGATACAATAGAATCAACAGAAGCAGGTGTACATAATTGCTTGTTCTCTGAAACCATTGATGCTGCTGTATATTGAGGAATCATGAAACCAGAATTTAATCCTGGATTTTCAACCAAGAAAGCAGGTAAACCTCGCAAACCAGAAATTAATTGATACGTTCTTCGCTCAGAAATATTTGCAAGCTCTGCCATAGCAATGGCTAAAAAATCTAAAACTAAAGCCAGTGGTTGCCCGTGAAAATTACCTCCTGATATTATTTTATTTTCATCAGGGAAAACATTCGGATTATCGGTTACCGAATTTATTTCGGTAGTTACAACCGAGAGCACATAGTTTAAAGCATCTTTACTTGCACCATGTACTTGTGGTACACAACGGAATGAATAGGGATCTTGTACTTGTACTTTTTTCTGTGCTGCTATTTCACTACCAGCTAAATTTGCAAGCATATTTTTTGCTGTTTCTAATTGTCCAGCATGTGGGCGAACTTCATGAATCAATGCATCAAAAGCATCTATTCTGCCATCGAAAGCATCTAATGACATTGCTGCAAATAAATCTGCCTGCATTGAAATTCTTTTCGCTTGAATTAAACAGTATACTGCGTATGCACTCATAAATTGAGTGCCATTTAATAAGGCTAATCCTTCTTTCGATTGCAAATGAATTTCTTCCCAATTTAATTTTTTTAATAATTCGGCTCCACTAATTCGTTGCGATTGGTATTCCACTTCACCCATACCAATTAGTGGTAAACATAAATGTGCTAATGGTGCTAAATCGCCCGATGCACCTAAAGAGCCTTTGGTGTATATTATAGGATAAACTTCATTGTTATAAAAATCTATAAGGCGTTGTACTGTTTTTAATTGCACACCCGAATGTCCGTATGATAAAGATTGTATTTTTAACAAGAGCATCAACTTCACAATTTCTTTGGGTACTTCTTCACCTGTACCACAAGCATGCGACATTACTAAGTTTTTTTGTAGCTGCTCCAACTCATCATTGTTAATTTTCACATCACACAAAGAACCAAAACCGGTATTAATTCCATATACAGGATCGGTGCTTGCAGCCATTCTATCGTCTAAATATGTACGGCATTTAATAATTTTTGCTGATGCTTCTTCCGACAAACGTAGTTCTGTTTTGTTAGAGATTAGCTCTTCAATTTTTTCGATTGATAAATGTGCTGAGCTGATGCTATGATGGGCCATTATATTTTAAATTGTATGTATGATTTGTTCAATAGTTAATTTTTGCTGTTCGCCACTTTCCATGTTTTTGAAGCTTAACATTCCTGTATTCATTTCTTCCTCACCAATTACAATTACATAAGGAATTTTTTTATCGTTGGCGTATTTCATTTGCTTTTGCATTTTAACTAAGTTAGGATATAGTTCAACTGCAATTTCAGCATCACGTAATTTCTGTAATAATGGTAGCGCATATTTAAATGCTTTTTCATCGAAATGTGTTATTAATAATTTAGTGTAAGAAGTTGCGTTTTCTGGAAATAAATTTAGTTCTTCCATTACATCGTAAATTCGATCTGCACCAAACGAAACACCTACTCCTGTTAGATTCTTCAAACCAAACATTCCGGTTAAATCGTCGTATCGCCCACCGCCGCCAATACTTCCCATACTCACTTCGTTTGTTTTCACTTCGAATATTGCACCTGTATAATAATTTAAACCACGCGCTAATGTTATGTCGAGAATTAATTTTGCTTTGTTCAATTTAAACGTATCGAAATAAGAGAACACTTCTTCTAATTCTTCAATCCCTTTTCTTCCAATTTCCGAATTTCCTAAAACCGTTTTTAATGATTTTAATTTTTCTTCGTTGTTTCCACTCAATAAAATTATTGGCTCCAAGGTATTTAAATCTTTTTCTTCAAAACCTTTTTCTATCAATTCTTTTTTTACACCATCCAAACCAATCTTATCTAATTTATCAATCGCAACAGTCATGTCGATTAATAATTCGGGTTTGCCAACAACTTCAGAAATACCAG
>JACCDS011255297.1_pt1 | contig 35047 bp, 28 predicted proteins | sample 7446441 | NCBI WGS metagenome assembly JACCDS01 (sample SAMN15323445, study PRJNA562643) | freshwater metagenome | isolation source: river surface water | place: USA:Blue River Watershed | collected 2017-08-17
CGGATCCGGTGATGATGTTTCTGGGGCATTTCCTGCCCTCGGTCACGCTGATCGCGCCGACCGGCGGCTTTACCAGCCGGCCCTGGATCTGCGGACTCATTCGCGCCGGACTACAGGCATTTTTGACCGCCAGAGACGTGCAATCGAAGAAATCTGCGCAAACTGTTGCGACATCGATTCCCGGACAAATCAGAGTGCGAGAAGGTCAAGCGCAGTCCGACTCACCGGATCGTGCATCGACGGAGGTGTCTTCGTCCGAGTTGTCTTCTATCGAGGTCAGCGCAGTCAGGACCATCGATGACGATTCGACAGAGCACAGTTACACGGTCGAATTTCCGGATGACAGCACATCCTCCGAAGTGTCGGAAGAGGTATGGACCGGGAACCCCACGCAACGTGACGTGGATGCGGCCAACTAAGGCAACGTAAACAGGGCCCCTTGCGGGGCCCTGTTTACAGGTTTACAGCGCCTGATCGATCAGCTCGATCCAATGCCGCACCGGCGTATCGGTGCCGGACTGCAGATGGGTCAGACAACCGATATTGGCTGACACGATCATTTCCGGATCGGTCGCCTGCAAATTCTTCAGCTTGTTGTCGCGCAGGCGGTAAGAAAGCTCAGGCTGTGTCACCGAATAGGTGCCAGCCGAGCCGCAGCACAGATGGCTGTCGGCGCAGAGCTTCACATCCACACCGCAGGCACGCAATACCGACTCCACCTTGCCTCGAATCTGCTGGCCGTGCTGCAGCGTACACGGCGGGTGGTAGGCCACGCGCTTGCCGATCTTGCCGGCGAGCTTGTGCTCGAGCTCCTTCTCGAAGGCCGGCATGATCTCGGACAGGTCTTTCGTCAGTGCCGAAATGCGCTGCGCGCGGCTCGCATAGGCAGGATCGTTCGCCAGCAGATGGCCATATTCCTTGACGGTAGCACCACAACCAGAAGCCGTCATCACAATGGCCTCCACGCCGGCTTCTACGTACGGCCACCAAGCATCAATATTGCGACGCATGTCGTCCAGGCCGCCGTCCTGATCGTTCATGTGATACCGGATCGCGCCGCAGCAGCCAGCCTTCGGCGCTATCACCAGTTCGACGCCCAGCTTGTCAAGCACGCGCGCCGTCGCCGAATTGATATTGGGCGACATCGCCGGCTGCACGCAGCCATCCAGCAGCAGCATCTTGCGCGCATGGCTGCGCGAAGGCCAACGGCCTGCATCGCGCGCTTCGGGCACTTTGTTCTTCAGCGCTTGCGGCAGCAGCGGACGCACCGCCTGCCCCAGCTTCATCGCCGGCGTGAACAAGGCCTTGCGCGGCAGTGTTTCCTTGAGCACCGTGCGCACCAGCTGCTGTGCGAACGGGCGCTTGACCTGCTTTTCGACGACGCCGCGGCCAATGTCGACCAGCCGGCCGTAAGTTACACCCGATGGGCAAGTGCTCTCGCAGTTGCGGCAGGTCAGGCAGCGATCCAGGTGCAGTTGGGTCTTTTCCGTTGCAGGCTTGCCTTCGAGGACCTGCTTGATCAGGTAGATACGGCCACGCGGACCATCGAGCTCGTCGCCGAGCAGCTGGTAGGTCGGGCAGGTCGCCGTGCAGAAGCCGCAGTGCACGCATTTGCGCAGGATGGCGTCTGCCTCCTGTCCCTCGGGCGTGTGCTTGATGAAGTCGGCGAGATTGGTTTGCATCGTCAGAGGTCGGTATACATACGGCGCGGATTGAAGATGCCGGCCGGGTCAAAAGCATTTTTAAGATTGCGATGAATGCGAGCCACCGCCGGCGCCAGCGGCTGGAACACACCGACCGCCTTGTCGCCGCCGCGATACAGCGTGGCATGGCCACCGGCCGCCGTAGCCGCAGCGCGGATGGCAACGGCGTCTGCCGTGCTCTTCAGCCAGCGCTGCGCGCCGCCCCATTCGATCAACTGCGATCCGGGGAGTTGCAGGGGCGACGCTACCGTCGGCACGGACACGCGCCATAACCCTGCCGTGGTATCGGCAAAAAAAGCATGCTGCTGCTCGCGCAGGCTGTCCCAGAAAGTGTCCGCGTCGGGCAGCGCGATGCCGCCCATTTTCGCGATCGCCGCATCGACTGCGGCCTGCGCGCCCGACAGACGCACGCTGAGCTTGCCATCGAACCAGCACGAGGCCGAGATCGGTAGCGGCTGGCCGCCCCAGACATTGAGTTGGTGCAGCGCCTCTTGCTCGCCCATATCGAACTGCAGCGAATGTTGTGCGAACGGCCGTGGCAGCACTTTCAGTGACACCTCGAGGATCAGGCCGAGCGTGCCCAGCGATCCGGTCAAGAGGCGCGATACATCGTAGCCGGCGACGTTCTTCATCACCTGTCCGCCAAAGTGCAGCACCTCGCCTTTGCCGTCCATCAGCACGCTGCCCAGAACGAAATCGCGCACCGAACCGACGGCCTGCCGGCGCGGACCGGACAGGCCGCTGGCGACGATACCGCCGATCGTGGCCAGGCCGTCGAAACGCGGCGGCTCGAATGCGAGCATCTGCTTTTTGTCGGCGAGCGCCGCACCGATCTCGCGCAGCGACGTGCCGGCACGCGCAGTGATGACAAGCTCGGTCGGGTCATAGGACACAATGCCGCTGTAGGCAGTCGTCTCCAGCACCTCGCCGTCGAGCGATTGCCCGTACCAATCCTTGGTACCGTTGCCGCGAATGCGCAGCGGCTGCCCGGAGGCCGTGGCCGCCGCGATGCGATCGCGGAATTCCTGCAAAACCTGATTCATTGTTAGCGTTTTCTTTTTTCAGAGGCGCAATGGCCGGACCGCTCAGAAGCGCGGCAGCTCGGGGTATTTCAGCTCGCCCCGCTTCACATGCATCTTTCCGTATTCGGCGCAGCGATGCAGCGTCGGAATCGCCTTGTCGGGATTGAGCAGGAAGGCCGTATCGAACGCGCGCTTGACTGCGAAGAAGGCCTCGCGCTCCTGCGGTGAAAACTGCACGCACATCGAGTTGATCTTTTCGATACCGACGCCGTGCTCGCCGGTGATGGTGCCGCCCACCTCGACGCACAGCTCGAGAATGGCCGCACCAAATTGCTCCGCGCGGTCGAATTCGCCGGGCGTGTTGGCATCGAACAGAATCAGCGGGTGCAAGTTGCCGTCGCCCGCATGGAAGACGTTCGCGCAGCGCAGCGCATAGGTCTTTTCCATCTCGGCGATACCGAGCAGCACTTGCGCAAGGTGTTTGCGCGGAATGGTGCCGTCCATGCAGTAGTAGTCGGGCGAAATGCGGCCCGCAGCCGGGAACGCGTTCTTGCGACCGGACCAGAACTTCAGGCGCTCGGCCTCGCTGGTCGATACGGCGATCGCTGTCGCACCCGAAGCCTTCAGCACCTCGGTCATGCGGGCGATCTCTTCTTCGACCTCTTCAACGGTACCATCGGATTCGCACAGCAGGATCGCCTCGGCATCGGTGTCATAGCCGGCCTTGACGAAAGGCTCCACCATGCGCGAGCTGGTCTTGTCCATCATTTCGAGGCCCGCCGGAATGATGCCTGCAGCGATCACGTTCGCGACCGCATTACCGCCCTTCACGACATCATCGAACGACGCCATGATCACCCTGGCCTGCTGAGGCTTCGGCACCAGCTTGACAGTCACTTCAGTGACCACGCCCAGCATGCCTTCGGATCCGATGAACACCGCCAGCAAATCGAGGCCAGGCGCATCGAGTCCTTCATTGCCGAGTTCGACAACATCGCCGTCGATGGTGACCATGCGCACGCGCAGCACATTGTGTACCGTGAGGCCGTATTTCAGGCAGTGCACGCCGCCGGAATTTTCTGCGACGTTGCCGCCGATTGAGCAAGCGATCTGCGACGACGGATCCGGCGCGTAGTACAGCCCATGCGCGCCGGCCGCTTCCGAGATCGCCAGGTTGCGTACGCCGGGCTGCACGACAGCAGTGCGCGCATAGGCATCAAGGCTGACGATACGGTTCAGCCGTGCGGTCGACAGCACCACGCCATCGGCGATCGGCGTCGCACCGCCGGACAGGCCCGTGCCGGCGCCGCGCGGCACGATCTGCACGCCAAGGCGACGGCAGACCTTGAGCACAGCGACGACTTGCGCCTCGTTCTCGGGCAAAACGACGACCATCGGCAGCTGCCGATAGGCCGCCAGACCGTCGCATTCATAGGGCCGGGTATCTTCTTCGTTGTACAGCACGGCCTGCGCAGGCAGTTCGGCGCGCAATGCAGCGACGACCTCCTGCTGCCGCGCGAGCGCGAAGACCGGTTCAATAGGGGCGTTCATTTCAGGCAATCCTGGAGCAGCTGCAGCGGATACCGCAGCCGGATGAGAAAGGCCTGTAGTTTAGCGAAAGCCCCTGAATCGCGATGGCTAATACTCAGCTTTTGGCCTGAAAAGCTTTGCCGGGAAAGATGAAAATTTTTGCCAGAAGCCAGCGCACATGGCCCGAATTGGCCCGCTGGCTAACCGCTCGGCAGCCTTAAGGGCTCTTGAAGGTGTCGCGCATCCATTGCAGGAATACCGCAACTTCCGGCCGCTCCAGCACTGGCTTTTCATAGACCGCGTAGTAGGCATGCGGTGGCGAGCTCATCTGCACATCAAACAGCCTCACCAGCTCGCCAGCGTCGATCAGCTCACGGGCAAAGTGCTCTCGGGCCAGGCCAACGCCATGCCCGTGGCGCACCATCTCCTGCAACAGGCCAAGATCATCGACGCGAATGCCCGTGGTCGGCTCGGGCCAGTCGAGGCCGGCGGCCTCGAACCACGGCTGCCACGGCTCAAGCGCAGAGCGGATCAGCGTCGCCTTCTTCAGGTCCGCCGGCTCGCGCAGCTCACCGACAGTTTTCAGATAGGCCGGGCTGGCGACGACGAAGGTCGGCTCGGAAAACAGCTTCTCGGTCTGCAAGTTAGGATAGCGACCGGGCCCGAAACGAACCTCGAGGTCGCTCTCGGCCAGCGCGAGATCGTACAGCGGTACAGACAGATAGATCTCGATCGCGATCTCCGGGTGCAGCGCCGTGAACGAGTCGAGATGCGGCACCAGCATGTAACGCGCGAACGTCGGTGGCACCGTAATTTTCAGCCGTGGCTGCGCAGACGCCGCACGGCGCGGGATCGGGAAATCCGTCAGCGTGCGCAGAGCCTGCCGCACGACGTCAAGATAACGGCGGCCGAATTCGGACAGGCCGACATTCCGGCCATCGCGCACGAACAGGCGCTCGCCGACGAACTCCTCCAGCAGACGGATGCGATGCGACAGCGCCGATGGCGTGATGCAAAGTTCTTCCGCCGCCAGCGCGAACGAGCCGTGCCGTGCCGCTGCTTCAAATGCGGACAGCGCGTGAACCGGGGGAATGCGTGTTGCCATCGGAACCTTGCATCAAAAGGCGAGTGTCACCAGCGGATCACTTTGCCCGGGTTGAGGATATTGTTCGGATCAAGCGCGTGCTTGATCGTGCGCATGACATCGATCGCATCCTCGCCATGCTCTTGCACGAGGAAGCCGATCTTGTGCAGGCCGACGCCGTGCTCGCCGGTGCAGGTGCCCTGCATCTCAATGGCACGCGCGACCATGCGCTCATTGACGCCCTCGGCCCGTGCGATGTCGGCAGGATCGTTCGGATCGACCAGCATCTGCACATGGAAATTACCGTCGCCGACGTGGCCGATAATGCCGTGCACGATCTTCTCGCGCTCGAGATCGGCCTTGGTCTCGAGCAGGCAATCGGCCAGCCGCGAGATCGGCACGCAGCAGTCGGTCGAGATCGCGCGGCTGCCTGCGCGCAGCTGCAGCAACGCAAAATACGCGTTATGCCGTGCCTGCCACAGACGCGTGCGGTCTTCAGGGCGAGTCGCCCATTCGAAGCCGGTCGCGCCGTGTTCGTCGGCAATCTGTTGGACCAGCTCGGCCTGCTCCGTCACACCATGCTCGCTGCCGTGGAACTCAAACAGCAGCAGCGGCTTCTCAGGCAGGGTCAGCTTGTCGTGCTTGTTCAGCGCGCGCACGCTGTTCTCGTCGACAAATTCAACGCGCGCCACCGGCACACCCATTTGAATCGTCTGGATCACCGTGTTCACCGCGTCGGCAATGTCCGGGAACGAACACACCGCCGCCGAGATCGCCTCAGGCTGCGGATAGATCCGCAGTGTCACTTCCGTAATGATGCCCAGCGTGCCCTCGCTGCCGACAAACAGCCGCGTCAGGTCATAGCCGGCCGACGACTTCTTTGCGCGCGTGCCGGTCTTGATGATCTTGCCCTCGGCAGTGACGACCGTCAGCGCCAGGACGTTCTCGCGCATCGTGCCGTAGCGCACCGCGTTGGTGCCAGAGGCGCGGGTCGCGGCCATGCCGCCAATCGAGGCGTCGGCGCCCGGATCGATCGGGAAGAACAGGCCGGTGTCCTTGATCTCCGTGTTCAGTTGCTTGCGCGTCACGCCCGGCTGCACCGTCACCGTCAGGTCTTCCGGATTGATCGACACGACCTGGTTCATCTGCGACAGGTCGATCGACACGCCGCCCTGCACCGCAAGAATGTGACCTTCCAGCGACGTGCCCGTGCCATAAGGGATCACGGGGAAACGGTGTTCATTGCACAAAGCCACAGCGGCGGCGACATCGTCGGTCGACTGCGCAAACACCACGGCATCCGGCAACATCGGGTCATACGACGATTCGTCGCGACCGTGGTGCTCGCACATCGCATGACTGGTGGACAGACGGTCGCCGAAACGAGCCTGGAGGCCGGAAAGCAAAGCTGCGGGCATTTCTCGTCGCAGCACGGTAGGAATCGGATGGTTCATGGGAATTCTCCTCAAGCAAGCTATTGTACTCTGAGCGGTTCGATCGACCGATGAATGCCTCCCCCATTAGGGAAGGTAAAGGCTAAATCCGCGATTTTCCCGTATTCTTGGCAGCCTGACGTTTGAAATTGACAATATGGGCAATCGACTATCGAAAATTGCGACCCGCACGGGTGACGACGGCACCACGGGTCTGGGCGATGGCAGCCGCACGGAAAAAGACGCACTGCGCGTGCAGGCGATGGGCGATGTGGATGAACTCAATTCGCACATTGGCCTGCTGTTGTGTGACAACCTGCCCGACGCCTTGCGAGAAGAACTGGTCACGATCCAGCACGACCTCTTCGATCTGGGCGGCGAACTGAGTATTCCAGGCTTCGTGATGATGACGGATGCGCAGGTAGCGCGGCTCGATGCGCTGCTCGAAAAGTACAACGCGACGCTGGAGCCGCTGAAGGATTTCATCCTGCCGGGCGGATCGCACGCCGCTGCGCTGTCGCATGTGTGCCGCACCGTGTGCCGGCGCGCCGAGCGCAGCATCGTTGCGCTAAGCCGTGCGGAGAAAGTGCACGCACGGCTCGGCCAGTATGTGAACCGGTTGTCGGATCTGTTGTTCGTGCTGGCGCGGGTGCTGAACCGTCATGACGGCGGCAGCGACGTGCTGTGGGAAAAGGGACGCGGCCGCGAGTGAGACGACAGTACCGGCCAAAATAAAGGCGCGCAGCCATCACGGCTTGCGCGCCTTTATCGTTCTGAGGCCAGGCCTGCTACTTAGAGCCTGTCTCGGTAGGTCGGTGGCAAGGCGGCAGTTACGCAGACAGTACAGACGGTCGGCAAGGGACTGCCAACGCCGCCAGCGGCCTACCAGGACAGGCTCTTAGTTGTTCACTACGAGCCTGGGCTCGCTACCGCCCAGCCGCTGCCTGACCGACGCCACGATCCCCGCTGCATCGAGTCCGCATTGCGCCAGCAGTACCTGCGCATCGCCGTGATCAATGAACTTGTCCGGCAACCCCAGCTGCAGCACGGGTTTAACGATGCCTGCAGCGGCCAATGCCTCGGCCACCGCCGAACCGGCGCCCCCCATCACACAGCCCTCTTCGAGCGTGACGATCAGGTCGTGCGTAGCCGCCAGTTGCGCGACCAGCGCCGTATCCAGCGGCTTGACGAAGCGCATGTCGGCCACGGTGGCATTCAGCTCGTCGGCCGCCTTCAGCGCCGGCGCCACCATCGTGCCGAACGCCAGCAGTGCGACCTGCCGCCCCTCGCGCCTCACCAGGCCCTTGCCAAGCGCGATCGTTTCGAGCAGTTCGCCCGTTGCAGCACCGACGCCGGCGCCGCGCGGATAGCGCACCGCAGCCGGTCCGGGATGGCGGTAGCCCGTGCTGAGCATCAGCCGGCATTCATGCTCGTCGCTCGGCGCCATCACCACCAGATTAGGGATGCAGCGCAGGTAGGCGATGTCGTAGTTGCCCGCATGCGTGGCGCCGTCGGCGCCGACCAGTCCGGCACGATCGAGTGCAAACGTCACGTCGAGGTTCTGCAACGCGACATCATGGATCAGCTGGTCATACGCACGCTGCAGGAAGGTCGAATAGATCGCCACCACCGGCTTCATGCCTTCGCAGGCCAGACCGGCGGCAAAGGTCACTGCATGCTGCTCGGCGATGCCGACGTCGTAATAACGGTCCGGGAAACGCTGCTCGAACTGCACCAGCCCTGAACCCTCGCGCATCGCCGGCGTAATACCGACCAGCTTGTCGTCGGCCGCCGCCATGTCGCACAGCCAGTCGCCGAACACTTGCGTGTAGGTCTTCTTGGCCGGCGCGCTGGCCGGCTTGATGCCCTCGGCGGGATTGAATTTTCCGGGGCCGTGATACAGCACCGGATCGGCCTCGGCCAGCTTATAGCCCTGGCCCTTTCTCGTGACCACATGCAGGAACTGCGGGCCTTCGAGATTTTTCAGGTTCTGCAGCGTCGGAATCAATGCATCCAGATCGTGGCCATCAATCGGGCCAATGTAATTCAGCCCGAACTCCTCGAACATCGTTGCCGGCGTCAGCATGCCTTTCGCATGTTCCTCGAAGCGCTTGGCAAATTCCAGCATCGACGTCGGCAGCACCGAGCGACCGACATTCTTCGCCGCCGCATAAAATTTGCCCGACATCAGGCGGGCGAGATAGCGATTCAGCGCGCCGACCGGCGGCGAGATCGACATATCGTTATCGTTCAGGACGACCAGCATCTTGATGTCTTCATAGACGCCGACATTGTTCAGCGCCTCGAAGGCCATGCCGGCCGTCATCGCGCCGTCGCCGATCACGGCCACCGAATGGCGCGATTCGCCCTTCGTGCGCGCGGCCAGCGCCATCCCCAACGCCGCCGAGATCGAGGTCGACGAATGCGCAGTGCCGAAGGTGTCGTACCGGCTTTCGTCGCGGCGCGGAAAGCCCGACAGGCCACCCTGCTGGCGCAGCGTTGGCATCCGGTCGCGTCGCCCGGTCAGGATCTTGTGGGGATAGGTCTGGTGACCGACGTCCCAGACGATCCGGTCTTCCGGCGTGCTGAACACGTAGTGCAGCGCGATCGTCAGCTCGACCGTGCCGAGATTGGACGACAGGTGACCGCCGGTCTTGGAAACCGACTCCAGCAGATACTGCCTGAGCTCGTCTGCCAGCCGCTGCAAGTCGGCGCGCGACAGCGCACGCAAGTCGGCGGGGTCATTGATTTTTTGTAGCAGGTCCATCGTTCAGGCCCTCCTTTGCACAACAAGATCGGCCAATTCGCGCAAACGCTGTGCCCCGTCTGCAAATGGCAACAGCGCCCGGTGGGCATCCTGGCGCAAGGTCTCGGCCAGCGCGATCGACGCGTCCAGACCGAGGATCGACACATAAGTCGGTTTGTCGTTGGCAGCGTCCTTGCCCGCGGTCTTGCCCAGTGTCGCCGAATCGGCGGTCACATCCAGAATATCGTCGACCACCTGGAAGGCCAGTCCGACTGCCTGGGCGTACGCATCCAGCGCGGCCTCCTCAGTCGGCAGCAATGCCTTGCCGGCGGCACCGCCGAGCATGACCGACGCGCGCAGCAAGGCGCCGGTCTTCAGGCGGTGCATTTGCTCAAGCTCGGGCAACGACAGCGCCACGCCGACGGAGTCCAGATCAATCGCCTGCCCGCCGCACATCCCGCTCGAACCGGCCGCGCGCGCCAACAGCGCCAGCATGGCCAGCTTGCGCTCGGCCGCGAGCGGCCCGGCGCACAGCACCTCGAACGCCTGAGACTGCAGCGCATCACCGACCAGCAGCGCGGTCGCCTCGTCATATTGTCGGTGTACGGTCGGCTTGCCACGGCGCAGGTCGTCGTCGTCCATGCAGGGCATGTCGTCGTGCACCAGCGAATACGCATGGATCATCTCGACGGCGGCCGCAGCGCGCTCAAGCGCATCGCGCGGCGCATCGAACAGCTCGCCGGCCGCAAAGACCAGCAGCGCGCGTACCCGCTTGCCACCGCCCATCGATGCATACCGCATCGCTTCGTGCAGGCGGGTCGGCGACTGCGATACGGCCGGCAAATGCCGGTCCAGCACCGCCTCCATTGACGTTTGCACCTCGGTGCGCCAGTCAGCAAATGCGGCGCTCATGCGTCCTCGTCCTCATCGCTGCCTGCGTCGAAGGGCTTGAGCATGTCGCCTTCAAGGACTTTGATTTGTTGTTCGACGCGCTCGAGCTGCGCGGCGCAATGTTTCACGAGTTCGGAGCCGCGCTGATAGGCCGCGAGCGACGCTTCGAGCGGCAGCTCGCCGGACTCCATCTTCGCGACGAGCTGTTCTAGCTCTTCCATCGCCTCCTCAAAGGTGGCGACCGGCTGTTCCGCAGGATTCTTTTTCGGCATGGGATGGGTCAATCGGACTGACCGCGTATTTTAGTGCAATCATCGGCGCCCTCGGACGAAATACCCATGGAAAGCGGCGATAACGAACATGCCGACCGCGCTCGCAGCGACGATGACGCTCATTCGACCGATAGCAATTCAGCAAGCTTTTGCCGCTTGCCGCACTACCGCCATTGGCCGCCTGCGCAGGTGGCCGGGTAGTCCAGGGTCACCGGCCGGGTTATAATCCCGCCTTCGTCCAAAAAATAACCGTTTCATATCGTTTGAACACAGTTTTTTGCGGATTCTTTAACTCTTAGGTTGGTGCAAATTAATTTGGGGGTGGGGATGTCCGATCTGGCCAGTCTCTCAAGGCTCGCGCGCTCCAACGCGCAACTTCCAGTAAGCGCATACTTCGATGAAGCGCTGCTGAAACAAGAAAACCAACTGCTGTTCAAGCAAGGCCCGCGCTACGTTGGCCATGAACTGATGGTGCCGAACGCCGGCGACTATGCAACCCTGCCGTGGGAAAACGACGGCCGCGTGCTGGTCCGCGGCCAGGAAGGCATCGAGTTGCTGTCGAATGTCTGTCGTCATCGGCAGGCCAAGATGCTCACCGGCCGTGGCAATTCCGGCAACATCGTCTGCCCGCTGCATCGCTGGACTTACGACCTGAAGGGCGAACTGATCGGCGCGCCGCATTTCGGCGAAACGCCGTGCCTGAACCTGTCGCGCTTCGGCCTGCAGAACTGGAACGGCCTGCTGTTCGAGAACAATGGCGTCGATGTGCCGGGGATGCTGAAAAAGCTGTCGGTCACGAAGGACCTGAATTTCGACGGCTATCTGCTCGACCATGTCGAGGTGCATGACTGCGATTACAACTGGAAGACCTTCATCGAGGTCCATCTGGAGGATTACCACGTCGAGCCCTTCCATCCGGGCCTGGGTAATTTCGTCACCTGCAACGACCTGCGCTGGGAACTCGGCGAGGGCTACAGCGTGCAGACCGTCGGCGTGAATTCGGCGCTGAAAAAGTCCGGCTCGCCGGTCTACCAGCGCTGGCATGATGAAGTCCTGCGCTTCAACAACGGCCAGCTGCCGCCTTACGGCGCGATCTGGCTCACGCTGTATCCGAACATCATGGTCGAGTGGTATCCGAACGTGCTGGTGGTGTCGACGCTGTGGCCGAACGGCCCGCAGAAGACCACCAACGTGGTCGAGTTCTACTACCCGGAAGAGATCGTGCTGTTCGAGCGCGGCTTCGTCGACGCCGAGCGCGCCGCCTATATGGAAACCTGCATCGAGGATGACGAGATTGCGCTGCGCATGGACGCGGGTCGCAAGATCCTGCTCGACCGCGGCGTCAATGAGGTCGGCCCGTACCAGTCACCGATGGAAGACGGCATGCAGCACTTCCACGAGTGGTACCGCAGCAAGATCGCGCCCTGACGCGCCGCGCCTGAGGAAAGACCAAGGCCGGCATGCAATCGCTCTGGATGCTGGTCGCCAGCTTCGTGTTCGCCATCATGGGCGTGTGCGTGAAGCTGGCGTCGGCCACCTCCTCCACTTCCGAAATCGTGATGAGCCGCGGCGCTGTCGGCGTGCTGGTGCTGTACACGCTGGCACGTGTGCGCGGGCTGCCGCTGAAAACAGCCTATCCGTGGCATCACGCGTGGCGAGGCTTTGTCGGCGTCACCGCGCTGTGGCTGTGGTTCTTTGCGATCGGACGACTGCCGCTGGCCACCGCGATGACGCTGAATTACATGGCGCCGATCTGGATCGCTGCCATCGTCTTCACGCTTGGCTGGTGGCATGGCACGCGCCGCTTTGAATGGGGACTGACCGCGGCCATCGTCACCAGCTTCGCCGGCGTCGCGCTGCTGTTGAAGCCCACCATCCACGCTGAGCAATGGCTGGGCGGCGTGACTGCGCTGATCTCCGGTTTCCTCTCCGCACTGGCCTACATCCAGGTGAAAAAACTCGGGCAGCTCGGCGAACCCGAGTACCGCGTCGTGTTCTACTTCTCGGCCAGCGGTGTGGTCGCCGGCCTGCTCAGCGGCCTGGTTGACAGCTGGATGCAGGACGGCGAGCTGCGCGTGATGCACAACCTGTCCGGCCTGGAGATCCTGCTACTCGCGTCCATCGGCGTGACCGCCACGATCGCGCAGATCGCGATGACACGCGCCTATCGCTACGGCGCGATGCTGGTGACCGCGAACCTGCAGTACACAGGCATTGTCTTCTCCAGCATCTGGGGCATGCTGATATGGAATGATCGCCTCGACCTATGGGGCTGGTCGGGGATTGCGATCATCCTGGTCAGCGGCGTCGCCGCGACCTTCTATAATGCCCGCAGCAGTAGCAGTAATGCGTCCAAAAAAACAGACCAGGAGACCTGCTGATGCCTTTCACCACGCTGATCACCGCTGCGGAATTGAAGCAGCACATCGCTAACCCCGTCTTTGTGATCCTCGACTGCCGCGCCGAGCTGACCGACCCGAAAGCCGGTGCCGCCGCATTCGCCGCCGGTCACATCCCCGGCGCACAGCTCGCGGATTCGGATCGCGATCTATCCGATAAATCGCCCGGACCGAAAGGCGAGTTCCGCGGCCGTCATCCGCTACCGAAACAGGAAGCCTTCATTGAGACGCTGCGCGACTGGGGCGTGTATCCGAATTCGCAGGTGATCGCGTATGACGCTCACGGCGGCATGTTCGCCGCACGTCTGTGGTGGATGCTGCGCTGGGTCGGACACCAGGGCGTCGCGGTGCTCGATGGCGGACTGCCTGCGTGGCAGGCAGCCGGCGGCGAACTGACCCAAGAGGTGGTCAATCGTCCGCGCGGCTCGATTACGCTGCAGCCGTCGCTGGTGCCGACGGTGACTGCTGATGACGTGCTGGCCAACCTGTCCGCACGCGCAAAGACGGTACTCGATGCACGCGCGAACGATCGCTTCCGCGGCGAGAACGAAACCATCGACCCCGTCGGCGGCCGCATCCCCGGCGCAAAGAACCGCTTCTTCAAGGACAATCTGCAGGCCGATGGGCGCTTCAAGCCGGCCGAGCAGCTGCGGTCTGAAATCTCTTCACTGATCAAGAGTCCCGATACGACGATTGCGCAGTGCGGCTCCGGCATCAGCGCCTGCCATAACCTGCTGGCGATGGAGATTGCCGGATTGTCGGGCGCAGCGCTGTATCCGGGGTCATGGAGCGAATGGAGCGCCGATCCGTCGCGGCCGGTGGCGACGGGACAGGACTAAGGTAGGTCAGGCCCCGACCGGATCCCGGCGCGGACCGGGATCCGCCGCCGATCAACCCGTGAAGCAAATCGTGTGAATGCCTCGCCCGAACCGACGCACATCAGTGCACGTGAAAGCGATGCGTGAGCAGCAGCACGATCCCCACACCCACGGCAATCAGGATCACCTGAGGCACGGTCTCGCGCCAGGTCGCGCGCCGCTGCATTTGCGGCATCAGGTCGCTGACCGCGATATAGATAAAGCCTGACGACGCCAGCACCAGCACATACGGCAACAGGTGCAGGCCGTTGCCGAGTGCATAGTAACCAACGACGCCACCGACCACGGACATCAGGCTACAGATCAGGTTGTACACATAGGCGCGGGTTTTCGTGAAACCGGCATTCAGCAGCACAATGAAGTCACCGATTTCCTGCGGTATTTCGTGCGCGGTAATGGCCAGCGCGGTAATCACGCCCAGCTTCGGATCGGCGAGGAAAGCCGCCGCAATCAGAACGCCATCAGTAAAGTTGTGCAGGCTGTCGCCGATCAGGATCATCCAGCCCGACTTGCCGGCCTCATGTGCATCATGGCCATGCTCGTGACCATGGCCATCGCCTTCGTAGTGATGCGAGTGGCGCAGGATCGCCAGCTTCTCCAGCAGGAAAAACCCGAGCAGGCCGCCGAGCAGCGTCGCGAACAGGGCATGCGGATTGGCTTCAGACTCGAAAGCCTCCGGTAGTGCGTGCAGCAGCGAGGTCGACAGCAATACGCCGACCGACAGGCTGACCAGCCGCTCCACCATTTTCGACAGCAGGCTGTACGACAGGAAGGCGGCGGCCGAAATGCTGAGCACCCCGGCAAGAGCCGTGGCGAGCAGGATGGATGACAGCGTGGTATTAATTTGTTTTTCCCGGAATGGCTGTGCCGGCACGGGCCAAAGCCCCGCTCACAACAGCAAAGCCCGCTATTTTACGGGCCCGTCGATTAAAGCATGCTCACCGGCAGGCGGGCAATCCGCTGAATGGCGTAGCTTCCGGTGCATTAGACGCCGCGCCGCTACCGCACTCCTGTACCCCGGCGCATCGGCGACCCGGGCCACACATTAATGCGCCACCTCCCAGTTCGCGCCCGCGCCCACTTCGGCGACCAGCGGCACCTTCAGCGTCGCGACGCCGGCCATCAGCTGCGGCAGTTTGACCTTTACGCGCTCTAGCTCAGCCTGTGGCACATCGAGCACCAGTTCATCATGCACCTGCATCACCATCAGCGCACCCAGCTGCTCGCGTTCCAGCCAGTCCTGCACCGCGACCATCGCCAGCTTGATCAAATCAGCGGCGGTACCCTGCATCGGTGCATTGATCGCCGCCCTTTCCGCACCCTGCCGGCGCGGACCGTTCGGTGAATTGATCTCGGGCAGCCACAAGCGGCGGCCAAATACCGTCTCCACAAATCCTTGCGCCTTCGCCTGCTGCCGGATGTCGTCCATGAAGCGCTTCACGCCGGCGAAGCGGCTGAAGTATTTGTCCATATACATCTGCGCGGCCGCACGCTCGACGCCGAGATTGCCGGCCAGGCCAAACACGCTCATACCATAGATCAGTCCGAAGTTGATCACCTTTGCCGCGCGCCGCTGCTCGCTTTGCACCTCGTCCAGCGGCACGCTGAAGATCTCAGCCGCCGTCGCGCGATGGATATCTTCGCCGGACGCGAACGCGCGCAGCATCGCCTCATCTTCCGACAGATGCGCCATGATGCGCAGCTCGATCTGCGAGTAATCAGCCGACACGATCACATTGCCCGGCGATGCCACGAAGGCCTCGCGGATGCGGCGTCCTTCTGCGGTGCGCACCGGAATGTTCTGCAAATTAGGATCATTCGATGATAAGCGGCCCGTGACCGCAATCGCCTGCCCGTAGTTCGTATGCACGCGACCGGTGGCGGGATTGACCATCTTCGGCAGCTTGTCGGTATAGGTCGACTTCAGCTTGGCCAGGCCGCGATAGTCAAGCAGCAGCTTCGGCAGCGGATAATCCTCGGCCAGCTTCTGCAATACTTCTTCATCGGTCGATGGCGCTCCGCTGGCCGTCTTCTTCACCACCGGCAGCTTGAGTCGGTCGAAGAAGATCTCGCCAATCTGCTTGGGCGAATTCAGGTTGAACGGCTGTCCAGCCAGCTCATGCGCGTTACGCTCCAGCTCCATCAATTTGGAGCCGAGCTCATTCGATTGCGCATTCAGCAGGCCGACATCGATCAGCACGCCATTGCGCTCCATCCGCTGCAACACGCGCGCCGTCGGCAGCTCGATCTGTTCATACACATAACGCAGGCTGTCCTGCTTCTGCACGCGCGGCCACATCGCCTGATGCAGCTGTAGCGTCACATCGGCGTCCTCGGCGGCATACTCGGTGGCGCGGCCGATATCGACTTCGTCGAAGCCGATCTGCGATGCACCTTTGCCGCACACTTCCTGATAGCTGATCGTTTTACGGTCCAGCCAGCGCAGCGCGAGGCTGTCCATGTCATGGCTGCGATGCGACTCGAGCACATACGACTGCAGCAGCGTGTCATGTACGATGCCTTGCACCCGAATGCCATAGTTCTCGAACACATGGCAATCGTATTTCAGATGCTGGCCGAGCTTGGGCTTTGCCGGATCCTCCAGCCAGGATCGCAGCTTTGCCAGTACCTGCTCGCGCGATAGTTGGTCCGGCGTACCGGGGTAGCGGTGCGCCACCGGTATATAGGCCGCATGGCCCGCGTCGCAGCACAGCGAGATACCGACCAGCTCGGCACGCATCGCATCGAGCGACGTGGTCTCGGTGTCGACGGCGGTTAATGTCGCGGCGTTAATCTTCGCCAGCCATGCATCGAGGCGCGCTTCCGTCAGCACCGTCTCATAGTCTGTCTTGGCCGGTGGGTCGGCCGCAAACAGGCTGCCCTGCGAATCGCCACCGGCGTCCTCTTGTGCAAAAGCGGCTTGCGCCTGCTGCGTCAATTCCGCATTCAGCTCACGCAGCCAGGTGCGAAAGCCCATACGCTCGAAGAAGGCCTTCAGCGCGGTCTTGTCCTCCGGCTGCTGCCGCAAGGACTCAAGGATGGACACATGATGGCCGGACAAGTCGCAGTCGCATTTCACCGTCACCAGTTGTCTCGACAGCGGCAGCCATTCGAGTGCGCGCCGCAGGTTCTCGCCGGCTACGCCGCTGATGGCCGCCGCATTCGCGATCACGCCATCGAGGCTGCCGTATTGCGTGAGCCACTTCACCGCGGTCTTGGGACCGACCTTGTCTACGCCGGGCACGTTGTCGACCGTATCACCAACCAGCGTCAGGTAATCGATGATGCCTTCCGGCGGTACGCCGAACTTGGCGAGCACGCCGGCACGATCGAGCGTTTCATTGCTCATCGTATTGACCAGCGTGACCTGATCATTCACCAGCTGCGCGAGGTCTTTGTCGCCGGTCGATACGATGGTCTTCATGCCGAGGCCGGTCGCTTCGCAGGCCAGCGTGCCGATCACGTCATCCGCTTCAATGCCCTCGATCATCAGGATGGGCCAGCCCAGCGCGCGTACCACTTCATGAATCGGCTCGATCTGGCGTGCGAGATCCTCCGGCATCGGCGGCCGGTGTGCCTTGTATTCAGCGTACAGGTCGTCACGGAAGGTCTTGCCTTTCGCGTCGAACACGCAGGCGATATAGGCTGCGTCATAGTCCTGCCTGAGCCGGCGCAGCATGTTGATCATGCCGTAGATGGCGCCGGTCGGCGCACCGTCCGGATTGCGCAGATCGGGCATCGCATGGAAAGCGCGGTACAGGTAGCTGGAACCGTCGACCAGCAGCAGGGTGTTGTTCATCTGAAAAGCAGCAGGAAATTCCTGTCGCGACTGCGACAGGACATGAGCGGAGCATGCCGCGGCGCGGCAAACGCGCTCGATTATGGCAGAGTTTGCGGGTAGTTCCGTTCGCTCTGGAGACAGTGCATCGCGGTTTGCTAGAATGGGCACATTGCGCACGCTTGCGGCGCTCAACGAGTGAATCCCATGAACCTGCCTCTGTCCCGTCTGCGCTCATTGCGTGCCGCGTGCGTTCTCGCGCTGCTGTCGGTTGCCGCCTCCGCTGCGTTGGCGGACGAGCCTCTGAACGACGTGGCGTCGCCCGATAACCCGGTCGCATCGACCCGCGTGCCCGACGGCACCACCTCGATCACTCAGACGCGCGAGCAGAACGCAGTGACATCGGTACGAGTGCAGCGCGGCGGGAACGTCTACCATGTGACGCCGGCCGAGCAGATCCCGTATTACCAGGAAGGCGGCGGACGTGCCGCGACCTGGGAAATCTTCCAATTCCGTTCGGGATCCTCGTCGGAGAAAAAGGCGGCACCGCCGCCGCAGCGATAATTCAAAACGTCACCGGCTCCGCCGAAGAATAATTACAGCTATGGCAGTCTTCACCCCGGTCACCCTGGACGACATCATTCCCTGGGCGGCCCGATTCCCTATTGGCAAGGTCACATCGCTCAGGGGGATCTCCTCCGGCATTGAGAACAGCAACTTCTTCCTCGGCACCGACCGCGACGAGTTCGTTCTGACGATCTTCGAGAAGCTAAGCTTCGAGCAGCTGCCGTTCTACCTGAACCTGATGCGCCATCTCGCCGGTCGCGGCGTGCTGGTGCCGGCGCCGATCGCCAGCGATCGCGGCGAAATCATCAATGCACTGCATGGCAAGCCTGCGGCCATCGTGACCAAGCTGCACGGCGACTGGCAGCCCTCGCCGCAGCCGGTGCACTGCCACGAAGTCGGCGCGATGCTCGCAAAAATGCATGTCGCTGCGCAGGACTACCCACTGTACCAGCCCAACCTGCGCGGACTTGCCTGGTGGCGTGAGACCACACCGGTTGTGCTGCCCTACCTGCCCGACGACGCGCAAAACCTGCTGCGCGCCGAGATGCATTTCCAGGAAGCGCTGGCCGCGTCGACGCTGTATCGCGCACTGCCGAATGGCCCGATTCATGCGGACCTGTTCCGCAATAACGTGATGTTCGACGGCGAACGTCTGTCGGGCTTCTTCGATTTTTATTTCGCCGGCTGCGACACCTGGCTGTTCGATGTGGCCGTCACGGTCAATGACTGGTGCATCGATCTAGCCACCGGCGCCACCGATCCGGCGCGCGTACGCGCGCTGCTCGATGCCTACCGCGCAGTGAGACCATTCACGACGGAAGAGCATGAAGCCTGGCCTGCGCTGCTGCGTGCGGCGGCACTACGCTTCTGGCTGTCGCGGCTGTATGACTACTATCTGCCGCGCGAAGCCGAGATGCTGACCCCGCACGATCCGACGCATTTCGAGCGCATCCTGCGCCACCGGATCGCGCACCCGGTCGAGGCACTGGGCTGATGGAGCGCCTTCCCGCCAGCACCGGCGCCGACTGGATACGGCAGGGCTTTGCGCTGTTCCGCAAACAGCCGGCCGAGCTGTCGATGCTGTTCCTGCTCTACATGCTGCTGATGTTCTCGCTGTCGCTGATACCGCTGGTCGGGCAGCTGCTGCCGCTATTGCTGATGCCGGCGTTTTCGATGGCCTTCATGCAGGCCTGTGCCGACATCGAAGCCGGACGCAAGGTTCGGCCAGCACTGCTGCTGACGGCATTTCGCTCACCAGCCCTCGGCACCCTGCTGCGGCTTGGCGCGCTGTACATGCTGGCTGCGATCGGTGCCGTGGCCGTCTCCGCGGTGGTCGATGGCGGCACGCTGTGGAAGCTGCTGTCGGGGCAACTGAAACCTGATGATGAAAGCGTCGCCATCGGCAGCCTGCCGCTGGCCATGCTGGTGTCGGCATTGGCTTATCTGCCGTTCGCCATGGGCTTCTGGCATGCGGCGCCGCTGGCTACCTGGCAACGCATGGGCCTGTTCAAATCCATCTTCTACAGTTTTTTCGCGGTGCGCCGCTGCGGCAGGGCCTTCATCACTTACGCACTTGGCTGGATGGCCGTCGGTATCGTCGCGCCGGCCCTCGTCAGCGCACTGCTCGGCCTGTTACTGGGCAAAACCCTCGTCACCGTGATGCTGCTGATGCCGCTGTCAGTACTGCTGACACTCGTCATGTACTGCTCTTTCTATCCCACCTACACGGCCGTATTCGACCGGCCGGAACAGCCATAACTTTTGCGTTCCTGACAGATAGCTGTTTGTCGATTCGTTGAAAACTGCGGTTTTCGATGTACGTCGACAACATAGTTCCTGTTTGGAAATGAAACGTCCGGGATATCGCTGTATTGGCACCGCAACCATGCCGGTACGCGTACCCGATGATTTTTCTGCGAGGGTCTGATGGGCAAATTCATCACCGGCATTCGTATTGAAAGAAACAGCGCGCCGGTCGACATTCCGGTCGAGGAATGTGAAAAGATCGACGACGACGGGTACATAGTCCGCTTCCAGCGGGCTGCCGACGTCGGCATCGGAGAACGCTTCCTGCGCTTCTTCTCTGACCTGTTCGATGGTGTGACCAAAGCCAAGGGTTTTCTGTGCGATCCATCGAGGGAGATACCCGACAGGATATTCGTCAAGGGGAAAGATATCTGTGTCACACACCGGACAGGCGAGGAAGCCACCGGAATCTGGAGCGAAGTTTCCCGCAATGCGCGTACAAAAGAACGGGAAATCAATATCGAAATCATCCTCAAGCCGGATGCGCACGCCGATGCCAAGGGTCACAACGCACAGGTGGCCACTCCAACGCCACCGTCCGGCAAGAGCACCGTAGTCTCGATTCCATTGCCTCCCGCAGTCAAGCCATCGCCAGTAGCAGCGACCGCGCCGACAGTGGTTGTAACGGTACCGCAGGCATTGAACGCAACCCAGACAACGCAAGCATCGCCGGAGGCACGACCCAAGCCCCCTATTCCTTCACGAGATACGCGCCCCGCGCTGGGTACCCAGAGCACCACTACCAATGCAGCCGCGACATCTCAGGCACCCCGCGACGAGAATATTGTCCCTCCCCCTCCCGCACCTCCCCTTCCACCTGCGGACCTGCTATCTCGACCTGGTACCCAATCCGCACCTCTAAAGCGGGCACCTGGCATGGCGATACCAGCCAATCGTCAGCAAGAAGAGCAGGCGAAGGAGAGTACGCCCATACAGACACGCGGCGCCGCGCCCGAGGGGCCGAACGCAAAAATGCTTCAAGACGCATCGAAAAAACTGCGGCCTGTGGAAACGAGGGAGTCCGGCACCCGGACCTCTACGCAAACTTCGACTGTCAATCAGAGCCCCGAAGGTACTGCACTATTGAATGCGATAAACCAGCGCTTCAAAGCAGTCCAGAGCGCGCCCAAAAATGCTGTTGGTAACGATTCTGATAATGACAACTGGGACGAATAACAGCCGCTGTGCAACTCCGTGAGCCAGCTACCGATGTTTAGGGGAGCTAGCCAATCCTCTCCAGCTTCGCAACGCCAAGATCTAGCAGCTTCATGCCATTGCGGCCAAAATTGATGCTCGCGCGCGCCTGTGTGCCGCTGCCTTCGATATTCACGATCACGCCGTCGCCAAACTTCGCATGACGCACGTTTTCCCCGATACGCCAGCCAACGTCACGACTCATCTTCTGCGCGATCTGGTTGCTGCCAACCTCCGGTGAATCAACCCACGCCGCCTTTTGCTGCGGCAGGCCGAACCAGTGCGACTGTACCTTCGGCGACAGCCACTTCAGGCTTTCCTCAGGCAGCTCGTCGAAAAAACGCGACTTCATGTTGTAGCGCGTCTGGCCATGCAGCATGCGCGTCTGCGCGAAGCTGATGTACAGCCGCTTACGCGCGCGCGTGATCGCCACATACATCAGCCGCCGCTCTTCCTCGACACCGTCGTCGGCTTGCTCGCTGTTCTCATGCGGGAAAAGGCCCTCTTCGAGACCGGTGATGAACACTGCGTCGAACTCCAGTCCCTTGGCTGAATGCACCGTCATCAGCTGGATCGCATCCTGCCCGGCCTGCGCCTGGTTATCTCCAGCCTCAAGCGATGCATGGGACAGGAAAGCCGACAGCGGCGACATCACCGTCACCAGCGGGGCATCGGCATCGATAATTTCAGCACCGTCGTCTGTGGTCAGCATCACCGGAGCAGGCTGCGCCTGCGGGCCCAGCAGTGCCGGTGCATCCATGCCGAAACCTTCTTCCGACACGAACACCGTGGCGGCAGCGACCAGCTGCTCAAGGTTCTCGATACGGTCCGCTCCTTCCTTCTCGGTCTGGTAGTGCAGGATCAGTCCGCTCTTCTCGAGCATCACCTGCACCATCTCCGGTAGCGGCAGTTGCTGCGTCTCGAAGCGCAGGCCTTCGATCAGCTTCACGAAACTTCCGAGCACAGTGCCCGCCTTGCCGGCCACGTGCGGCACCGCCGTATACAGCGAAATGCCGAACTGGCGCGCCGCATCCTGCAGTTGCTCGATGCTGCGCGCGCCAATGCCACGCGTGGGGAAATTCACTACGCGCAGGAAGGCAGAGTCGTTATGCGGGTTATCGATCAGCTGCAGGTAGGCGATGCCATGCTTGATCTCGGCGCGCTCGAAAAAGCGCTGCCCGCCATAAACCCGATAAGGCAGCCCCGCAGTAAACAACGCATGCTCGATCACCCGCGACTGCGCATTCGAGCGATACAGGATCGCAATCTCGCTGCGCAGCCAGCCCTCGGCGATCAGGTTCTTAGCCTCGTCGATCAACCATTGGGCTTCCTGCAGGTCGCTCGATGCTTCATACACACGGACCTGCTCGCCATGGCCCGCATCGGTACGCAGATTCTTACCCAGCCGTCGCGTGTTATGCGAGATCAGCACATTAGCTGAATCAAGGATATGACCATGCGAGCGGTAGTTCTGCTCCAGCTTGATCAGGTTCTGTACACGGAATTCGCGCTCGAACGCTGCCATGTTGCCGACATTGGCGCCGCGGAATGCGTAAATGCTCTGGTCATCGTCACCGACCGCGAATACCGCGTTGTGCTCGCCGGCGAGCAACTTCAGCCACTGGTATTGCAGGTCATTCGTGTCCTGAAATTCATCGACCAGAATATGGCGGAAGCGTGCCTGGTAATATTCGCGCAGCGGCTGATTACGAGACAGCAGTTCATAGCTACGCAGCAGCAGCTCGGCGAAATCGACGACGCCTTCGCGCTGGCATTGCTCGTCATAGGCGGCATACAGTTCGACGAACTTCCGTGTGAAATCATCCCCGGCGTCGACTGCATCGGCGCGCAAGCCCTGATCCTTGGCGCTGTTGATGAAATACATCAGCTGCTTCGGCGGATACTTTTCATCATCGACATTCAGTCGCTTCAGCAGTCGCTTGATTGCGGACAGCTGGTCGGCCGAGTCGAGAATCTGAAAGGTCTGTGGCAGTGCAGCGTCGCGGTAATGCGCGCGCAGCAAGCGGTTGCACAAGCCGTGGAAAGTACCTATCCACATACCTCGCGTATTGATCGGCAACATCGCCGACAGACGCGCCAGCATTTCCTTCGCGGCCTTATTGGTGAAGGTGACGGCGAGAATGCCGGCCGGTGAGACTTGTCCTGTCTGGATCAGCCATGCAATCCGCGTAGTCAGCACGCGCGTCTTGCCTGAGCCGGCACCCGCGAGAATCAGCGCAGGCTGCGGCGGCAGGGTGACGGCGGCGAGCTGTTCGGGATTGAGATTGTGCAGGAGATTTTGCATCCTGCGATTATATGCCGGCGCGTCACCGGGACGCGCCGGCGCAGAGGCTCAGGCGAGCACCGGCTTCACTGCTCTTCCTGACTGAATATCTCAGCGTGGTTCGAGTCGTTGGGCATTCTCGACTGCCCCTCGGATAGTGAGGCATCATCCGACATATTCGGCGTCGAAGATTTTTGTACTGTGCCGTGGACCGGTGGTAAATCGGAAATTGAAGCGGAGGTATTGAGCGCGCTAAAGTAGATCACCGTCCTGACCTCCGCTTCCGCATCGAGGAAAGATATCTGCGGATCGCTGCTTTTCTTCATACTCTGGCTCACCACATCCTGTCGCGACCGTCCACGCACGAGCGGCATGCTCGATTGCCTCGTCAACAAAGGTGACGGCGCTGTTTTATCGTCGTCCCTCTTGCTCATCGGCTCGCGAAGCAAAGTCTCGGAAGTCCTGGCTTTAAATCTTTTGAAAACGCGTGGCATTTTTACAGAAGGCTCGGTGTCCGAAGAGTCCGACTCTGTGCCAGCCGAACGCTTGCTGACCGCACTCCAATCCTCATTGCTGCCACCTTGATGCTTCAGGCGCCTCGCGGATTGGTATTCCTTCACAATCAGCGGGCTGATTCTGTCTAATTCCGGAAACCAGGATTCGGATGAAAACTTGTTTTGCGTCTGATTGCCGGGAGCCCTGAGGTTAATCCACCGCCAGGCGAACTGAAATACCGGCCGCGAAATAGTATGTCGATGAAGGAAGTCTTCAAACGACAGATTCTCGGTGGCGTGCGCAACATAAAATCTGAGCAGCATTTCCCTCATCGCATCGACCGCAACCAAAGCTGTTTCGGCATTCATCTTGCCTGCAGAATCCCTCACGAATTCGGCACAGAGTTTGTCGATCACACTTTTTTTGACAGTAACGAATTGCTTTATCCGCTTTGCCTGCAGTACGAGATCGGTCGCCTTTCGCGTGCGATGGGGTGAGGTAATCTGCTTCAGATGCTCGCGTTGATAGGCCTTGGCGATGGATCGCAATGGCTCTCTGATATCGCCGACCGAAAAATCCCGATCTTCGCTCAGGACCTCAGTGGTTTTGTACCTCAAGTCGATGGTAGCCTGAAGCTGCGGAGACTTCACCGGCGCTGCCTTGTACGCCGCCTCGACAATCGAGCGCATAAAGCTGGCAAATTCTGCCCGGTCATGACTGATATTTTTTGCATCGACCGCATCCGGTCCCATGGTCCCGACCTTCTTCGGTGGACGCTCCGGAAAATAGATCAATGGACGGGAGTGCTTGTCGAAATCGCCGCGGATCAGCGTCCGGTCAGGCATGGACTTGATGGCTTCATAAATGATCGACGCATTCCGCACGCCCTTGTGCGGGCTCAGGGGCACGAATGCCGCACCATCGTTCTGTATCTTTCCTGAGACCGGCTTCAGCAGCCTTAGCGGCGAAGCATTCGCTGTAGGTGTACTCATGTCCCTGCTCCTTTACTGGTTTGAAATTCAGACCCGATCGTGATGCAGACCGGCGGCGGTACGCGGGTCTTCGTGCGTACCCGGCGAGATGACGCCGGCGATCATTCGGGAAAATTGTCCGGCGAAACCGAGGAATTCCGCCAGTCGCTGCCTGAGGCTGTCGACTGATGCGTCAGCGATATCGTATTCACCGATCAGCATCACATCGTCATCGACATGACTCAGCGCCAGCTTCACATCCGCCACCCCCGTCAGCAGCAGGTTCGCACTGAGCAGCGACGCATAAATTTTTTCGCGCGATATATCGTCAGGCTGACCGAGCGCGCACTGCATCACCACCCGCTCGGAGCGCTCGTCCCAAGCAATTTGCAGCGATACACCTTCGTCGAACTCGACCCGCCAGCTATCGATGGCTTCCTGAACAATGGTGATGATCTCCGGCGTTGCGGGGCCAAGCTGGTGCATCAGGTACTGCAGGTCAGACAAATTCAAAATCAGTCTCCGCGTGTTTCAGCATGGGCAGGCATACAAGGCGGCTGCTGAGTAGCCGCTGGAGGAGACCGAGTTCCGGTGCGAGGAAAAACTTGTGCTAGCGCGAGAGGCTTACTGCACTGTGTGCAGCAGGAGAGAAGGGGCGAAAGTCAACCTTAGAACAGGAGTGATCATCGGCGATCACTCCGAAGAGTCGTCTATCGGAATAAATTGGCGAATGCAGACGCAGCTGATCGATGATCATCAGCCGAATACACACTGCTGATGGCAGCGACCAGATGAGCACCTTTCGCTATGAGCGGCCGGCTATTCTCAACCGTCATACCGCCGATCACACAGACCGGCACGTCAAGCTCGGCCAATGCGTGCGTGATGATCTCCGGTGATGTCGTCACGTCATATTTCTTCACGCGCGACGGATAGAAACCACCGAACGCGACATAGCTTGCGCCGGCAGCGGCTGCACTGCGTGCGAGCGGCAAGTCACCATAGCAGGACGCACCGACGACCTTGCCTTGCCCGACGCGAGCGCGCACGTCCGCGACGGACGCGTCGGTGCCACCGACATGGATTCCGTCGGCATCGAGTTGCTCGCACAAATCGACATGGTCGTTGATGATCAGCGGCACATTCAGGCGACGGCACAGCTTGAGCAATGCAGCCGCCTGCTCGGCGCGCTGGGTAGCACTGGCCGTCTTATGCCGATACTGCAGCAGCGCAGCGCCGCCTTCGATGGCCCGCTCGCTGGCAGCAACGAGTTTGTCGGTGTCATCCCAGTCGGGAGTAACGAGATACAGGCCTTTCATGAGATCTCCTTCACACGATCGGGAATCGCTTGCCCCTCCGCGATCGTGAATGCTTGTTCGAGACTGTGATGGGTGTACTGCTGCGCGGCGTCGAGTGCGGCTTCCATGGTCATGCGCTGCGCCAGCCTGCCTGCAATCGCCGACGCCAGCGTGCAGCCGGAACCATGAAATTCACCGCGCAGGCGCGGCCATTGCCAGTCGCGCCTGCCCGCTGTGCAAAACCACGCATTGACTATCTGGTTACCCTCGCCATGACCACCCTTGATCAATACATGCGGCGCATCCTGCAGAAGGACGTTCGCTTGCGTACCAACCTCATCGATGCCACACAGCACCCGGGCCTCCGGCAGATTCGGTGTGATCAGCGTCGCCAGCTTGCGCAGCCGCGCCAGGGCCTGCACCGCATCGCCGCGGGTCAACATATCGCCATGACCACTGGCCAGCACCGGATCCAGCACGACAGCCAGGTCTTTGCGTAAGGCGCGCAGCCCGCTGATGACCTCTGCGATCACCTGCGCATTCGCTGCACTGCCGACGATGCCGATCTTCACCGCATCAATGCGCGTACCCTGCGCGATCAATACACGAGCCTGTTCACGCAATACTGAGGGCTCGACCGGATGCACCGCATGCACATGCTGATTGTCCTGCACCGTTAATGCGGTAACGATCGGCAGCGGATGCGCACCCGCCGCGCTGATCGCCTGAATGTCGGCCTGTATGCCGGCGCCGCCGCTCGGATCGAGTCCGGCGAACACTAGCACGGTCGACTTTGTCATGCGATGCGGCCTGCCATCGGCGATGACGGCGATGCAGCGAACTTGCGCGGAATGCGGCCCGCGAGGAAAGCTTCACGGCCCGCCTCGACGGCCAGCTTCATCGCACGCGCCATCCGTACCGGATCTTTCGCACCGGCGATCGCGGTGTTCATCAGCACGCCGTCGCAACCCAGTTCCATCGCGATTGCTGCATCGGACGCGGTGCCAACGCCGGCATCAACCAGCACCGGCACGTTCGCGTTCTCGATGATCAGCGACAGATTCCACGGGTTCAGGATGCCCATGCCGGAGCCGATCAGCGAAGCCAGCGGCATCACGGCGCAGCAACCGATTTCTTCCAGCATCTTCGCCTGTATCGGATCGTCACTGCAGTAGACCATGACATCAAAGCCATCCTTCACCAGCGTCTCGGCAGCCTTCAAGGTCTCTGGCATGTTCGGGAACAGCGTTTTTTCATCGCCGAGCACTTCGAGCTTGACCAGCTTGTGACCGTTCAGCAGTTCACGCGCCAGCTGCAATGTGTACACCGCGTCTTTCGCGTTATAGCAGCCCGCGGTATTCGGCAGGATCGTGTACTTCGACGGTGGCACCGCGTCGAGCAGATTCGGCGCATTCGGGTCCTGGCCAATGTTCACGCGGCGGATCGCAACGGTGATGATCTCTGCTTCGGCCGCCTCGGTCGCGCGACGGGTTTCGTCAAGGTCCTTGTACTTGCCACTGCCGACCAGCAGGCGGGAGCGGTAGGTCTTGCCGGCGATGGTGAGGCCGTGTTGGATGTGGCTCATGTTCGGAGTTCTCTGTGAGTTTGCGAAAGCCACTGGATACCGGCCTGCGCCGGGATCCAGTGGCTTTAAATCGTCAATCAACCGCCGCCAATGGCGCGCACAATGTCCACCTTGTCACCAGGAGCAAAGCGATGCTCGCGCCACTTGGCACGGGTCACCACTTCCCGGTTGACGGCAATCGCGAGCGCCTGGTTCGTCAGCGACAATGCATCGATCAGGTCCTGCACGCAATCGCCATCGCCGATGTCACGCGGCTCGCCATTGAGTTCGATGCGGATCATCACTGCTTGCGGTAGATCTCAGCGCCGCTCTTGACGAACTCGACGGCCTTCACTTCCATACCCTGCTTCAGCGCGTCGATTTCGGAGATGCCCTGCTTCTCCGCATAGTCGCGCACATCCTGCGTGATCTTCATCGAGCAGAAATGCGGACCGCACATCGAGCAGAAGTGAGCGACCTTCGCCGAATCCTTCGGCAACGTCTCGTCGTGGAATTCGCGCGCCTTGTCCGGATCGAGGCCAAGGTTGAACTGGTCTTCCCAGCGAAACTCGAAGCGCGCTTTCGACAGGGCATTGTCACGCACCTGCGCGCCCGGATGGCCTTTCGCCAGATCGGCTGCATGTGCAGCAATCTTGTAAGTGATGATGCCGTCCTTCACGTCGGTCTTGTTCGGCAGGCCGAGGTGCTCCTTCGGTGTCACGTAGCACAACATCGCGCAACCATACCAGCCGATCTGCGCGGCACCGATACCGGAAGTGATGTGGTCATAGCCCGGTGCAATGTCGGTCGTCAGCGGGCCCAGGGTGTAGAACGGTGCCTCGTGGCACTGCTCAAGCTGGAGGTCCATGTTCTCCTTGATCAGCTGCATCGGCACATGGCCAGGACCTTCGATCATCACTTGCACATCATGCTTCCACGCGATCTGAGTCAGTTCGCCGAGCGTCTTCAGTTCACCTAGCTGTGCCTCGTCATTTGCGTCATAGATCGAGCCGGGGCGCAGGCCGTCGCCAAGCGAGAACGACACGTCGTAGGCCTTCATGATCTCGCAGATGTCCTCGAAGTGCTCGTACAGGAAAGATTCCTTGTGATGCGCGAGGCACCACTTCGCCATGATCGAGCCGCCGCGCGACACAATGCCGGTCATGCGCTTCGCCGTCAGCGGCACGTAGCGCAGCAGGACGCCCGCATGGATGGTGAAGTAATCAACACCCTGCTCAGCTTGCTCGATCAGCGTGTCGCGGAAAATTTCCCAGGTCAGGTCTTCGGCCTTGCCATTCACTTTCTCCAGCGCCTGATAGATAGGTACCGTGCCGATCGGCACCGGCGAATTACGAATGATCCATTCGCGCGTTTCATGAATGTGCTTGCCGGTCGACAGGTCCATCACGGTATCGCCGCCCCAGCGGATCGACCAGGTCATCTTCTCGACTTCCTCGCCGATCGAAGAGGTCACCGCCGAGTTACCGATGTTGGCATTGATCTTCACCAGGAAATTGCGGCCAATGATCATCGGCTCCAGTTCCGGATGATTGATGTTAGCCGGGATGATTGCGCGGCCGCGCGCGACTTCATCGCGCACGAATTCTGGCGTAATTTCAGCCGGGGTCGCTGCACCGAATGCCTGCCCCGGATGCTGGCGGCCCATCAGTTCAGCCAGCTTCGTACCGGTCGGACCGGAAGTCTTCAGGCTCTCGATGTATTCCTTGCGGCGCAGGTTCTCGCGGATCGCGATGTACTCCATCTCCGGCGTGATGATGCCCTGACGCGCGTAGTGCATCTGCGTGACGTTCTTGCCCGCCATGGCGCGACGCGGCTTGCGGTGCAGGTTGAAGCGCAGCTCGGCCAGCTTCGGGTCGTTCAGCCGCTCGATGCCATAAGCCGAGCTCGGGCCGGCGAGTTCGTCGGTATCGTTACGCTCGGCGATCCAGTTCGCGCGCAGCGGTGCGAGGCCGGAACGGATATCGATCTTTACATTCGGGTCGGTGTACGGGCCCGAGGTGTCATACACGTAGACTGGCGGGTTCTTCTCAGCGCCGAACGAGGCCGGCGTGTCGGCCTGGCTGATCTCGCGCATCGGCACCCGGATGTCGGGGCGCGAGCCCGGCACATAGATCTTGCGCGAATTCGGCAGCGGCTGGATCGCGGCTTCGTCCACCGTGGCGGTGGCGGCGAGGAACTGCGGATTGGCGGCGTTCATGGGGCTTCCTTTGCTCATTTGCAGCGAAGGAGGCGGAGAGGGGCGGGGTTGCCGGACTTCGCTTCCCTACGCTGGCATTATCCAGATCAGGTTCGAGGGTATTTCTCACCCGGCGTTGTCGCCGGGACCCCTAGCGTTTGGGCTGCCGCGCGGGACGCGGACAACAGGCAGGATTATAGCCGCTGCGGCTAACTTGAGGGCTCGAAGAAATCGACCTTGCTATAGACCTCCGGGAGGTCGCGCATGGCTTGGGGATAGCCGTTGATCTGATAACGTCCTTCGAGGCGGTACTGCTCCAGACGGGGATGTAACGCAACCGGGACATCCGCTTTTTCGACCAAGATCAGGTTCGGATTACGCCCCAGCAGCTGAGCACTGCCTAAGCCTCTGTAGCGGACGCTCAAATCGGTGTACGCAACATAATCAAAAACGATGCGCTTGAGACGAGGATTTTTACTAATTGATATTGAAATTGGACCGTAATTTTGTAGTGTCAAGGCGCTCTTGGAAAAATGCAATTCTTCAAGGGAATTTGACTTTCGGACAAAGCGCCTGAGCGCCGCGCCCAGAGGGTCACCGGTCTGACCGGGCAGGTCCAGAAGCTCACCTATCGAATCATTACCGGTCCATCCTGACAAATGTAGGTACCTGATTCCGCTCAGCTGATTGAACAGAATACGCCAACTTTCCAGGTCCGATGATTCTGTCTGAACGAGTTTCACCATGTCGTTCACGCTCTTGCCGGGCCATCTCGATTCAAGTTCAGCGTTGGCCCTGTGGCTGCAGACCGACAGCCCGAGAATATTCAACCTGACCGGGGATTCTCTGAGCGCTGTCCCAAGATGCTCGATCGGGATACCATCGATGTGAAGGTATATCGATGGCAAGGGTTTACCTTCGCTCAAACGTTTCATGCATCCATCACTCAAGGCTTTGATACACGCAAGCGCACCCTGAGCAGGCAAGACAGATTGGTAATCCGGATAACCTATTTTCAGGTGAAGATGATCAATATTTAATTCCAGTACGGCAGACACGGCCGCTGGGGTGTAGTCAGCGAAGTCGGCGATTCCATACCGGCCATCCAGATGAATGGCGCTGTAGCCAGCAGCAGCAGTCTTGAGAGCCGATTGGAAGGCCTCTGCCCTGCCTAACCAATTTTGCTTCGCGGTTTGCCAGGCATCTCGTGCAAGATTTTTGCTAGCGAGCAGCGATGCTCTGGGATCTCGGGCGAGCCTGTGATACTCCCGAACGTCAGCCTGGGCGATTTTGGAAGTCTGCGCATAATTTGCAAGATCCTGCTGTGCCGCTTCTGCTCCTGGCTGGCTGACCACCTCACTCAGCACACGCAGCCGGACATCCAGCGGAATGGTCTCCACCCAGGAAGGCGGCGGGCTCGCCGGCTCATCGGGAACGGGCTTGGCTGAAGCCGGTGGTTTCGTCAACGGGCTTTCCGCCGGCTTCCTGACTGACATTTGGGGAGGCTCCGGCGCAATCTCTGTTGAAGGCTCGGCAGACTGCGCGGGAGAGGTTGAAGGGCCGGTTGACGACAGGTCGGGAACAGGGGCGCCGGGCGGACGTACGCTCATCAAAGTCTCCTCGATAAAAATCGGTGGGTTTTCATCGAGTTAAGTCACGAGCGCTTCCTTCTGGTCATCAACAGGTTCTCATCGAATTGCTTGAGGGGTGCATCATTCAGCCAGTCGATGGGTCGACACGCGCCTGTCCTTGAAAATCGGATGATCCGGCGGTATGGGATTTCCACCGAGACGAATCCGCTGGAGGTTTTTGTTCTGCACCAATGCCTGCGCCAGCAGGTCAGCCGTACGACCGTCAATCCCGCAGAACGATAAATCCAGATCCTTCACCGGAGCATCTCGCTTCAACACCTTCGCGAGCGCCCGAATGCCACGGCGCGAGGTTCTTGCCTCCGAAGTCTCGGTGCACAGCGGATTACTGGATAAATCGAGCCGTGCCAGTCCGCGATTGTGCAACAGCGCATCCGCTATCACCACCAGTGCAAACGAATCCACGCCATTCATGCGAAGCCCGAGTTCGTGAAGCGATGGACTCCACTCCACCAGTTGCGCAAGTCGGTCGATGAATTTGTCGTAGGCATTGAGCTGTGCCTTGTCGGTCGGAAGGCTGGCCTCGCAGGCATCCGCACTTCGACTGTATCGGCCAAGATCGAGCTTCTTTAGCTGCGGCAGGAATTCCGCATGGGCGGCCAGGCATTTCACCAGCGGATAGACCGCTGTGAACAAAGGCTGATCGCGACAGATGAGCTTCAGCTCGGGCATGCCCGCCGGGTTCTTGCTGGTGCGCGACAGCTCTGCAGCCAGCGTCTGGACTAACAGTCCCACCTCAAGATCCTTGAAGGCCTTGCGCCAGTCCTTGTCATTCGAAATTTTCTCGTTGCGAATACGCGCACCTTCACGCAAGGCTCCCGGTCGGTAATTCGACAAATCGAGGGTGAGCTTCTTGTCTGCGCCAGCATCGAGCAGCCCCGGGACAGGAGCGGTTCTCGCACCCACTGCAGAGTCCAGATTGTCCCAGCGCTGGGACAGATCGACGTAGATTTTTGCTTTCTCACTGATTGCGGCGCCCAGCTGCTTCCTTAACCGCTTACCGCTGGGTACTTCGTCCTGCCTTGAAAAATTTGCCGGCGTCGTCGCTAGCGGGTCAATCAGTTCGCCGGCGGTGGTCACACTAATCATTCGATAAGACTTGCGTTTGCCACGGCTGATCGTTTGGGTGCGTACAAACAGGCTCGGTGATGTGGCAGCCATCTCCAAGTCCGCCAAGTCGGTACGACTTTCACCAGTGCTTGTTGATGTAGATGACGCAGCACTACCGGTACGGGACCGCACCTTCATCACCGGCGGTGGCGACTGCAAAGCTTCGCTGCTGCCTGAAGATGATCGGCCGCTGATAGCAGCGGTCGAATCGCCTGAATCGGCGATGGATGACGAACCGACACCGGCCTGCCTGACCTCAGAGACTGTCGTAAGGCCCGGAATCGCTATGATTTTGCGTGGCATGCTCCCTCTCGCTTCATGTAAAAAATCAAGACGAGCCTGTGTGCGCCCGCATGCGGGAAAGTTCTTGTTGATTTGAAAACGATCGAACGCAATCGCGCGGACTCGACAAACGGCTATCTCCGCGTTTCCCCCTGCCCTCCCCGCTTATAATGCGAGGTTTCGCAAAATCACCGCTTTCTCTGGAAAATCATGGAACTGGCCAAGGCCTACGAACCCGCAGACATCGAACAACACTGGCGCGCCGAATGGGAAAAGCGCGGCTACTTCAAGGCCACGCTGGATGAAGGCAAGCCTTCGTTCGCGATCCAGCTGCCGCCGCCGAACGTGACGGGCACGCTGCACATGGGCCATGCGTTCAACCAGACCATCATGGATGGCCTGACGCGCTACTACCGCATGCGCGGCCATAACACCGCATGGATCCCGGGCACCGATCACGCGGGCATCGCGACGCAGATCGTCGTCGAGCGCCAGCTCGATGCGCAGAAGATCTCGCGTCATGACCTCGGCCGCGAAAAATTCCTCGAGAAGGTCTGGCAGTGGAAAGAACATTCCGGCTCGACCATCACCGGCCAGATGCGCCGCATGGGCGCGTCGACCGACTGGAGCCGTGAGTACTTCACGATGGACGACAAAATGTCGACCGCCGTCACCGAAGTGTTCGTGCGCCTGTATGAGCAGGGCCTGATCTATCGCGGCAAGCGTCTCGTGAACTGGGATCCGGTGCTCGGCACCGCGGTGTCCGACCTCGAAGTGGTCTCCGAGGAAGAAGATGGCAGCATGTGGCATATCCGCTATCCGCTCGCGGATGGTTCGGGCCAGCTAACGGTGGCGACCACGCGTCCGGAAACCCTGCTCGGCGACGTCGCGGTCGCGGTTGACCCGACCGACGAGCGCTACACGCACCTGGTCGGCAAGCTGTTGAAGCTGCCACTGACGGATCGCGAGATCCCGGTGATTGCTGACAGCTATGTGGACAAGGAATTCGGCACCGGCTGCGTGAAGATCACGCCGGCGCATGACTTCAACGACTACGCGGTCGGCCAGCGCCACAACATGCCGCAGATCTCGATCTTCACGCTGGACGCGAAGATCAACGAGAACGCACCGGAAAAATATCGCGGGATGGATCGCTTCGATGCGCGCAAGCAGATCGTCGCCGATCTCGATGCGCTGGGCCTCCTGGAATCGGTGAAGCCGCACAAGCTGATGGTGCCGCGTGGTGACCGTACCGGCGTCGTCATTGAGCCGATGCTGACCGACCAGTGGTTCGTCGCGATGAGCAAGCCAGCACCCGAAGGGACGCACTTCCCTGGCAAGTCGATCGCCGAAGTCGCGCTGGAGAAGGTGTCGAACGGTGAGATCAAGTTCGTGCCGGAGAACTGGACCACCACCTACAACCAGTGGCTCAACAACATCCAGGACTGGTGTATCTCGCGCCAGCTGTGGTGGGGCCACCAGATCCCGGCCTGGTATGACGAGGCGGGCAACATCTATGTCGCGCGCGATGAAGCCGATGCGAAGGCGCAGGCCGCCAAGGCCGGCCATACCGGCCCGCTGACGCGCGAAGCCGATGTGCTCGATACCTGGTTCTCATCGGCGCTGGTACCGTTCTCGTCACTCGGCTGGCCGGAAGCCACGCCGGACTACAAGCTGTTCCTGCCGTCGTCGGTGCTCGTCACCGGCTTCGACATCATCTTCTTCTGGGTCGCGCGGATGGTCATGATGACCTGCCACTTCACCGGCAAGGTGCCGTTCGAGACCGTCTATGTGCACGGCCTGGTGCGTGACGCGCAGGGCCAGAAGATGTCCAAGTCGAAGGGCAACACGCTGGACCCGATCGACCTGATCGACGGCATCGGCATCGATGCGC
>JACCDS010374614.1_pt1 | contig 35033 bp, 28 predicted proteins | sample 7446441 | NCBI WGS metagenome assembly JACCDS01 (sample SAMN15323445, study PRJNA562643) | freshwater metagenome | isolation source: river surface water | place: USA:Blue River Watershed | collected 2017-08-17
GTCACCCCAGCGAAGTGGTGCAAGCCGGCCAGGAAATCACCGCCAAGATCCTCAAGTTCGACACCGAAAAGAACCGCGTGTCTCTGGGCTTGAAGCAAATGGGCGATGACCCCTGGATGGGCGTGGCGCGCCGCTACCCCCAAGGCACCCGCATGTTCGGCAAGATCACCAACATCGCCGACTATGGTGCGTTTGTTGAACTCGAACCCGGCATCGAAGGCCTGGTGCACGTCTCCGAAATGGACTGGACCAACAAGAATGTCGCACCCAACAAGATCGTGTCACTGGGCGATGAGGTCGAAGTCATGGTCCTCGAGATCGACGAAGACAAGCGCAGAATCTCCTTGGGCATGAAGCAGTGCCGCGCCAACCCCTGGCAAGAATTCTCCCAAAACACCAAGCGTGGCGACCGGGTCAAAGGCCCCATCAAGTCGATCACCGACTTCGGCGTATTCGTCGGCTTGGCCGCTGGCATCGATGGTCTGGTTCACTTGTCTGACCTGTCCTGGAACGAAACCGGCGAAGCCGCCGTGCGCAACTACAAGAAGGGCCAGGAAGTCGAAGCCATCGTTCTGGCCGTTGACGTTGAGCGTGAGCGCATCTCTTTGGGCATCAAACAACTCGACTCCGATCCGTTCACGACCTTTGTATCCATCAATGACAAAGGTGCTGTGGTCAGCGGCAAGGTCAAGACCGTCGATGCCAAAGGTGCCGAGATCGACCTTGGCGAGGACATCGTGGGCTATCTGCGCGTCTCGGAAATTTCTGCTGATCGCATCGAAGATGCCCGCAGCGTCCTCAAAGAAGGCGATGAAGTGTCTGCCGTGGTGACCAACGTCGATCGCAAGACCCGCAACATCCAATTGTCGATCCGCGCCAAAGACGCTGCCGACCAGCAAGAAGCCATGGCTTCCCTGAATCAACAGTCGTCGCGCGAGAATGCCGGCACCACCAGCCTGGGCGCTTTGCTGCGCGCCAAGCTGGACAACAACTCATGACGCGCTCTGACTTGGTCGAGGCCTTGGCCGTCCGTTTCGGTCAACTCACCCAACGGGATGCCGAATTCGCAGTCAAGACCTTGCTCGACGCCATGAGCGATGCCCTGTCCCGCGGGCATCGCATTGAGTTGCGTGGCTTTGGCACCTTCACGGTCACGCGCCGACCTCCTCGCATGGGGCGCAATCCGCGCTCCGGCGAGAGTGTGGCGATCCCGGAAAAACGGGTGCCGCATTTCAAGCCCGGCAAAGCATTGCGTGAAGCGGTCGACCAAACCGACTGACCGTCCTGACTGGATGTTGAATCAGCCCGGCCCTTTGGCCGGGTTTTTTTCATGAGCCTCTACAATGGCGGCATGAAGCGCATCTTGGGCTTGCTCCAGACCCTGGTCAAGCTGGCCATCTTTTTTACCCTGTTTGCTTTCGCCCTGAACAACCAGGACGACGTCACGGTGCGCTTTTTCTTTGGCACCGAATGGCGCAGCCCCTTGGTGCTGGTCGTGTTATCGGCTTTTGCCCTGGGTCTGATTTTGGGGGTGCTTGCCATGGTGCCGCGCTGGTGGCGTGAGCGTCGTGCAGCGCAAAAGGCACAGGCTGTTCCAACTGGCCCTGGTGGAGTGGAACCCGGTCATGGATCTTGATTTATCCTGGACGCTGATCGGCCTGCCCTTGGCTTTTGTGTTGGGCTGGATGGCCTCGCGTCTGGATGTGCGTCAGTTGCGGATCGAAAACCGCACCCAGCCCAAAGCCTATTTCAAGGGACTCAATCACCTGCTCAACGAGCAACAAGACCAGGCCATCGATGCTTTCATCGAGGCGGTCCAACAAGACCCCGACACCTCCGAACTGCATTTTGCTTTGGGCAACTTGTTTCGCCGCCGAGGTGAATTTGAGCGAGCCGTTCGCGTCCACGAACACCTTCTGGCACGCGCTGACCTGAACCAAGACGATCGGCATCGGGCCCGCCATGCGCTGGCTCTGGACTTCCTCAAAGCAGGCCTGCTCGATCGTGCCGAGGACAACCTGCGCCAACTGCTGGGGACCCCGCTGGAAAATCAAGCCCTGTTGGCTTTGCTGTCCATCCACGAACGATCCCGCGATTGGGCCAAAGCCAGCGAAGTGGCCGAACGACTCGGCCAGCGCGGCGAGGCACGCTTCGAAAACCGACAGGCTCACTATCTGTGTGAACAAGCTGACGCCCTGCCCGCTGACCAGGTTCAAGCCCAAATCTCCTTGCTCGAACAAGCCTGCCGGGTAGCCCCGCAATCGGCACGACCCCGTTTGGCGCTGGCCGAGTTGCTGGCTCACCAGGGGCAAACGGCTGCGGCCTTGCAACTGCGGCTTGAACTGGCCCGGACCATGCCTCGCTTTGTGCCGCTACTGGCCCGGGAATTGACCCGACTGGCTTTGCTCGAAGGGCAAACCGAAGCGGTTCGGGACTTGCTCGAGCGACACGCCTCTGAGGCGCCATCTTTGGACATCATGGAAGCCCTGGTACAACTGGATCAGGCGGCTGGCTTGAGCGATGTTCAGGCCCGCTATGCCAGCCACATGGACAAAGAGCCTTCGGTCGTGGCGGCCCACTTGTGGGTGACGCACGAACCACTGGTACACGAATCGCATCGGGCTGCCCTGGAACGGGCCCTCGACCGTGCAGCCCAGCCCCTCAAGCGCTATCGATGTGCGGCTTGCGGCTTTGAAGCGCAACGACATTTTTGGCAATGCCCGGGTTGCCAGGCCTGGGACAGCTATCCGCCCCGCCGAATCGAAGAACTATGAACTTACCCACGCACGAAAAACTGCAACACACCCGGATTCTGGTGGTGGGCGATGTGATGCTGGACCGCTATTGGCACGGATCGGTCGAGCGCATCAGCCCGGAAGCCCCCGTCCCGGTGGTTCATGTGCGACGCGAAGAAGACCGCCTTGGCGGTTGCGCCAATGTGGCGCACAACGTGGTGAGCCTGGGCGCTCGGGCCACCCTGCTCAGCGTCGTGGGTGCCGACACCGCCGGTGACCGATTGCACCAATTGCTCGATCAAAGCGGTATTGTGGCTGAACTGACGCAAGACCCCCAGTTATCGACCACCATGAAATTGCGTGTCATCGGTCGGCAGCAGCAGTTATTGCGGGTGGATTTCGAAAACCAGCCGGACCACGAAGTGCTCGCCACTTTGTCCCAGCGCTACGCCGAAGTCGTGGGCCTTCACCAGGCGGTGTTGTTCTCGGATTACGGCAAAGGCGGACTGACCCATGTGGCCGACATGATCACACTGGCCGCTCAGCACCGGCTGCCGATTTTGATCGACCCCAAAGGCAGCGACTATTCACGCTATGTCGGGGCGACCGTGATCACCCCCAATCGGGCTGAACTGCGTGACGTGGTCGGCGCCTGGAAGAGCGAGTCGGAATTGACCGATTTGGCCCAAAGCCTGCGACGCCAACTCAAACTCCAGGGGCTGCTGCTCACGCGCAGCGAAGAGGGCATGAGCCTGTACGATGATGCGGGCGTGCTGCATGTGGCGGCACAAGCCCGCGAAGTCTTTGATGTCACAGGGGCTGGCGACACCGTGATCGCGACCTTGGCCACCCTGCTGGGCAGCGGCATGAGCCTGCGCGAAGCCCTGCCCTGGGCCAACAAGGCGGGCGGAATCGTCGTCGCTAAATTTGGCACGGCTTCGGTCAGCCGGCAAGAGCTGGCCTAAGTTGCAAGGAACACAGGAGCACAACATGACCATCGTAGTGACCGGTGCCGCCGGCTTCATTGGCAGCAACATCATCCAGGGTCTGAACCAACGCGGCACCACCGACATCATCGCCGTCGATGACCTCAGCGACGGGGACAAATTCCGCAATTTGGCCGATCTTCAAATTGCGGATTACATCGATCACGCCGAGTTTTACATGCGCTTTGCCGATGGCGACTACGGGCCGGTCGACTGCGTGTTTCACGAAGGCGCTTGCAGCGACACCATGGAAACCGATGGTCGCTACATGATGGCCAACAACTTTGAAGTCTCGAAGTCGCTGTTCATGGCCTGCCAAGTTCATGGCACTCGTTTGCTTTATGCCTCATCGGCGGCCACCTACGGAGGCTCCACCACCTTCCGGGAGCAGCCGCAGTCCGAGCGCCCGCTCAATGTGTACGGCTACTCCAAGCTGTTGTTCGACCAGTGGGTGCGACGCCAAATCGGTCTTGATTTTTCCGCCGGTTCCGTTCAAGTGGCGGGCTTTCGTTACTTCAATGTCTACGGCCCCCGCGAGCAGCACAAAGGTCGAATGGCCAGCGTCGCTTTTCACCAGCACCATCAATGGCTGACCGAGGGCAAAGTGAAGCTGTTTGGTGCCTATGGCGGCTACGATGCAGGCCAACAACAGCGCGATTTTGTAATGGTCGATGATGTGGTCGCGGTCAACCTCTGGTTTTTTGACCATCCCGAAACCCGGGGCCTGTTCAACCTGGGTTCTGGGCGCGCGCAACCTTTCAACGACGTGGCCCTGGCGGTGATCAACGGTCACCGGCAACTGCAAGGTCAGGCTCCCTTGAATTTAGCCACCGCCGTCGAAACCGGTTGCATCGAATACATCGACTTTCCAGCTGCTCTGGTCGGCAAGTACCAGTGCCACACCGAAGCAGACCTGAGTGCTTTGCGCCGGGCGGGCTGTGACCACCCATTTGCCGACGTGGCCACCGGCGTGTCGCGCTACATCCAAACCTTGACGCGCTGAGACTGTCCCCCGAAAGAAATTTTACTGGCCCAACTTCTTTAGTTCAGGCGATCCATTTTGAGGACGGGGCATCTCCCCGCGCGCCCCCTGAACCCCATTGAAGATAAAATCCGGCTCAATGTTTAGTTCCCTTCTTGTGCATCGCATGCCTTCCCACATTGAACATTGGCACCAAAATTTACCTCTCATTGTCTTGTCTGGACTGATTTACAGCCTGTCTTTTGTTGCAAGCTCTTATCTCAACACATGGTTTGAATTTTCTCACTCGACATCGTGGATTTATTTACCCAGCGGCGTGCGTTTGCTCCTGGTCCTGATCATGTTCGAAAGCGGCGCCGTCGGCATCTTATTGGGCACTTTGGTGATCGACTACCTTTTGCACAACCCCGATGAACACCTGTACAACTGGATCACTGCCACGATCGCAGGTGGATCTGCTTACTTGAGCCTGAAAACGGCTCAGCGACTGTTGCGACTCGATCCGGTATTGTCGCACCTGAAACAAATTCATCTGCTGCAAGTCTGCATCATCTTCTCAGTCATCAGCCCCCTGATGCATCAACTTTGGTACTTCTACAATGGTCTGACACAAAATTTTTGGCACAGCTTTGCGGTCATGGCCCTTGGCGACCTCGGCGGCAGCATCCTCATTCTGGGTGCCATCGTTTGGACCCAAAAATTCTTTCGGATGCTGCAAATCCCCTGATGGCCCAGACGCCACACCTTCGAAACACTCTTCAAACTGATGGACAATCCATCCATGTGGCCTTCCATCATCGCCATCTGTGTCGGGGCTTGCGCCGGGGCTTTGCTGCGCTGGCAATTGGCACTTTGGGGCAACGGCCTGAGCGCACTGCCACTGGGCACCCTGACTGCCAACCTGCTCGGCGGCTATTTGGTGGGCTTGTGCGTCGGACTGTTTGAAGCCATGCCCGACCTGGATCCCCAATGGCGGCTGCTGCTGGTCACCGGATTTTTGGGGGCACTGACCACATTTTCCTCATTCAGTGCCGAAGTCGTGGCCCTGCTGCAGCAATCGCGTCTGGCGCTGGCCGCCGGCACCGCCGCTCTGCACCTGATGGGGTCGCTGCTGCTGACCTGGCTGGGTCTCAAAACCATCGCCTGGTGGCTGTCCTGACCCGGCTCAGGCGTGCCCCTCAAGTGCTCTAAACTACACCCATGAACGCCCCCGCAGCACCCCACCGTCCGGTCCGCAGCCAGTACGAAGATTTCATGCGTCATGTGCATTTACATGGCGTGCAAAAAGGCGACCGAACCGGCACTGGCACGCGCAGCGTGTTTGGGCATCAAATGCGCTTTGACCTGAACGAAGGCTTTCCGCTGGTGACCACCAAAAAGGTGTTTTTACGCGCCATCATTGTCGAGTTGCTCTGGTTTTTGCGCGGCGGACGCAATGTCCAATGGCTCCAAGAACGCGGCTGCACCATCTGGGACGAATGGGCCCGCCCCGACGGCGACCTGGGACCCGTCTATGGCGTGCAATGGCGCAGTTGGCCCAAGCCCGACGGCGGTCACATTGACCAGATCGAACAAGTGGTGCAAACGCTCAAGACCAACCCCGACTCGCGCCGCATCATCGTCAGTGCCTGGAATGTGGCCGATCTGGATCAAATGGCTCTGATGCCCTGTCATGCCTTCTTCCAGTTTTATGTCGCCCCGCCCCAAGCCCCCGGACAGCGGGGCAAGCTCAGTTGCCAGCTGTACCAACGCAGCGCCGACATTTTTTTAGGGGTGCCCTTCAACATCGCCAGTTACGCCTTGTTGACCCACATGCTGGCCCAACAATGCGACTTGGACGTAGGCGACTTCATTTGGACCGGTGGTGACTGCCACATCTACAGCAACCACACCGGGCAAGTTCAGTTGCAACTGTCCCGCCAGCCCTACCCTTATCCCACACTGAACATCAGGCGCAAGCCGGCCTCGATCTTCGACTACGAATTCGAAGACTTTGAAGTACTCGATTACCAGTGTCATCCGGCCATCAAGGCTCCGGTGGCCGTCTGATCATGGCCAAACTGGGCCTGATCTTTGCGCGCACCCGCAACGGAGTGATCGGGCGCGGTGGCCAGATGCCCTGGCACCTGCCCGAAGACCTGGCCCATTTCAAACGCGTCACACTGGGGCAGCCGGTGATCATGGGACGTAAAACCTGGGACTCGATCCCGGCCCGATTCCGTCCTTTGCCTGGACGTGACAACTGGGTCATCACCCGCCAATCCGACTGGCACTCACCCGGCGCCATCGTGGCCCATTCGCTGGCCGAGGTCTTGCACCGATTGCCCGCTGATGCGACCGCCTGGGTCATGGGTGGCGGCGAGATCTATGCCCAGGCCCTGCCCTTGGCCTCCCACGCTGTGGTGACTGAAATCGACCTCATGGTCGATGACGGCGACACCTTTGCCCCGACTTTCGGCCCCGAGTGGTCTGAGGTGTCCCGCGAGTCTCACCATTCGGTCACGGGCTTGGGCTTCGATATCGTTCAAATGCATCAAAAATAGGAGAACATCATGTCAGGACACGGATTTCATGTGCACGGCCCCCATGACCACGAACTCGAACACGCCACCCATGGCGGTCACGATCACGAAGACGGCGGCATGACCAACCAGATCGCCATGTTCACCGCCATCATTGCGACCGTGGGTGCGATCTTTGGCTACATGGGCGGCGCCACCCAAGCCAATGCGGGTTTGTACAAAAACAACGCGGCAATCAAAAAAACCGAAGCCTCGAACCAAGGGAACTACTACCAGGCCAAAAGCAGCAAACAAAACCTGAGCGAATTGGCTTTGGAGTTGGCGCCGGCATCAAAAAAAGAGTTTTATGAATCCGAGGTGAAGCGCTACAAATCGGAAAAGGGCGACATCAAAAAAGACGCTGAAAAACTCGAAGCCGAAGCCAAAGCCTGGGATGAAAAATCGGATCAGCAAATCCACCAGCACCACCGCTGGGCGCAAGCCACCACCGCTTTGCAAGTGTCGATCGCTTTGGCGGCCATTGCCCTGCTGACGCGCAAGAATTGGCTGAGAAAAGCCATGTACGCCATGGGCCTGCTGGGCGTTGGCATCGGCGGTGCAGCGGTCTTGCACCTCTGACCCCCCCCGGAACCTCTGGGTCTGTGCAAGGCTGCTGTCGTGTTGCACGCTGGGTGACAGCGCGCAGCACGGCCTTAAATCGGAGTCAACTTGGCCACCGACAGAGCCAGCCACTTGGTGCCATGGCGCGGAAAATTGATCTGCGCCCGGGCGTCGTCGCCGCTGCCCTCCAGACCCAGCACCGTACCCTCACCAAACTTGTTGTGAAACACTTGCATGCCGGTTCGCATCCAGTCGTGCGCGCCACCGCTCGGACTGGCACTTGCGGATTTGAAGACCATCGGACTGCCCCCCCCCGGCGCACGCCGACCATCCCCGGCATCACCCCGACCTGAAGCCTCCCAACGTGTCGGCGCTTGCCGCTGCGACACCCACTTCAAGGTGTGCTCAGGCATTTCATCGAAAAATCGGCTCGGGATGTTGTAACGGGTTTGACCGTGCAACATCCGAGTTTGGGCGTGGCTCAGGTACAAACGCTTGCGCGCCCGGGTCAGGGCCACGTACATCAGGCGCCGCTCTTCCTCGAGCCCCTCAGTGCTGCTCAGCGAGTTCTCGTGCGGAAACAACCCCTCTTCGAGCCCCGTGATGAAAACCGCATCAAACTCCAGCCCCTTGGCAGCGTGCACCGTCATCAACTGGATGGCATCTTGTCCCGCCTGCGCCTGGTTATCGCCCGCCTCCAAAGCCGCGTGGGTCAAAAAAGCCACCAAAGGGGACAAAGTCTCACCGGTTTCGGCGTCAAACTCGCCAGCCATCGCCTCGACGCCCGGGGCGTCGCGCCCGAAGCCTTCCTGCGCCACAAAGCTCTCGGCGGCATTGACCAATTCCTCCAGGTTTTCGATCCGGTCTGCCCCCTCGCGCTCGGTGCGGTAGTGCTCGATCAGGCCACTGCCCTGGATCACCCACTGAACGATTTCACGCAGGTTCAGCCCGGCCGTCTGCTGGCGCATCTGGTCGAGAAGTTGCACAAACCCGGTCAACAAAGTGCCCGCCTTGCCTGTGACCTGGGGCACGGCATCGTGCAGGGCGCTGCCCGCTGACCGGGCAACATCTTGCAATTGCTCCAGCGTGCGGGCCCCGATACCCCGGGCCGGGAAGTTGACCACCCGCAAGAAAGAAGTGTCGTCGGCGGGGTTTTCGAGCAGCCGCAAATAAGCCAAGGCGTGTTTGATTTCCGCCCGTTCAAAAAAACGCAACCCCCCATAAACCCGATACGGCATGGCGGCGTTGAACAGGGCAGTTTCAATCACCCGGCTTTGGGCATTGCTGCGATAAAGCACCGCGACATCACTGCGCAACGCCACCCCCGTCGAACCATCGCCGTTTTCGCCATCACGCAAGAGGTGCCGCACCTCCTCCACCAACCACTGGGCTTCGGCAAAATCACTGGGCGACTCGACCACCCGCACCAATTCGCCGGTTCCCTGGTCGGTACGCAGGTTTTTGCCCAAGCGAGACTTGTTGTGGCTGATCAGCTCATTGGCCGTGTCCAAAATCGCCCCGCAACTGCGGTAGTTTTGCTCCAGCTTGATCTGGTGCTGCACGCTGTATTCGCGCAAAAAATCCGCCATATTGCCGACCCGTGCTCCCCGAAAGGCATAAATGCTCTGGTCGTCATCGCCCACCGCAAACAAAGAGCTCTGCGTCCCGCAAAGCATTTTGAGCCAGGCGTATTGCAAGCGGTTGGTGTCCTGAAACTCATCGATCAGGACATGCCGAAAGCGCAACTGGTAGTGCTGTCGCACCGGATCGTTGTCGCGCAGCAACTCGTAAGAACGCAACAGCAACTCACCAAAATCCACCACGCCCTCGCGCTGACACTGCTCTTCGTAGAGTTGATAAATCTCGATTTTCTTGCGGGTGTCCGAATCCCCGGGATCGATGTCGGCGGGCCGCAAAGCGTCTTCCTTGCAACTGTTGATGAACCACTGGGTTTGCTTGGGCGGAAAACGCTCGTCATCGATGCCGAACTGCTTGTACAAGCGTTTGAGGGCCGAGAGCTGGTCCTGAATGTCCAAAATCTGGAAGGTTTGCGGCAAATTCGCCATCTTCCAGTGCGCCCGCAACAACCGGTTGCACAGGCCATGAAAGGTGCCGATCCACATGCCCCGCACATTGACCGGCAACATGGCGGATAGACGGGTCATCATTTCGCGCGCAGCCTTGTTGGTGAACGTCACGGCCATGACACCTCCCGGACTGACCTGCCCGGTGTGCATCAGCCAGGCAATGCGGGTGGTCAGCACCCGCGTTTTACCCGAACCGGCCCCGGCCAGGATCAAAGCATGCTCGTTGGGCAGGGTCACGGCGCGCAACTGCTCGGTGTTGAGGTTGTCGAGCAAGCCGGGCGGGGTGCCAAAGGGGGTGGAGGGGGCTGCGGTCATGTCTTGCATTGTAGAAAGCGAATAGGGGTAGAATCAGACACCGGGCCCAAGATTCTTGCGTCCGGCTTTTTTGTGCCTGCAAATCAACCGGGACAGGCCAAGTGCTCTCCCTCCTTTGGTCAGTGTTTTGGAGTTGAGTCCATGGAAATTTTTGATTACGACAACATCCTGTTGCTGCCGCGCAAATGCCGCGTCGAAAGCCGTTCCGAGTGTGACACCAGCGTGACGTTGGGCAACCACACCTTCAAACTGCCGGTCGTGCCCGCCAACATGAAAACCGTGGTCGACGAGTCGATTTGCGAGCAACTGGGCCGCCAGGGCTACTTTTATGTCATGCACCGCTTCGATCTGGACAACTTGGCCTTCGTCCGCGACATGAAGCGCAAAGGCGTGTTCGCCTCGATCTCCCTGGGCGTCAAGCAACCCGATTACGACACCGTCGACCAACTGGTGGCCGCACAACTGGTGCCCGAATACGTCACCATCGACATCGCCCACGGCCATGCCGAGAGCGTGCGCAAGATGATTGCCTACATCAAAGACAAAATGCCGGCGACCTTTGTGATCGCCGGCAACGTGGCAACGCCCGAAGCCGTGATCGATCTGGAAAACTGGGGCGCCGACGCCACCAAAGTCGGAGTCGGCCCCGGCAAGGTGTGCATCACCAAACTCAAAACCGGCTTTGGCACCGGGGGCTGGCAACTGTCGGCCCTGAAGTGGTGCGCCCGCGTGGCGACCAAGCCCATCATCGCCGACGGCGGCATCCGAAGCCATGGCGACATTGCCAAGAGCATCCGATTTGGCGCCAGCATGGTCATGATCGGCTCGTTGTTTGCTGGCCATGAAGAATCGCCCGGCAAAACCGTCGAAGTCGATGGTCAGTTGTACAAAGAGTACTACGGCTCAGCTTCTGACTTCAACAAAGGCGAATACAAGCACGTCGAAGGCAAGCGCATTCTGGAACCCATCAAGGGCAAATTGGCCAACACCCTGATCGAGATGGAGCAAGATGTGCAAAGCTCGATCTCTTATGCCGGCGGCACCAAATTGATGGACATCCGCAAGGTCAACTATGTCATTTTGGGTGGTGACAACGCTGGCGAACATCTGTTGATGTGACGTATTTCGCAGTCGCAACCACCGCTCTGTGATCACCATCGTGCAGGCCTGTGGTCACCCGCCGCCTGGCGCAGATCAAGAGGCGGTGCCGGCTTCGACCTTCAAGCGCGCACGCAGTTCGGTCTTGAGCACCTTGCCGTAGTTGTTTTTTGGCAGTTCATCGACAAACACATAGCGCTTAGGCTTTTTAAACCGGGCGATGTGTTCGACACAATGGGCTTCCAGAGCGTCCCGGCTCAGTTGCACCCCCTTTTGTGCCACCACAAAAGCCACGACCACTTCACCCCACTCGGGGTCAGGACCGCCGACCACACTGACCTCGGCCACGCCCGGTGCCATCAGCAACACCTCCTCGACCTCGCGCGGATAAATGTTGGAGCCGCCTGAAATCAGCAAATCTTTGCTGCGGTCTTTCAGGGTCACAAAACCATCGGCGTCCATGCTGCCCATATCGCCGGTCCACAACCACCCTTCGCGAATCGCCCCCGCAGTGGCCTGCGGGTTGCGCCAATAACCCGCCATGACCGTGTCGCCGCGCACCACCACTTCGCCAATCTCACCCGGCGGCACATCTTGCCCCTGATCCCCCACGATGCGCACCCGCACCGGAGTTTGGGTCACGCCCACCGAAGCCAGTCGCTCGGCATAGCGGGGATGGCTGCTGTCGGCCAGATGCTGACGCGACAGGCAAGTCGCCACCATGGGGGTTTCACCCTGACCATAAATTTGCACAAAACGTTGTCCCATGACCCGCAACGCGCGGCGGATATCGGCCGCATACATCGGTGCCCCGCCATAGACGATGGTCTTGAACGATCGGGCACAACGCCGGGCGTCAAAGCCCCGGGCTACGGCCTCGTCGACCAGGCGCTTGACGATGGTCGGGGCAGCAAACATCGACATCGGCCCCACCTTCAGCCCCAACTCAAACAACTCGGCGGCATCAAAGCCACCGGATGCCGGCACCACATGCCTGGCCCCGGCCATGAGGTGGGGAATGGCGTAAATGCCGGCCCCATGCGACATCGGCGCGGCATAGACCGCCGCATCATGCGGGGTAATGGCATCCACGTCGACAAAATACCCCATGCCCATGGCGCGAAGGTTGCGGTGCGTGATCATGACCCCCTTGGGACGCCCCGTGGTGCCACTGGTGTAGAACAGCCATGCGGTGTCGTCGGCCCCGCGCTCGACCGGTTGCGCCAAGGCAGGCCCCTGGTTCAACCAGGCCGTGGCCTGCGGGCTGTCGGCCTCGGTCACCCCGCGCATGCCGCTCAAGACCCGGGGATCGGGCACCAGGTCGGCGCTGACGAACGCCCAACTGGCCTGGGCGTTGTCGATGATCCACTGCAACTCTTTGAGATGTAACTTGGCATTGACCGGCACCACCACCAGGCCTGCCCACCAGGCGCCCAACATGAACTCGAGGTAGCGCACATGGTTGCGCATGAACAGCACCACCCGCTCGCCAGGCTCCAGGCCCAGTTGCTGAAACTGACCGGCCAGACAGGCCGCCCGCCGGGCCCACTGCGCATGGGTCGCATACAAGCGGTCGGCATCCATCAAAGCCGGGCTATCGGGTGCCGCCAGGGCGACGCGCTGGAGCAAATGGGCGATGTTCATGTCCACATTGTGCAACGACCGTGCCCCGAATGAAATAACATACAGGTCTATACAGGAGTCTGCACCATGCCCGTGATCACCACCATCGAAGACTTGCGCGTTTTGGCCGAAAAGCGTGTGCCTCGCATGTTTTATGACTACGCCGACAGCGGCTCTTACACCGAAAGCACTTACCGCTCGAACGAAACCGACTTCTCGCGCATCAAATTGCGCCAGCGAGTGGCCGTCAACATGGAAGGTCGCAGCACCGCCAGCACCATGGTGGGGCAACAAGTGGCCATGCCGGTGGCAATCGCCCCCACCGGTCTGACCGGCATGCAACACGCCGACGGCGAAATCCTCGCGGCCCGTGCAGCACGTGAGTTCGGGATCCCCTTTGCCTTGTCAACCATGAGCATTTGCTCGATCGAAGACGTGGCCAAGCACGCCGGCGAAGGCTTCTGGTTCCAGCTCTATGTCATGAAAGACCGGGGGTTCATCGAACGCCTGATCGACCGCGCCAAAGCCGCCCATTGCGGCGCCTTGATCCTCACGCTCGATCTGCAAATTCTGGGGCAACGCCACAAGGACATCAAAAACGGCCTGTCGGCCCCCCCCAAGCTGACCCTGAAGAACATCGCCAACATGATGACCAAACCCCGCTGGTGCATGGGGATGCTGGGCACCCCGCGGCGCCAGTTCGGCAACATCGTGGGACACGTCAGTGGCGTGGCCGACATGAGCAGCCTGTCCAGTTGGACCGCCTCGCAATTCGACCCGGCACTGAGCTGGGACGATGTGCAATGGATCAAAGACCGCTGGGGCGGCAAATTGATCATCAAAGGCATCATGGACGCCGAAGACGCCAAACTGGCCGCACGCTCGGGGGCCGATGCCCTGATCGTATCCAACCACGGCGGCCGCCAACTCGACGGCGCACCCAGCAGCATCCAGGCCCTGCCCGCCATCGTGGACGCCGTAGGAAGCCAGATCGAGGTTCACATGGACGGCGGCATCCGCAGCGGCCAAGACGTGCTCAAGGCGCGCGCGCTCGGGGCACGCGGCACATACATCGGCCGCGCCATGCTGTATGGTCTGGGGGCCATGGGCCACGCCGGGGTGGCCAAAGCCATTGACATCATCCACAAAGAGCTCGACACCACGATGGCGTTTTGCGGTCACACCCAAATCGACCGGGTCAACCGCGAGATCTTGCTACCGGGCACCTACCCGACCGCCTGAGCGTTGTCACCACAGGGGTCAAGATGTCTGCCCTGACCCGCCGCATCGCCCATTTGGACATGGACGCGTTTTATGCGTCGTGCGAGCTCATGCGTTACCCGCAACTGCGGGGTCTGCCGGTGGTCATCGGTGGTGGGCGCCGGCGGGCCGATGACCTGTTGGCCATCATGCAAACCCTGCAGCCCGACAACGGCTGGACCGCCGGCAACATCACCGAACGTCTCGACCACATCCCGGTGGCGGCTTTCCCCCGACTCGATGGTTATGCCGGCCGGGGCGTCATCACCACGGCCACCTACGAGGCCAGGCAATTTGGCGTCGGTTCGGCCATGGGCCTGATGAAAGCCGCCCAACTGTGCCCGCACGCGGTGCTGTTGCCCGTTGATTTCGAGCGTTACCGGTCGTTTTCCAGGCGCTTTAAAGCCATCATCAGCGAGATTGCGCCGGTCATGGAAGATCGGGGGGTGGACGAGGTTTACATCGATTTCACCGAAGTTCCGGGCGGACAACGCGAAGGCGGCCGGGTCTTGGCGCGCTTGTTGCAAAAAAGCATTTTTCAGCAGACCGGGCTGACCTGCTCGATCGGCGTCGCCCCCAACAAACTGCTGGCCAAAATGGCCAGCGAATTCAACAAGCCCAACGGCATCTCGATCGTGCACGAAGACGACCTGTCCACCCTGATCTGGCCCTTGCCATGCCGCAAAATCAATGGCATCGGCCCCAAGGCCGATGCGCGCCTTCGGGCACAGGGCATCGGGACCATCGGTCAATTGGCCCAACGCGACCGGTACGACTTGATGGAACTCTTTGGCCGCAGTCATGGAGCATGGCTGCATGATGCGGCCTGGGGGCGCGATGACCGCCCGGTACAGACCGCCAGCGAACCCGTGGGCATGAGCCGCGAAACCACCTTTGAGCGCGACTTGCACGCGCGCCAGGACCGCGAGGCGCTGGCCGGGATCTTGACTCGCTTGTGCGAACAGGTGGCCGAAGACTTGCGCCGCAAGGGCTACGTGGGCCGCACGATCGGCATCAAACTGCGCTATGACGATTTCAAAATCGTGACGCGTGACATCTCGGTCGAAGACTACACCGATGACCCGCAGCGCATCCGGCAATGGGCCGGGCAGTGCCTCAAGCGCGTCGATCTGCAACGCCGCTTTCGGCTGCTGGGGGTCAGAGTAGGGTCGCTGCTGCGCCACGAAGATTGGCAAGCCCAAAAGGCCAGCGAGCCGCAGGCGGGCTACGGCGAAAGCGAGTCGCTGTTTTGATCGGCGATCGGATGGTCTGGCATCGGCTCAGACATCGATGACATCAGCGGTTGCGGCGGCCGCAGGCTTTTCGGGCTCAGCACTCTGTGTTGGCCCGATGCCCCCCGCGCGACGCAATTCGTTCAGGGCGCTCAGGCCATAGTGGGTAAACCAAAGCGCCCCAAAGGCAAAAATCCAGGTGTAGATCCAAAGGGCCAGTGGCACCAGCAAAATAAAGGCAGCCGCCAGCATCGCCCCCGAAGCCCAGATCAAGCCCGGGACGGCTCCCATGAATCCAGTCACCACCCCCATGGCCCAAAGCGGCCAGCGGTGTTGCTCAAAAATCCACTGTCGTTCGTTCTCGCTGGCGTGCTCGGCCAAGGCATCGTAGGTCATGACCCGGTAGGTCAACCAACCCCAGATCAAAGGGGGCAACACGAACATGAACGGCGGGATCCACCACAAAGGCACGGTGATGGCCAGCACCAGCAAGGTGATGGCGGTCGATTTCACCATGTACCACACGCTGCCCGCCACACTGCCCCCGCGCAGGCACTGCAGATGCGGGAACCGGCGCCGCGCCACGCCGTCGAGCAAAGGCGTGCTCAGCAACAACGACACCGACAACAAACTGATGATGACCAACACCGGCGTGACCATGAAAGCGATGATCAACGTGGCCAACACGGTTTGCACGGTGGCCAAACCCAGGCGCGACAACCAGGTGAAGCCGGCTTGCAGCCAGGGCCAGTTCAATAAGGCGTCACTGACCCACTCCTGTGCCGGGTCCAGGTAGAAATAGGCCAGCGTCATCACCGCCACCACCAGAATGACCAAGGGCATCAACGTGAGCACCAGCACCCTGGGCGTCAGGGCATAGGCGACAGCCCGCCAGAAAGCGTCGAGGATTTTGAGCATATCCCGATTATCGGGCCTGCCGAAGTCAACCCGGGAGCTGTGCCCGGTGTCCTCTCATGCCCACTTTTCCACCCCGCGCGAATAGACCACGACCCGCTTCATGAAAGCCTCGTGCTGGGTTTCCACCTTGTCGAGCTCGTACAGGTAGTTGACCATGATGCCTGCCGACTGCTGAATGCCTTTTTTGGACAAATCGGCGCCCCAGTTGATGCGGTACAGGGTGGCTCCGTTGGTCAGATGGAACTTGCCCACCGAGTCACCGGTGGGGTGGGTGGTGTGGTACATGAGGTACAGGGCGCACAAACGCATCAGGGCCAAACGCTCTGCCTCGATGGCATCATCCGGATGCCAACCGGCACGCAATCGCTCGGCCCACTTGGTGCGATCCAGTCGCAAGGTGGCCAGCGCCTCTTGGGCCTTCTTGATGCGCGACGGACTGAGTTGAGCCGGATCCAGCGCAGCCCCCTGATCCAGCCAGCGGGTAAAGCCCGGAATCGGCGACAGCGTAGAAAAAGCTTTGATGCCGGGAGACTCTTCCAACAAGCGGTCGGCCACCCGCTTGATCAGGAAGTTACCCAACGACACCCCCCGCAAACCCGGCTGACAGTTGCTGATGGAATAAAAAATGGCCGTCTTTTGCTTTTTGCCCTCGATCAAAGGCGCCTTTTTGTTCAGCAGCGGGCCAACATCATCGGCGATGTCGGGAACCAGTGCAACCTCGACAAAAATCAGGGGCTCACCCGGCAATTGAGGGTGAAAAAAGGCAAAGCAGCGCCGATCCGGCTGCAAACGCCGGCGCAAATCGTCCCAGCCATCCACAGCATGCACGGCCTCGTGCTGAATGATTTTTTCCAGCAACTGCGCGGGCGAATTCCAGGTGATCTCGTGCAACTCCAAAAAGCCCGGGTTGAACCACGACGTGAACAGGTGATGCAAATCCGCATCCAGCGCCCTGAATTCAGGGTTGTCCTTCGTTTGGGTGAGCAATTCGGCCCGCAAACGCACCAGTGCGCCGGTAGCGTTGGGGGCCCGGTTGATGCGGCGCAACAACTCTTGCCGGGGCGGCTCAACCACCCGGAACAAATGCATCAAGTTCACCCCTGTGGGTTGACTGGCATACGTGCCAGCGGCCTCTTGCACCATGATCGGGTCGGGATTGAACTCGGTCGACAAAAAATGAAAAAACTCGGTGCGCTGGGCCGCACTGAGCTGCTCATAGCCATCGAGAATGCGCCGTGCCATGCTCTGGGCGTTAGACTCTCCGCGCTCACTGAGCAACCGGCGGCAAGTTTGCTGAACCGTCTCCAGCAAGCGGGACTTTAAAAAACGTTGCAACATCTAGGTGACACCTTGGATTGGCCAGACACATGGCTGGCTCTAGAATCATTCTCAGGCATCGCGAGGGCGCGGTGCAACTTTTTTTGTTCATCTGGAGTCCCCATGAAACTCTTTCGCTACACCGCCGCCGGCCGCACTGGTTTGGGACTGATCCGCCCCGGACATGACGATCAGTTCATCGACCTGGCCCGACTCGACGCCTCGTTGGCGGCCGAAATGACCCCTTTTTATGACGACGCCACCCGGCAACGTGTGGCTGGCCTGTTGGCCCAGGCCCCTGCCAGCGCCTTTCAGCCGCTGTCATCGGTTCAATTTGACCTGCCCATCGCCCACCCCCCCAAAATCATTTGCCTGGGCCTGAACTACGCCGACCATGCCAAAGAAGGAGGTCATGCCCGCCCCGAATACCCGAGCTTTTTCATGCGGGTGGACACCTCGATGACGGCCCACAACGCCCCCATCGTGCGCCCCAAGGTATCGACCAAACTCGACTACGAAGCCGAATTAGCCGTCATCATCGGCAAACCGGCGCGTCATCTGACCCCCGACAATGCGCTCGACTGCGTGTTTGGCTACAGCTGCTTCAACGACGGCAGCGTGCGCGACTACCAACGCAAGACCAATCAGTGGACCATTGGCAAAAACTTCGATCAAACCGGCGGCTTTGGTCCCTGGATCGTCACGGCCGACGAACTGCCCCCGGGAGCCCACGGCCTGCGCATCCAGAGCATCCTCAACGGCCAAGTGATGCAAAACGCCAACACCAGCGATTTTTTGTGGAACGTCAAAGAATCCCTGGTCATCATTTCCGAGTGCATCACCCTGATGCCCGGAGACGTGATCATCACCGGCACCCCGGCCGGCGTGGGATACGCCCGCACTCCCCCGGTGTTCATGAAACAAGGCGATGTCTGCGACATCGTGATTGAGGGGGTCGGCACGCTGCGCAACCCCATCGTCGACGAAGCCTGATTTTCAATCGGCGAGGCTCACTGGATGCGCCTCGCCATGGGGTATGCTCATGCGCATGCCTCCCTCTGCAGCACCCCCCTTCAACGACCCCCAGCCCCCCACGGCCGCTTGGCCCAAGGGGTTCATGGTGTTGCATGGCAACCGGCTTGAAGACCTGCGCCAGTTGCTGATCGAGCACATGCGCCAATTCCCGATGGATGGGCTCAGCCCCGAATGGGTGGTGGTGCAAAGCAACGGCATGAAACAATGGCTGGAACAAGGGCTGGCCGGTCCGCAGGGCCTGGGCATCTGTGCCGCCACCCGCATGGTGTTCCCGGCCGAAATGCTGTGGCACGCCTATCGCACCGTATTGGGTCCCGACCAGGTGCCGCAGCACATGCCGCTCGATCGCGAACATCTGGTGTGGCGTCTCATGCGTTTGCTGCCCGAAGTTCTGGCCCGCGACACACGGGGCGTGTATGACGCCCTGGCCGGTTATGTCCGCGGTGCCGACGATCGCACCGACGATGCCCGCCTGTTGCAACTGTGCCAACAATTGGCAGGCCTGTATGACGGCTACCAAAACTACCGCGCCGACTGGCTGCGCCTTTGGGCCGACCAACACGATCAATGCACCGATGCGCAGGGCATACAAAAAGACCTGCCCCCCGACGAGCGCTGGCAAGCTTGTTTGTGGCGCGAACTGCTCAGCGACGTGGCCGCCACACAAAAGACGGCAGCTGACCTGCCCCCCTCCCGGGCCGAAGTGCACCAGGCCTTTTTGCGGCAGATGGATCAACACCATCCGACCGGGCTGCCCAAACGGATTTTGGTCTTTGGCGTGAGCGCCATGCCCATGCAATCGATCGAGGCCCTGGCCGCACTGGGGCGGGTGGCGCAGGTGATGGTGTTTGTGCTCAACCCCTGTCGACACCACTGGGGTCATGTGGTGAGCGAGCGCCAGATGTTGCAGGTCGTGGCCCGTACCCGCCAAAAGCTCAAAGACGGTACCCCATCGGGTCCTGCCGAAACGATCGACTGGCACACCCATGCCCAGCCCCTGCTGGCGGCTTGGGGACAACAAGGGCGAGACTATCTGCATTTGCTCGATGTGCACGACGACACCGGTCAATACCGGCACCTGCTCGACCGGATCGATTTCTTTGAAGACCCGCTGCCCCAAGGTGACCCGACGCAAGCCACCCGACTGCAACACTTGCAATCGGACATTCTGAACCTCAACCCGATCCCTTCAACCCGGCACCAAGTAGCGCCTGGCGACGACAGCTTTGTGTGGGTCCAAGCCCACAGCCCGGTGCGCGAAGTCGAGTTGCTGCACGATCGCATCCTGGGGTGGCTGGAAACCGACCCGGACCTACACCCCCGCGAAATCATCGTGATGGTGCCCGACATGTCGCGCTTTGCGGCACTGATTCATGCGGTCTGGGGCCGCTTTGCCCCCGACGACCCGCGCCGCATTCCCTACAGCGTGGCCGATCAAAGTGCCAAAGACCATCCCATGGCCGCCATCGTCGAAGCCCTGCTCCAGGGTCCCTCGGCGCGGCTGACGCTGGACGACTGGTTGTCATGGCTCGAAGTACCGGCATTTGCACGGGCCTGTGGCTTTCCGGCCGAAGAACTGTTTGCGGTGCGTGACATCCTGAAAGACATCGGTGTGCGCTGGGGGCTTGACGGGGCTCATCGGGTCAGCACGGGCGTTGCCCTGAGCGAAACCGACGCCACCCCCAACACCTGGTTGTTCGGCTTGCAGCGCCTGCTGCTGGCACAGGCCCAAGGCCCGCAATCGGGCACCCCCTGGCAAGGGGTTTGGCCCGCCGATGTGCGCAGGCCGATGAGCGAGACCGCCCTCGTCGCCCTGTGTGCCAGCCTGCAGACCCTGACCCGGGTGTTGCAACAAGTGAGTGCGCCCCGCACACCCGGCGAATGGGTTCGCGACCTGAACGACATCATCGCGGCCGTGCTGGTGGCTCAGACCGAAGCCGAGCAACGCACGCTGTTGGCGTTGAGCGAACCACTCAACGCCTGGCTGGCGTCGTGCCAAGTCGCCGGTCTTGACACCCCTGTGTCTTTGACTGTGTTGCGTTCGCACTGGATGTCGGCGCTGTCCGATGCCGGTTCAGGCAACCGGTTTTTGAGCGGCGGCGTGCAGTTTGCGACGCTGATGCCGATGCGCTCGATCCCCTTCAAGCGGGTTTGCTTGCTGGGCATGAACGACGGACAGTACCCGCGCCGCCAGCCCGTGACCGACTTTGACCTGATGCGTGCGCCTGGCATGCGACGACCTGGCGACCGATCACGTCGCGAAGACGACCGATTTTTGTTTCTCGAAGCCCTGCTGTGCGCACGTCAGCAGGTCTACATCAGTTGGCAAGGTTGGCAAACCACCGATCAAACCAAGATGTACCCCAGCGTGCTGGTGGGTCAACTGATCGACCACCTCAATGCCGCTCACACTGAGCCGGTCCAAGTCCTCAGCGCTCCGATGCAATCGTTTTCACGTCAGTACTTCGAGCGCCCGGACAGCGCCTGGCGCACTTATGCGGTGGACTGGGCACTGGCGCGCGGCTGGCCAGGGCGCCAGGCCGAACCGCAACATTCCCCTTCGGGGACAGCCGATGCCCCTGCGCAGGCGCCCGAGGTCCTGCGCTTGGGCGCACTGACGGCCATGCTGCGACAGCCGCTCGATGTGTTTTACGTGCATCGGTTGGGCATGGGCATTCAGACCCCCGAAGAAGAACTGCCCGATGCCGAGCCTTTTGATTTGGGGCAGTTGGCCATGTATGGATTGGTTGAAACTGCCCTGGAGCACACCGATCCCGAAGACTTTGTGACCATGGCGCGCGCCAGCGGCCTGTTGCCCCTGGGTCCGATGGCCTTGCGTCCGTTGCAGCGCCTGGACTCGCAGGTCAAGGCCCTTGACGACCGGCGCAATGCGCTCCTGCAAACAGCCTCCTGGCAACCTTTGGCCGAGCAAACTCTGAGCTGGCGTGAGCCACAGACCGACGGCGGCCCCACACCCCTCGAAGTCACCGGCACCCTCGGCGGCAACTGCTGGCACACCGACGGCCAGGGCCACCTCATGCAAATCGTACTCCGACCAGGCGCACTGACCCACAGCAAGGTCCCGCACGCCTACCCGCTGCTCTCGGCCTGGGGGGGACATGTGTTGGCCAACGCCTGCGGCCTGAATTGCACCACCCACTGGATCGGTTTGGGCGAGGTCAAGACCCTGGCACCACTGGGGGCCGAACAGGCCCGCACCATCTTGCAACGCTGGCTGGCGGCCTACCGCAACGCATGGGCCGGGCCCATCGCCATGCCGGGCCGTACCGCCTGCCTGTGGCTGGCCAGTGCCCTGGCACCCGCCAAAGAAACCGATCCCGCCAAACGCCAGAAAAAAGCACACGCCGAAGCGCAAGCCCACTTCATGGGATCCCCACAAAACCCGCGTGAAGCCGAACGGTTGTCGGTGGCCATGATGCGGCGCCATGCCGGCGATTACAACGACGTCAAGCCCGTGATCGAAGCTTGGGCACCGGTGATGTACCGTGATCTGATCGATGCCTTGCTGCCCGCCCACAACGGGGCAGATGCCTCTTCTGACGGAGGCGCCGATGACTGAGCGCAAACCCATGCTGGCCCTGGACTTGCCCCTGCGTGGCCGGCAACTGATCGAAGCCAGTGCCGGAACCGGAAAAACCTGGACCTTGGCGGCCCTGTATGTGCGGCTGGTTTTAGGGCACGGGCGCGGCGGGCTGGCGTACGGCCTGTGGCCGCCTCAGATATTGGTGATGACCTTCACCGAGGCGGCCACAGCCGAATTGCGTGACCGCATCCGCAGCAGACTCCAGGAAGCCGCCCAAGCCTTCGCCCTGCCCCCGGGCCAACGCAGCGACGATGCGTTTTTGGCCGGCCTGATGCAAGACACGCCAGCCGGACAATGGACAGCTTGTGCCCAGCGACTCACGCAAGCCGTCTCCTGGATGGACGAATCGGCGATCCACACCATCCACGGCTGGAGCATGCGGGCCTTGCGCGAGCATGCCTTTGCCAGCCGCAGCCTGTTTGACCTGCAACACCTGCAAGACGCCAACCAGTTGTGGCTCGAATTGGCGCGCGACCATGTGCGCCAATACGTGTACCCCCTGTCGCCCCAGGCCTTGGATGCGCTCGCAGAAGAAAAACTCACGCCAGACCCCGCCACCTGGGTCAAAGCCTTAAGTGATTTGCGCCGCAACCTGCAACGCCAGCCTCAGGCGGTGATCGACCCGGCCACCTGCCCCAGTCAGGCGCAAGTGTTGGCCCAAACCAGCCAGTGGCTGGCGCACGAACAAACCTTGCTCAAAGAAGTGCGACAACACTTCGATGCAGCGCTGGTACAGCGCATCCTCGATGTCAAGCACAACACCAAAGGAGCACTCGGACAACTCACCAGCAACCACATTGACAACATACTGCAACGGGTCATGGCCTGGGTGCAGGGCCATGAACTGGACACACCTGAAAAAGACCTGCTGAAACTGGGCCATCGCACCATGGTCGAAAAAAAGTGGCCGGCAGACCCGCCTCACCCTGCCCTGTTGGCCATCGACCGCTGGATCGACTGGCGCAGCCAAAAACCCGAGCCCGTTCGCGAGGCAGTGCTTGCCCACGCCCTGCACAGCATGCTACACGCCTATCGCCAGCGCAAAGCGCAAGCCGGGTTGTTCGATTTTCAGGATTTGCTCGAACGCCTGTACTGGGCCCTGCAAGACCCGGACAACGGTCTGGCCCGGGCGTTGCGCACCCAGTACCCGGTGGCACTGGTCGATGAATTCCAGGACACCGACCCGTGGCAATACGGCTCGCTGGACCGCATCTATGCGCCTGACAGCGAATCCTCCTTGGTGATGATCGGCGACCCCAAACAGGCCATCTACAGCTTCAGAGGTGCCGACATCGACACCTATGTCCTGGCCCGCGAACAATGCAAAGCACTCGACCCGCACAGCCAGCACAACCTGCAACACAACTTTCGATCATCCCCCCGGTTGATCGAGGTGCTCAACGACCTGTTTCAGCAACGCCGCGACCTGTTCGGCCCGAAGATCGGGTTTGAACCCGCGCAGTCACCCTCCCCCCAACCCGCAACACCCCATGGGCTGGCACAACCGGTACAAGTCGTGGTCAGCGAACGCGGTGGAGCGGCCAACGCCCCGGAACACCGCGAGTTTTTGCTGGGTCATGCAATCGCACACATGGTGCAACAACTGGCATCGGGTCAAGCCCAACCCAAAGACCTGGCGGTGCTGGTGCGCAGCCATGGCCAAGCCGATGTGGTGATGAAAGCGCTGGCACGCAGCCGCATCCCGGCGGTGTATCTGTCCGACCGCAGCCAAGTGTTTCAATCAGACGACGCCCGTGACCTCTGGCTGTTGCTGCGTGCATTGGCCCAGCCGCGTCGGGCCAGTGCTTTGCGAGCCGCTTTGGGCACTCCGCTTTGGGGCCTGAGCGAACAAGAACTGCTGGCACAAACCAGCTCGGAAGAAACCTGGGATCGGCTGGTCGACCAAGCCTTGCAATGGCATCAGCACTGGCTCTCCAGCGGTGTCCTGCCCATGCTGCGTCAGTGGATGCTCGACACCGGTGCCTCGGCTCGGCTTTTGGCTCGCTCCGACGGCGAACGACGCCTGACCAATCTGCTTCACCTGGCCGAGTTGTTACAGCAAGCCACTCACCCCATGACCGCACAGGGCATTGCCGCCCTGCCCCATGCCACCGTGCGCTATCTGGGTCGCGAAATTCGCAGAACCGGCGCCGACGATGGCCCGGCCCAAACCCGCCTGGAGAGCGACGACGAGCGGGTGCGGGTGGTCTCTTTCCACAAAAGCAAAGGACTGCAATACCCGCAAGTCTATGTGCCCTTTTTGAGCAGCGGTGCCGCCGCACCTGAACTCAACACCGACGACGAAGACGGCGATCAAGACCGCAGCCGCGATGTCCTCGAAGACACCCGTTTGCTCTACGTGGCGCTGACTCGTGCCGAGCGCAGTCTGTGGCTGGGCGTGTATGCGCACAAACTCGAATTTCAAAAATCGGGGGACGCCTCGGCGCTGTGCCGCTGGCTAAGCCGCACCGATGCATCCCAACCCTGGAGCGACCTCTGGCAGGGACTGGCCGGGCGCATCCAGGGGCTGGCCGTCAGCGTCCCCACCGAGCCGGCCCAAGCCACCTGGCAACCCGCCGCAGTGACTGAACTCTTGGGTGGTCCCCTGCCCGCGCCCAAGTTGCACCATCCGCTTTGGTGGAGCGCCAGTTTCAGCACCCTGACCCGCCAACTGGGCGACAAACCGGCGCATTGGGACACCCAAGCCGGACAAACCGGGCGCGAGATCGACACCGAAGAACTGCACCTGGGCGCCGGCGGCTTTCAAGACGACAACGACACCAATCCTTTGCAGGCTTTCAGAGCAGGTGCACGCTATGGCACGATCTTGCACGACCTGTTGCAGTGGCAAGCTGATCGCAACTGGCCGCTGGCCCGGGGTGAACACAGCGCCGAATGGCAGGACCAGATTGAACGCCAGGCCGACCTGAAAGCGCAAGAACGTGCCCTGATCACCCCCTGGCTGACCCGGGTGATCAGCACGCCGCTGCCCCTGGGAGATGGCCCTGACCTGGTGTTGGGCCAGTTGCGACAACCGCACCACTGGGCCGAGATGCCCTTTCATTTCAGCACCGCTCAGGTCCCGCTGACCCGCATCGACCGACTGATCTGTGACGATGTGTTTGCCGGCCAGGCTCGCCCGGCGCTGATGCCCGCCACTTTGGGCGGCATGGTCAATGGCTTCATCGATCTGGTCTTTGAACATGCGGGCCGCTACTGGGTGCTGGATTACAAGTCGAACAAACTCAAACACTATGCCCAGGCCCCGTTACAAACCGCCTTGCTCGACAAGCGCTACGACGTGCAATCGGTGCTTTATTTGTTGGCCTTGCATCGCCTGCTCAAACATCGCGTGCGCGGCTACGACCCGGCACTGCACATGGGTGGTGCGGCCTATTTATTCATGCGCGGGATCAACGAACCAGGTGCCGGGGTGGTCATGCAACGCCCCTCGGCGCAACTGATCACCACCCTGGATGCGCTGCTGGGCCCATCCGATGGAGCTCAGCCATGAACGCCCCCCGACTGGTCGACCTGTTGACCCTTCCCCCAAATTGGCGCGGCTTGCCGTTTTCGGCTCTGGACACGGCATTGGCCCATGGACTCAACAGCCTGCAAACCAGCGACGATGTGCGCCACCTCTGGCTGGCGGCTCTGACCCATCACCAGTGGTCACGCGGTCACGCGTGCCTGGAACTCAAAGGCCTCAATCAAGACCCTGCCACCCTGCTCGGCTGGAGCGTCGAAGACGCACGCCGCTTGCCCCATGATTTGGCCCTGGCGGCCTCCACCTTGCCGTGGACACAGGGCGAAGGTGCGCCGCTGGTGCACCTGGGCGATCGCATCCATCTGCGCCGCGCCTTTGACGCCGAGCAATGCATCCGTGCGGCATTGACCGCACGCGTACAGCCGCAACCCTTGCCCGAGGCTCCTTGGGCCTCATGGCTTGACGAGTTGTTTGCCGGCTTGGGGCGTGACGCCACGGCCATTGCGCAGCAACAAGACCAACGACAAGCCTGCCTGGCTGGCTTGAAGCACAACTTCACCCTGGTCTCAGGTGGCCCCGGCACTGGCAAAACCACCACAGTGGCGCGCATGCTGGCCCTGCTGCAACGCACTCACCTGGCAGTGATGAAGCACCCGACCCCGCTGCGCATGTTGTTGGCCGCACCCACCGGCAAGGCGTCGGCCCGACTGGCCGAGTCCATGCGCCAAGCCGTCGCCAAACTCCCCGAAGCCTGGCGAGCAGGTTTACCCGAACAAGCCGCCACCTTGCATCGGCTGCTGGTCGATCAAACCGACACCTGGTCCGTGGACGTGCTGGTCATCGACGAAGTGTCCATGGTCGATCTGGAACTGATGGCTCGGGTACTTGGCGCACTACCCCCGCACGCGCGGGTCATTTTGTTGGGTGACCCCGACCAGCTGGCCTCGGTCCAGGCGGGAGCCGTACTGGCGCAATTGTGCGAAGCGCCCTGGCTCCAAGCCCAACGGGTACATCTGCGCCACAGCCACCGGTTTCAGGCGGATCGTGGCATTGGCCAATGGGCGCGGTTGGTGCAACACGGCACGCCCGCCGAACGCGCTCAGGCTTGGTCGACCTTGCCGACGGGCCGGGCCCATGGCGATGTGCAAGTCAGCCGCCTCGGCGATGTCTCGCCATCGAGCGCTGCCGGTCGCACGGTACTCAAAAGCGCTTTTGCGCCATGGTGGGATCAGGTCTTGCAAGCCGTTGGCGACGGCCAGCAAGCCGTGCCTCCCGAGCGGGCACGACAGCTACTCGATGACTTCACACAGGTCGGCGTGCTGTGCGCCTTGCGCGAAGGCCCCTGGGGGGTTGAAGCACTCAATCAGCACATTGCGCTGGCGCTGGGCTTGGGCACCAACCTGTGGTGCGCCGGACGCCCCGTCATGGTCACGCGCAACAACGCCACCTTGGGCTTGAACAACGGCGACATCGGCCTGTGCCTGCCACACGCCCTCAGCAACGGCCAGGTGGCGCTGCGCGTCGCATTTGCCCATGGGCAGGGTGTGCGGTGGATCTCCCCCGTGCGGCTCGACGACGTCGAACCCGTGTTCGCCATGACCATCCACAAATCACAAGGCTCCGAGTTTGACCATGTGCTGCTGGTTCTACCGCCACACACCAGCCCGGTGCTGACGCGCGAACTGATCTACACCGGCCTGACCCGAGCCAAAACCCGCCTGACCTGGTGGGCCTCCAAGCCCGAGGTGATGCTGCAGGCCTGCGATATGCGGGTCGCCCGCAGCGGCGGCCTCGCCAACTGAAATAATTGGGGTCAGACCCCAATTTCCCAATTTCCGCATCATGCATTGGACCTCGCTCAACCCACCCACCTCCGAAGCTGCGCTGGCTCGCGTCCGCAACGTAGACGCCGGACGTTACGCCCAAACCCGCAACCACCTCAACGGTGAGGTTTCAGAGTTGTCGCCTTACCTCACCCATGGTCTGATCCGCCTGCCCCAAGCCGTGTCCGGGCTGACCGCAGGCCCCGAATTGCCCATCGGCCACAAATGGCTGGCCGAATTGGGATGGCGAGAATTTTTCCGCCACGTCTGGGACCATGCGGGCGATGCCATTTTGCGTGCGATGCGACCCGGGGTCTTGCCCGAATCGGCTTATGCGCCAGAAATTCCGATCGATGTGCTCGAAGGGCGCACAGGCACGCCAGCCATCGACCAGGCTGTGCGCACGCTCTACACTCAAGGGATGCTGCACAACCATGCACGCATGTGGCTGGCCAGTTATCTGATTCATGTGCGACGGGTGCATTGGAAAACGGGGGCCGACTGGATGGTGTCCCACCTGATTGACGGCGACCTGGCCAGCAACCACCTCAGTTGGCAATGGATCGCCGGCACCTTCAGCATCAAGCCTTATCTCTTCAATGCCGACAACGTGGCTCGCTTCGCTGCGCCCACATGGCACAGCCCCGGCAGTGAAATCGACCAAAACCACGAGACCCTGACCCGCTGGGCCACCGATCTCCAGCATCAACGGTCGGCATCCGACTGGCCAAGCCGCGAGTTCGGGATCCAACCTCCCCGGCTGTGGATTCAACCTCCACCAGGGATCAGGGTCGCACAACCCCATGCAACCGCCTTGCAATCGTTGGCGGGACAAGACATCGCACTGATTCACCCATGGGATCTTTCTGGTTCTGAACTGCCGCCCGGGGCCATCCGCATCGGTATATACCTGAAAGAACACCACGCCCAATGGCCCTGGAACGAGGCCCGCTGGCATTGGGTTCAGCAAGCCATGGCCGGCACCACCACTGAACAATGGTGGATCGACGCTCACACTCTGGCGCAAGCCATCAGCCAGGCTCGCAGTGCCCATGCCCTGCACGACCCCCATATCGCCCGCCATGACCTGCCCATCGATTGGCACCCGCCCGTCAGGTTATTTCCACCGGTCCAACGACAGTGCAACAGCTTCAGCGCCTGGTGGAAAATGGCGACCCGCGGCAAACTACACGCCCGGGACCTGCTCTGCGAATGGTGATCCGGCATCCTTTGAAACGATGCCTCAGTGCCCCAAATATGCGGCCTTCATGTGCGGGTTGTGCAACACCTCCCGGCCAGTCCCTTCAAGCGCAATCTTGCCGTTTTCCAGCACATACGCGCGGTCGGCGATCTCCAGCGTCTGGTGCACATTTTGTTCGACCAGCAAGATGGTCATGCCCGCACGGTGGATGCGTCCCAGCAGATCAAACACCTCGTTGACCACGATCGGAGCCAAACCCAGCGAAGGCTCATCCAGCATGAGCAACTGCGGCTGGGCCATCAATGCCCGGCCAATGGCCACCATCTGCTGCTGCCCTCCCGACATGGTGCTGGCGATTTGGAGACGGCGCGCCTTGAGGATGGGGAACAGCTCGTAGATTTCTTCCAGACTGGCTTTGACCGTGCTGCGTTCGGTGCGGATGTAAGCGCCCATGAGCAAGTTTTCTTCTACCGTCATTTCGGGGAACAACTTGCGGCCTTCGGGACATTGCACGATTCCGGCGCGAACCCGCCCCTCGGCACCGGTGCTGGCCATGTCTTGTTGAGCCCACCTGATTTGGCCATCGGGCACCGTGACCAGGCCGGATATGGCGTTGATCAGGGTGGATTTTCCTGCGCCATTGGGGCCCACCACGGCGACCAACTCGCCGGGGCGAATGTCCAGATCGACCCCCCAAAGGGCGGTCATCTCGCCATAGCTGGCATGCAAATTTCGTATTTCAAGCATGTGGGACAGTTTCCTGAGCAGGGGTTTTGGCTTCGCCAAAGTAAGCACGGATCACTTCGGGCAGGTTACACACCGTTTGCGGATCGCCGCGGGCGATCAGCTTACCCTGTTGCAGCACCAGCAGTTCTTCGCAAAGCGCCATGACGGCACGCATCAAGTGTTCGACCAGAATCACGGTCACGCCACTGGCACGGATGCTGCGTACCAGAACAATGGCTTCGTCCACTTCGGTGGGGCGCAAGCCGGCCATGACTTCGTCGAGCAGTAACAGCTTGGGTCCCGTGGCCAGGGCTCGTGCCACCTCCAGTCGCTTGCGCCCGGCAATCGGCAACGCACCCGCCAATTGATGGCTCACATGGGTCAAACCGCACAGCTCGATCACTTCGGTGGCCTTGCGCTTGGCCTCGGGCAGACTGGTGCGCCCGCCACGCAAAGCTCCTGTGACCACGTTATCGAACACCGTGAGCCCGGCAAAAGGCTGCACGATCTGAAAGGTGCGTGCAATACCCAGTTCGCACAACACCGAAGGGCGCCTGCCTGTGATCTCTTGTCCGTCGAAGAAGATTTGGCCTTCTTCGGGCGTTTGAAACCCCGACACATTGGCAAACAAAGTGGTTTTTCCCGAGCCGTTGGGTCCGATGACACCGATGATCCGCCCTGGTTGGACTTCAAAACTCACATGATCAACGGCGGTCAGGCCGCCAAACCGCTTAACCACCTGACGCACTTCCAGCAGGGCTTGGCTCATGCTTGCTTCTCCGCAGTGGGGTTGTAGCGCTTACGGTGCCAAATTTGCACATAGTGGGCGGCACCTTTGGGCAGCAACAAAATGCCAATGGCCAGCACAGCGCCATACAAAATCAGGTAGAGGGCATCGGCGTCGCCGCCCATCCAGCCGCGCAAAAAGTCTTGCGTAGGCTTGAGAAAAGAAGCCCCAAACACCGGACCAATGATGGACAGTCGCCCACCCAGCACCGGGCCCAGCAGCATTTCAAAGTTGGTGGCCAGGCTGAACACCTGTTTGGGGTCGATGAAGGTGGCGAATTGGGTGTAGAAAGCCCCGATGCTGCCGGCCATGCCCCCGCTGATCATGATGGCCTGAGTTTTGACCTTGCGCACATTGATGCCCAGGGCTTCAGCAGCTTGATCGTTCTCGCGCACGGCGGCCAAGTAGTAGCCCAGGCGCGAGCGTTGCACGCTGTAGTTGACCCAAATCACAAGCGCCAGCATCACGAGGGCAATGTAGAGATAGGGCTTGCGCTCGACAAAGCTCAAGGTCCAGAAATTGTTTTCAATCACCGTCAGGTAAATCCCGGTCGCGCCCCCGGCGTAGTCCCAGTTGAGCAGCACGAATTTGAGCACCTGCGACAAAGCCACCGTGAACATCGCGAAGTAATCTTCGCCCAGGCCGAAACGCAGGGTCACCAGTGAAATCGCCCAGGCCAACAAAGCCGCCGAGAAAAACGACAGCACGATGCACAGCCAGGGGTTGAGCCCCAATTTGGTGAAGAAGACACCATCGATGTAGGCGCCCATGCCAAAGAAGCTGATGTAGCCAAGCAGCAGCAAGCCCGACAGGCCTCCCGCAATCGACCATGCGGTGCCAATGGCGGCATACACCGCCGCAAGCACCATGACCTGCAGGAAATAGTCGGACTCCACCACCCCGGCACCCACCGCGCAAAGCAGCACAAAGCCCAGCGCCACGACCAGTTGCCAGTTGTTCCATTCAGACAAAAATTTATTCATCGCAAGCCCTTCTGTGCTTAAGACACCTTGCCTCTGAACAGGCCACGTGGCAGGAACAACAACACCACCACGAAAAGCAGCAAGCTCACGAGTTGACGCAAGGCTGGCCCAAACAACAAGCCGCCCAGACCCTCGGCCACACCGATGATCAGCCCTCCAATGAGCGCACCAGCAAAGTTACCCATGGTTCCAAGCACCACAATCACAAAGGCTGGCAAGATGAAGTAATCGGTGCCAAAGGTTGGGTTGGCAAAAAACGCGGGGGCAATCAGCACCCCGGCCATACCCGCCAGGCCGGCGCCTACCCCGAAGGTGATCATATTGACCTTCATGACATCGATGCCCATCAGGCGAGCCGACTGCGGGTTTTGTGAAGCAGCGCGCATGGCCATGCCGATGCGGGTGTGTTTAAGGAACCACCAGGCCGCTGCTGCGATGGCGGCGGCTGAAGCAAAGGCAATGAGGCGCACATAGGTCAAGCGCACGCCGCCAAGCTCGATGGATTCGCCGCTCCAGTCGAGCTTGAGCACTTGGTTATTGGGCCCCCAGACCAGTTGCATGGCACCCATCATCATGGTCGACAGCCCGATGGTGATCAGCATCTGGTTAATTTGGGGGTGAGCCAGCGCCGGGCGAATCAGCACGGTTTGCATGCCAGCACCCAACACCGCCACAGCCGCAAAAATCAACAAGGCCACTGCATAGGGCGAGGCCCCCAGATGGAACGCCGTGATGGCCAAATACATCCCCAGCGTGAGGAATTCGGCGTGGGCGAAGTTGACGATTTTCATGACGCCATAAATCAGCGTCAGACCACAGGCCACCAGGGCATACACCCCGCCCTGAAGCAACCCCAGCAACACCGCCTGCAAAATGACATCGTAAGTCATGATCAAAAAACTCTGGTTAGACAGACCCGCCCGGGCAGGTCTGTCGGGACCCCATCAAGATGGGAACAAGCGATCAGCGAATGACCGGCCAAACCGGCTTGGTGGTCTGGTATGCGGTAGGCCAAATCACCCGCGACTGCCCACTGTTGACTTGAGCTGCCACCAGCGTCGTGCGGGGCATGAAGCCGGTCTGGTCAAACTTGACCCGCTCGTACATGAAACTCTGCGGTCCCAGCACCAAATCGAGCCCGGCCAGCGCATCGCGAATCGCACTGCCATCGGCCGAAGCGGCTTTTTCAATGGCCGCATGCAAGATGTGCACTCCGGCATAGGTGGTGTTGGCATTGCCCAGCATATCTTTGCCGCCCGAGCGCTTTTTGAATCGTTCATTGACGACTTTGGCACCGGGCAGTTTGATATCTGGAAACCAATCGTTGATGACGATCACGCCATCCCCCTGCTTACCCAAGTTAGCCCAGGTGGTCGGATTGGTGTAACCCCCGCCCAGGCCCACCCAGCCCATCTGGGGCCAGTACTTGAGCTCGGCGAGTTGTTTGAACAGCAAAGTGATCGAGGACGGCTCGCCCGAAGCAAACACCACATCGGGGTTATCGCGCTTGAGAGACAAGATCACATCTTCGAAAGTGGTCGGGTTGGTAGGGAACACATTGTCCTTGAGCAACTTCAGGCCGTAGTGGCCGATGTGCTTGTTGAACTCGCGCGAGACCACATTGCCAAAGAAGTTGTTCTCGCGCACCAGAGCGCAGGTCTTGGCCTGTCCGCCGCTGAGCTGTGAGATCATTTCACCCGAGTTGATGGCGTATTGCGAAAAGTGGGGAACGGTTTTGAAGACAAACTTCAGGCCACGGGCAGTGATTTCATCGGCCAGGGCATTGGGAACCAGATAGGGTACTTTGTTGCGCTCAGCAATGACGGTACTCGAAATCGTGGCTCCTGATGAATAGGCCCCCACGATGGCTGAAACCTTGTCCCGTGAAATCATGCGGTTGGTCTCGGTGTTCGCCTCATCCACGCTGGTGGAGTTACCGAAGACACCCACCAACTTGGCCCCCTGAAGAGATTTGATGCCCCCGCCCGCATTGATTTCATCGATGGCCATTTCGACTGCCGTTTTGATCAACTGACCTGACTCGGCAAACGAGCCTGTCAGCGGCAACAAAAAACCGACTTTCACTTCTTTGGCCTGCGCCAACACTGGAAAAGCAACGGTTCCTGCTGCGGCGCTCATGCCTTGAACAAACTTCCTTCGCGAAGGGTGCAATGCGCTGGGGGACATAGATGCTCCTGGTTAATTGTTGAAAAAATCTTTAGGGTATTTGTGCAAAGCACCCCTAAATAAACTTTTATATCTATTTTTATCATTTAAATGAATATAAATCAATTCACATTTACCGCCACCGGGTTTGCACTCAAAACCTGGCGCACGCACAAGCCTGAGCCTGGAGGCTCGAAGGTGTCTACAGGTTCCGGGTCGATTCAAAGGTCTTTACCAGATCCGGGTCCATGCATGATGATCTGACCCCAATGAAGACAAAACATGAGGTGGACATGAACTCTGCACTGAAGGCATTGTTCTGGATGAGTATGTGGTGGCTGTCTGGTGCAGCATGGTCGCAAAGCGATCAATGCGGCTTCATTCAGGATCCCCATTTGCAAGCCCAGTGCCGCGCCAGCACGGGCGGCGGTTCGGGTCAGTGCGGGTTCATCCGCGACCCTGACCTGCAAGCTCAGTGCCGCGCCATGACAGGCTCGGGCAGTGGCCAATGCGGGTTCATTCGCAACCCGGATCGGCAAGCCATGTGCAGAGCACTCACAGGCAGCGGGACTGGCCAATGCGGATTCATCCGCGATCCTGATTTACAAGCCCACTGCAGAGCACTGACGGGCGGCGGATCGGGTCAGTGCGGCTTCATCCGAAATCCGGACTTGCAAGCCTATTGCCGTGCCGGTACAGGCGGGGGATCGGGCCAATGCGGCTTCATCAGAGACCCCGATTTGCAGGCCATGTGCCGCGCCCAATACTGATTGTCAACAGACCCCAACCACCCCGATGTGGCAAAAAACCAACCATTAATTGGGGTCAGACCCCAATTAATGCGACCCCGGTTGATTTTGCAAAAAGGTGCGGACTTCTGTTTGGTGAGGGGCGCCCAAGATGCCGTGAGGGCGTGTGCATTTGAGGGCAGCGGCAGCGCTGGCAAAGCGCAAGGCATCCTCATGGGCCATGCCGTCGGCCCAGGCATAGGCCAGGGCGGCGTGGAAGGTGTCGCCTGCACCGGTGGTGTCGATGACAAGGGGCACCCGGAACCCCGCCATGCGCTGGGGGGCTTGCCCCTGACGTTGCCACAAGACCCCCTCGGGCCCCAGAGTGACCGCCGCCAATTCCAGGTGGGGATTGCAGGCCAGGGCTGCGGCCAGGCCATCGGCATGCGTTCCGGCATGAAAGGATTGCAAACCCGGGTCTGAAAAAACCACCCATTGCGCCAACGTCACCAAACGGTGCAAATCTTCGGGCGGGGAAACCTCGCCATCGAGGAGACACGGCAAGCGCAATTGACGCGCAAGGCGCATGGCCTGCTCGGCCCAGTCGGGACAACGCGGGTCGGTGAGCACCACGTCCTGGTGCGTCAGACAGTCGGGGGCAAAAACTCCGGGATGCTTCAGAGCCGATCCCTTGTGGCTGTAGATCATCCGCTCACCGGTGTGGTCGGTCACGATGGCCGAGATCGAGTTGGTCTGCCCATGGATCGGGTGCACATGTCGGGTGTCGACGCCTTGGCTGCGAAAGTGCTGCAAAAAGA
>JACCDS010600035.1_pt1 | contig 34954 bp, 34 predicted proteins | sample 7446441 | NCBI WGS metagenome assembly JACCDS01 (sample SAMN15323445, study PRJNA562643) | freshwater metagenome | isolation source: river surface water | place: USA:Blue River Watershed | collected 2017-08-17
GCATGTCATTCCTGACCAAAATTTTCGGCAGCCGCAACCAGCGCCTGCTCAAGAAGCTGCAGAAGTCCGTGCGCGAGATCAACGCGCTCGAAGCCTCCCTCGAGGCGCTGTCCGACGAGGCGCTCAAAGCCAAAACACCGGAGCTGCAGGCCAGGCTGGCCGCCGGCGCCACCACCGACGACATTCTGGTCGAAGCCTTCGCGGTCTGCCGCGAGGCGTCCAAGCGGGTGCTGAAGATGCGCCACTTCGACGTGCAGCTGATCGGCGGCATGGTGCTCCATCAGGGCAAGATCGCCGAGATGGGTACCGGCGAAGGCAAGACGCTGATGGCGACGCTGCCGGCCTACCTGAATGCCCTGACCGGCAAGGGCGTGCATGTGGTCACGGTCAACGACTACCTCGCGCAGCGCGATGCCGAATGGATGGGCAAGCTGTACGGCTGGCTGGGCCTGTCCACTGGCGTCAACCTGTCGCAGGCGTCGCACGACGTGAAGCAGAAGGCCTATGCCGCTGACATCACCTACGGCACCAACAATGAATTCGGCTTCGACTACCTGCGCGACAACATGGTCTATGCGACCAACGAGCGCGTGCAACGCGGCCTCGCGTTTGCGATCGTCGATGAAGTCGACTCGATCCTGATCGACGAAGCGCGTACCCCGCTGATCATCTCCGGCCAGGCTGAAGACCATACCGAGATGTACCGCAAGATGAATGCGTTGCCGCCGCTGCTGACGCAGCAGATCGGCGAAGAGACGCCGGACGGCAAGGGCGTGGTCGAAGTCCCGGGTGATTACACCAAGGACGAGAAGGCCAATACGGTCCTGCTGACCGAGGCTGGCCACGAGAAGGCCGAGCGCATCCTGACCGAAATGGGCCTGTTGGCCGAAGGCGCATCGCTGTACGACGCCGCCAACATTACGCTGATCCACCACCTGTATGCAGCGCTGCGCGCGCACGTGCTGTTCCACAAGGATCAGCAATATGTGGTGCAGGACGGCGAAGTCGTGATCGTCGATGAATTCACCGGCCGCCTGATGTCGGGCCGCCGCTGGTCGGATGGCCTGCACCAGGCCGTCGAAGCCAAGGAAGGCGCGCGCATCCAGAACGAGAACCAGACGCTGGCCTCGATCACCTTCCAGAATTACTTCCGCATGTACGGCAAGCTGTCCGGCATGACCGGCACCGCCGATACCGAAGCTTTCGAATTCCAGGAGATCTACGGCCTCGAGACCGTGGTAATCCCGCCGAACCGTCCGAGCCAACGCAAGGATCGCCAGGACCAGGTGTTCAAGAACGCTGCCGGCAAGTATCGCGCGGTGCTGGCCGACATCCGCGATTGCTATGAGCGTGGCCAGCCGGTGCTGGTGGGTACGACCTCGATCGAGAACTCCGAGCTGATCTCGAAGATGCTGACCGAGGCGAACCTGCCGCACAACGTGCTGAACGCGAAACAGCATGCGCGTGAAGCGGAGATCGTGGCGCAGGCCGGTCGTCCGAAGATGATCACCATCGCCACCAACATGGCCGGTCGCGGTACCGACATCGTGTTGGGCGGCAATGTCGACAAGCAGATCCAGTTCATCGAAGCCGACGAGGCGCTGTCCGCTGAAGAGAAGGCATCGCGTGCGCAGACGCTGCGCGATGAATGGCAGTCGCTGCATGAACATGTGAAGGCGCAGGGCGGCCTGCACATCATCGGCACCGAGCGCCATGAATCGCGCCGTATCGACAACCAGCTGCGTGGCCGTTCCGGCCGCCAGGGCGACCCGGGTTCGTCGCGCTTCTATCTGTCGCTCGACGATTCGCTGCTGCGCATCTTCGCCGGCGACCGAGTGCGCGCGGTGATGGAGCGCCTGAACATGCCGGAAGACGAGCCCATCGAGGCCGGCATCGTGTCGCGTTCGATCGAATCCGCGCAGCGCAAGGTCGAGGCGCGCAACTTCGACATCCGCAAGCAGCTGCTCGAATACGACGACGTCGCCAACGACCAGCGCAAGGTGATCTACCAGCAGCGCAACGAGCTGCTCGAGGCCGAGAGCATGGCCGAGACCAGCCTGGCGCTGCGCCAAGGCGTGTTCACCGACCTGTTCCGCACGCATGTGCCGGAAGGCTCGATGGAAGAGCAGTGGGATCTGGAGGCCCTGCAGGAGACTCTGCTGCTTGAGTGGCAGATCGACCTGCCGCTGAAGGCCATGCTGGAAGCCGAAAGCGAACTGACGGATGACGACCTGCTGGAGCGCCTGATCGCGAAGGTTGACCAGCTGTATCAGGCGAAGATCGATCTGGTCGATGCCGAGGCGTTTGGCGGCTTCGAGCGCAATGTGATGTTGCAGAGCATGGACTCGCACTGGCGCGAGCATCTTGCCGCGCTGGATCACCTGCGTCAGGGCATTCACCTGCGCGGCTATGCGCAGAAGAACCCGAAGCAGGAATACAAGCGCGAGGCTTTCCAGTTGTTCGCGCAGATGCTGGACCTGATCCGCAATGACGTGGTGCGCGTGATCATGACCGTGCGCATTCAGTCGCAGGAAGAAATTGCGGCGGCCGAGCAGCAGATGAGCCATCCGCACCTGGAGAATGTGAACTACCAGCACGCGGACTTCGATCCGTCGGCATCGCCGGAAGAGCTGCTGGCGCCGGCGGCGCTGGATCAGGCGCGCGCAGTGATCATGAATGCGATGCCGAAGGTAGGACGCAATGACCCCTGCCCTTGCGGCAGCGGTAAGAAGTACAAGCAGTGCCACGGCAAGCTGGCTTGATTTTTTCAGTGGTGGGTTTCGCTTCGCTCTACCCACCCTATGGTCATCCCTAAACATTCATAGGGCGGGTAGAGCGAAGCGAAACCCGCCTTTCTACCTGTCCCGTCATGGCCGTCAACTTCCCCCTCATCACCCCCGGCAAACTGAAACCCGTCCCCGGCATTACGCTCGGCCATGCGGAAGCTGGCATCAAGAAGCCGAACCGCAAGGACTTGCTGGTGATGAAGCTCGCGCCGGGCGCGACCGTCGCCGGCGTGTTCACCACCAACCGCTTCTGCGCGGCGCCGGTGCAGCTGGCGAAGGCGCATCTGCAGCATGCGAAGAGCACGGGCAAGTCGATTGCGGCGCTGGTCATCAATACCGGCAACGCTAACGCCGGCACCGGCGAGTCCGGTCTGGCGAATGTGCAGGCGACCTGCGAAGCGCTGGGCAAGCTGCTCGGCGTTGACGCGTCGCAGGTGCTGCCGTTCTCGACTGGCGTGATCCTCGAGCCGCTGCCCGTAGCCAGGCTGGTCGCCGGCCTGCCGCAGGCGATGGCGAACCTGGCTGAGGCAAACTGGTTCAATGCCGCGCAATCCATCATGACCACCGACACGCTGCCGAAAGCGGCATCGCGTACGGTGACGATCGCGGGCAAGAAGGTCACGCTGACGGGCATCTCGAAAGGTGCCGGCATGATCAAGCCGAACATGGCGACCATGCTGGGCTTCGTCGCCTGCGACGCCAAGGTGCCGCAGCCGCTGCTGGAGCAGATGGTGAAGGAAGCGGCCGATGCGTCGTTCAACTGCATCACCATCGATGGTGATACCTCGACCAATGATTCTTTCATGCTGGTCGCGACCGGCGCCGGCGAGCTGGAAGTCACGAGCGCTGCGTCAGACGAATATCAGGCCCTGGCCGCCGCCGTGATCTGGCTGTCGCAGGAGCTCGCGCAGCTGATCGTGCGCGATGGCGAGGGCGCGACCAAGTTCATCACCATTCAGGTCGAGCAGGGACGCAACGACGAAGAGTGCCGCAAGATTGCGTATGCGATCGGTCATTCGCCGCTGGTGAAGACTGCGTTCTTCGCGTCGGACCCGAACCTCGGCCGCATTCTGGCGGCGATTGGTTATGCGGGCATCGATGATCTCGATGTCGGCAAGCTCGACCTGTATCTCGACGACGTGTGGGTCGCAAAGCAGGGCGGGCGCAATCCGGACTACAAGGAAGAAGACGGACAGCGCGTGATGAAGCAGGCGGAGATCACGGTGAAAGTCACGCTCGCGCGCGGCGACGCGTCGGCCACGGTGTGGACCTGCGACCTGTCGCATGACTATGTATCCATCAACGCGGATTACCGTTCATAAGAAGCATGAAAGAACTCGAACAATTCCTGCAGCGTGCCGAAGCCGTGCTCGCGCGCGTGGAGAAGCTGCTGCCCGCGCCGGTTGGTGAAATTGACTGGAACGCCTCTGTCGCGTTCCGCTGGCGCGTGCCGCGCGACGGTCGCGGCTACCTGCAGCCGGTGAAGAATCCGGCCAGCATACGTTTCGATGACCTGCAGAACATCGGCCCGCAGAAGGCAGCCGTCGAGCAGAATACGCGCCAGTTCGTGACCGGCAAGCCGGCCAACAACGTGCTGCTGACCGGCGCGCGCGGCACCGGAAAATCTTCATTGATCAAGGCCAGCCTCGCGCAGTTCGCGCCGCAGGGCCTGCGCCTGATCGAAGTCGACAAGGAACATCTGGTCGACCTGCCCGACATCGTTGAACTGGTGGCACAGCGTCCTGAGCGCTTCGTGATCTTCTGCGACGACTTGTCGTTTGAAGAGGGCGAGGGCGGCTACAAGGCGCTGAAGGTCGCGCTCGACGGCAGCGTCGCCGCGCAGTCGGACAATGTGCTGATCTACGCGACATCGAATCGTCGCCACCTGCTGCCGGAAAAGTTTTCGGACAACGAGACTTACAAGTATGTGGATGATGGCGACCTTCATCCGGGCGAGACGGTCGAGGAGAAGATCTCGCTGTCCGAGCGCTTCGGGTTGTGGCTGTCGTTCTATCCTTTCCGTCAGGACGATTACCTCGACATCGTGAAGCACTGGCTGCAGCACTTCAAGGTGTCCGAGTCCGAGTTTGCCGCGGCGCAGCCGGAAGCATTGCGCTGGGCCTTGCAGCGCGGCTCGCGCTCGGGCCGTGTTGCGTGGCAGTTCGCGCGCGACTGGGCAGGCAGGCATGCTGGCTGATCGTTGATGACGGCATCCGCTCGTCCTATCGATGTCGCGGTCGGCATCCTGATGAAGCCGAATGGCGATGTGCTGCTGGGGTGTCGTCCCGCGGGCAAGCCGTATGCGGGCTACTGGGAATTCCCGGGTGGGAAGGTCGAGGCGGGCGAGTCGGTGTTCGATGCGTTGCAGCGCGAGTTCGAGGAGGAAATCGGCGTGCGCATCGTGTCGGCTGACCCCTGGTGCGGCGTCGAGCATGTGTATCCGCATGCGCATGTGCGGCTGCATTTTTACATCAGCCGCGAATGGAATGGCGAGCCGCACGCGCTTGAAGGGCAGCAGCTCGCGTGGCAGGGCAGCGTGCAGGTGGAGCCGGTGCTGCCGGCCACCATTCCATTGCTGGAGTGGCTGGACAGGGTTCGGTATTCGGAGGGGTGAGCTGGGTAGAGCGCAGCGTAACCCGCCACGCACCACCCATCGCCTTATTGCTCAGAAGCCCCCGGGTCCTGTTCTTCGTCCGCCGACTTTCCGGCGATCTTGTATTTCTCTTCCGCCCACGCGCCCAGATCTATCTGCTTGCAGCGCTCGCTGCAGAACGGCCGATACTTATTGGTCTCGGTCCATTCCACTTTATTCCCGCAGGTCGGGCAATCAACGACAGCTACCATCGTAGTACGGGAATCAGAAGTTGCAGAGAGTGAGTTCGAACGGCACGTCGCCTTCGAAGGGCTTCGGCTTCATGTCGCCGCCCTGGCTGGTGAAGCGTATCCACAGCACGTATTTGTTGGCCGAGATTTCAGGAATCGCACCGAGATTTTCGTCAATATGCACCCGCAGCAGCTGGTAGGTGCGGCCCTGCAGCATCTGCTGGAAGCTGCCGGCGATGGCGACAATGTGCGTCGCGCGACCAGACTCGCGCAGCAGGCGCAGCACGATTCCGATGGCGGCGAACAGGGGCTCGAGCGGTGCGAACCAGCCGAGGATGTCGCTGCGGCGCTGGTCGGCCGGCAGCGATTGCCACGCATGATACGAAGGCAGGTCGAATTCGCATGCGCCACCGGGGATGATGGTGCGGCCACGGATGCTCATCAGCCATTCGTTGTCACGGATGTGCTGGCCGGTCTTGCCCTGCATGCCGATCAGCGAGGCGCTGGTCTTCTCGATATCGGACAGGATCGCATCCAGGCGCGAGGCCTCGACGTTCGGATTGGCCTTGAAACCGAGCAGCGTCTGCTTCTGGCGCTCGAGTTCCTGCATCAGATCAGATTTGAGGTCGGCACGACCGGCGACTTCGAGCATCTCGTAGATCGTCGCGAGCGCGACGTGATGCTGCAGCGGGTGGTCGTGGTTGATGAAGAAGCTGAACTTCTCGTACAGGTCCTCGAGCCTGAGCAGCGTGCGAATACGCTCATTGAAAGGGTATTCGTAGACGGTCAAGGACTTTCCCCGGAAGTTGGCCAGAAAATAATTGTTAGATTCTGACCCAAGCGGCCGGAAATTACAAACCTTACCCCCGCATTTCCGCCTGTTTTTTAGCCGACAGCAGCAGATACCCGGCATGAAGGCGGGTAACCGCCGCCGCGACCGCGTCGCGGTGGCCGTCATTGACGATCACGTCGTCTGCTGCGGCGAGCCGTTGAGCGCGCGTCGCCTGCGTTGCCATGATCGCCTCGACTTGCGACATCGAAAACTGGTTGCGCCGCATCACGCGCTCGATCTGCATCGCTTCAGGGCAGTCGATCACCAGTATCCGATCCACGCGCTCGACCCAGCGGCCGGACTCGACCAGCAGCGGCACGACGAAAATCACGTAGCTGCCCTGCGCACGGTGTGCGGCAGACTCGGTTTGCTGCGCAATCAGCGGGTGCAGGATGCCTTCCAGCTGCCGCCGCGCGTCGGCGTCAGAGAATACGCGCTCGCGCATCTTTGCGCGGTCCAGCGCGCCGTCTGCTGTCAGACAGGCATCGCCGAACCTGTTGCGCAGGGCGGGTATGGCGAGCCCGCCCGGCTGGGTCAGCTCGTGAGCGATCTGGTCGGTGTCGATCAATGATGCGCCGTGGGTGGCGAACAGGTCGGCGACCAGGGTCTTGCCGCTGCCTATGCCGCCGGTCAGGCCGATGGAGAATTGGGCGGATGGCGTCACAACTTCGCCCCTGCCCAGAGCGCCATGATCTCCTGCCCGAACAGCAGCGCCACCAGCCCGGCCAGACCGAGGAAAGGCCCGAAGGGTATCGGCTTGTCGCGCTGGTGGCCGCGCAACAGAATCAGCAGCACGCCGACCACCGCGCCGACCAGCGATGACAGCAAGATGATCAGCGGCAGCATCATCCATCCCAGCCAGGCGCCGAGCGCGGCCAGCAGCTTGAAGTCGCCGTAGCCCATGCCTTCCTTGCCGGTTGCCAGGCGGTAGCCCCAGTACACCAGCCATAGCGCCAGGTAGCCGGCGACGGCGCCGATGACGGCGTCCTGCAAGGGCACAAAGGTTTCCGACAGGTTGAACAGCAGGCCGGCCCACAGCAGCGGCAGCGTCAGGTCGTCCGGCAGGAATTGCGTGTCGAAGTCAATGAAGGTCAGCGCGACCATCGTCCACACCAGCAGCAGCGCCGCAAGCCCGGCGAGGTCGCTGCCGAAGCGCCAGATCACGAAAGCGGACAGCAGCGCCGAGACCAGCTCGACAGCCGGATAGCGCGCCGAGATCGGCGCGCGGCAGTGACGGCAGCGGCCGCGCAGCCATAGCCAGCTGAAGACCGGAATGTTCTCGAGCGCCGACAGCCGGTGTCCGCAGGACGGGCAGGCCGAGCGCGGGACGATCAGGTTATAGGGCCCCGCGTGCGGTGGCGGTTCGTCGCGTTCCATCGCGATGAAGTTGTCGGTCTCTCGCTGCAGCATCACGGGAATGCGGTGAATCACCACGTTCAGGAAACTGCCGACGATCAGGCCGATCAGGCCCCAGCACACGGCAGCAGTAGCGATGCCGGGTGGAGCGTCGAACAGCACCGCGAACAATTCATGCATCAGATCACCGAGCCCAGTTTGAAAATCGGCAGGTACATAGCCACCACGAGACCCCCGATCAATACGCCGAGGATCACCATGATGACCGGCTCCATCAGCGATGACAGCGAAGCGACCGCCGCATCGACTTCTTCTTCGTAAAACTCGGCCACCTTGCGCAGCATCTCGTCCAGCGACCCGGATTCTTCGCCGATGGCCGCCATCTGCGTCACCATCGGAGGGAAGACCTGGGTCTGCTGCATCGCGACGGTCAGGCTGGTGCCGCTGGAGACGGCTGACGCGATCCTTTGCGTGGCCTCATGGTACACCGCATTGCCCGACGCGCCGCCGACGGACTCGAGCGATTCTACCAATGGCACGCCGGCCGAGAACATCGTGGCCAGCGTGCGCGTCCAGCGCGCGATCACGGCCTTGCGGATCACGGCGCCAAATACGGGCAGCCGCAGCATCAGCCGGTCGGTTGCGGCCTGCATCGCCGGCGCGCGCTTCCAGCTGCGAACGAACAGCACGGTGCCGACGGCGGCGCTGCCGAACACTACAGCCCAGTATTCGACGAAGCGATCCGACAGCCAGATGACGAGTAGCGTCGGCAGCGGCAGCTCCGCGCCGAAGCTCTCGAACACGTTCTTGAATGACGGCACGACCCAGATCATGATCACCGCAGTGACGATCACCGCGACGGCCAGCACGGCGGCCGGATACACCATGGCTGACTTGATCTTGCCTTTCAGCGCGAGCGTCTTTTCCTTGTAGGTGGCAAGCCGCGCGAGCAGGTCTTCAAGTATGCCGGCCTGCTCGCCGGCGCCGACCAGGTTGCAGAATAGCTTGTCGAAATATTGCGGATAGCGGCGGAAGGCCTGCGACAGGCTGGTGCCGGTCTCGACATCGGCGCGGATGTCGAGCAGCAGCCGGCTGACGGACGGGTTCGCATGGCCGCGGGCGACAATGTCGAACGATTGCAGCAGCGGCACGCCCGCCTTCATCATCGTCGCCAGCTGCCGCGTGAACACGCACAAGTCTTTTTCGCTGATCCTGCGGGCGCGCGGGGCAGGCTTTTTCTTCAGCTGTGCAATGGTGATGCCCTGGCGGCGCAGTTGCATTTTTGCGGTGGGCGCATCGATGGCGCGGATCTCGCCGGTGCCGGGGCGGTTGCTGCGGTCCTTGCCTTGCCAAGTGTAGAGAGTTTCGGCGGGCTTCTTCTTTGGGAGGGTGGAGGGGGGCATGGGCGTCATCCTTTTTTCAGGCGTTGGTGCAACCAAGAATTTCATCGAGGCTGGTCAGCCCCTGTTTCACCTTCAGCAGCCCCGATTCGCGCAAGGTCTTCACGCCCTCGCGCTTTGCCTGTGCTTCGATCTCCAGCGCCGTTCCATGCGCGAGGATGATGGCCTCGGTTGCCTCGGTCACCGGCATCACCTGATACACACCGACCCGCCCCTTGTAGCCACTGCCGTTGCAGCGCTCGCAGCCGACGGCCCGATACGGCATCCACCCGCCCAGATCGGTCTCGGGAAATCCGGCCGCCAGCAACACATCAGCCGCGACAGTTGCCGGCTGCTTGCAACTGCATAGACGGCGCGCCAGGCGCTGCGCAGTGATCAGCGACACGGCGGAAGCGATATTGAACGGCGCAACGCCCATGTTCAGCAGCCGCGTTAATGTTGATGGCGCATCGTTGGTATGCAGCGTCGAGAACACCATATGGCCGGTTTGCGCGGCCTTGATGGCGATGTCTGCCGTTTCGAGATCCCGGATCTCGCCGACCATCACGATGTCCGGGTCCTGCCGCAGGAACGCGCGCAGCGCGACCGGAAACGTGAGCCCCGCGCGCTCGTTGATGTTTACCTGGTTAATGCCGGGCAGGTTGATCTCGGCCGGGTCTTCGGCGGTCGCGATGTTGATGCCGGGCTTGTTCAGGATGTTGAGGCAGGTGTACAGCGACACGGTCTTGCCGGAGCCGGTCGGGCCGGTAACCAGCACCATGCCGTAGGGGCGCTGGATGGCGTCGAGCAGCACTGCCTTCTGCTCGGGCTCATAGCCCAGCGCATCGATGCCGAGCTGCGCCTGACTGCCGTCGAGGATGCGCATCACGATCTTTTCGCCGAACAGCGTCGGCAATGTCGACACGCGGAAGTCGATGCTGCGTGTGCCCGATACGGACAGCTTCATGCGTCCGTCCTGTGGCACGCGCTTTTCGGAGATGTCGAGCCGCGAGATCACCTTGATGCGCGATGCAAGCTTTTCCTTGATCGCCAGCGGCGGCTGCGCGACCTCGCGCAAGATGCCGTCGACGCGGAAGCGGATGCGGTAAAACTTTTCGAAGGGCTCGAAGTGAAGGTCCGACGCGCCGATATTGATTGCATCGGTCAGGATCTTTTGAAGAAAGCGAACGACCGGCGCGTCATCGATCTCGCTGCTGTTGGCGTCTGTCGCGCTGCTGTCCTCGACCAGCGCGACATTGTCGAGTTCATCGCCGATCAGTTCGGACAGGTTTTGTTCGGCGCTTTGTGACAGCCTGTCGATCAGGGTCAGCAATTGCGGCAGTGGCGCAATGACTGAATCGACCGGCAGCCCGGTCTGGAACTTCACCTGATCCAGCACCTGCGTCTGCGTGGGGTCGGCAATCACGACAGCGACTTTGTGTGCGCGCTTGGCCAGCACGACGACGCGCTGCGACTGCATCAGTCTGTCGTCGATGACGCCTTTGGGCAGCGACCGGAAATCCAGCGCGCCGAGATCCAGCAGAGGGCAGCCGAAATGCGTCGCGCAGAACATGGCCAGCGCCTTCGCCTCCATATCGCTGCTGCGGATCAGCGCATCGATGAAAGGAATTTTCTCGTTTACAGCATTCCGTTGAATGGCATCGATCTGCTGCTGGGACAGCTTTCCCGCCTGTAGCAGCGCACGCGGCAGGCCGGACAGCGAAGGCGGGGAGGCAGGAGTGGGGCGCATGGTTCCTCGCGGCGGTAGGGAGCGCGAGGATGATCCGACAATGTGATGACAGTGTCATCGGTCACACCGGATGTGACGTCAACTAGCAACTACTTTTTAATTTGCTGTGCGGTCAGCGACTTGGCTTGCGTAATTTCACCATCTTGATGACCTGCTCCTGCACCTGCACGATGTCAATCACGCAGCCGGAAATTTTCACGCTCACCGATGACTCGGGAATCTCTTGCAGTGTTTCAAGCAGCAAGCCGTTCAGTGTTTTGGGTCCGTCGGTCGGCAGGTCCAGGCCTAATCGTTTGTTGACGTCCCGCAGCGATACGGAGCCTTCAAGCAGGCATTCGCCTTGGCCACTCCAGCCGAACTGATCGGCACGGGTTGCGCCCGGCGTCGAGGTGGTGAATTCACCCACCATCTCTTCGATGATGTCATCAAGCGTCACCAGTCCCTGTACCTCGCCGTATTCATCGACGATGACGGCGAGCCTTTCCTGATTCTCCTGAAAGTATTGCAGTTGCGTGAACAGGTCGGTTTCGGGCGGGATGAAGTACGGCGGCGTCAGCAGCTCACGGAAATGCTCGACCGTCAGCTCGTCGACCTGATTCAGCAGCGCCATCGCCTTGCGCACATGCAGGATGCCGACGATCTGGTTGATCTCGCCGTCATGTACCAGTAGCTTGTTGTGATAGCAGGTGGTCAGCTCATGCTTGATTTCGTCGACCGGCACAGACAGGTTCAGGGTCTCGATCTGCGAGCGCGGGGTCATCACGTCTTCGACCGTCACGCGTTCGAGGTCGAACAGGTTCAGCAGGATGCTCTTGTGCTTGACGGGGATGAAGTTGCCGCCCTCGAGCACCATCGAGCGCAGCTCTTCGGGCGACAGCCGCTGGTCGCGGGCCTCGCTGCCGGTGCGGATATGCATCATGCGCAGCAGGCCGCGCACGAACAGGTTCACGAACCATATCACCGGTTTGCCAATGAAAATAAGCGGCTTGATCACGAACGAAGCCGGCAGCGCGATGCGTTCCGGATAAGTCGCGCCGATGACCTTGGGCGTGATTTCGGCGAATACAATCAGGAAGAAAGCCACGACGGCCGTGGCAATCGTGATGACTTCCTGGTTATTGCCGAAAGTGGAGATGGCTATCGACGTGACCAGCGCGGTGATGAGCGCATTGATCAGGGTATTGGCGATCAGGATCAGCGACAGCATGCGGTCGGTCCGGTCGAGCAGCCACAAGGTGGTCTGCGCCAGCCGCGATCCCCGCCGTGCCAGATGCTTGATCCGGTGGCGGTTCAGTGCCATCAGGGCGGTTTCGGAAATGGAGAAAAAGGCCGAGGTGCCGACGAGAACAGCCAGTGCGACGATTTGTACCCACAGGGGGACTGAATCCATGAGGTTGGGAAGGGGAAGAAGAGGCGAACATTATACGAAACGGCGGAGGACGTACCGGCGAAAGCGGGTTGATTCTATTTCAAGCGATCCCTGTTCGTCTCTACATAAGAACTTTCACGCCCCCCGCGAGCAGCACCCCAGCCAGAGCGATCTGGATCCAGCGGCCCGGGATCTTCCCAGCCAACAGGCTTCCCAGCCAAACGGCCGGGATGGAGCCCGCCAGCAAACTGGCAAGCATGCGCCAGTCCACCATGCCGGCAAAAAGATAAGCCAGTCCGGCGACAACCGCCAGCGGGATGGCGTGCACGATGTCGGTTGCTACCAGGCGATGGGGCGTCATACGCAGCGGGTACAGGTAGAGCAACATCACGCTGCCCAGCGCACCCGCGCCGACCGACGTCAGCGCAACGCACAGACCCAGCACGGCACCAGAAGCAACGGTGAGTGCCGGCTGGATGGCCTTGAAGCGTGCTGGCTGGCCAATGCGTCGGCCTCTCGCATAGGCCACCAACTTCGGCGCAATCAGCAATCCCACTGCGGTGATGAGTACGACAACGCCGATGGCTTTGGTCAGCCAGCCAACTTTTGCGACCTGGGCGCCCAAGCTTACGATTACAACCATCAGCAACGCCGTCGGCAGGCTGCCTCGCCACAGACGCCTGGCCACCTGCCAATCTACGTTGCCGTTCGTATGATGTACCCGTGCGGCGACCAGTTTGGTGATGGCGGCAAACCACAGGTCTGTCGCGATCGCTGTCGTTGGTGACACGCCAAAAAAAATCAGCAGGATCGGTGTCATCAATGCACCGCCGCCGACCCCGGTCAAACCGACTATGAAACCGGTCACGGCGCCGGCCAATGCGTAAGCTGTGGCTATCATGCGGGTATCAGCGCCACATCGCGGGTCGCGATGAATGACGGATTGAGTACATCGGACTTGCCGTATTTCAGGCACTGACCCTGGAGGTCCAGCACTGCGCCTCCAGCCCCTTCCAGAACCGCTTGGGCTGCCGCCGTGTCCCACTCGCAAGTGGGTGCCAGTCGGGGGTAGATATCGGCAGCTCCCTCCGCCACCCGGCAAAATTTCAGCGAACTACCCGCCTGAATCAAGCTTGCCTCCCCCAGGCGATCGATGAATGACTGTGTCGCTTCGTTGAGATGACTTTTGCTCGCCACTACCCTGCAGCGCGCACTGGTCTCGCTATCGGACACCCTGATGGCGACGATGTCGCCCCCGACCTGCCGAAATGCGCCCATGCCTGAGCCGCCCCAGTACAAGGTATCTATTGACGGGGCATAGACCACGCCCAACACGCTGCGCCCATCTTCAATCAGCGCAATGTTGACGGTGAACTCGCCATTGCGGGCAATGAACTCCTTGGTGCCATCCAGCGGATCAATCAACCAGAAGCGCCCCTCGTTCTGGCGACTGGACTGTGAGCCGACGTCCTCTTCGGACACCACCGGGCAGTCGGGCAGCAAAGGGGCCAGTTGCGAGGTAAGGACGCAGTGCGCGGCCCAGTCTGCCGCGGTGACTGGGCTGGCATCCTCCTTGAGCAGAACTTGTGTTTCGCCAGCGGAATAGACCGCCATGATGGCATCACCCGCGGACCGCGCAATGGACAGCAGTTCTTTTGTCAGGCCCTCATATTTTTTTTGTCGCATTATGCTTAAAGTTGTGATGCAATAGACTTTTGCATCGTAGCACAACAGATTTCCAATCGATTAAATGGTCAATTCGCAAACTGCGACAAATGAGTGTCCAAAGCTGCTGGGGCTGGATGACCCCCGGGTGTGGGATACGGAGCTTGCCTTCGAGCACCTGCAAGCGCTGGGCGAGGCCGATTCCAAGCGTACGGCCGAACGGCGGTTGCACTCGCTGGGAATGTTGCCGCAGGAGCAGACCTCGGACAAGCTGCTGGACGAAAGCGAGCATTCGCCCAACAGGCGGGTGCTGGACTGGGCTATCGAACAAGCCCGGAAGCGGCGCGATCGGGTGATGTTTGTTCAGTTGCAGCCCTTGCCCGGTGGTCAGCCTTGCCTGCACGCCAACGACGCCCGCGGAGCCCGTTTCTGGATACCGATGGCCAGACTTGACGGGGACGCCGTGCGACAGGCGATCGAGGACCTGCAACACCACATCGGCAAGCCGATTGCCGTATTTCCACATGGCAGGCTGGTTGGGTACATGCGCAGCATGCCCGGTACTGCCGACATCCATCTGTGCCCACAGGCCTACCGGCCTGTACTGCCATCCGGCCTGACTTTGAGCGGTAACAACAGACGGGGACAGTCACTTTCCCTGCACCTCAAGCGTCTTGAAGAACAAAGCATTCACCTCATCCGCGAGGCAGTGGCCGAGGCGCATAAGCCCGTGATGATGTACTCCATCGGCAAGGACAGCAGCGTCATGCTGCATCTTGCCCGCAAGGCGTTTTATCCGGCGCCACCGCCGTTTCCGCTGCTGCATATCGATACGCGCTGGAATTTTCAGGAAATGGTCCTTTTCCGCGACTTCATGGCTCGTGAAAGCGGCATGGATCTGCTGGTGCATACCAACCCCGAGGCCATAGAGAAAAACATTAACCCGTTTGATCACGGCGCAGCCCTGCATAACGACATCGCCAAAACCGAAGCCTTGAAGCAGGCGCTGGATCACTACCAGTTCGACGTCGTCTTTGGCGGTACACGCAGCGATGAAGAGAAGTCCCGCGCCAGCGAGGGGCTGTTTTCGTTTCTCAATGCCACCCAAGCTTGCAACACTGAGGACCAGCGCGCCGAGCTATCGAACCTTTACAACACTCGTCAGCGCCCGGGCGCGAGGAGAAGAGTGTTACCCCTGTCTGACTGGACTGAGCTCGACATCTGGCACTACATCTGTCAGGAGAATATTCCCGTAGTACCGCTATATTTTGCCAAGCCCCGAGCCGTGGTAGTGCGCCCCGGGATGACCATGATGGTCGACGACGAGCGGTGCCGCCTGCTGCCAGGCGAGGAAGTGAAAATAAAAAAGGTCCGCTTTCGCAGCCTGGGCTGCTATCCGCTAACGGGAGCAGTCGAGTCCGAAGCGGAAACGCGCGAGGATATTCTGCAGGAGATCATCAACGCCCGGCAGGGGCGCAAGCCGGCCCACAAAGACCTCACCGTCAATGAATGGATGGCCCGGCAAGCCCGGCAGGATTTGCTACGCCTCATCACCTGCGGCAACGTGGACGACGGTGAGAGTACCTTGATCGATCGACTGCTTTGCGAGTCGCAACAGGCGTTTGACGGCCTGGTAAGTAACTTGCCGGCCGCCGAGGGCGACCGTTTTTTCTCTACCCCCAGACGCAATTTCATCGTGGCCGAAGCGCCCGGGCACGAGCAGTACAACCACAGACTGATTACCAGCGCCTCGACCGCTGATGTGGCGGTGTTACTTGTCGACCCCCGGCAGGGCGTGTCGATGCAAACCTGCCGGCATGCTTATCTTGTCTCGCTGGCGGGTGTCCGGCAGGTGGTGCTGGCGATCGATAAGATGGATCTGGTGGGATACGAAAGGACCGTGTTTGATGCCATCGTTGCCGAGTTCAGCGACATGGCGAAATCACTGGGGTTCGAGGGCATCGCACCGATTCCGCTTTCGGCACTGAAGGGTGACAACATCAGTGCGCGTTCGGCGCACACTCCCTGGTACAAGGGGCCAACCTTGATGGCGTGCCTCGAGAGCATCGACCTCCAGCGGGCGCCCCGGCAGAAGGCGGTGTTCCCGGTACAGTGGGTGAATCGTCCGAATGCCAGCTTCCGTGGGTTGAGCGGCACTCTGGCTTCGGGCCAACTGGCGGTCGGTGACACGCTGCGGGTCACGGCTTCTGGCCAGACAGCCACGTTGGCGCGGATCGTCACCGCCGATGGGGACTTGAAATTGGCCCATGCGGGTGATGCCGTGACGCTGGTGCTGGATCGCGAAGTAGATGCTTCGCGCGGCGACGTTATCAGCCTTGCTGATCAACCGCTGGAGATGACCGACCAGTTCGAGTCCACGCTGGTGTGGATACACGACGAGCCCGGTCACACGGGCCGGTCCTACGAGATGAAACTGGCCAACCAGTGGGTCGGTGCGGGTATCACCAGCCTGAAGTACCGGGTGAATCCGGCTACTCAGGCGCACGAATCGTGCAAACAACTGACTCGCAACGACATTGCAGTGGCCAATTTGGCGCTGAGCAAACCGCTGGTGTTCGAGCCTTACACGGACAACCCCACGCTTGGCAGCTTCATTCTGGTGGACAAGCTCACCCGCGTTACTGTGGCTGCCGGCATGATTCGTCACAATTTGCGCCGCGCACAGAACGTGCACCGTCAGGCGCTCAGCATTGCCCGTGAAGACCGGGAGCGGGTTAACGGCCACCAGGGCAAGGTTATCTGGTTCACCGGCCTGTCGGGTTCCGGGAAGTCCACCATTGCCAATGCCCTGGAAAAAGAGCTCCATGCTCAGGGCAAGCGCACCTACATTCTGGATGGCGACAATGTCCGTCAGGGACTGAACAAGGACCTGGGCTTTACCGACGCCGACCGGGTCGAGAACATCCGCCGCGTGGCCGAAGTGGCCAAACTGATGATGGATGCAGGTTTGATCGTGATGACTGCCTTCATCAGTCCCTTCCGGTCGGAACGGGCAATGGCACGGGAGCTGATCGGGGCAGAGAACTTTATCGAGGTGTTTGTGGATACGCCGCTAGCTGTTTGCGAGCAGCGCGATCCCAAAGGACTGTACAAGAAAGCGCGCAGCGGGCAGCTGCCGAACATGACGGGGATTAACAGTCCGTATGAGCGCCCGGAAAAGCCGGATGTGATCTTCGAACAAGGGGGGATGACTATCCAGGATTTGATCAAACTCTTGCTGTAGTCAGCATCTGGACTGTCCAAGTCCGAAAAATGAAAAGCCTCCGTTATCGCTAACGAGGGCTTTGCTCAAACTTTGGTGGCCCGGGGTGGAATCGAACCGTGCATGAGGATGCCTGATCCAGTTGAGAAGTGCGATTCTCAAACGAACTTGTGAATAACCCACCCAAGGTTCAACACGGCTAAAGCAATAAGCGTGTTGATTGTAAAAATCATGCCCAGCACACGCTTGCGGAAATTGGGAGGAGGTTCGTTAATGCCCTTGGCATGGATGAGTCGTCCAGTCGTAAGCGTCATGCCTAAAATACAAGCCAGCCACCAGGGAGCCCCATTCAGCTCAAGGCAGGCGATCAAAATTAGTCCAAACGGGACATATTCAGCGAAGTTGCCCTGAGCTCGAATGGCTCTTTCCAGCTCCTCGTTGCCAGCGCTCCCGAGCCCCACGCGGTTCGCTCGCCTTAGCCGAATCACATTAAAGGACAGACGCATGAAAATGAGAGTTAAAACTGAGGCAACCAGGGGTGTGACTGTCAGCATTAGATCTCCATCAAAATTTTTTCCCGATGATACTCAACTAGGCTGAGTCGGCCCTTCGGAACATACCACCGTCCAACTGCTGGACGCTCCTTACCTAATCCAAGTCATCGCCCCAAAAGAAAAAACGCCCACCATTTCTGGAGAGGGTTCGCTATTTCTTGGTGGCCCGGGGCGGAATCGAACCGGGCTGAGGATGGCCGATCCAGTTCAGAATTACTTCCACTGAAGATTTAATTTTCTGTGTGAGGCAGCGCAGTCACGCAAGTACAGGTTGATCAGGGTCTGATACGGAATCCCCACTTCTTCCGAAATGGCTTTGAAGTAACCAACAGAGTCCTCATCAAGCCGAATCGTGATGGATTTTTTCAACTGAGTTGCATAGGGATTCTTGCGAGCCTTTGAAAAATCATATTCGTCGCGCATGGCAATCACCTTTGTTTATAAGATTTCGTCTCGTGGGGCGTGGCCTTCCTGGCAGAGATAATGCGAACAACATCATCGGCACCCCGGTAGCAGTGGCATACCACGACCAGTCGTAAGGAAAAACTGAGCCCCAATAATATGAATCGCTCCTCATCGGCTGAATGGTCGGGGTCATCAATCAGCTTGGCTTGCTCGTCATAGAAGGCCGACTTCGCTTCCTCGAATGAAATGCCATGCCTCTTCAGGTTGGCCATGGCCTTGCGGGCATCCCATTCGAACCGAAGAGAATTCATATGTACATTGTAAGTACGTCAGATGAGGAGTGCAACCTGTTCCTCCGGATGCGTTTCGATTCCGCCGTTCGAAATGCAAAAAGCCCCCGTTATCGCTAACGAGGGCTTTGCTAAATACTTGGTGGCCCGGGGCGGAATCGAACCACCGACACAAGGATTTTCAATCCTCTGCTCTACCGACTGAGCTACCAGGCCAAGACGCGAGAGTATAGCAAAACATTCTTGGCTTGCAAAGCGGATCATCCGGCGAAGCTATAATTCGGGTATGAATCTCTCCTGCGATATCTGCGTAATAGGCGGCGGCGCGGTCGGTAAGGCGGGCGCGCTGGCGCTGGCTCGGTCGGGCGTGCAAGTCATGCTGGTGACGCCGGCGCTGTCACCCGCGTCGACAGCGCCGCTCGCTGACTGGGATTTGCGCGTGTTCGCGCTCAATCATGTCGCGCATACACTGCTGTCTACCCTGAAGGTGTGGGATGCGATGGATGCCGCCCGCATTGCAGCCGTCGATGCGATGGCCGTTCATGGCGACGGCGATGGCTCGGCCGGTCATCTTGGCTTTGACGCCTACGGCGCGCGCGTGGATGCGCTGGCCTGGATCGTCGAAGACCAGAACCTGAACCGCGCGCTCGATTCCGCGCTGCGTTTTGCTTCCGGCCTGAAGGTCGTGCAGGGCAGTGCCGTCAGTCTTCGCGTCGACCCTGACCGCGCTCAGGTGAATCTCGATAGTGGCGATTGCGTCGAATGCTCGCTTGTCGTCGGTGCTGATGGCGCGGATTCGTGGGTGCGAGCGCAGGCTGACATCGATATCGATTACCGAGCCTACGGGCAGCGTGGTGTCGTTGTGAATTTCGATTGCGAGCATCCTCATCACGGCGTTGCCAGTCAGTGGTTCCTGGGCGAGGCCGGCATCGTCGCGCTGTTGCCGCTGCCGGGCAATCGCGTGTCGCTGGTGTGGTCCGCGCCCGACCATCTGGCCGAGGTGCTGCTGCGCGAGCCGGCACAACAGTTATGCGAGCGCTTGCGCGAGCTCCCGGGGCAGACGCTCGGTGCCTTCACGATGCTCTCGCCTGCCACAGCGAAAGCCTTCCCGCTGCGCCTGATTCGCGCGCATTCGATGGTCGCGCCGCGCGTCGCACTGATCGGTGACGCTGCCCATGCGGTGCACCCGCTGGCGGGCCACGGCATGAACCTCGGCTTTGGCGACGTCGATGGTCTGCTGGCGGCGCTGGACAGGCGAGACCGCAAAGAAGATTGCGGCGACGCCCGCACGCTGTCCCGCTATGCGCGCAGCCGCAAGGAAGAGGTCTTGTTGATGCAGGTCGCTACCGACGGCCTGCAGCGCCTGTTCTCTTCGGATCTCGGGCCGTTGAAGCTCATTCGCAACATCGGCATGACCGCCGTTGACAAACTGCCTTTCCTGAAGCGCCAATTGATGGCGCATGCCTTCGGGCGTTCCCAACACTCACCTACGGGCGAAAGATGATGATGAAAAAATTCCATGGGCTCCTGCTGCTCGCCGCCAGCCTGCTCTGCACCTCCGCATTCGCGGAGGCGCAGGAGGCGAAGATCAGGAAGCTGCTGCAGAGCCGCCTTGGTGCCGAGGCGCCGATCGAAGCCGTGACGAAAACGCCCTACAGCGGCCTCTACGAGGTCAAGGTCGGCAATGAGATCATCTACAGCGATGCGGAGGCGCGCTATGTTTTCATCGGTCGCATCATCGACTCCGAAACGTCGAGAGACCTGACGCAGGCGAAGCTCGATGATCTGAACCGGGTCAAATTCTCCGAACTGCCGCTCGATCTGGCCGTGAAGTCGGTGAAGGGCAACGGCAAGCGGGTGATCGCTGTATTCGAGGATCCGAACTGCGGTTACTGCAAGCGCTTCCGCAAGACTCTGGCAGACATGAAGGACATCACGGTCTATTCTTTCATCTACCCTATCCTCGGTGAGGATTCGACGAAGAAGGCCAGAAATCTGTGGTGCGCTGCCGATCGCGTGAAGGCCTGGGATGAGTGGATGCTGGAGGGTAAAGCCGCGCCGCAGGCGCCGGAGTCCTGCAGTTCGGCGTCGATCGACAAGGTGGTTGAGCTGGGCAAGAAATTCCGCGTGACGGGTACGCCGACCGTCATCTTCGCCGATGGCTCGCGGATTCCCGGGGCGATTGATGCGAAGTCGCTGGAGAACAAGCTGGGGCAGATCAAGCCGTAGTTGGTGGCGGATTTCGCCTGTATGGCCCTGCCCACCCGATGAAATCGTTCATGGGTGGGCAAATCCCCTCATCACTTGAAAATCATTCATCCTCGACACTGATCCGTCGGCGAAATTCCGCCGGATTCTTCCGCTAACATCTCCCAAAACCATCACAAAAGGAGATGTCCGATGTTCCGCGCCATTCTGCTCAACAAGAACGATGACGGTTCTACCCGTGCGGAACTCACGCAACTCGACGACGCGCAGCTGCCACCGGAAGGCGATGTCACCGTTGCGGTTGATTACTCCACGGTCAATTACAAGGATGGTCTCGCCATCACCGGCAAGTCGCCAGTGGTACGCAAGTGGCCCATGGTGCCCGGCATCGATGGCGCCGGTACGGTGCTGGAGTCCAGCCACCCTGACTGGAAGAAGGGCGACGGCTTCCTGCTGAACGGCTGGGGTGTCGGCGAATCGCATATGGGTTGCCTGGCCGAACGCGCCCGGCTGAAGGGCGACTGGTTGATCCCGCTGCCGAACGGCATGTCGCCGCGCACCGCAATGGCTCTCGGCACCGCTGGCTATACCGCGATGCTGTGCTCGATGGCGCTGGCCGAACAGGGCGTCAAGCCCGAGCATGGCGAAGTGTTGGTCACCGGCGCGTCTGGCGGGGTCGGCAGCGTCGCGGTAGCGATTCTTGCCGCGCGTGGCTACAAGGTCGTTGCATCAACTGGAAAGGCCGCCGAGGCCGACTACCTGAAAGCTCTGGGTGCAGCCGAGGTGATCGATCGCGCGGAACTGTCCGCCCCCGGCAAGCCGCTGCAGAAAGAGCGCTGGGCCGGCGTGGTGGATTCGGTCGGCTCGCACACGCTGGCCAATGCAGTCGCGCAGGTGCGCTATGGCGGCACGGTGGCGGCATGCGGTCTGGCGCAGGGGATGGATTTCCCGTCAACGGTGGCGCCCTTCATCCTGCGCAGCGTGAAGCTGATCGGCGTCGACAGCGTGATGGCGCCGCATGACCGGCGTGTCGCTGCGTGGTCGAACCTGGCGCTTGAGATCAAGCCGGAAACGCTGGACAAGATCACGCAGGAGATTTCTCTGGCTGAGGCCATGGCATGGGCGCCCAAGATTCTGGCGGGCGGAGTTCGGGGGCGCCTGGTGGTTAACGTCAAGGGGTGACGTGTGTTGGCGGGTTTTGCCGTTGGCGCTGCCCGCCATGAACAAAAAAACATGCCTTCCAACCGCGAATCCATTCGCCACACCCTCCGCCCGCACGATCTGGCGCTGCACCTGTTCGAGGTCACGCTGACCGTCGATCAGCCTGATTCCGAAGGTCAGGTCGTGTCGCTGCCCGCCTGGATACCCGGCAGCTACATGATCCGGGAATTCGCGCGCAACATCGTGCAGATCCGCGCCGAATGCGACGGACGCAAGCTGCGCCTGACGAAACTCGATAAGCACAGCTGGCGCGCCGCCCCCTGCAACGGACCCCTGCGAATCGTGTACCAGGTCTATGCGTGGGATCTGTCGGTGCGTGCCGCGCACCTCGACCAGACGCATGGGTTTTTCAACGGCAGCAGCGTATTCCTGAAGGCGCATGGCAAGGAAAGCCTGCCGCAGATCGTTGACATTCAGCCGCCGCAAGGCGACGCATTTGCGGCATGGCGCGTTGCCACCTCGCTGCCGGCGCTGAAGGCACGCCGTCATCGCTTCGGCACTTACCTGGCGCAAGACTATGACGAACTGATCGATCACCCGGTCGAGATGGGCGAGTTCGCACTAATCCGCTTTGATGCCCATGGCGTTCCGCATGAAATGGCCATCACCGGCCGCGTGCCTAATCTTGATGCCGAGCGTCTGGCGGCTGATCTGAAAAAAATCTGCGAACACCAGATCGCACTGTTCGAGCCCGGCACGAAACGCGCGCCGATGGATCGCTATGTCTTCCTCACACTGGCCGTCGGCGATGGCTATGGCGGCCTGGAGCATCGCGCATCGACTGCGCTCATCTGTGCGCGCGCCGATCTCCCCGTGAAGGGGCAGGCAGCGATGAGCGAGGGCTATCGCACCTTCCTCGGCTTGTGCAGTCACGAGTACTTCCACACCTGGAACGTGAAGCGCATCAAGCCTGCCGCGTTCGCGCCCTACGACTTGTCGCAAGAGAATTACACGCCGCTGCTGTGGCTGTTCGAAGGGTTTACCAGCTACTACGATGACCTGACGCTGTTGCGCACCGGCCTGATCGATCAGCAGGCGTATCTTGGCCTGCTTGCGAAGACGGTCAATGCCGTGATGAAAGGCAGCGGCCGGCTGAAGCAGAGCGTCGCCGACTCCAGCTTTGATGCATGGACCAAGTATTATCGGCAGGATGAGAACGCGCCGAATGCGATCGTCAGCTATTACCAGAAGGGCTCGCTGGTTGCCTTGTGGTTCGACCTGCTGATCCGCGCCCAGACCCGCGGCAAGCGCTCGCTCGACGACGTGATGCGCGCGCTGTGGCGGCGCTACGGGCGTGATTTCTACCTGCCCGGCAAGGGGCGGGGCGTCAGCGAAGCCGAGGTCGAGGCGCTGTTTGATGAAGTCACGGGCCTGCAATTGAAGCCCGTGTTCGAGCATGCAGTGCGCGGCACGAAAGACCTGCCGCTGGCCGATGCGCTGGCGGCGTTCGCGATAGGACTTGGCGATCAGCAAAAGGGCGACAAGCTGTCGCTGGACGTTCGCACGAAAAGGGATGGCGGCGATTGCAAGCTCGCTTCGGTTCATGAAGGCGGCGCCGCGCATCGCGCCGGGTTGTCTGCCGGCGATACGCTGGTGGCTATCGACGGCCTGCGGGTGACGGGGTCGAACCTCGATACGCTGCTGCAGCGGTATCGCCGCGGAGATGAAGTGATCGTGCATGCATTTCGGCGCGATGAGTTAATGAGCTTTCGTGTCGGCCTGAGGCACGATTCATCGCCGCAGTTCAGCCTCGGGATGAAAGACACGCCGGTCAGTGGTGTGAAGCTTCGCAATGCCTGGTTGCAGGCAAAACCCGCCAAAAAATAACTGGAGACCCACAATGATCCCCGTCGTAGCGCTGACCCTGCTTCTCTCCTTTACGCTTCCCGCGCTCTCCGCCGACTTCCCCGTCGCTACGCCGCAATCGCAAGGCCTGTCAAAAGAACGCCTGTCCCGCATTCATGAACTGATGCAGAAGGAAATCGATGCCAGCCACATGCCCGGCGCCGTGGTCCTCGTCGCGCGCAAGGGGGCCATCGTCCATGCAGATGCTATTGGCTGGCAGGACAAGGACGCCGGCAAAGCGATGAAGCGCGACGCGATCTTCCGCGCATATTCGATGACCAAGCCGCTGGCGTCGGTCGTGACGATGATGCTGGTCGAAGAAGGCCGGCTGCAACTGACCGATCCGGTGTCGAAGTTCTTTCCGCAGCTCGCCAATCTTCAGGTGCTGTCCAATCCCGCCGATCCGAACAGCCCGCGCGAACCGGCCAGGCGCCAGATCACGGTGCAGGATTTGTTGCGGCATACGTCAGGTCTGACCTACGGCGAGTTCACGCGTTTCGCGAGCGTGAAGGCCGCGTATGAAGAGGCCGGACTGTTTTCTGCCGAGGTGCCGATGAAGTCACTGGCGCTGACGGCCGAGCAGCAGATCGACGCATTCGCCAACGCGCCGCTGGTCTGGCAGCCGGGTTCCACCTTCGACTACAGCCTGTCGACGGATCTGCTCGGCCGCGTGCTGGAAAAAGTATCTGGCCAGACCTTGTCTGCGCTGCTCGATGAAAAGCTGATCAGGCCGCTCGGCATGAAGGACACGCAGTTCGTCGTGCCCGCCGCGAAGGTGGCCCGCATCGCCGAACCGCTGAAGATCGATCCGTCCACCGGCGGCCCCATGATGCCGGTGCTCGACATTACCCGGCCGACCGGCAATCAATCGGGCGGTGCCGGCCTTTCGACGACCGCCGACGATTACCTGCGCTTCTGCCAGATGCTGCTCAATGGCGGCACGCTGGATGGCCGTCGCTATCTGTCGCGCACCACGGTTGCGCTGATGACCTCGGATCACCTGGGGCCGAAGGTGACTACGCCGGTGCAACCGGGCGAGGTACTGATGGGCGTGCAGGGCTATACCTTCGGACTCGGTTTCATGGTGCGGCAGCAGCAGGGCATCGCCGGCGTGCATGGTTCCGAGGGCGACTACGCCTGGGGCGGTATCGGCGGCACCTTCTTCTGGGTCGATCCCAAGGAGCAGCTGGTCGCCGTGATGATGGCGCAGACGCCGGGCGCGATACGGCAGGTGTATCGGCGGATGATCAAGACGATGGTGTATCAGGCGCTGGAGTGATTCACCCCAGCAGATGCGCTATCAATGCATCAAACCTGCCCGCGTCAAACGCGCCGTTATCCATTCGCATCAACGCCGGATGCACCGGCGGATCAACCCGCCGCTTCAGGTAATCATCCCAATGCGCGAGCTTCCAGTGGTCGCGCGCGTCATGGCGCGCCTCGATGCGTCGTTTTGCTTCGTCGCTGGCCAGATCGATCCACGCGATCCGGCACACGGTGTCGGCCGGTAGCCCCAGTTCGACCGGCCGAAAAAATTTGCCGGACAGGATCTCGCGCGTGAACGGACCAACCAGCAACACCTGATTACCTAGTGCAAGATTTTCGCGCGTGATGTCGAGCAGCCCTGCATATTCCTGGTCGCGCAGGTTTTGCAGGTAAGCAGGGCTGTCGCGGTCGGCCGGGTCGCCGGTCAGCAACCCCATGATGTGCGAGCTGAATGCGCCGTACGCGGTGTCCTTGTCGAGGAAGAAGAAGTCATGGCCGCTTTGCTGCGACAGCAGCGGCAGTGCGCGCTTGGCGAGCGTCGTCTTGCCGGTGCCGGCATGGCCCGAAAAAAGCAGCAGTCGTGGCGTGTTGGCGGTCATGGTTTTCAAATTGAAATCAAATCCTTCGTCCGCGTTTTTCAGGCGGGGAAAAACTTGTATGATGCGCCAAGCTGTTTTCTTTTGAAACTGATCGAGACGAGAACGATATGGCTGAAATCAATGCATCCGGTTCCCTGCTGGTAGGCGAGGGCGTGTACATGAAGGGCACGATGCGCGTGCCTGGCGTTGCCAGCATCGATGGCAAGATGGAAGGCGAACTGGCAGCCGATACCGTGTTTATCCAGCCCAACGGCTCGATGGACGGGCACACGACCGCCAACCATGTACGCGTTGCCGGCGCGCTGACCAACACGACGGTCGCGAACCGTACGCTGGTGGTCGAATCCACCGGACTCATCGCCGGCTCGATTACCTATGAAGAACTCGAGATCAAGAAGGGCGGCTCACTGCAGGGCGGCATCTACAAGGTTGGCCAGCAAAAGCCGGCCGCACCGGTAAAACCGGAAGCGCCCGCTGCTGCTCCGGCAGCACCCGCCGCCGCCGCAGTAGCGCCCGCGAAGCCTGAAATCGGTGCTGCACCCGAGCCGGCTGGCAAGGCCTGATCGAGGTAAAAAATGCTTAAATCAGCCAGCAGTTTTGCGCTCGCGCTCTCCGTGCTGATGGCCCACGCCAACTGCACGGCCGACGATCTGGCCGCAGGCCGGCAACTGTTCCTCGGCAATGGCTGCGCGAATTGCCATGAGATTGCGGACAAAGGGGCGGGGCCGGCGCTGAAGGAAATTGCGAAGCGCTATCAGGGCAAGAAGGTGGTCGATGAAATCGCCGACCGCATCCGCGAGGGTAGCATCGGGCGCTGGGGTGACGGCGAGGCGCATCCGCCGCAGGGACTGCTGGAGCCGGCCGAGGCGCGGCTGGTCGCGAGCTGGATACTGAACGGCGCGCCTTAACAGCGACAGCCAGTGTCACTACCGCACTCTTACTGCGGGCACATTGCCTCGGACATGATCTTGCGGCGCTCGTCCGGGTCGGATTCCTTTTGCAGTTTTTCCATCAGCGCAGCGAGGCGCTGGCCTTCGGCTTTCATTTTCGGGTTATCCGACAATTGCGGCTGAACTGGTTGTGCAACAGTTTCCGGCGACGTGGCGGCAGCTGTTTGCGGCTCGGCCGTTTCGGCCGACGCGGCGGCGGCCAGTATCAGGCAGGCGATGGCGACAAGCAGGGGTGATTTCTTCATTTCGTTCTCCTCCCGGATTGCTTTGGATGGCGACTTTGCCATTATAGGCCCGGCCATTCGCCGCTTCCTTGATTTCAGCTCTTGACGCGGCTTTCGGGTATGCTTGCGGCCTTCGAATCATCCCGCAAAAAGGACTCTCATGCCCCTCGTCAGAATCGACATCGGCCCCGGTCATCCGTCAGGTTTCGGCCGTGCCGTCGGCGACATCGTGTACCGCGCGATGACCACGGAAATCAACGTCCCGGCCGATGACAAATTCCAGATCGTCACTGCGCACGAGGCTACCGAGCTGAACATACCGAAGAGCTACCTCGGCATCGAGTACAGCGAAGGCATCGTGTTCATCCAGGTCACGCTGAACGCAGGACGCACGACCGAACTGAAGAAGAAATTTTACAAGCGCATCGCCGACGACCTGCATGCCGAACTCGGCGTGCGCAAGGAAGATGTGTTCATCAGCCTGGTCGAAGTGGACAAGGAAAACTGGTCTTTCGGCAACGGTGAAATGCAATACGGACCCAAATGATCGAACGCCTTGCCGAGCGCGTCGGCAGCCATCTGAAGCTGACGTTCTACCTGTGCCTGCTCACCGCAGGCGCGGTCTGCTTGTTCCTGAAAGATGCACCCGCATCCGGCGCGCTGCTGCCGATCGTCTACCAGTGGAGCGTGATCGGTTACTACGGCACGCTGCTGCTGATTGCGGCCTTGCTGCTGCTGCCGCTCAGCCTGTCCCGATTTACGCGCTGGCTGTGGCCCGTGCTCGGCTGGTGCTGGCTGGTCTATCTTGCGATTGATGTCGCGGTATTCAATTTGTATCGCTTTCACCTCGACTGGCTGATGGTCGACATGTTCCTGCGCGATTTTCGTGGCATGGGCATTCCGGTCTTTTTGCTGGCGCTGTTCGGTATTCTGGCGATGGCACTGCTGGGCGGCGTGCTGTGGCTATATGCAAGCCGCCGCTCGGGCCGGCGCCCTCACTGGCCCTGGTTTGCGCTGGGGCTGCTGCTGATGCCGGCGGCGTTGCTGATCAACTCGGTCATCAACATCTGGGCCCAGCATTTCCTGCGCGAAGAGATCACGCGTTACCGGCCTTTCCTGCCCATATATCATCCGGTCGAATCGAATGCCAACGGCGCGCGGGTCAGCCGCTGGTTGCCGTCCGTGTTCCCTGCTGCGTATGGCAAGTCAGATCAGTCGCTGGCTGCAGGCGGCGGCATCGTCAGGTATCCGCTGGTCAGGCCGCAGTGCAAGACTGGGGCAGACGCGCCTTCGATACTGATGATCGTGCTCGAGAGCTGGCAGGCCGACGCAATGACGCCCGAGATTACGCCCAACATCGCCCGCTTCGCAGCCGGCGGCACCCGCTTTGCGCAGCATGTGTCGAGCGGCGCGGTAACCGTGCCGGGCCTGTTCGGGTTGATGTATGGATTGCACCCGAATTATTTCCAGCTGACGCGTTCGGCGGCGGACAGCTTTCCCAGTCTGTTTACACAGACCCTGAATGAGCAGGGCTACCGCACGCGCGTATTCACATCGAGTAACCTCGACGGCTTTTCGTTGAAGAGCATGTTTTTCCCGAAAGTCGCCGCAGATGATTTTGCAACCGGCCGCGATGATGCATTGCTGGTCGACCGGTACATCGCGACGCTGAAAGCGCCATCAGCAGAAAAGCGGTTCGACTTCCTGTTTCTGACTGCATCGCACTCGCCTTACCAGTATCCGCCTCAGTACGCGCGTTTCAAGCCGCTGCCCGTGGTCGAGGGCGGCTACGCGCTGGACCGGCAGGCGGACAACAAGGCGTACAAGAACGATTACTTCAACAGCCTGTACTACCTCGATGCGCAGGTAGGCAAGCTGCTCGAAGCGGCTGAGCGGCAGGGGGCGCTGAAGAACACCTGGGTGATCATCACCGGCGACCATGCGGAAGAGTTCAACGAGAACGGTCTGGGCTACTGGGGCCACGGCAGCAATTTCACGCGCTGGCAGACGCAGACCCCGATGATCGTGCGTGCACCCACCCATTCGGGCGGGCGTGTGGAAGACAAGATGTCACTGCATCAGGACGTCGTTCCTACGCTGATGCAGGAAGTGCTGGGTTGTACCTCGCCTATAAAGGAATACAGCAATGGGCAAAACCTGTTCGACCTGCCGGAGAAGCGCGGCACGCTGATTGCCTCGTACATGAGGGACGCTTATCTGATCGACGGCCGGGTATTCGAGCGCAGCGTGAATCGACATTACGAATGGAGCGACATGCAGCGCGGCGCGAGCCGTCCGTCCGCTGCGGCGATTCAGAACCTACGTGCCGAGGAAGGGCGTTTTCTGTCGCGTTGATGCTTGCCGGGGTAAGCCGAATTACGGCCTGTCTGCGTGCAAGCGCTGCCCAGTTTTTCATCGACCCACTGGATAGCGGAACGCTGCCTGATTTTGCAGCCCTAACATCGGCTGCAACAGTGAATGAGCGTGGCCTCGACTGCCTACCGGATTTTTGAATTGCGGAAAGGGAAAGTTGGTCGGGGTGAGAGGATTCGAACCTCCGGCCTCTACGTCCCGAACGTAGCGCTCTACCAGGCTAAGCTACACCCCGATTTTTGCTGCCGGCTCGGAAGGGGATCGGTTGTTGCGGATCCAGAGTGCCAACAGCGAAAGACCGCAAGTATAACAAATGTCCCGCGTTGTGGGCAATCAATGATTGCGGTCGACAGCGAAATCGGCCAGTGTCTGCAGCGCTTCTTTACCCGGCCCGGCCGGGAATTCGCTGAGGGCTGCTTTTGCGCGGTCGCGCGCCGCGATGGCCTGCTGTTGCGTGTATTCCAGTGCGCCGGAGTTCGTGATCGCGCTCAGTACTTCGTCGAAATGCGCTTCGTCGCCGTTGGCAATGCAGTCTCGCACCAGTTCGCGCTGCTGCGCGCTGCCGTGCTGCATCAGGTAGATCAGTGGCAGCGTCGGTTTGCCTTCGCGCAGGTCGTCGCCGACGTTCTTGCCGATCGCGGACGAATCGCCGGAATAATCGAGCACGTCGTCGATCAGCTGGAACGCGGTGCCGAGAGAGCGGCCGTATTCGGCGGCGGCGGCCACCTGTGCTTCCGGCGCGCCGGCGATCAGGCTGCCCAGTTCGGTCGCGGCTTCGAACAGCTTGGCCGTCTTCGAGCGGATCACCTGCAGGTAGCGCTCTTCCGTCACGTCCGGGTCGTGCATGTTCAGCAGCTGCAGCACCTCGCCCTCAGCGATCACGTTGGTCGCGTCGGCCAGGATCTGCATCACGCGCATGCTGTTCACCGATACCATCATCTGGAAAGCGCGTGAATAGACAAAATCGCCGACCAGCACTGACGCCGCATTGCCGAACATCGCGTTAGCGGTCTTGCGGCCACGGCGCAGGTCGGATTCGTCGACGACGTCATCGTGCAGCAGGGTGGCGGTATGGATGAACTCGACCACCGCAGCCAGCTTGTAATGGTCTTCGCCCCGGTAGCCCCAGGCATTGGCCATCAGCAGCACCAGCGCGGGCCGGATCCGCTTGCCACCGGCGCTGATGATGTAGTCCGCGATCTGGCTGACCAGCGCCACATCCGAATGCAGCTGGGCGCGGATCGCCGCGTCGACCGCCAGCATGTCGGCAGCGATCACGGACAGGGGGTGGGTCTGGGCAGGGGACGAAGTGGGCACAATGGGGCGAAGTTCGGTCAAAGGCGGCGATTATACGACGGGCAAGGGGACGGCAGAGGGCCACGCATCAGCAGTTTTGACCTGAGACCTAAGTCCATGTATAATTTGAGGTTTTCCTGATTTGGCAACGTTCTTGCGGCGCCGGCTCGGGATAAGCAGTATCCCGGCTCTGAAAGGCGCCGGGCGTTCTCTCAAAATCAATCGATGAGGTTCCCATGTACGCGGTCATAAAAACCGGCGGCAAGCAGTATAAAGTTGCGGCTGGCGAAAAACTTAAAGTAGAACAGATACCGGCAGACATCGGCTCCGAAATCACCCTGGATCAAGTGCTCGCATTGGGCGCAGGCGATACCATCAAGTTTGGTACGCCGCTGGTTCAAGGTGCAAAGGTGCTGGCTACGGTAGTGGCGCATGGTCGTCACGACAAGGTAAAGATCTTCAAGATGCGTCGCCGCAAGCACTATCAGAAGCGTCAGGGCCATCGCCAGAACTACACCGAACTGCAAATCGTCTCGATCAACGGCTAAGTCCGGCGAGACCCAACACCGAATCAGGAGCATCAAATGGCACACAAAAAAGGCGGCGGTACTACCCGCAACGGCCGTGACTCCGAGTCGAAGCGACTCGGCGTGAAAGTCTACGGCGGTCAGGCTATCAATGCAGGCGGCATCATCGTTCGTCAGCGCGGCACGAAGCTGCACGCTGGCGAGAACGTCGGCATTGGCAAAGACCATACGCTGTTCGCGCTGACCGACGGCACTGTCAAGTTCGCGACCAAGGGTCTGCTGAAGCGTCACTTTGTGACGGTCGTTCCGGCCTGATAAGCTGACCCGTCCTGCGGGAAGAAGGGCTCTGCCGCAGGCAGGGCCTTTTTCATTTGAATATCTGGAATATCGAAGCGGCAAATCATGAAGTTTATCGACGAAGCACGAATCGAGGTCGTGGCAGGCGACGGCGGCAACGGCGTGGCGTCGTTTTGCCGTGAAAAGTTCCGCCCGTTCGGTGGCCCTGACGGCGGCGATGGCGGCAAGGGCGGCAGTATCTTTGCGATCGCTGACCGCAACATCAATACGCTGGTGGATTACCGTTACGCAAAGCTGCATCGCGCCAAGCGCGGCGAGAACGGTCGCGGCTCCGACTGCTATGGCAAGGGCGCCGATGACATTTACCTGCGCATGCCCGTTGGCACCTTGGTCACGGACCTGAATGACGGTGCCATCATCGCGGACCTGACCGAGCACGGTCAGGTCGCGCTGCTCGCCAAGGGCGGCGAGGGCGGCTGGGGCAATATCCACTTCAAGTCGTCGACCAATCGCGCTCCGCGACAGAAGACCGATGGCAAGGAAGGCGAGCGGCGCGAGCTGCAGCTTGAGTTGAAGGTGCTTGCCGACGTCGGCCTGCTCGGCATGCCGAACGCTGGCAAGTCGACCTTCATCGCGTCGGTATCGAATGCGCGCCCGAAGATCGCCGACTATCCGTTCACTACCTTGCATCCGAACCTGGGCGTCGTGCGTGTCAGCCACGAGAAGAGTTTTGTGATTGCCGACATCCCTGGCCTGATCGAGGGTGCGGCCGACGGCGCGGGCCTCGGGGTGCAGTTCCTGCGCCATCTGCAGCGCACGCGACTGCTGCTGCACATCGTCGACCTCGCACCCTTCGACGCCAACGTCGATCCGGTGAAGGAAGCCAAGGCCATCGTGAAAGAGCTGAAGAAATACGACGAGACCTTGTTCGAGAAGCCGCGCTGGCTGGTACTGAACAAGCTCGATATGGTGCCGGACGACGAGCGCGAGAAGCGCGTGAAGGATTTCATCAAGCGCTTCGGCTGGAAGGGGCCGGTCTTCCGCATCTCGGGCCTGACGCGTGAAGGCTGCGATGATCTCGTGACCGAGATCTACGACTATCTGGCCACACAGCGCGAGCAGGAGCAACGTGAGCAGTCCGGGATTGCCGAAGAGGCGATCGGCATCGCCAGTATCGACGCGGACGATCCGCGCTTCAAAACGGTCGACTGAGCACGACCCTGACAAAAACAACGATCTTTACCGAGCATTCCGATGCAATCCGTCATCAAGCAAGCGCAGCGCGTGATCGTCAAGGTTGGCTCATCGCTGGTCACTAACGAGGGCAAGGGACTGGACCACGCGGCCATTGCGAGATGGGCGGATCAGATCGCCCAATTGCGCCAGATGGGCAAGCAAGTGGTGCTGGTCAGTTCGGGAGCGATTGCGGAAGGCATGCAGCGGCTCGGATTCGACAAACGTCCGACTGGCATTCATGAGCTGCAAGCTTGCGCTGCCGTAGGTCAGATGGGACTGGCGCAGATCTACGAGACCAGCTTTCGCGAGCATGGATTGCGTACCGCGCAAGTGCTGCTTACACATGCGGATCTGGCCGATCGCGAGCGCTATCTGAACGCACGCTCGACGCTATTCACTCTGCTGGGGCTGGGCGTGATCACGGTAATCAACGAGAACGACACTGTCGTCACCGACGAGATCAAGTTCGGCGACAACGATACGCTGGGCGCATTGGTCGCCAATCTGATCGACGCCGATGCCCTGATTATCCTGACTGATCAGCGTGGCCTCTACACCGCTGATCCGCGCAAGGACCCAGCCGCCGAGTTCGTGCATCAGGCGACCGCGGGCGACCCGACGCTGGAAGCGATGGCCGGCGGCGCCGGTACCGGCATCGGCAGCGGGGGCATGCTGACCAAGATTCTTGCCGCGCGCCGCGCGGCCAGCTCCGGCGCTCATACCGTGATTGCCTGGGGGCGCGAAGATCAGGTGCTGGTGAGGCTGGCGCAGGGCGAGGCCATCGGCACGCAACTGACCGCGCAAACCGCGCGACTGACCGCACGCAAGCAATGGATGGCCGATCATCTGAAGACGGCCGGCCGACTGGTCCTGGACGCTGGTGCGGTGCTGAAGCTGTGCCGGGAAGGCAAATCCCTGCTGCCGATCGGCGTGACCGAGGTGGCCGGCGAGTTTGGCCGGGGCGATGTGGTGACTTGTGTCGACGACGGCGGCCGCGCAATCGCGCGTGGCATCACCAATTATGCAAGCACTGAGGTGCGCCGCATACTGCGCCGCCCGTCGTCGGAGATTGCTGCCATCCTCGGTCACATGGATGAGGAAGAGCTGATTCACCGCGACAATCTCGTGCTGCTGTAATCCGGCGCCATCCGACCCTGCCTGGGTCGGAGGCGCTGCTGGCTGCTGGCTTTGCGTGTGCGCTAGGGAAATTTCCCCGGATGAGGCAGCGGCTTTTTCCGACGCAAGCGCTCGACGATGGACTCCGCCTTGCCTGCGGCGGTTCCGCCGTCACAGAAATAATCGGTTGCCAATGCCGCGTGATAGCGGTTTGCCCCGGTGCCTTCGATCTTTCGCCATGTTCCGCTCGCCGCGGGTGTCCAGCTGCCATCGGCGCGGCCGCTCGCGTATAGCTTCTTCTCGAGCGTGTCGCAGCGTATGCCCTCGTGGCTGATATTGGTGGCGCCGCTCTGGCTGCGAATCACGCTGGTGAAGCGGACAATCACCCGGTCGCTCACGCTCACCGATCGCGCATCCACAGTAAACTCCATGGTCGATGTCGGACCGACCTCGTACTTCAATAGGGCGTCCTTTGCCGGTGGCGCTGGAAGTACCAGCGCGCTTTCCTGGAGCTCCGGTGGCTCCTCGCCATTCAGCAGACCCGCATGGGCATTCGCCCAGCATAGCGTGGCGCCCAGCACTACGTACTTCAGCCAGCTTGTCATTTTTGCTCCGGCTCGGTGATCGCGGTCGGTATGGTCAGCGGGACGGCCCCCGGGGTAGGTTGCTGCATCGCCTGTGGCGCCGGCTCATCGACAGCCGACGGGTTATCCGATGGCATGGCGTGTGCATGGTCGATCCTGCCGTGCAGCAGGCGTTCACGCGGCCGCCGGCCGGGCCCGTGCGGAGGGCGCAGGAAGCGCGACAACTCTTGCAGTGCCCTCATGTAGACGTCACGCTTGAACTCGATCACCACGTCCAGCGGCACCCAGTATTCGTGCCAGCGCCAGGCGTCGAACTCGGGATGGTCGGAGACACGCAGGTTGACATCGCAATCGCGCCCAACCATCCGCAGCAGGAACCAGATCTGCTTCTGCCCCCTGTAGTGGCCGCGAACTTCGCGTTTGATGAAATGGTCGGGAACCTCGTAGCGCAGCCAGTCGCGGGTGCGACCGATGATCTTCACGTGTTCGGAACGCAGCCCGACCTCTTCCTCGAGCTCGCGGTACATTGCCTGCTCGGGGGTTTCGCCGTGCTTGATCCCGCCTTGCGGGAATTGCCACGAATGTTCTCGCACCCGCTTGCCCCACCAGACTTCGTTCTGATGGTTCAACAGGATGATGCCGACGTTCGGGCGATAGCCTTCACGGTCCAGCATGATGCACCTCGGTTTTCCTGCGGTCCGCGCGGCGGGTTTGCGGCAATGTCCGGCGCGCGCGGACGTTCGGCGCGCTGCCAGTTCAAGGGTGCTGCGATCCGAGGGC
>JACCDS011200311.1_pt1 | contig 34933 bp, 36 predicted proteins | sample 7446441 | NCBI WGS metagenome assembly JACCDS01 (sample SAMN15323445, study PRJNA562643) | freshwater metagenome | isolation source: river surface water | place: USA:Blue River Watershed | collected 2017-08-17
AAAATCAAGTCCGCGGGTGGAGGAGGTTGGATTCGAACCAACGTAGGCGTAAGCCAACAGATTTACAGTCTGCCCCCTTTAGCCACTCGGGCACCCCTCCGCGAGGAACCGGCAATTATGGTTCGAAGCCCAGATTTCGTCAAATAACGAGAGATTAAGGTTCGCGAGTGGTTAAAAGATCCAGGACCTGTCCCCGGACCTCTTCGAACCGAATCCGAACCGGCAGCAGCCGGTCGGTTTTATCCAGCCAGACATCAATCCGGCCTTTATAGTTCGCCCCCTCTCGGGCGCTCGAGAGGTGCACAGCTGGCACCAAGACACCCCCCGGGAGAATGACGTCTGAGTCGTCAAGCACCAGAAAATCGACATCTTCGATCTTGTTGCGACCCGCCATGGGAATCCGAAGCGATCCCCCAAGGAAAAAGCGGTCAGGATCAACCTTCATCATCCAAGCAAGCTGGATCATGAAACTTAGGCGATCTTGAACTCCTTTTGGAAGGAAAAGAGGTTCTTTTAGTGACGAATAAAAGATCTTTTCTTTTTCGTAATCAAAGGTGGAAACCTCTTCTTTGCCGCGAGGCGTCTTATGGGTGTATCGGTCCGGCAGAAACCCGCCGGGGCCGAGCCTGCCCTCACCTTTCGCCTGCAGAGGGGCGCTCGCAAAAAGCTTGGCCCAGCCAACCGCATGAGTCACCAGTTCAATCTGGTACCGATCTGGCGCAGGGAAACTTAGCTTGATGGCGCCCTTGGCAATCAGGTTTCCTTCGGTGAAATTTCCCCAGAAGGCATTAAGCGCAACGCCTCCCATTTTCGGAAGCTCCTCAAGAGTGGGCACTCGCTCTTCCGGTCGCTTCGGGACGACAGTCTTTTGGGCAGGGGGTGTGGGCTGTACGTCCTTACCTGGATCCTCTGTCGGTAGCACGGTCTCCGCTGAAGGAGTCGCCAACGGAGGGCTGCTTGCCGGAGGCGGGCTGGCCTGAGGTTGAGGGGCTGGAGGAGCCTGAGAAAACTGGACCGCGATGGGCATAGGCGGTGGGGGCTCACTCGGAAAGAGCGCCTCAACAATCCGGGCAAGACCGACGAGCAGCACAAGGTGCGCCACGGTCACCACAAGGGCCGCCCCGATCACTCGGCGATCGAGTGACCTTTTGGAGGGAACTTGTTTCAAGATTCCGTGTGTCACGAGGTTCCCTGATGCGTTCATTGCGATATTCTAAAAACCGCTTACATAGTTGGCACTAAAACTAACATGGAAAAACAGCCCTTCAACCCATTTGAGTTTCTCACCACCCCTTGGGCTGGCCTGGCCTCTGGACAAGGGCTACCACCCGGCGGGTCGTTCAACCCCACAGATCTTCAGGATCTTGACCGACGAATCCAAGAGCTAAAAGCGGTCGAACAGTGGTTGTCACTCAACCTTAACCTGCTCAAGACAACAATCCAGACCATGGAAGTTCAACGTGGGACCATCGCCGCCATCCAATCGTTCACTGCCGGAATGGCTCAGCCACCAGGAGCGGGTTCCGGGACAAATGCCGCGGGCGGCGGCGCGACCACTCCCGACCCCGCAGCTGCAACGGCCGCGGCAGTAGCGAATGCCGGTCAATGGTGGGAGACCATGCAAGGACAGTTCGGGCAGATGATGCAGGCCGCGCAAGCAAGCGCTGAGTCGCTGGCCAATCCCAGCCAAAAGCCCGCCAAAAAGCCAGGCTCGAAAAAGAACGGCGCCTAGACAACAAGGGGGCCAACGGGCCCCCTTTTACTTACTCAACGGTCTCGCGACCCGTTCGATGACGCCAGTCCGCCAATGCCTGCGCGAGATCAGAGAGTTCAGTGATCACCCGGATATCCGCAGGGGGACGACGCTGTAATACAGGACACTTGCCACCAGCCCAGATCTCGACTGACTTCGGCAGCTTTGCACGCAGTTCATTCAGACCGTCCAGCACCTGATTGGGATTCATCACCGGGGAGAACGACAACGCAACAATATCGATGTTCTGCGATGTCGCGGCCAGAACGATGTCCCAGACCGGGGTCTGAGTTCCCAGCGAGACGCAGCGGCAGCCTTCGAGCGCCAACAGGGCTTCCACCATCAGAAGGCCCATGCCATGTGGCTCAGAAGGAAACGTCGTCAACAGCACGCGTGGGCGATCGCCCGGCTGAGGAATGGTGCTGATCGCATTCCGAAGCACCACCTGCATGGATTCGGTGTACAGATGTTCTTCGTAGATCTCCATCTGACCACGGGACCAGGCATCCCCAACTCTCTGGGTCAGTGGGGCAACCACCTCCGTCACAAACCGAGCCAGGCCCAGGCGTAGCAGGCGCTGACCGAGCTGGCGGCGAAGTTCTTCGACGTCATGCGACTTCGCGGTTTCCACCAGAAATTGAACGTCGGGATGCTGGTGCTGCGCGGCATCGTGACGATTCCCGCCAGAGGACGCTGACATATCAGATAGCGCCTGAAGCTCGTGCAAATCCAGGCCAATAATCTTTCCGGGACGATGCCCCACGTCCATAAGACGGCGAATGGCACGCAGACGGTCGACCTGATCGAGCGGATAGATCCGTTCACCGAAGGCATCTCTTAGAGGGGTCGGGAAGCCATAACGGCGCTCCCAGACGCGCAAAGTGTCCTTTGAGAGCCCGGTGTCCCGCTCTACGGCAGAGATGCTGAGGTGAACCACAGTCGAATCAGGCAGATCCATTAAATCCTTTTTGTCATAGACAAAACATTGACGCACAGGGTTTCAGCGCCTAGTATAAACCTCCAACTCCCCTCTGACCAAGACAAATATGGCCTCGATCCGACCGACCGCACTGGTTTCGATTCTGACAGCTAAGCACTGGCGTTATCGCATGCTTGGCATCTTGAGTCTTGCGTTTTTGATTCTTATGCCGCAGGCCTGGGCGTCGACAGACGCCTGCCCGAAGCTGCTCAATCACACATTCCCCCGACTTCAAGATGATGCGCCACAGAACCTGTGTCAGTACAGTGGTCGCGTTATTCTAATCGTGAATACGGCAAGTTACTGTGGCTTTACCCAACAATATGAGGGGCTTGAAAAGCTCTATGCACGATTCAAAGATCGTGGACTGGTCGTGTTGGGATTCCCGTCAAATGATTTTGGAAACCAAGAGCCTGGCTCGAATCAGCAGATTGCCGAATTTTGCACCAACACCTTTGGCGTGAAATTCCCCATGCTGGCGAAGACCTCTGTTAAAGGCCAGAAGGCGAACCCGCTTTTTAAAACGTTGGCGCAGCAGTCAGAGGCGCCCGGCTGGAATTTTCACAAGTACCTCATTGGCCGCGATGGGAAGCTAGTCTCAAGCTTCTCAAGCCAAGTGTCCCCGCAGGACCGTCAGCTTTTATCTGATCTCGAGCGCGCCCTCAATAACGCCCGCTCATAACCGAATTTCACCTAGGAGCTTCTGTGAACGCCCCCGATACCCTTTTTGCCGCTGGCATTCTTCCTGACGTTCAGTCACATGCCGACACACGTCAGCTCGCCATTCAACGCGTCGGCGTGAAGTCCCTCGTTCACCCCGTCATGGTGCAGACCGCGAAAGGGGTCTGCCCTTCCGTTGCGACCGTGGACATGACCGTGGGACTCCCCCCGGAGGTCAAAGGCACCCATATGTCCCGCTTTCTCGAGGTATTTCAGGCGAATGAAGAACCCCTGAGCTTTCACGCCATTTTAGGCCTGATGCAGAAGATGCTCGTACGCCTGGAATCGGATCGCGGCTACATCAAGGCAGCGCTTCCTTACTTCGTGAACAAGACCGCACCGGTCTCGGGCGTTGAGAGCCTGATGGACTATCAGGTCACCTGGGAGTGCGAGGTTGCAGGCGGTGCGCCGATCACAACGCTGACCGTGGTGGTTCCGGTGACGAGTCTCTGCCCGTGCTCGAAAAAGATCTCTGAGTATGGTGCGCACAATCAGCGTTCGCACGTCACGATTACTGCCCAGTTAACGGGGCCAGTGGAGGTCGAAGAACTGATTCGAATCGCTGAGCAGGCCGCCTCTTGCGAGCTCTGGGGACTGTTAAAGCGTCCCGACGAGAAGTACGTCACTGAGCGTGCCTATGACAATCCGAAGTTTGTTGAAGACCTGGTCCGGGATATTGCGCTTGCCCTCGCCAAGCATTCTCAGATTAAAGGGTATTCTGTTGAGTCTGAGAATTTCGAGTCCATTCACAACCATTCGGCATACGCCAAGATCGATCACCTTTGTCACCATTAAATATCGCTATCGTGGGCAGCGGCATCTCCGGATGCGCCGCTGCCTGGCAACTCTCTCGCTGGGCCAACGTCACGGTCTTTGAATCTGCAGATCGTCTCGGTGGCCACACGCATACCCAGACGATCCGGGTCGATGACACGGAAGTCTCTGTCGACACCGGTTTTATTGTCTTCAATCACCGCACCTACCCTGGACTACGCGCCTGGTTCGATCTATTAGGCGTTGAAACCGCTGAAAGTGACATGTCGTTCTCGGCAAGCCTGAACGATGGGGCGCTCGAGTGGAGTGGTACCGATCTCAATAGTGTCTTCGCACAACGCAAAAATCTTTTATCGCCGCGGTTCTGGGGCATGCTTGCCGACATCGTTCGGTTTAATCGACAGGCTCCTAAAGATGCAGCGAAATATCGCGCACTGTCCGGAAATAGCCCCTCACTCGGGGACTACCTTGACCAACAGCGCTACGGCAGACTCTTTCTCGACGCGTATCTGTTGCCGATGGCCGGCGCAATCTGGTCATGCCCGACCGAACAAATGCGGGCATTTCCATTAACCACCTTTGTACAGTTCTGCGAAAACCACGGGCTGCTTCAAATTGCAGATCGTCCCCAGTGGTACACGGTGCGTAATGGATCGAAGAACTATCTCGCCAAAATGCAGCAGGCTTTGGCGCGTGAAGGGCGGCAGGTTCAGTGGCGTACTGGGTTTGCCGTCAAAGAAGTGCAGCCCGGTGTTCGAGCCGATGGGCGTCATCAAGTGACCCTGGCGGGCCTTGCGCAAGACGGCAGTGAGCCCGAGCTCTTTTCCGAAACATTCGATGCTGTGGTGCTTGCCTGCCATTCCGATCAGGCCGCGGCCATGTTGCCTAAACGGTCGCTCGCTCGTTCAATCGTGGCGGACATCCATTACCAGCACAACCGCGCCATTCTGCACACCGATCTGCGTCTCATGCCCAAGCGTCAGTCGGCCTGGGCGTCGTGGAACTACATGCACCAGAATCAGACACGACTGGCCAATCCTGTCAGCGTGACCTACTGGATGAATCGGCTTCAACCACTTCCCGTATCGACACCGATTCTGGTCAGTCTGAATCCGTTACGCGAGCCAGACCCCAGCAAAGTCTGCAACACGATGGACTACGAGCATCCCATTTTCGATGCCCGCGCGGTCCTGGCCCAGAAACGACTTCCCGCTGTTCAAGGCCAAGATGGTATTTGGTTTGCAGGGGCCTGGACACGTTATGGATTCCATGAGGATGGCTTTCAGTCGGGCGTGCAGGCGGCCGAACTGATGCAGTCCGCGCTGCAACGAGCAGACCATGGTGAATCGCTTGCCAAAGCAGCATGACCCTCGACTGGTTCGAGGTCAGGTGCGGCACGCACGTCTGAGCCCGTTTCGCCACGCATTTGCCTACCGTGCTTTTTATGTGCAGATGCCGATCCGAAGTCTGGCAAGACTGAATCCCACGCGCGCTGGTAACCGCGTCTGGGGGATCAACCAAGGCAGTCTACTGCGCGTCGATGACCGTGATCACGGCGACGGACGTCCCTTGCTCGAATGGGCCGAATTCATTCTGAAACGGGCGAACGTCACGGATGCAGACGGCGAGATCTGGCTGCAGACCTTTCCCAAAATGTTGGGGTACGTGTTCAAACCAGTGAGCTTCTGGTTTTGCGAAAACCAAGCAGGCCAGATTCGTGCCGTCATCGCAGAAGTCAACAACACCTTTGGTGATCGCCACGTCTACGTGTTGACGCCCCCCGACGGCGCAGCCGGTATTACCAATGGATCGACCCTTGAGACCAGCAAAGCGTTTTATGTTTCACCATTTTTCGAGGTTCGCGGACGTTATCAATTTCGTTTCTTCAAGTCGGACCTTGGTGGGCATGATGTCGCCCGAATCGAATACTCCGATCAAGAAGGCGTCCTGCTGCTGACCTCCATGAGTGGCCAGTCCGAGCCGCTCACGCGCGCCAGTGCCTGTCTTGCCTGGCTGCGCTATCCCATGTTTTCGATTGGCGTGATTGCCCGAATCCACTGGCAGGCCCTTCGACTGTGGATCAAAGGCGCGAAATTTGTACAAAGACCCAGGCCTGTCCAATAGAATTTCGGCTTAAGACACACACGCTGCCATGACTCATTCTGCCTCCTCTAGCGATCCTGTTCAGGACGACCAAAACCGCAAACCCCTTCGACTGGGGTTGCGCACCAAAATGTTGTTGCGTCTGCTCGATAAGATCGAAGTGGGTGAGCTTGAGCTCACGCTACCGGATGGGTCGGTCCGCCACTTTCGCAGTAGAGACGCCAAGGCGCAGCCGTCGGGACCACGGGCACAGCTCATTGTTCATGATCTTGCTGCGGTCTCCATCGCAGTCTCCCGCGGGGACATCGGATTCGGTGAAGGGTATATGCAAGGGTTCTGGTCTACGCCAGACCTAACCGGGCTCTTGCGTTTCTTCATTTCAAACCGCCACGTCATGGAACAAGTGATCTACGGGCAGTGGTGGTCTTTGATCATCGACCAGGTCCGCCATCTGCTCCGGGCGAATCGAAAACAACAGGCAAGAAAAAATATCGCAGCCCACTACGACCTTGGCAACGATTTCTATTCGCTCTGGCTTGATCCCACGATGACCTATTCGAGTGCCTTATGGGATGGCACAGGCTCCTGGGGTCGTCCCGTGGACCTTCAGACAGGACAGCACCAGAAGATTGATCGTGCGATCGCCGCACTCGGACTCTCAGCGACAGCGCCTGGCCAGCGTGTTCTCGAGATCGGCTGTGGCTGGGCCGGTTTTGCAGATCGGCTGCTGGATCAACATCCGGTCGACTATGTTGGGCTGACCTTATCCACCGAGCAGAAACGATGGGGGGATGAGCGGCTCGCTCCTTACACACCGTCACGATTTGAGATTCGCCTGCAGGACTATCGTGATGAGCAGCAGCAGTACGACGGAATTATTTCGATCGAAATGTTTGAAGCAGTGGGCGAACAATACTGGAACGACTATTTCCAGACCCTCTATCGCTGCCTAAAACCTGGTGCCCGTGCGGTGATCCAGACGATCACGATTGATGAAGCGCTATTCGATCGCTATCGCCAGAGCACCGACTTTATTCAGCAGTACATCTTTCCGGGCGGCATGCTCCCATCTAAGACCGCCTTCCGCGAGCGGGCAGTCGCTGCGGGTCTTCAGGTACAGGCGATGTTTTGTTTTGGTCAGGACTACAGCAGAACGCTTGCCGAATGGGCCAAGCGATTTGATGCCTGCGGCCAAGAGATCGAGGCGCTCGGTTTTAAAGACTCTTTTCAGCGGATGTGGCGCTTTTATCTGTCGTACTGTGAAGCGGGGTTTGCCGAAGGCAATCTCGATGTCGTCCAGTTTTCGCTGCAACGACCCCAATCATGAATCGATCTCTCTCGACACTCATTACAACAGTGGGGCTTCTTGCTGCTGCTCCCGCTGAGGCCGAACAGTTTCGCATGCAGGGCGGCGGTAGCCTAAAATGGTTTGGGCTCAAGATCTATGATGCCAAGTTACTGACCCCTCAGCCGGTCGGATCCCCCGAAATCTTTCAGTCACCCTTCGCGCTTGAACTAACCTATGCCCGTGCCTTTGCGCGCGAGAAAATTGCGGAGCGCAGTATTGAAGAAATTCGACGTCTCGGCCTGGGATCATCGAGTCAGCAGCAGCAATGGCTCGTCCAGATGAACGCAATCTTTCCCAACGTTCAGGCCAATGACCGGCTGCGAGGTGTCCATCGTCCCGGTCAAGGAGTACAGTTCTATCTGAATGATCGTCGAATTGGCAGCATTGACGATCCAGAATTTTCGCGCGCGTTTTTCTCGATCTGGTTTGATCCCAAAACGGCAGAGCCCAGTCTTCGCGCCTCGCTCTTCGGCGCCCAGGCCAGCCGCGCCCCTTAATGCCCAGCCCCTCTCATGCGCTGCGGTATGGGCTGCCAGGGTTTGCGCTCGCATTCGCCGCGCTTCCGCTATATCTTCTAACGCCTAGTCTATACGCGGAACAGCTCGGGCTTCACCTTGCCGCAGTTGGATTGCTGCTCATGGCAACACGACTGGTCGATGCGTTTGCAGATCCGATCATAGGTCGACTGATTGATCGCAGCAGTCATCATGTCTGGGTCTGGTTGGCCAATGGTCTATTGGTGATGGCGATAAGTCTTGCGCTACTGGTGAACCCCCCTATCTCATGGCTACAACACCAGTCGAATTCGCAGGCTTTAGGCCTGCTGTGGATGGGCGTTGCCGCATTGTTTGTCTCACTCGGCAATAGCGTTGCCACGCTTGCCCATCAGAGCTGGGCCGTGTCTTGGACTGCCGAACCCGATACCCAGCGAAAACTTGTGGCCTCACGCGAGGTCTGGGCACTCGTGGGGGTGATCACTGCCGCAGTCATTGCCGCACAGCGGTCAGGCCCTGCACTTGCGCTCATATTGATGAGTGCTGGCGCACTTGGCATCTGGCTCACCCGGAGTCTTCGGTCATTTGGTACGAAGCATCTTGATCTGGCCAAAGACCAGAGCGAACCGTGGCGAACACTCCTTGGCGATTTGGAATTTCAAAAGCTTCTTGGGGCATTCGCCATCAATGCCTTGGCGAATGCTATTCCCGCCACACTGTTTCTTTTTTTCGTACAAGATCGACTCAAGCTGTCATCCGAGACAGCGGGACTGCTGCTTGCGCTCTACTTTATTGCTGCAGCGGTCAGTGTTCGGCTATGGACTGGGATCATGGTCCGACTGGGGGCACGTCGTACCTGGCAGATCGCCATGGCCATTGCCATCGTGTCATTTGTCTGGGCGTTAACGCTCGATCAAGGCGATCTGACTGCCTTCGGCATCATCTGCCTGGCCACTGGTTTTGCACTTGGCGCCGAACTGGTCTGTCCGCCCATTTTGCTGGGAGCGCTAATTGATCGCGCAGGACAACGAGGCAGAAGCGAAGCAAGTTATTTCGGGATCTGGAATCTGATCGCGAAACTTGCACTGGCGGCGGCTGCAGGTCTGGTTCTTCCCGCGTTAAGTGGCCTGGGCTACCAGCCCGGCAGCACCACAGGAAATCATGAACTCCAAGCGCTGCAGTGGGTCTATGCTGGACTACCCTGTATGCTCAAATTAATTGCCCTGGTCATGCTCAACCGAGTCCAGGATGTCTTGTCTGTCTCTGAAAGGACACCCTTATGAATCTTTTTTCTTCTGCTCTCCGTCTGCTTAGCAAGACACGGCTTGGCATGGCCTTGCTGGCCAGCACGCTCGTATTCGTTGCGGGATGCGCTGGGCCAGACCCAATGACCTATCAGTCACAAAAACCAGCGCTCGATCTCAAGCAATATTTCAATGGAGAGATCACGGGCTGGGGCATGGTCCAGAACAGAAGCGGCCAGGTCGACCGTCGATTTGTCGTCAAGATTAAGGCAAGTTGGCAGGGAGACGAAGGCATTCTGGATGAATCATTTGAGTGGTCTGACGGAGAAAAACAGCGTCGTGTCTGGAAGCTAAAAGCGGTGGGCCTTAATCGTTACGTCGGTCGTGCCGACGATGTCCGCGGAGAGGCCATCGGTGAGATCTATGGCAATGCCCTGCGCTGGCGCTACACCATGGACCTGCCCTATCGCGGGGGCACCATCGGACTAGACTTTGATGACTGGATGTTTTTAATCGATCAGGAAGTGATGATTAATCGCGCCGTATTCAGTAAATTTGGGGTTCGACTTGGTGAAGTCACCCTGTCATTTCGTCGCACCGCTGGCTAGTCATTCACGATGGCCCAGCTGAACCCCCCCATTCGCGACTGGACTGATCAGGTCGTCTGGGTTGTCGGTGCCTCATCAGGAATCGGTGAAGCGCTCACAGCTCTGCTCATTCAAAAGGGGGCTCGAGTTATCGCCAGCGCAAGACGTCAACAGGTCTTGGATCAGCTTTCTCCTAAACCTGCACAAGCCATTGCAGTGGATGTTTCTGATCCTGCGTCCATCGATCGTGCTGTGGTGATCATGCGAAATGAAGGGCTCGTGCCGGATGTGGTTTTCTGGGTTGCGGGTGTCTATCACCCCATGACCAGCAGTGCGATTGATCTTGACGGTGTTCGCGAGACATTTGAGATCAACGTGATCGCGGCCTATAAAGGGCTCGCTGCAGTCTTGGCGCTATGGAAAGAGTCTCCTGCAAAGCCGCGACACTGGAGCTGGGTCTCAAGCGTTGCAGGCTATCGCGGTCTTCCACAGGCCGCTGCCTACGGTGCAAGCAAAGCAGCACTGACCTATCTTGCGGAAACAAACTACCTTGAGCTGAAAGCAAACGGCGTTGCCGTATCAGTAGTCTGTCCGGGGTTTGTTCAGACACGGCTTACGGAACTCAACGACTTTAAAATGCCCGCAATGATTCGCCCCGATGAAGCAGCCAGACTGACGCTGCAAGGAATCGCCCGCGGAGAATTTGAGATTCATTATCCAAAGCGATTCACCCGCTGGCTCAAACTGCTTCGACTCGTGCCCTACCGAATCTACTTTGCTCTGATCAGGAAAACCGTGAAGTCTCCCAATGGACACTAAGACGTTCGTTGCTGTTGCCTCAACCTTGTCAGTTGAGACGGTCGATCATCTTGCGGCGTTTTATGCGCCAGATGCGATCTTCACGGATCCGTTTCAGACCGTCAGCGGACGCGCCAAAATTGCTCATGTTTACAGATCTATGTTTCAGCAGCTTGACAACCCGCGGTTCGTCAATGTCCGTGTGCTGGGCGCAGCATCAGCAGCCGAGGTCATGATCGGCTGGGATTTTGAATTCGCTTTTAAACCAGGGGGGGGCCGTCAGAGCATCCCTGGGTCGAGCCGTTTAACCCTAGACGAGCAAGGGATGATCCGAGAGCACCTGGACTATTGGGACGCATCTCGGCTCATGCAGGCACTCCCTGTGGTCGGCCGGTTGATTGGTTGGCTTAGACAAAAAATTGGGCACGCAGACGGCGGTTGACCTTAAAATACGGCGGCTTCCTTACGAGACGACTATGCGAACACCACAGGCCACCGACATGCTCTACCCAGAACTCTTCCGTGCGTTTGAACGCGTGCGTTGGGACCTGGAGAAAGATATCGACTGGAGTCGCTTTGATGCCTCACGCCTGACTGATGAGCAGGCCCAGACCATCAAGATGAATGCGATCACCGAATGGGCCGCCCTGCCGGCAACCGAGATGTTCCTGCGAGACAATCGCCATGACAGTGACTTCTCCGCATTTATGTCGATCTGGTTTTATGAGGAGCAGAAGCATTCGCTGGTGCTGATGGAGTACCTGCGTCGGTTTCGACCGGACCTGTTGCCAACGGAAGAAGAACTTCATGCGGTACGGTTTGAATTTGATCCTGCTCCCGCACTTGAAACTTTGATGCTGCACTTCTGCGGTGAGATTCGACTGAACCATTGGTACCGATGCGCAGCCCAATGGCACACCGAGCCCGTGATCCAACAGATCTACGAGACCATTGCAAAAGATGAGGCACGTCATGGAGGTGCCTATCTGCGGTACATGAAGAAAGCCTTGGTCACTACGGGCGATGCCGCAAAATCCGCTTTTGCAAAAATTGGCGTCCTCATGGCGAGTGCCCGCAGAACATCTCAGGCCCTGCACCCCACTAACCTGCACGTAAACCAGACGCTATTTCCAAATGACACAGTACAGAGCCGAACCCCAGAGCCGGGCTGGCTTGAACATTGGTTAGATCAGCAGATCAACTTTAATGCCGACTGGGAAAAGAAAGTGGCGGAACGGATTCTGCACAACCTGTCGCTTCTGTTTGAGCAGTCTTTTGCAACGGTTCAAGAACTCAACCGTTACCGCAAGTCCGTCACAGGGTAATTCTCCTTGGCCACAACCCCGGCGTTCGAATCAAAGATTGTCTCGCCCGCCGCACTCCCCGCACGCGTTGCAACGCTCGCGCGTCCCTTGGTCTTCACAAACGGTGTCTTTGATCTGCTCCATCGCGGTCATGTCACCTATCTTGCGCAGGCACGAGCAGAGGGCGCCGCGCTGATTGTCGCGCTCAATGACGATGACTCAGTAAGGCGTCTTGGCAAAGGATCGGATCGCCCGATCAACGCCTTAGCAGATCGGCTCGCTGTCATCGCATCGCTGGAGAGCGTCTCACTGGTCACCTGGTTTTCTGATGACACGCCACTTGCGCTCATTGAGTCGATCAGCCCAGACGTCTTGGTGAAGGGTGGGGACTGGACGCCAGATAAGATCGTTGGCGCCGACTGGGTCAGGTCTCGTGGGGGTCGCGTGCTCTCGATCGCCTTTGAGCACGAGCGATCCACAACGCGAATGTTAGAAAAAATTCGTCACGCCGGTTAGTGCGCCATGAGTGCTGCGTAAGCGCTCATCTAACGCGTATCCACTGAAGATCCGCAAAAACGTGCAAGGGTCATGAGCCCGGCAAAGATCAGGGTTGGCTGCTCATGAATCATCACCGTCGGTCCGGTCTCTTTGTCGAGTGACGCCAGAAAGTGTCGCCATTGCTGAGCCTGGCCGCCATGGAGCCAGAGCTTTGTCACACGATGATGACGAACAAGCCCCGCAATAAATCCCGTCTGCGCAAGGCCAATCCCCTGAGTGATCGCTGTCCGTGAGTCTCGAGGAATATCAATCGATGTCAGATCCTCTGACGAAACTGCGTACTGAAGATCGCGCGTCTCTGTTCGAAGTGCGCTATTCATCAGCCGAATCCCAGGAAGAATCCAGCCCCCGAGAAAAGACAGTGGGTATCGATCCGATCCCGTTGGTTCGGGTGCCGACTCAAGCCGCAAGAGATCGACTGTTGTTGCAGTTCCCGCACTCACAATCATGTGCGTCTCGTGGGGTCCCATCACGCCTTGCGCCGCAAGGCCTATCGCAGAAACCCACCGGTCCACGCCGAGCTGACCCGGAGTGGCATAACAATTCTGAACGACCGCGCCGCTCACGCCAGAAAGTCTGACCTTTTCCGACGACTGAGCCAGAGGCGCTGCCTCTTGCCCGGTGAGTCGCTTGTAGGCCTGAGCAACCGCCTGCTGCACAGAAACCGGTCCCACAGAACACCATGCCATCTGCCACTGCCCAGGCTTGGGCAGATGAGAAACCGTTTGATCCGCCGCCTGCTGCCAGGCTGAGACCAGCCCTTCGACCGACACCTCGGCATTGGCAACGCGATGCACCGGACTCTGGTTTACCACCTCTAGCGCATGTTGGGCCTCTGAGAAATCCGTCTCCGAACCACAGATGAGCTGCCACTTCAGAGCGGAGTTGCCGACATCAATCAAAAGTAATGCCGTGCGAGTCATGTGATGGCCTCGTGTTCGCGCAACGAGAGTTCCCCGATCTGAACTTCGAGCGTCTCCCGCGATGTCTGCAGCCGCAGGGCGCCCATTGCTGAGATTCCCTTACTTGTTCCTTGTGCCACCAAACGGCCGTCCACGGGATGAATCACCGTGACCCCAATCCCTGCAAAAATATCGGCATCACGAAATCGCTGCATCAGTTCGTCTGCGGGCCAAGGTCTGATCACCTGATCCTGAATAGCAGCAGCAACATCTGACACCAGAACCTCTGGCGCGGCACCCTGAATTCCCAGACTGACAAGATCACTAACGGGGCGATCTAAGGATGACGGGGTCTGCCAAGCCAGGTTTAATCCAAACCCCGCAATCAGCCACCATTGCCCCGCAACGCGATGGCGAGAGACCAGAACCCCTCCTAATTTTGCGCGGCCGGCCATGATGTCATTCGGCCATTTCACGCCAAGCTGATTCGCGAGCTGCGGATAACGTTTCACCAGCGCCTCAACAACAAGCAGGCTGATCCGGATTGGCCATGCGGCAAGCGGCTCCGGCATCAATGACTCCGGCCAGGCAAGTGAACAGGCAAGTCCATGGCCAGAGTCGGCCCACTGACGGCCATGACTCCCGATGCCCTGCGTCTGACAGGTTGTCCATAAGACAAATGGGGCGCCCTCGGGCAGCTGCGGACACCCGGAGGCCATAGCCTCGATGCGACGGAGCGCCTCACGCTGCGTCGAGTCGATTGAATCGAGATGCTCAGATGCCCACATTCTTGGCATCATAGCCGCATGACAAAAGGTTTCCCATCATGAAACTGGGGCGTGCTGGCTCGCTACTTCTGGCGGGGCTTCTCTATGCAGCAGGACTTGCTGTCGTCTCGCTATCGCCGCTGACCGACTGGCGTTTTATTCCGCAGGCCCCATGGGAATTTCTCTCAGGGCCTTGGCCCCGATACTGGACGGGGTTTGATGTGCTGGTCAATGTCATCGCATACACGCCGCTGGGTGTCTTCATCAGCCGAGCAATTAGCCTTCGGCAACGACATACGGTCTGGGGCCCGCTCCAGTCATTTTTTCTGTCGATCATCGTGGGGGTTTTGCTATCCATTCTTCTTGAAGGACTGCAGACTTATCTGCCCAGTCGTCGACCCTCCATTCTTGATGTCACGGCTAACGGCCTTGGCACTCTCGTTGGCGCTTTTTTGGCGAGCGCCTACGCGCAAGGAAGCCGCCGAATTCAGATTACGGAAAGTCGTCCGATTGAGATCGGTGGCCTGATGCTGCTCGGGCTGTGGTTTATCGCTCAGGCTGCCCCACAGCCGATATGGCTTGCCTTGGGGGATATCACTGTCAACGCAGCACTGGGCGAAATTCTTCCCTGGTTTGCAGCACCACCGGATCCATCTGCCGCTGATGTCGAGCTGTTTGCCGCCCAGCGCATCCTCGTCGAAGCCCTTTGCGTCGCGACGGCCATCATGGGCTGCGCGCTTCTCACGCATCTCACGCTGCTCGAATCACCTCGGTGGTGGCCAGGTTATCAGGCAACCTACTGGGTAAGAACCTTCAGCCTGATTGTGGTCCTGACCCTGGTCATTCGCACGGCCTGGGTCTGGCTTTTGTTGGGGCCTGGCGCAATCGCCACCTGGCTCAATGCCGGGACCCAAGCTGGAATTGTGCTGACCCTGCTCAGCGCCTATGGATTTGCGGGCGCTCGGCCAAGCCAACAGCGCGTCGTAGCGATCCTGAGCCTCTTTACCACCGTCTTTCTCGCCAACAGCGTGCCGGAAAATGGGTATACCGCGGCGAGCTATCTGGCCTGGTCGCAAGGCCAGTGGCTCAACCTTCAGATGCTCGCGAATACCGCTGCCACGGTCTGGCCTTTTGCTGCGCTCGCCTGGTTCTGGCTCGTGATCAGTCGACGCAGCGTACGCAGTCTCGATCGGGAAGTACCCCGGTCGCAGATGCAGCAATAACCGGCGGGGTCCGGGATAAAATCAGGGCATGAGTTACTTTGAAAAACATGTCTTTTTCTGCATCAACCAGCGTGAAAGCGGGGCATCTTGTTGTGCCGACTGCGGCGCAAATGAGATGCAGTCTTATGCCAAAGACCGGATCAAAGCCCTGAAAAAAAATGGGGTTGGCAAAATTCGCATTAATCGCGCCGGATGTCTTGATCGATGCGATGAAGGTCCGGTCATGGTGGTCTACCCAGAAGGCATCTGGTATCGCTATGTCGACGCGACCGACATTGACGAGATTATTGACGAGCACCTTCTCCATAATCGTCCCGTCGAGCGGCTAAAGATTTGAATTCTGCAACCGAACGTTTTCTGATTCCCGGTGCAGTTGGATCGCTTGAAGCAGCGCTTGATCGTCCTGCACAAGGGCCTGTCACAGGGCTTGCCGTTGTTGCACATCCACATCCGTTATTTGGAGGAACCTTAGATAACAAGGTTGCTCAGACCATTGCGCGTGCGTTTGTAGCACAAGGCATGATCTGCCTGCGGCCGAATTTTCGCGGTGTGGGAAAAAGTGAAGGGAGCCATGACCAGGGGTCAGGAGAGGTAAAGGATCTCTGGGCCGCCTGGGACTGGCTCACGCGTGAGTTTTCAGATGATGAAGGCCAACGTTGGATGGGCGGGTTTTCTTTTGGCGGCGTGATGGCCACTCATATTGCAGCCGACTGGAAGGCGCATCAGTTTGCATCTCCTCAGCCTGACCTGAGCCGCGTCATCCTCGTCGGTCTTGGCATTGCTGAAGATCGCAGACTCCCCGCGCCGCTGACACCAGCCGCCCGACTGATTCATGGCGAACTCGACGAGGTCGTCTCGTTGAAGTCTGTTTTAGACTGGGTCGAGCCACAGGCAGAACCCGTACTCGTCATAGCGGGCGCGGGACACTTTTTCCACGGCAGACTTCCACAGCTCAAGGACTGCATTACACGATGCCTGCTCGCCTGATCGTTCTGCTCTTCAGTCTCTTGTTTGGGATTGGTTCAGCGCACGCGCAGGGCTGGCCCACACCGCCAAAGCTCGCAGCACCAAGCTGGATGCTCATTGATGCAAGCACAGGTCAGACTCTGGCAATGGCCAATGCCGACAAGCCGATTACGCCGGCCTCGTTGACCAAGTTGATGACCGCCTATCTCACTTTCTCAGCACTTCGTGAGCGACGTATTCGTCTCGATCAGACTGTGCCAGGGCCGCTTGAAACGGAAGTGCCGCAGGGCTCACGCATGTTTCTGCAGCCTGGAAAAAATGTCCCGGTGGCTGAACTGGTGCAAGGCCTGATCACACTGAATGCCCATGATGCAGCAATTGCCCTTGCAAAGGCTATCAGTGGCTCAGAGGCTGCATTCGTCGAAAGCATGAACAAGACGGCGCAGAAACTTGGTCTTCAGAACACACAGTTTCGGAACGCGACGGGGATTCCTCATCCAGAACACCTCACCACGGTCTCAGACCTGGTCCGACTTTCCAATCAGATCATCACAGAGTTTCCTGAACAGCTGCGGGAATTTAGTCGACGCGAGCTCACCCACAGCGGTATTCGTCAGGTCAATCGCAATCGACTGCTCTGGCTCGATAACTCAGTGGATGGACTGATGACAGGCCGAAGCGAAACCGATGGGTTTGCGATTGCGATCAGTGCCCACCGGCCCTCTCCCCTGGGGACGAAAGAACGAACCCAGCGACGACTAATCGCTGTGATCGTCGGCGCGGCGACAGAAGAGCTTCGCGCCCAAGAGGGGCTTAAGCTGCTGAACTTTGGTTTCCAACAGTTTGATGTGGTCCGTCTGTTCCGCGCTGACGAGGCCAGCGAGACGGTCCCTGTCTTCAAGGGCGCCAATGCAAGCGCCCGGCTCCATTTTCCGAAAGATGTCTTGGTTGCCGTACCGCGGGGGCGTGCCGGCAATATCCGCACACAGCTAGAGCGGCCAACCGCGCTCCTGGCCCCTGTTGTTGCGGGACAGCCCGTGGGGCAGTTGCGGATCTGGCTGGATGGAGCGGAGATTCACCAGTTTCCCGTTACAGCAGCCGAATCCGTTCGATCGGCGGGTCTATTAGGCAGGGCTATCGACAGTCTTCGACTCTGGTGGCGCACCCTATAAGATTGCAGCTTATTGTTCATTACTTCTCACCCTCATCACGCGAGCAGACCCCATGATCCAAGGTATTCAAGGTGACCCAACCGTCTTTCTCAACGGAGACTGGCAGCCCCTCTCTCAGGCCAAGATCTCCGTACTCGATCGTGGATTTATTTTTGGTGATGGGATTTATGAGGTCGTTCCCGCCTATAGTCGCAAACCCTTTCGGCTGGAGTCACATCTTAGGCGGCTCGAGCGGAGCCTGGCGGCGATTCGTATTCGCTCGCCCTATGACCATGACGGCTGGGCTGATTTATTTCGCGAAACGATTGCGCGCAATGACGGCGAGGATCAGTTTATTTATGTTCAGGTCACCCGCGGTGTTGCCAAGCGCGACCATGCATTTCCCAGCCCAGAGGTCACGCCAACCGTATTTGCAATGTCGACGCCGTTTCAGCGTCCAGGCCAAGAACTACGCGATAAGGGTGTGACAGTAGTCTCGATTCCTGACGAACGCTGGCTGCACTGTGATATCAAATCCACCGCGCTACTCGGAAACGTGTTGGCACGGCAGACCGCAGTCGATCGCGGCGTTTCGGAAGTCATCATGTTTCGTGACGGCTTTCTCACGGAAGGGGCCGCCTGCAACATCTGGATGGTAAAAGATGGGGTTCTCTGTGCCCCTGTGAAGAATCATCTTGTCTTAGAAGGCGTTCGCTATGGTCTGATGGAGGAAGTCGCGGAGCGACTTCAGATTCCTGTTCAGATTCGTCGTATTCGTCAGGCGGAAGTTGCACAGGCTGACGAGCTGCTAATGACTTCTGCGACAAAAGAAGTCTTGCCAATTGTTCGCATGGACCAACGAATGGTTGGAAAGCGAGAATTCGCAGGCCAGCCCGGTCCCTTGTATAAAAAAATTCGCCAAGCCTATGATCAAGTGATTGATGCGGTCCGTGCCGGGAAAGCCTCATGAGCGCAAGTGATCCGTCACCACTGCAGTTTCCCTGTCAGTTTCCAATTAAGGTGATGGGCGCCTGTGCCGACGGATTCGCAGACGCGATCTGTGCACTGGTGCAGCAGCATGACCCAGGATTCGATCCCAAGACGCTCGAGATGCGTCCGAGTAAGAATGGCAACTATCTGGGGCTCACGGTGACGGTTTCTGCACAGTCCCGAGAACAACTCGATGCGCTTTATCGTGCGCTCACCAGTCACCCAATGGTGAAAGTTGTTCTTTAACCTGATGGGCTGGCGTTCATCTCTATGACGAGCTGCGTTCCTAGTGCTGTGGTTCATTCGATGGCGAGTTCCGTCACCCGCCCCATCGCCCGGCTCACACGACGGTCTGCAGACTATGCAAAGACGCTCGCAGAGATGCAGCAGTTCACCAAAAGCCGTTCAGAGACGACGCTCGATGCCCTCTGGCAGATTGAACACCCACCGGTGTACACATTAGGGCTTGCCGGACTATCAGCCCACATTCTTGATGCGGGCACCATTCCTGTCGTGCGCACGGAGCGGGGGGGTCAGGTCACTTACCACGGGCCCGGACAGATCGTCATCTATACGCTGCTGGATATTCGACGTCGCGGCATATTTGTCAAAGATCTCGTCTGCCGACTCGAACAGTCACTGATCAATACCCTGACCCATTACGGGATCCAAGGTGCAACCCGTAAACCGCAGGCGCCCGGTGTCTACGTCCCATATGGAGACGCCAGGCCCGATCAAGACGCATCATTGGCGAAGATCGCAGCGATCGGGCTAAAGATCAGCCAAGGGCGGGCCTATCACGGGATCGCCCTAAATCTCGACATGGATCTGACGCCGTTTTCACGCATCAACCCTTGTGGCTATGCGGGTCTGCGGACAGTCGACATGGCTACAATGGGTGTGTCTGCATCATGGCAGGAGGTCGCTGACATCCTGTGTGACCAGATCGACCAGCAGCTGACAGCATAGGAACGCACTGAGTGACCACAACCTACGATCCGCTCAAAAAACAAAAGGGTGCCGAAAAGACCTCGCGCATTCCCATCAAGGTTGTGCCGGCAGACCCCCTGCCGAAGCCCGAATGGATTCGGGTCAAGGCTGCAGCGGTATCGTCGCGTTTTATCGAGATCAAGAAGATTCTTCGTGAGCATCAGCTCTACACCGTCTGCGAAGAGGCCTCCTGCCCAAACATTGGAGAATGTTTCGGTAAAGGTACCGCCACATTCATGATCATGGGTGACAAGTGCACCCGTCGCTGCCCTTTCTGTGATGTTGGCCATGGCCGCCCAGATCCGTTAGATGTCAACGAACCTGAGAATCTCGCCAAGACGATTGCCGCATTGAAGCTGCGCTATGTGGTCATTACGAGCGTTGATCGAGACGATCTTCGCGATGGCGGTGCGCAGCATTTTGTCGACTGTATTCAAGCCGTGCGAGCCCGCTCACCGCAGACCCAGATTGAAGTCCTGGTCCCAGATTTTCGTGGACGACTAGATCGGGCACTTGGGATTCTCAAAGCCGCACCGCCTGATGTCATGAACCATAACCTAGAGACCGTACCCCGGCTTTATAAAGAGGCGCGGCCAGGGTCTGACTACGCACACTCCCTGCAGCTACTCAAGCAGTTCAAAGAAGAGGTACCCGGTGTGCCCACTAAGAGTGGCCTGATGGTGGGATTGGGTGAAACAGATGAAGAGATTCTGGCAGTCATGCAAGACATGCGGGATCATCAGATCGACATGCTGACGATCGGACAGTACCTTGCCCCATCAAACAGTCATCTACCCGTTCGCCGTTACGTCCATCCGGACGTCTTCAAGATGTTTGAAGAAAAAGCCGCTGTAATGGGCTTTAGTCATGCAGCAGTGGGCGCCATGGTTCGCTCGTCGTATCACGCTGACCAACAAGCCCACCAGGCCGGGTTTACGAACTAAGTTCTCGACCTAATATTTTTCTAAGTTCGGCGAAGTTCGGTTCACCGACATACCGTTTAATAATTCTTCCTTCCCGATCCACAACAAATGTGGTGGGAGTAACCGCAACATCGCCATAGGCCTTTGCCCAGGCATTGTCCTTGTCATGGATCACGTGGAAAGGAAGTCCGCGGTCTTTAACAAAGGTTTCTATGTAATCAGGACGGTCATAGCTCATCGCCACCGCGATAGTCTGGTAGCCCTTTTCTCCAAACTCCTTGTGGACCGCCACTAGATCGGGCATCTCCTTGACGCAGGTCACGCAGCTCGTTGCCCAGAAGTTCACCAGATAAGGCTTGCCCGAGAGAGACGCGGGCGTTACCGTCTGGCCCGAAATCGTCTGGCCAGAAAGGGTCGGCGCTGGCGCCGAGCGCAGAAAAACAGCGGCACCAATCGCCGCGATGGCAATCAGCCCAAGAACGATCAATAAGGGGCGTTTTGACGCAGGTTTTGATGAAGAAGTTGTCATGGTGATGGCATTATAAAAAACTCATGGAAATTGACCTGCACATTGAAGGCATGACCTGCGCTGCCTGCTCGACCAGAATCGAGCGCGTCCTGAATAAGATTCCAGGCGTTGTGGCACAGGTCAGTCTCATCGAACATCGCGCCAGGATATCTGGTTTGACCGCAGATGATGCGATTGCTGCCATTCGACGTGCGGGTTATGACGCCTGGCCCAGCAAAGGAATGGGTTCATCGCAAGGCGCGGCATCGATAAACCCTGAGACAGGCAGTACGCTGGAATTGTTCCGTCTCTGGTTGTCAGGATTTGGGCTTGTCGTCATGGGGGTCGAGATGGTCGCCATGCTGCAAGGGCAACACGGTCTGGTGCCTATCCCCTTCCAATGGATCGTTGCCACGCTAATGCAGACCATCGTGGCCTGGCCGTTTTATCGCAGCGCCTGGCGGGCGCTTCAGTCACGGTCTGCCAACATGGAGACCCTTATCAGTATTGGATCGCTCGCAGCGTATTTCTGGTCGGTCGCCTTGTGGCTGGGACTCGTTGGTCATGGCCCGACAGGGACAGACGCGCATAGTGTCTTTTACTTTGAAACGTCTGTCGTGGTCCTGGCCATGGTGCATATTGGCAAACGACTGGAGCAACGGGCACGACAGCAGGCGCTCGATGCTCTTGCGAAACTCACTGAGATTGCAGCCACCCCCGTCGCTCGCTGGAACAGCACGCTGGGCAGTTGGCAGCGTATTGACCCCAGCATGATTCAGATCGGTGATCAGCTTCAACTTCAACCGGGTGAGGCCATTCACGTCGACGGCATCATTCAAGAAGGAATGACCGATATTGATGAGAGCAGCATGACAGGCGAGAGCATGCCAGTATCGAAGTCAGCAGGAGACAACGTCTATGCCGGCTGTATCAACACCTCGGGCACGATCACGATGAAAGCGACAAGTCTTCTCGATAGCTCCCGACGCGCACAGATCGGGCAGCGGCTATTGACCGCGCTCAGTTCTCGCGCCCCCATTGCCGCCCTTGCCGACCGTATTGCATTCTGGTTTGTGCCTGCTGTGTTGGTGATTGCGGTGGTCAGTGGCGTTGCACATGTTCTTTTGGGTGCACCGTTTAATGCTGCACTGGGTATTACGGTGGCCGTTTTGGTTGTCGCCTGCCCTTGTGCGCTTGGCCTAGCGACCCCTGCTGCGATTGCTGCAGGGCTTGCACGTGCAACTTACTTTGGATGGCTGTTTAAATCGGCAGAGGCACTCGAGCGGGCGGCAACCATTGACCATGTTGTCTTTGATAAGACAGGAACGCTCACCTCGGGACGGCCCGTTGTCATTGCACTATTTGATGCACAGACCGGTCTCACCCGTATAACCGAGCAGAACAACCCATGGCCAGACTGGATTGCAGCCGCTGCTGCTGCCGAACGCGGTATTGAACATCCACTTGCTGGCGCGCTGCTGTCCTACGCCGCAGGCCGCCCCATGCCGGCCATCAGCGCAAGCGAACAGATTCCAGGCAAAGGGGTGACCGCGATACTTGACCATAGTGTCAGACATGCAGTGGTGGTTGGAAGTCCGGACTGGATCGCCAGTCTTTATGCAGTGCATGTACCAGACGCCTTCCCTGATGCGATGGCCATTGACGTCGTGATTGATCAGCAGTGGCAAGGACGTTGCTGGATTGCCGATCATTTGCGGGCAGATGCCGTGGAGGGTATCGCGCAGCTACGTGATCGACACATCGGTGTCGAGATCCTGAGTGGTGATCGAGAAGCCTCTGTTGCACGGATTGCAGATGAGCTCGGCGGGGTGCCTTATGTCGCCAAAGCAACCCCTGAACTAAAAAGTGATCAGCTTGATCGTCACCGCGCTAACGGCCAGCATGTGGCGATGGTGGGTGATGGGTTTAATGATGCGACCGCCATGGCCCACGCGGCACTGGGAATTGCCATGGGGAATGGGGCAAGATTAACGCTTGAGACTGCCGATCTCACCATCACCAGTCGCAACCCGGTCTTAGCAGCGTCGCAGAGTCTTCTTTTTGCCAAAACGGTCATGCGTCGTGTGCGCGAAAACCTTGGGTTTGCGTTCGGCTTTAATCTTCTCGCTATCCCGCTGGCGATGACCGGATTGTTATCCCCAAGTATTGCCGCGACAGCGATGGCATTAAGCTCTACTGCAGTGATGACCAATGCCGCACGACTGTTGCGATGGACACCCCCGAAGAAAAGGAGCCAACCATGACCCACATGACCAGTGTATTTTCAGTGGAAGGAATGACCTGCGGCGGATGTGAAAAATCCGTAGTGAACGCCACAAGCGCACTGCCCGGGGTTGCCCAGGTCGTTGCAGATCGACAGCAGAACCGAGTGGTGGTGACCTGGAAGGAAGCCGTTACTGCGCCCGAACAGCAGCGCTACTCCCAAGCCATCTGTGATGCGATTGAGGCAGCCGGATTCGACTGCCGTATCCCCTGAGATGGCTTACAAAACAGCCTAACGGACAGGCGTCACAACCGCGCCTTCATCTGCCTTAGCCGGAGCGGGCGCGGGGGTGGTGGCTGTCGCAGACTGAATCGGCGCAGGGGTTCCTGATGCGCCAGGGCTTCCGATTTGGGCTTTTAGCCGTGCCGCTTCTGCTTCGCTGATGATCTCAAAAGCCCGCACAACGCGAACGACCCCAGGCACCTTGGAAGCAAGCTCTGAAGCACCATTTGCCTCACGCTCAGTGACTAGACCCATCAGATAGACCACGCCCGCCTCGGTGTAGACCTTCACCAGATTTGCCTGCAGGTCTTTTCGATCAATAAAACTTGCCTTCACACGAGTCGTCAGCACGACATCGTTACCGTAGGTTTTTAATGAGGTCGGCGCCCCAATCGTGACCTCATTCAAGACGTTTCGTACATTATCGATTCCGGCAACGATGCGCGCAGCTTCTGCTTTCGTCGCTGCATCAGGCACGACCCCAGTGACTAAGACGATTCGGTTAAAACTCACCACGGAAAGTGAGATCTTGTCTGACTTAAACTGCTCACGAAATCGATTGAACGCCTTGAGCTCAATGGCCTGGTCTTCTGCCTGCGCGCCGGTCGTGCGACGATCTGAAATGGACAAAGCACCTGCGACCACCCCTGTCGCGACCACCGGGAAACATCCCGAAAGTCCGACTGTCATGCCTGCCAGCAGTAGCGCCGTCGACAACGTACGGATGCGAACCGACAGACGAGAAGATTTGGCAAAAGCATGGCTGTGCAGAGAAGTCATGGCAGATCCTTTGAATTCAGAGATCTGCATTATAAGAGTGACGATCGCTAAAAAGCGTCTTTGATCCAGTCAAGATGGCTGGGAGATAGGGCAATGACATCAAACCGACACGGCACCCGATCGATCAGCGACTGCTGCGTCAGCCAGAGCGTTGCGGCACGCCGAATGCGTCGCTGCTTGGAAGCGGTGACCGTGAGTGCCGCCCCGCCAAAATGACTTGGCTGTCGAAACCGAACCTCGACAAACAGAATCATCTGCCCGTCCCGCATGATCAGATCAATCTCGCCCACTCGGAACCGCGCATTTCTTGCTACCAGCGACAGGCCTTGCTCACGCAGATAAGCAAGCGCCTGGTCTTCAGCGGTCTGCCCCTGACGCTGAGCAAAAGTTAGGCGAGAATGCGGATATGACACGGTCTTCATTTCCCGCCGGATTGTATGTAGCGGCCACTCCGCTCGGCCATCTGGCCGACATCACCGAGCGGGTTCGAGAGGGGCTTGCCCAGTGCGACCTGCTCTTTGCAGAGGACACGCGTCGTGCACAGCAGTTACTCAACGGGCTTGGAATTAGCCGATCCAAGACCACAGTCTTTGCGCTTCATGATCACAACGAAGACGAGGCGAGTCATCGCGTACTGGCCGCTCTCACAGCAGGACAGTCCGTCATGCTGATCTCCGATGCCGGCACACCGGCAATCTCTGATCCAGGGTTTCGAGTCGTGAATGCCGCCTGGCAGGCCGGGCACAAGGTCGTTCCACTGCCGGGTCCGAGCGCGCTGACGGCAGCAGTCAGTGTCAGTGGCTTTGCCCGATGGCCGATGAGCTTCTGGGGCTTTGCTCCTGCAAAGTCATCCGCGCGACGAGACTGGCTGCAGCAGATCTATCAGCATCGTGGGGTTGCCGTGCTGTTTGAGGCACCGCATCGCGCGGCAGAGTCGCTCAACGACTGTGCCGAAATCTTTGGGTCAGACACGCCGATGCTTTTCGCGCGCGAGATGACCAAGCAGCATGAGACCTTATTTCGAGGAACCATTGACCAGGTACAGCAGCAGGTCGATGCCCAGCAACAAGGTGACCCTGGTGCTGCAAAGGGCGAGATGGTCTGGGTATTTGATCTTGGTGATCGGCCAGCCACGGCCGTGGATGACGAGCAGCTTGCGGCCTGGGCCGCGGCACTCGCCCAGGATATGCCCGCGGCAAGTGCCGCCAAATGCCTGGTAAAGATGCTTGGGGTGTCGCGCGACAAGGCCTATGCCGCGGTGCTTGCCGCGCGATAGGCAGTTACTTGCGTTTGGCCTTACGCTCTTGCGCGATCAGATAGTCCACGACCTGCAGAGCGCGGGCATGACTTCCACCGACCATTGCAGGCGACGTGACATAACGCCCATTGATGCCAAACGTGGGAACGCCTTCAATCTTGTATCCCGCAACTAAGGCGTTAGCCCGCTTCTGCTGCGTCTGAACGCCAAAGGAATTCCACGTGGATTCAAACTGCGCCACAGGGATCCCCTGTGCCTTGGCCCATTCAGAGATTTCCATCAGCATGCCCATGGCGTTACCGCGCTGATGAATCGCATCAAAGACACGCGGGTTTAATTGGTCCGCCTTATTTAACGCTTCAAGGGTGTAGAACAATTTCTGCTGCGTGTCGCCACGAAACGCAACGTGCACTTTCTTAAACACAATATCGGCTGGTAGTGATGCCTTCCATTTCGCCAGGTGCGGTTCAAGGTGATAGCAATGCGGGCAGGAATACCAGAAGAACTCAAGGACCTCGATCTTGCCGGGGCTTGAGGTCGGCAAGGGCTCACGCAGGACTTTGTAATCAATGCCCTCATCAGGCTGAGGCTGCGCAAACGCGATTGAGGTGGGCGCAAGGGCCAGTGCTCCGAGCAGTGCTGAAAACTCTCGCTTATTCATTTCACGCTTTTCCTTATCGAGTGTTCACACGAATGACCGTGGAATCAATTCCATTTTCTGACACGCGAACCTTCGCTTTGTTCAACTCTTCGATCGATCCGTAGGGTCCAAGCCTTACGCGGTGCAATGTGACACCGTCTCGATCTGCTTCCGAAACCTTTGCCTCAAAACCAAGAATAGCCATGCGCGCCCGCATCTGCTCGGCATCTTCTGGCGCCTTAAAAGCGCCAACCTGAATCAGATAAGTCATCCCGGAAGGAGAGACAACCTTGGGCTCGAGGCCCGCCTCTGCAGGGGTTTCTACCTCGCCTGCATCCTTCGCCAAAAGCCCCTTATTCGGATCAATGATCTCGTCAGACTCAGGACGTTGAATAATCGGCTTACCTTTTTCGGTAGGCTTGGCTCCCCCAACACGATCCACAAAAGGCAGCGGAGACTGCGTGATGTAGAGCGCGATCAATGCCGAAACCAGCAGCCCGACCGCAATCCCTGCGGCAAACGGGTTCGCGCGAAAGACGCCCGTCTTTGTCGACGATGATTTTGGATTTGGAACCGCGCTAGGCCGCATAGGTCGCTTTCAATACAGGAAGATCAACCAAGAGGAGAAAACTCTACCATCACATCCGGTTTGGTGCCGATACGCCGAGCAGGCCCAGCCCAGAGCGAAGGACCTGACCAACAGACGCCAAAAGCAGCAGTCTTGCCTGGCGCAGCGACAGATCGTCGACCAAGACCCGTTCACTGTTATAAAAGGCATGGAAGTCAGCCGAAAGATCCCGCAGGTAAAACGCCATGAGGTGCGGCGACAGTTCGGTTGCACAGGTGGCGATGATCTCTGGGAATTCGCTCAGGCGATTGATCAGCTGCTGTTCTCGGGGTGCGACTAACAGAGAGAGCATGGTGTCTGCGTCCGGACTGGAGAGCCCCTGAGTCTTCGCCCAGATCTGGTCGGGGTCTGTTCCCGCCTGGGTCAGCACACTCATCACACGGGCATGGGCGTACTGCACGTAATAGACCGGATTCTCATCACTACGCGACACCGCAAGATCGACATCAAAGACAAATTCGCTATCCGCCTTGCGCGAGACCAGAAAGAATCGTACCGCATCGCGTCCGCGCTGCTCGTCCACGGCAATGATCTGATCCGTTGGGCTGTCAATCTCACCTGACCAAGTAATCAGATCGCGCAACGTAACGTAACTACCTGCACGCTTTGAGATCTTGACCTCTTGGCCGCCGCGCATCACCGTCACCATCTTATGCAGCACGTAGTCGGGATAGCCTTGTGGAATGCCGATTTTCAAGGCCTGTAAACCTGCACGAACCCGGGCAACAGTCCCGTGATGGTCAGAGCCTTGAATATTGATGGCTTGAACAAAGCCTCGTTCCCACTTGGTCACGTGGTACGCCACATCCGGCACGAAATAAGTGAAGCTGCCATCTGACTTACGCATCACGCGATCTTTGTCATCACCAAAATCCGTGGTCTTCAGCCAAAGCGCGCCATCCTGCTCATAGGTCATGCCGTTGGCCACCAGTGCATCAACGGTCGTCTTCACTCGGCCTTCGGTATAGAGCGATGACTCCAGGTAATAACGATCAAAGGCAACGCCGAAAGCCCGCAGATCGAGGTCTTGTTCGTGGCGCAGATAGCTCACCGCAAACCGACGAATCGCATCAAGATCCTCCAGATCACCGTTCGCGGTAACCGCATCGCCGTCAACGGCTTTGGTGGTTGCCTTTTCACAGTACGCCCGCGCAATCTCTGCGATGTATTCGCCGCGGTAGCCGTCTGCTGGAAAGTCTGCGGCATCCGGGGCAATCCCTTTTGCACGCGCCTGCACCGAAATGGCCAGGTTATTAATCTGGGCGCCCGCGTCGTTGTAATAGAACTCACGCGAAACCCGAACGCCATTGGCTTCCAACATCGCAGCAAGACTGTCACCAAGTGCCGCCTGTCGACCATGCCCGACATGCAAAGGGCCTGTTGGATTTGCCGAAACAAACTCGATCAGTACCGATGGAGCATCTGCTGGAACAGGGGTGCGTCCAAATTGGGATGCATTCGCTGCAACCGCAAGGAGCACCTGCCCACGCACAGCGGGCTGAAGCCGGAAATTAATAAAGCCTGGGCCCGCTACCTCGACGGAGGCCAGCCATTGCTGGGCGATCGCGTCTGCTCGAAGGGCCTCGGCCAACAGCTGGCCGAGCTTGGGCGGGGGCATACCCAGGGGCTTGGCCACCCGAAGGGCAATATTGGACGCCAGGTCACCGTGTTCTGCCTGACGCGGTTTTTCTAAGCTTGCGGCAACCGCAGCAACATCAACGCCTGAAAGCGCCAGCCCTTGGGTCTCGACCGCCCGGGCAAGAGCTTGGAACACCAATGTGGCAAATTGAGAGCGTTGATTAGGGAGCATTAAAGTAAAAATTAGCGGGTGGTAACAGCCAGAAAAGACCGTCTAAACCCGCTAAAGTTTACCTCAACCCGATCCCGCGATTCGCGCGCGTGATGCGGATCCCACTAAGAAAATAGTCAGTCGAAGAGATACTCGAATCCGATTCCAACTGTTCCCTGGTAGAACCGATCGTACGTGGTGCTAGGCGCCCCACCAGAAGAAAATCCTGGGAGACTCCGATAAGCAATGTGCGCCTGCACGAGAAGGTTCTTATCCCATTGACGATGTGCAACTGCCTTTACCTGATAAGCATAGCCACTTTCAGAGCCGCCCTTCGGACAGTCACAGCCCGTCGAAAACGTTGGGCCACCAGGGACCTTGGTTCGCGCAAACCCCACGCCTGCACCTAACCAAAACCGATAATCTTTCGACTCGTGAACCCTTCGCAGGTAATTTGCAAAAAGCGCTTCAGAACGCAATGAGTCATCGACTGATTTCGTCTCAAGAATTCGGACTGATTTGCGAGGGGTACTGGTCGTCACAAACTCAATCTCGGCTCGATGAAAGACAAACTCTTTTTTGTCGTTCTCTGATCGCCACTGCCGGCCGAGTGCGAGTCCAAGACCATAGCCGCTTTTGAGTTCAGTTTCCCCGTTGACCATGATGCCAGCACCAAGATCAATTTTCGGGCCAGAAAAGCTTCCCGTGGAGACCAGCTCCCCAGACCCCCGGAAATACGGAAACTCGGTGTCGATCTTTGCGGGCTTTGTGGGCTGAGCAAAAACAGTTGTCGCCAGGGAACAAGCGGATAGAGCCAAAAATTTAGAGAAGTAATGAATTTTCATGGTGAAGGAGGCGCGCTGCCTAAAAGAACAATAATGTTGATGTCATCCGTGGAGCCAAAGATCGCCCCAAGGTCTCGATAACCTTTTTCAAGAAGATCCATCGCGTCGGCATCCACCTGGCTAACGAGCTCTGTAAACCCTTTTGAATTGAGGTAAAGGTGCACATCAAAGGCGCCCTGCCCAGGCCGAGCAACGTAACCTAGGTTGACGTCTTTTAGCTCAACGTAGCATGCGTACGGTGGCGCTACGCCTTCGGGCGCGTAGAAATAATCTCCGGTCAGCGTGTTGTAATAGGCTTTGAGCTTCACAAGCTCCGGCTTCTGATCGGGAGAGGTATAAAAATCAATTCCCGTCATCGCATTTGACGCAACAGACGTCAAAATCGTGTCGCCATTTGCTGCCTTAGTCGAATACATCGCCTGACTATCCCCAATCGCGAGGGCACCCGGATCAACGATCACGCCGTTGACAATACCGTCCTCGTCACCAACGCCGCCGTCGGTGAGTGTCACGACAATACGATCTACACGACCGTCACGGTTTGAATCAACCAAAACTGCGCCATCGCCGCCACCGTTTAGAGACTTGATGTTCGTGAAATCAACCCATTCACCGGTGTTCGCGTTGTACTTCATAAAATTGGTTGCGTTCACTCCAGCGGGCAGATCGATTACCACCTGCGTCTGTAGTCCGGGGCGAGAGGGGTCTGCATCCTGCAGAGAGAGCCCATCTTGAGCCGTAACCGAGAACTGGAAAAGTGGTGTTACCGCTTCCCGCTCATCAGGAATCACCGCCTGCGGTAGGGCTTTAACAGACATGTCAATGAGCTGGGCATTTGAATTTAGTGTCACTGACGAGCCCAGTCTGTCGGCTGTCATGTTGCCCGCAATGATGGCTCCGAAACTATCCACTGGGGCGTTCTTGCCCTGATTAAACGCTTCTAAAGACAGCAACGGTAACTGGGCAACGTTATTTTGTTCCCAGTCTTTAATCCCGTCCTTATTAAAGTCGCCATTGTTTGCCGCAAGCTCAATCGATGGAGCAATGCCATCCCGATCAGTAACAATCGTGACGGTAACCGGGACTTCGGCGATTACCTTGCCGTTTGCATCAAGAATCTGAGATAAGAAAACATAGACACCATCGTCAAGCAATCCCGGGGATACCTTTGCGATACCGGCGGCAATATCGTCCGCATCGATAGTCTTAGAACCAATTTCATTTCCGAACGGATCAAGCAATCGAACTCGTCCGCCTTCAACAAGCAAATCACCACCTTTGATGCCAAAGTCTGGATCAATGACTTTCGTAATTCCATCCGGGGTACCGGTATCCGAAACAGGGTCAAGATTTGCAGTAATCGGTGGGTTTTTGAAATCGACCGCCAAGTCAGATTTCTGGTAACCGACAACATTAGACGCGTTAGCCGTATTCGAAAAAGCACCGTCTAAGAATGTTACCGACAAGTTATCAATGTCGTTAATATTGGTGTGTGCACCAGCCTTACCGATCAACGTAATCGTTGCTGTTGTTGGGCCCGTCTTTGTGACTACAGCAGTCAGCCCCGGAGGTAGATTTCCAATTGAGACCTTCCCGCCTGCCAACAAATCGCTTCCGTTGGCACCTGCAAAAGTATCTCCCGTTAAGGTAACGGTCATTGTGGTGCTGATGGAACCATCATTGGCGTCTGCTTCAATAAAGGTGCCGGCGCTGTACGAGAGCGTTGGGGCGCTCGCAAAATCAACGACCAGATCGCTCTTCTGAGAATTGGTAACGTTTGATGCAGGCGTCGTCGTGAATGCACTGTCTAAGAACCTAACCGACAAGTTGCTAACGTCATTAACATTCGCATGCGCCGCAGCACTACCCGTCAAGGTGAGGACTACGGCCGTTGGGCCTGTTTTCGTAAGCACTGCAGTAAGGCCGGGAGGCAGATTATCGATAACCACCTTTCCGCTGCCAATGAGATCGCTGCCATCGGGGCCGGTAAATGTGTCATTTGCAAGCGTAATGGTGATAGATGAACTAATGGATCCATCATTGGACGGAGACTCAACAAGCGTCCCAGAGCTGTAAGACAACGACGGTACGGCATCAATGAAATCAATAATTAGATCGTCTTTGACATAGTTCTCAACCAATGACGCTCTAGCGGTATTAGAAAACGCCCCATTTTCAAATCGAACTGTTAGGTTACTGAGATCATTAAGATCATCGTGCGATACCGCCCTGCCAGTAAGCGTAAGCGTAATCTGGTTGTCGTCAATCCTGGTAAAGGAGGCTGTCAGTCCGGCCGGAAGGTTATCAACCGAAATCTTTCCGCCCGACACAACGTCTGATTGAAAAGTATCCCGTAATAGTGTGATGGTGATGGTTGTACTGATTGATCCATCATTAGAGGAAGACTCAGAGAACGTACCCGAACTGTAAAGAAGTCGCGGATAGGGATCCGCAAAATCGACTATCAGGTCGTTCTTGACGTAATTCGCCATGTCTGACGCTCTCGTGGTGTTTACAAAAGCACCATCCGAGAACGTTACAGTGAGATTACTGATGTCGTTTGCATCGACATGGACATTAGCGTTACCACTCAGCGACATCCTAATTTCGGTGTCACTGATACGAGTAAAGCTTGGCGTCAAACCAGATGGCACATTACTTGCGCTCACCAACCCGCTGCTCACCACTCCTGCAGAAAATGTGTCGCCGATGAGCGTTATCGAGATCGTTGTATCGATTGAACCATCGTTCGCGCTGCTCTCGACAAATGAGCCGCGAGAGTAATAGACCCCGGGTGGATTGGTGTAATCCACCACAAAGTCAGTCTTTCGATAATTTGTAACGCCCGAAGCAAGGGTTGTCGTCGTAAATGCACCATCTAAAAACGTGACAGCCAGATTGCTGATGTCATTTGCATTCGCGTGTGCAGCAGCAGTGCCCGTCAGCGTAAGGCTAATTTCTGTGTTGCTAACACGAGTGAAGCTTGCTGTTAGTCCCGATGGAACATTGGTTGCAGTAACTTTCCCTCCGCTCACCACAGCGGCGTCAAAAGTATCGCCAGTCAGCGTAATCGTAACGGTAGTGCTGATCGAACCATCATTAGCGGCGGCTTCGACAAAGGTACCCGTGCTGTAAGACAAAACCGCAGCACTATTGAAGTCAATAAGTAGATCAGCCTTTTGATAGTTAGTGACATTAGAAGCGGTAGGAGTCCCTGTAAAGGCACCGTCTAAAAAGGTAACGGTCAGATTACTAATGTCGTTAGCGTTTGCATGCGCCGATGCGTTACCTGTTAGCGTCAGGGTTGCGGTCGTCGCACTCGTTTTAGTGACCACCGCTGTGAGGCCTGTCGGGACATTTGCAACTGTGGCCTTGCCGCCGGAGATAAGATTACTTCCATCCGATCCCGTGAAGGTGTCATTCGCCAGCGTAATCGTAATTGTGGTACTGATTGATCCATCGTTTGCGGCCGCTTCAACTAACGTGCCTGCGCTGTAAGACAGTGTGGGAACAGCATCGATAAAGTCAACGGTCAGATTATTCTTTAAATAATTTGTTACATCGGATGCAGTTAGATTTGTTGTAAAAGCGCCATTTAGGAACGTTACCGTTAGGTTATTTATATCGTCAGAATTTGTGTGTGAGCTTGCATTACCCGTTAGCGTCAGTGTCGCTGTTGTTGCGCTAGTTCTCGTTACTACTGCTGTAAGGCCAGGAGGAGTGTTAGTAACGGCTACTTTGTTAGCTGTGACGAAGTTTTCTCCGTCACTTCCTGAAAACGTATCTCCCGTTAAGGTAATTGTTACTACAGTAGTAATAGAACCGTCATTAACATTGCCCTCTCTTAAAGAGCTAGTGCCATAAGTTAAAAGGGCTTCATTATCAAGAATTGTGCCGGTCGCGGCCTTGTTCCCAACCTGTAAAACAAGGGTTTCATTGGGCTCAGCTACGGCATCATCTGTGGTAGGGATCGTGACGGTAAAAGAAGATACACCGCTAGGTATGCGAAGCGTTCCATTGCCGACGTAAGTAACCCCATTACTGTATGTATAAGTCGCGAAGTCAGCAGAGTAATCGCTACCAGAAGTCGTGGTTCCGGAAGTTGATATCGAAAAATACTGGGTGGAAGTGGTGGCTGAAGAGATAGTGACTGTGTAAACCAAATTTCCGCCTTCAACGACCGAAGCGGAAGTCAGGCTCATCGCCGATGGTTGGGGCGTACTCGTGAGCTCGTTATTTAGAGCTGTGAGAAGACCAGACGTTGCTGCATTTCCGGACCTATTCTGGTTATCAGTAAACGTAAAATTTGAAGCAAAGGCCTTCAGTCCTAGCGTCGAACTGGTGTTAGATGTTGAACCCCCTGTGATAACAAAAGTGCTCGCACCCCCGTTGTAAGTGATTGTCGCTGTCTGACCAGGCCCAAAAATAAAGCCTAAGACCTCAATAGTGCTTCCCGTCGTTTCCCGCCAGTTCAATGCCCCTGTGAGAGATATGACCGAACCGTCGGAAAGATACAGCTTAATCGTTCCCGCAATATCATTTCCCTGGGTTGCTACCTCATCAAAACGTCCGTCACCATCCGTATCTTCTTGAACAAACGACGCTCTCTCAATGCCAAGAGTCGAGAACTTCTTGATGGAGTTGGCTTGGTTTGTATTGGTGCCCTGAGTTCCAAGGTATCCATCCGTAAAGTAAACGCTGATTTCTGCCAGCCGAAACTCCATGCTTCGAAGAATGGTGGGCGCTACAATGTCAGTAAGGTTCTGAGGGTCCGAATACCAACCATCAGAGGCAACCGTAAATCGAGTCTCGTTTCGTTGATGACCAATCCAGTCATCAGAGCAGTAGACTTCTGATCGAGTTAGTTGGGCGAGTGTTTGAGTAAAGTTTTTGTCTGCGCCGGTGTAGCAGGTCCAGAGAAGTGTCTGAGCAACATCCCACGTCGACAGCAAATCAGCCGAAGAACTGAGCGCCTTTTGGTCAACCCATTGCCCACCAAGGAGGAAGCCGCCTGGGCGTCCGTGCGCAAGAATGTGCAGCTGATCGAATCGCTCGCCGACAAGCAGGGTTGTGATTGCTGCGATCGGGTCGCAATCCCCCTGGAGCAGAACAGTGGGGATAGAGGCGTGTTCGGCAATCGACCGGATCGTCGGGTCGTTTCCGTCGGCAATTAGTAAGGCCGGTTTTTGTTTAGAAACTTGTTTGGTGTGAAATTTTATACAGTGGAATGTCCCTGCGTTTACCATGGTCGTTAGCGTGAATTGTTATAACGACCGTGAGCGTACACGTTATTAGGCACGTGTACCATCTTTCGTACATATGTACTTTGTGCCTAATGCTCTGGATTGGCGCGTCTGGCAGGAATTGAACCTGCGACCCTTGGCTTCGGAGGCCAATACTCTATC
>JACCDS010574786.1_pt1 | contig 34830 bp, 33 predicted proteins | sample 7446441 | NCBI WGS metagenome assembly JACCDS01 (sample SAMN15323445, study PRJNA562643) | freshwater metagenome | isolation source: river surface water | place: USA:Blue River Watershed | collected 2017-08-17
GTTGCTTTTGCGGGTGCGCACCACTGGTTGCACGAGGATCTCGCCGTCGAGGGCGACGGGGGGGTTCTTGGAGGGCGCGATTTCTTTGAGCAATGGCACGTCGGCGCTGTCTTGCAGCTTCAACTGGGCTTTGTGGGCACAGGCTTTTTGGGCTGATTCGATGATGGGCTTGTAGCCGGTGCAGCGGCAAAGGTTGCCACTGAGCGCATCGGTGATCTGCAAACGCGACGGGCTGTCGTTCTTTTGGACCAGGTTGACCAGGCTCATCACGATGCCAGGGGTGCAAAAGCCGCATTGCGAACCGTGGCAGGCCACCATTTCTTGTTGCACGGGGTGCAAGCTGCCATCGGGGTTTTTCAGGCTCTCCACGGTTTTGACCGATTTGCCATCGAGGCTGGGCAACAACTGGATGCAACTGTTGACGGCGATGTAATCGACGGCATCGCCTTGGGGATTGAGCTCACCCACCATGACCACGCAAGCGCCACAATCGCCCTCGGCGCATCCCTCTTTGGTGCCGGTTCGATGGAGTTTTTCGCGCAAATGATCCAGAACGGTGGTGGTGCGGCGCACCCCCACGGCCTCGACGATTTGACCATCGAGTACAAAGCGCACGGTATTGGTGACTTGGGTCATGAATAGGGTACCAATGAAAACACAAGCCGAGATCAAGGCTTGCCAAAAGGGAATGACCTGATTCTAGAGAATTGCCGCCCAACTGGACAGGGGTTTTCAAGAACCCCGGTAGGTTGAGTAACTCCAGGGGCTGACCAGGAGCGGCACATGGTAATGCTGATCCGGGTGGGCGATGCCAAAATCCAGCGGCACCTGGTCCAAAAAGGCAGGTTCGGGCAAGGCCACTCCGCGCGACTTGAAGTAGTCCAGCACATCGAACACCAGGCGGTAAGTGCCCGCTCTCAGACTGGCGTTGTCGTACAGGGGTCCATCGGGATTGCGGCCATCGGCATTGAGCCTGAATTGCTTGACCTGAACAGCTTGTCCGCCTTGAACTTGATAGAGGGTCACTTGCATGCCCGCAGCGGGGCAGCCGTGCATGGTGTCGAGAACGTGTGTGCTGAGTCCCATGGGTGGCTCCTGGTTTACTTGGTGACTGAAAGTGTATACAATTTTTGAAAGCCATGGTCATGGCGAGTTGTATGTCCCTCCACCGGACGGAATTGGAACATCACATGGGAACACCAGACGCGCTCACCCCCACCCGCAGCATCGTGGATGCCCTGACACGCGCCATTGTCGAACATCGACTGCACCCCGGCTCCAAATTGGCTGAACAAAAGCTGGCCGATCACTTTGGTGTATCACGTACCCTGGTGAGACAGGCGTTATTTCAGCTGATGCAAAAAAAACTGATCCGCATGGAGCCGGCCCGTGGGGCATTCGTGGCGACGCCGTCGGCTGATGAGGCGCGCCAGGTGTTTGCCACTCGCCGAATGCTCGAACTCGAAATGACACGCACCATGGTGCGTGAACGCAACCCGCAACGGCTGGCTGCGCTCAGGTCGCATGTGGCCCAAGAGCGCGCTGCGGTCAACAGCGGCGATGTGGCCGGGCGCACCGAGTTACTCGGTGACTTCCATGTGCACATGGCGCATTTGTTGGGCAACCAGGTCCTGGCTCAAGTTCTCAGCGAATTGATCTCGCGTTGCGCACTGATCACCCTGATGTACCAAAGCAGCCGGGCGGCCGAACACTCGACCGAAGAGCACGATGCCTTGATCGATGCCGTCGAGGCGGGCAACGAGTCTCTGGCGGTGCGGTTGATGGATGAGCACCTGTCCCATGTGGAGAGCAGCTTGTCATTGGATCGCAAAGTGCCCTCCAATGACATCTCGATGGCCTTGACCTGAACACGAACATACCCATGAGCACCTACGACAGCACCCTGCCCTACCCCCGCGATTTGCAAGGTTACGGGGCCGATGTTCCCCATGCCCACTGGCCCCAAGGGGCTCGCATTGCCGTTCAGTTTGTGCTGAATTACGAAGAAGGCGGCGAAAACAGTGTGTTGCATGGAGACAGCGCTAGCGAACAGTTTCTGAGCGAAATGTTCAACCCTGCGGCGTTTGAAGCAAGACACATCAGCATGGAAGGGATTTACGAGTACGGCTCGCGATCGGGCGTATGGCGCATCTTGCGCGAATTTGAGCGCCGAAGTCTGCCCCTGACGGTGTTTGGCATCGCAACCGCCATGCAACGCCATCCGGAGCTGACCCGGGCCCTGAAGGCGCTGGGACATGATCTGTGCTGCCACGGTCTGAAGTGGATTCATTACCAAAACATCGATGAGGCCACCGAGCGCGCCCACATGGTCGAGGCGATGCAGATCCTGACCGACTTGTGGGGTGAGCGCCCGCTGGGCTGGTACACCGGACGCGACAGTCCCAACACCCGACGCCTGGTGGCAGACTACGGCGGCTTTGCCTACGACAGCGATTACTACGGAGATGACCTGCCGTTCTGGATGAAGGTGCGCAAGACCGACGGCAGCGTGGTACCTCAGCTGATCTTGCCCTACACGCTGGACTGCAATGACATGCGCTTTGCCTTGCCGCAGGGGTATTCACATGCTGACCCTTTCTTTCAGTACATGAAAGACACCTTTGATGCACTCTATGCCGAAGGCGATCCTAACGGCTTGAACCGCCCCAAGATGATGAGCATCGGCATGCATTGCCGCTTGCTCGGTCGACCAGGTCGCATCACCGCTCTGCAACGCTTTCTGGATCACATCCAGTCACACAGCGGGGTATGGGTGGCGCGGCGAGTGGACATCGCACGCCATTGGCAAGCCACTCACCCCTTTGCCGGCTGAACAAGGACACGCATGGCCTACACCCTCGAACAACTCAATGCCGCCCCTTTGCAGGAAGCGGCCAGGATGCTGACCGGTCTGTATGAGCATTCCGACTGGATTGCCGAACAGGCTCTGAGCCAACGACCATTCCAGTCGCTGGCACACCTCAAACATGCCATGACCCAGGTGCTCGAGGCCGCAGGCCGTGAGGCGCAATTAAGTCTGATTCGGGCTCACCCGGAATTGGCCGGCAAAGCCATGGTGAGCAAAACCCTGACGGCCGAATCCACGAATGAGCAAACCAAGGCTGGCCTGACTGATTGCACCCTGGAAGAGTTTGCCCTGATCCAGCGCCTGAATGCCGACTACAACGCCAAATTCGGCTGGCCTTTCATCCTGGCAGTGCGGGGTCCGCGTGGCGTGGGCCTGAATAAGGCGCAGATCATTGAGGCCTTTGAGCGTCGACTGCAAGGTCACCCGGAGTTTGAGATGGCCGAATGCCTGCGCAACATCCATCGCATCGTGGAAATCCGGCTGAATGACAAATTTGGCATCGAGCCCGTGCTGGGTCAGCAAGTGTGGGATTGGCAAGAAAGCCTGGCCCAGCACAGCGATCCGGGGTATGCCGAGCAAGGGCAACTGACGGTCACTTACCTGACCGATGCCCACCGGGCCTGCGCACAGCGCCTGAGCCACTGGATGAAAGACTGCGGCTTTGACGAGATTGAGATCGACGCCGTGGGCAATGTGGTCGGGCGCTATCACCCGGCCGCCGGGGCCGCATCGGCGCCCTACCTATTGACGGGCAGCCATTACGACACGGTGCGCAATGGCGGCAAATACGATGGTCGCTTGGGCATCTTTGTGCCCATGGCCTGCGTGCGTGAGCTCCACCGTGCCGGTCGCCGTCTGCCTTGTGGCATCGAGGTGGTCGGGTTTGCCGAAGAAGAAGGTCAACGCTACAAGGCGACTTTTTTGGGTTCGGGCGCACTCATCGGTGACTTCAAACCCGAATGGCTGGCGCAACAAGATGCTGCCGGGATCAGCATGGCCGATGCCATGAAACACGCCGGGTTGTGCATCGATGACATCGCCAAAATCCGTCGCGACCCTGCCCGCTACCTGGGGTTTGTCGAAGTTCACATCGAGCAAGGCCCGGTGCTCAATGAAATGAACCTGCCTCTGGGCATAGTGACCTCAATCAACGGCAGCGTGCGCTATCTGTGCGAGGTCATCGGCACCGCCAGCCATGCCGGCACCACACCGATGGACCGTCGACGCGACGCCGCCTGTGCCGCCGCCGAACTGGCACTTTATCTCGAAAGGCGTGCAGCTCAAGACGGTGACAGCGTGGCCACCATGGGCCAGTTGCAGGTACCCAACGGATCCATCAATGTGGTACCAGGCCGCTGTACTTTCAGCCTGGATTTGCGCGCTCCCACCGATGACCAGCGCGATGCATTGGCGCGTGATGTGTTGGCGCAACTTCAAGCAATCTGTGATCGGCGCGGGGTTCGACACCGCGTAGAAGAAACCATGCGCGCCTCTGCCGCTCCCAGCGCACCCGAGTGGCAAGCGCGCTGGGAGCGTGCGGTGAGTCATCTCGGCGTGCCCCTGTTCAAGTTGCCCAGCGGCGCGGGTCATGACGCCATGAAACTGCACGAAGTGATGCCGCAAGCCATGCTGTTTGTGCGGGGCGAAAACGCCGGCATCAGTCATAACCCCCTGGAGAGCACCACCTGCGACGACATGCAGCTGGCGGTAGATGCCTTCAGCCACCTTTTACACCAACTGGAAAGCGAGCCCACATGAGCACCCCCCGCGAGCAACAACTGGACGCCTGGATTGACCAGCACTTTGATGAACAAGTCAAGCTTTTGCAAGAGTTAGTCCGTGTGCCCACCGACTCGCCTCCGGGCAACAATGCGCCCCATGCCGAGCGCACCGCCGAACTGTTCAAGGCTTTTGGCTTTGACGCCGAAAAATACCCGGTCCCCGAGGATATCGTGCGCCAACATGGCCTGCAAAGCATCACCAACCTGATCGTACGCCGACCCTATGGACCGGGGGGTAAGACCATCGCCCTGAATGCCCACGGCGATGTGGTGCCTCCTGGCGAAGGATGGACACACGACCCTTATGGCGGAGAGATCATCGACGGCAAGATGTATGGTCGGGCCACGGCGGTGAGCAAATGCGATTTCACCACCTTTGCCTTTGCCGTGCGCGCCCTGGAGGCGGTGGCCAAGCCAAGCCGTGGACAAATTGAATTGCACTTCACCTACGACGAAGAATTTGGCGGCGACCTTGGACCGGGCTGGTTGTTATCCAAGGGCTTGACCCGGCCCGACCTGATGGTTGCCGCCGGGTTTTCATATCAGGTGGTCACGGCCCACAATGGGTGCTTGCAACTTGAAGTGACTGTGCAGGGTGACATGGCCCATGCCGCCATCCCGGACAGCGGAATCGATGCCCTCCAAGGCGCAACACACATTTTGCAGGCGCTCTATCGACTCAACGCCGACTACTTGTCGGTCAAGTCGAAAGTCGAGGGGATCAGCTGCCCTTATTTGAATGTGGGCCAGATCAGCGGCGGAACCAACACCAATGTGGTGCCTGGTAAGGTCGTCTTCAAATTGGATCGCCGCATGATCCCTGAAGAAAATCCGGCCGAAGTAGAAGCGGCGCTGCGCCAGACCATTGCACAAGCCGCGGCGTCGTTCCAGCCACCGCGTGGCGGACGCGAACTGAAGGTGGAAGTGCGCCGCATGTTGCTGGCCAATGCCATGGTGCCCCTGGCGGGTAACCTGCCCCTGGTACAAGCGATTCAGAAGCACGGCAGCGAAGTCTTTGGCGAACCCATTGCCGCCCTCGGCACGCCGCTCTACACCGACGTGCGGTTGTATGTCGAGCGGGGCATCCCCGGCGTGATTTATGGCGCCGGCCCACGCACCGTGCGCGAAAGCCATGCCAAGCGCGCCGATGAGCGCATTGATTTGCAAGACTTGCGCCGTGCTACTCAGGTGATGGCGCGGGTGTTGGCCGAATTATTGCCAAATTGAAATCACCCGGACAGGCAGCACTCAAGTCCTCAGAGACCACCCCGTTCCATGTGGATGGGTTGTCCGGCATGCCGCACCAAGTTCACTCCGATGTCCGCATCGGTCAGACTCACAGGGACAAGTGCATCTGACCGCGCCATCCGGGGCATCAGGCTTTGAACAAGCGGCGCAAACCCAGCCACTGCTGGCGCCAAAACCCGCGGCCATAGTCGCGTTGATGTTCAACCTGATCGCGGATGCCGGTCGGCAGATACACATCGTCGAAACGGGCGGTGCCCAGCAGCATGTCCCACCAGGGAAATAACACTCCGAAGTTGTGTCCTCCAAGCACGCGTTGCGGGCTTTCGTGACCGACCCCGATGGCATGGTGGTAGCGATGAAACTGGGGGCTGACGAGCAGATAGCGCAGGCCGCCAAAACGGGAACGCAAATTGGCGTGCTGCAAACTTTCGGCCCATTGAGATACCGCCACCAGCAGCACAAACTGCGCCGGTGGCACGCCCAGCAATTGGCTGAGCAAGGCAAACAAAAAAGCCACCCAAGCATCGTCGAGCAAATGGTTTCGGTTATCACTCCAAAGGGTCATCTGCCGTTGCGAATGATGCAAGGCATGTAACTGCCACCAGCTGTGCAACTGGTGCTGCCCCCGGTGAATCAGGTAATTGAAGGCATCGAGCACCACCAAATAAATGAGAAAAGACACCCAGGGCAGATCGGTGACCCCCGGCCAGAGGGCATCGAGTTGCCAAGTGGGTCCGCCATGCACGCTGTACCAAGAAGTCAGCCACCAGACACCAGGCTCGAGGGTGAAGAAAAAAACCAGCCGAAACAATCCCAGGCGATGGATCAGGGTGTAGATCACATCGGTCAGTACCGCCGGGCGATCCCGCACCGGCTCGACGGGTCGCCAACGCTCCAGAGGCACCAACACCGCCAGCATAAAGGTCAGCTGTAACACACCGACCAGGAACCATCCGGTGGCCTCGTAGGCCTGCTCCAGTTGACCCGCCTGCCCCAAGGCCAGAGCCAGAGGCTGGCTGAAATGCTCAAACAACCAAGTCCTGGACTCTTCAAAAGCCTGTATCAAAACTTCCATGATCAACGTGCGGGGGATTGGCTCACCCAATGAGCATAACGCGGGTGGCGATCGAGGGTGTCGAAGCAAAATCCTTTTTGCTTGAGCCCGGTGATGAGGGGTTCAAGGACCTCGGGGGCCCAAGGGTGCTGGCGCGACCAGATGCCCAAATGGGCCATGAGGATGTCGCCGCTGCGAATGTCACGCAAGGCGCGCGCCAGCAACAGGTCGTTGGGGTACCGGTCACTGGGAAGTTCATCACCCAAAAACCCAGCCGGTGACCAACCCACATGCAAGAAACCACATTGCCGGGCGGCGTCCAGCAAAGCGGGCGACGTCTTGCCGCCCGGCGCACGGTACAAGGGGAGCGGTGCCACACCCGTGATTTGCTGCAACCGCTCACTGCCCCGCTTGATCTCGGTGCAGTATTGGGTGTTGTCCATGACCCGGGTTTGCCCCTTGAATGGACCGGCGCTGGCCCGGACTTCGAAACGCCCGTCAGGCAGATCACGGCGCCAATACAGATGATCATGGGTGTGAGAGGCCAGAACATGTCCCTCAGCCACTCGGTCCCGCCACCACGGGGCCCAGTGCTCGCCCAGGCTGCCGTCACCGGTTTGGGTCGGCTCGTGCGCGGCAAAAAACGTGACGCGCACCTGCTGGCGTTGCAAGACCTGAGCAATGTGGTTGGCCACCCCCATGTGCCCGGTGTCAAAGGTGAGGTAAACAGGCTTGTCACAAGCCGCCGTCCGGGCAACCGACACCCCCGGGGCAAAACTCCCCAGCCACACCATCAGGGCAAAGCAGATATGGCGCGCGGGGAGAAAGGGACGCATGGGGCTTATTGGCGTTTGGCGTGGTTCAGGGTCCAGATGCCATGCGGCGACCTGCCTACCTTGACCTGACGCTCGATTTTACCGGTGGCCAGATCGATGACGGTCATGCGACGGACCCAGCGCGAAGACACCAGCAATTTGCCGTCGGATGTGACTTCCATGCAGTCGGGTCCACCCGGCGCTTTGAAGCTTCCCACCACTTCCATGCGATGCAAGTCGATGCGCGAGATGGTGTCGGCCACCCGGTTGCTGACCAGCACATGGCTTCCATCGCCCAGAGCCCGAAATGCGTGGGCGCCCTCACCTGTTCGGATCGATTTGACCAGCTTGGCAGGGTTGACCGAAATGTCATACACCTGAACATCGGCCCCTCCCGTGTTGGCCACCAACAAATGACGATCGTCGGCGGTGCCGAAGACATCAGCGGGCATGGGTCCGGTGGGGACCCGCCAACGGATGGACTGTGTGGCCAGATCCACTGCCACCAGTTCGTTGCTGTCTTGCATGGTGGTGTAGACCGTGGTGCTTTTGCTGTCGATCCAGATGTGGCTGGGGGTTTTGCCCGAAGGCAGCCGCTTGACCAGCGTAGGCTGGTTGCCGTCCCAACGGTACAGGTCGATGTGGTCGAGCCGGTTGGCCACGGTGACCAGCCACTTCATGTCGGGCGAAAAACGCAAGTGATAGGGGTCGATGGTTTGACGAATCACACGCTGAATGTCGGCGGTGCGAGGGTCGATGAAAGTCAACGAGTCACCTGCCGCATTGGCGACGATGACCGATTTTTCGTCGGGTGTCAGGTACAGGTGATGCGGCTCTTTGCCGGTGGGCAGGGTTTTGACCACCTGCCAGGTGACTGGATCGATGACGCTGACATTGGCATCCAGAGAATTGAGGACAAAAATCGGCGCTGGGGCTTGCGCTCGCACCGTCACCCAAAATAACCCCCACAGGGTCAACATGAAGCAGGCACGCAAGGCCTTGAAAAAGAACACAAAAAAACTCCGTTCAAAACCCCAAGAGGGGCACATCAAAAACCTCGATGAGTGTAAGGCCACAGGGCTGCCCATGAAGCTAAGATGGGCGCATGAACATGATCGAGATCAACGGTGTTGCACTGGAGATACAGCGCATCGATGGCCAGCGGATCGGGCGGGTGCCAACCCTGGTTTTTTTGCACGAAGGGCTGGGTAGCGTGGCGCTCTGGGGGGGCAAGCCCAGCTTCTGGCCCGAGGCGCTGTGCCAAGCACTGAATCTGCCGGGTGTGGTCTATTCACGCCAGGGTTATGGTCAATCAGCCCCCATCGCCGACGTGCGCGGCACCGGACAGCACGGCCCCGATTTCATGCACATCCAGGCTTGGGAAGTCTTGCCCGCTTTGCTGATCCAACTCGGCATCGATCGACCCATCCTGATCGGCCACTCGGATGGCGGCACCATCTCCTTGTTGCATGCCGCCCGCCATCGGGTGACCGCCTGTGTCGTCATGGCACCTCATGTCAAGGTCGAGCCGATCAGCATCACCTCGATAGAGGCCGCCAAATTAGCCTTTGAAACGGGTGACTTGCGCTCACGCCTGGCGCGCTTTCATGCAGATGTCGACGGTGCTTTTTGGCAGTGGTGTGAGGTCTGGCTGTCCGATGCCTTTCGAAATTTTGACATTCGCCCCCTGTGCCACGACATCCGGGATCCCGTGCTGGCGATCCAGGGTCAAGACGATGTCTATGGCACATTAGAACAAATCAACGAGATTGAGCCCCAAGGGCTGATCGAGCGACTGGTGCTGGCCAATTGCGGCCACTCCCCGCATCGGGAACAGCGCGAGGCCGTGACGGCGGCAATCACGGCTTTTTGAAGGTCACAAGTGCCCGCTCTGAAGGGCTGAGCCAGCGCCACTGCCCAGGTGCCAGGTCGGCGGGCAAGTCAAACCCCCCGATGCGGGCGCGATGCAATTGCACCACCTCATGGCCCACCGCAGCCAACATCCGTTTGACCTGGTGATATTTGCCCTCGGTCAGTGTGAGATCGAGGGTGTGCTGCCCCGTGAGGCAGGCCGCTGCGGCACGCACGGGCCGGGGATCGTCGTGCAAAATAACGCCCCGCACCAAGGCATCGACCACTGCGGTCGTCAAGGCATTCGCGGTGCGAACCTGATAGACCTTGGGGACATGGTGTTTGGGTGAAGCCATGCGGTGGATGAATGCGCCATCGTCACTGAGCAACAGCAATCCCGTGGTGTCCTGATCCAGTCGGCCAACTGCTTGCACCCCCTGAACCACTCCCGCAGCGGGACGTACCCGCAAAGGCGTGGGCAGCAGGCTGTAGACACTGGGCCAGCGCCCGGGCTTGTGCGAACACTCAACGCCCGCCGGCTTGTGCAGCACGATGTAGGCTTGGGCGTGATAGTGCCAGGTTTCGTTGTGCACCCGAAAGGGCAGCCCGTCGAGAGGTTCGACCACTTCGGCAGGGTCATCCAGGATGCGCCATGCATCGCCTTCACTCACCTGCACCCGGCCTTGCTCAATCAAGCCCCAACAGACACGCCGGGTGCCAAAACCTTGTGAGTAAAGTACTTCATGCCAAAGGATGGGTTTCATGTTGCAAGCAAACAGGACGGGTCAGGCCCGGGCTGAGGCCCCCGGTTGGGGCGAGCCTTGATGGGCAAATTGAGCCACCGCCACGCCCAACAGGCAGATGATGGCCCCCGCAATTTTCACGCTGGTGTAGGACTCGTGGGTCAAGAGCCAGGCCATGAATCCGGCTACCGGCGGCATCAAATACATCAACGGAGCCGTGCGCGCCACGCCTCGGACCGAATTGACCCAACCCCACAGCAGCCAACCGGCACAAGCCGAAATCACGGTGGCGTAAGCAAACAAGGCCCAGATCTGCACAGACAAGGTCGACCACCTCGAGTCCCATACCCACGGCGCGGTGCACAAGAGCACGGGCACTGAACCCAATAAAGTCGCGTAGCCCATGGTCAACAACCCTCCGTGGCGCTCGATGATCGGTTTGGCGGCAACCGTGTAATAGGAAAACATGGAAGCCGCCAGCAACAAGACCAGGTCGCCGCCGGTGGCGCGCCAGGCCCCTTCGAGCAATTTGTCGGATAAAAACAGCAAAACACCCAAACAAGCCACCCCCACCCCGACGATTTGCCAACGCCCCAATCGCTCAAATTGACGGGCGCGCAAAATCAACAAAGTGAAAATCGGGCCGCAGGCCAGAATGACCGAGCTGGAGAACGCCGTCGACCAATGGATGCCGTAAGTCACGGGCACCACATGCAGGAAATGCCCAATGAATCCGAGTCGTGCCATGGCCCACAGTTCAGACCGGGGCAACACCGGAAAACGCCAGCCATAGCGCCATGCCAGCAGCACCAAGGCACATACCGGCATCACCAGGTAGCGCCCAAACAAAAAGCCGCTTGGCGACATGGCCTCGAAGACAACCTTTTGAGCCGAAAAGTTGGCTCCCCAAATCAGCACCAGCCCCAAGGCCACCAGCAGGGCCTGGCGTTGAATCCGTGAGCTGTGGGGCATGCGCAAAGGCTCAAATGACGGCAAAGTGATGCGTGCCGTCGCGCTTGAGTTGTTCGACCAGGCCAAATTCCCAATCCAGATAGGCCTGCATCGCAGCTTGTGCGTTGCTCGTGCCTTCGTAGGGGCGGCGATAACGATCGATGCGCTGAGCCAGCAAGCCCTGCTCGCCGCCGACCCAAGGTAAACCTGCGGCTTGCCATGCGGCATTACCGCCAACCAACCCGTACACGCTGGCGGATAAGCCAGCGAGCGCCAGAGCCTGGCGCAGGTCGGCCTGGGCATGGGCACTGGCCGCACCGTCGGTGCAGGTCAGCACACAGCGAGAGGGTCGAACGGCCCCTGAGTCGATTGCTCGCCGCACATCGGCGGGCAGGGTTGAGCGCAACATGCCCCAGGCTCCTTCGATGTGCCCGCGAACGAATTGCGCAGAAGTGCTCAAATCGATGACCCAGGTATTCCCCTGTCGCAACCAGCCTTGCAAATGGGCTGGTTCGATCAAGTCACCTGTAACTTGAGGCAAGCAACGCTGCTCGGCTCCGGTCTCGGACAGGTCGGCATCGCTGACCTCGTCGAGCACGGCGACCTGCCAGCCCATTTGCGCCAGCCACGATGCGCTCATGTCGGCGCGCACCTGCAAGGGGTCGATGAGGACAAAACGGGCCCCTCGAACTGCTGCGGTGTGATCGGTCTCTTGCACCAATTGGCCGCCCGGGGTCGACAGGCTGCCAGGCCAGTGACCCGCCCGGTATTCTTCGGGCGTGCGCACATCGCACAAGTAGGTGGTGCGGGTCGGGTCAGATCGCCACTGATTCAATTGATCGCGCGTCAAACGCAATACCCCGGCTCGATCGGCCACCCGCCGGGCCTCGTCCTGTGCCTGCTGCCGCTGTACAGGGGTGATGTCCTTGAACCGTCGATCAGCCCCTTTTTCCAACGGCAAGCCCGCCAGTGTCCAACCGATGGTGCCATTGCGCAATGCGGCGACCGGGTTGGGGAGACCGGCGTTGATCAGGGACTGGGTGCCAATGATCGAGCGCGTGCGGCCGGCACAATTGACAATGATGCGGGTCTTGGGATCCGGGGCCAAGGCACGGGCGCGCAACACCAGTTCGGCGCCCGGTACACTGACCCCGGTGGGGATGCTCATGGTCTGGTATTCGTCCAAGCGACGGGCGTCGAGCACGACCATGTCGGTGCCCCCTGCGATCAGGGCCTGCACTTCAGGTGCCGACAACGAAGGCGTATGGCGAATGGACTCGACCCATTCCCCGAAAGCCTTGCTGGGCGTGTTCACATCCTGAAATAACTCGGCACCTGCCTCGTGCCAGCCTTGCAGGCCACCCTCCAGCAACGACACGCGGGTGTAACCCAAGTTCTGAAGCCGTCGGACCACTTGCTCGGCCAGCCCCTCGCCATCGTCGTACACCACCACCTGAGTGTGCAGGCGGGGGATGCGGGTGCGGGCATCGATTTCGAGTCGAGACAGCGGAAAGTTCACGGCATACAAAGGGTGACACTGGGCGTAGGGGTCTTCTTCCCGGGCGTCGAGCAAAGCGATTTCTCGCCGCTCGCGCAGGGCTTGCAAGACCTCAGACACCGGCGTCACAGCCCAACCGGCTGGTGCTTGCCATGACCCCGGCGGGTTGCTGTAGCCCGATATAAATTCTTTGGCCGTCCCGTCGGGCATGAACACACTGCGACGCACCTTGCCGATGTTGGCCCCATAGACATGGATGCTGATCGAAACCCGATCGGGCAGTCCGTTGGCCACCTGATGGACATCCCCGATGGTGGGCGAAACCGCCTCGATTTCCCCCGGCATCAGAGTCTGCGATGGGCCTTGAGCCTCATAGCGGCCCCGGGCGTTCAAGGCAAAAGATTGACACACCTCTTGCCCCCGTAACATGCCCACCAGGCCCCACACAGTGTGGTTGTGGATGGGGGTCGACTGCCCCGGCCCCCAGACAAAACTGACGACCGAAAAGCGGTCTTGGGGATCCGCATAAAGCAAGTGTTGCTGATAGCGTTGCGGATCAGGCTGTGCCTGCTCGTCGGGCAACCAATCGTCGTGGTCGATCAGGTCACGCAGCAACTCGCGCCCTTCGGCCAAGGTGGTGGCCTCGTCAGCGTGGCGGTTGACCAACGCCGTCAGGCGGGCCACAAAAGCTTGCAAACGGGGGGACGGCGAGGTCCGAGCGTAGGGCATGTCCAGTTCATTCCTGTTCGATTTTGCGCTCGGCCATGACCTTGCGCATGTTGGCGATGTCGCGCTCAACCCGGGCGCGAAACTCGGCCGGGCTGCTGGCTTGAGGCTGTCCCCCGAAATCAATCATCTTCTGGCGCACATCAGGCATATCGACCACTGCGCGGATTTCGCGGTTGAGTCGCTCGACAATGGCTGGCGGAGTGCCCGCTGGCGCAATGATGCCCAACCATGACTCGTAGACCATGTTGGGGTAGGTGTCGGACACGGCCGGCACCCCTGGCAAAGGGCTTTTACCGGGTAAAGCCGTGGTGGCGATGGCGCGCACCCGCCCTTCACTGACCAATTTGGCGGTCAGCGTCATGGTATCGACCATCACGTCCAGCCGCCCGGCCAACAACTCGGTCATGGGTCCCGTGCCACCCTTGAAGGGGATGTGATTGAGGGCGATGCCCGCTTCAGATTGAATCCACTCCGTGGCCAGGTGCATGGCACTGCCGATCCCCACCGATGAATAAGTGATCTTTTGGGGGTCAGCTTTGGCCTTGAGCACCAAGTCCTGGAACGACCGGATGGGCGAGTTGGGGACCACGGCCAGAGCCAGCGGGTAAGTGGTGACGGTGCTCAGCCAAACGAAGTCGTTCACAGGCTGAAAGGGCAATGTTTTTTTCATGGCCGCTGCACTGGCCAAACCACTGGGCACAAACAACAAGGTATAGCCATCGGGATTGGCCCGGGCCACCATCTCGGCGGCAATGTTGCCGCCTGCGCCGGGCTTGTTGTCGACCACCACACTTTGCCCCAATCGGTCACCCAGCGGCTTGGCCACCAGGCGCGCAATGATGTCGGATCCTCCGCCTGGCGGGTAACCCAACAGCATCCGGATGGGTTTGTTGGGGTAGGCCTCTTGAGCCAAGACCAACACCGTGCCGCAAAGTGCGGCCAGACCCAAGCCCAATCGGGCTAACCAGCGAAAGGAAAAACGGGGTGAAAGCAAATTGTTCATGCGGGGTACCTCTTGAGTCCCCCAAGTATGGCAAAGACGCGCAACTGAGTCACCTGCCGGGTGTCACCCGCCAAGAGACGCCGTCACGGGCTCAGCCGTTTTGTGAGCCGCGGTGGGCCCAAGCCGTGGTGTGTTTTTCGACGTAGCTGAACAGCTCGTACATGATCATGGCCATGGCGCCGACCACCACCAAACCTGCAAAAGCCAGACCCATTTGCATGGCCGAACCCGCCGAAATCAGCAGGTAACCAATGCCTTCGTTGGCGGCAGTCATCTCGGACACCGTGGTGCCGACAAAAGCCAGGGTGATCGCCACTTTGAGTGAGCCATAAAAGTACGGCATGGAGCGAGGCAGGCCAACCTTGACCAGCACATCCCAACGCCGTGCCCCCAGCACCCGCAAAACATCCTCAAGCTCGGGCTCGAGGGTCGCCAGTCCGGTAGCGATGTTGACCATGATCGGGAAGAAACTGATCAAAAAGGCAGTCAGGATGGCGGGGCCGATGCCTATGCCAAACCAGACCACCAAAATCGGCACAAAAGCCGCTTTGGGCAATGCGTTAAAGGCCGTCATCAGCGGATAAACCGCGGCGTAAGCCAGACGGGATGATCCAATCACGAAGCCCAACAACACCCCGACCACGATGGCGATGCCAAAACCGGCCATGGTGACCCAAAAGGTGCGCCAGGCATGACCGGCGATCACGCCCCGAAATTCGATCAGTTGATCATAAATGCGCAACGGGCTGGGGAAGACAAACTCGGAGACCTTGAACAAGCTACACAGCGCCTGCCAAATCACCAGGGTCAAAACCAGCAGGATCCAAGGCGACCAGCGCTCGATCGATTTATTCATGTCAAACCTTCACTGGGCAATGGGGGCATCAGGACGTCGCATGGCGCCGATGTGCCCCCGCAACTCGTGCACGATATCGGTGAATTCGGGGGTGTAGGTGATCTCAAGATCGCGCGGACGCGGCAAATCGACCTCACGCTTGACGACAAAACGCCCCGGACTCTTGCTCATCACATAGACCGTGTCGGCCAAAAAAACCGACTCGCGCAAATCGTGGGTGACCAAAATCACATTGAAGCGCTTTTCCATCCAGAGGTCGCGCAATGCGCACCACAGCTCTTCTCGGGTGAAGGCGTCGAGCGCACCAAAGGGTTCATCGAGCAGCAACATTTTGGGCTCGTGGATCAGCGCCCGGCAAATGCTGGCACGTTGTTGCATGCCACCCGACAATTGCCAAGGAAATTTGCGCTCGTATCCTTGCAGTCCGACACTGCGCAGCAACTCGATGGCACGGGCCTCGTATTCGGCTTTTTTGGACTTGAAGTTGGAGCGATAAGGCTCGACGATCTCCAGGGGCAGCAAAACATTGTCGAGCGTGGTGCGCCAAGGCAAAAGTGAGGGCGCCTGAAACGCCATGCCGCTGATCTTCAGGGGACCATTCACCGGTTGACCATCGACATGGATAGAGCCACGCGTCGGAGCTTTGAGCCCGGTGGTGAGTTTCATGAAGGTCGATTTGCCGCACCCTGAAGGTCCTACGATGGCAATGAACTCGCCTTGTTTGACCTGCAAGTTGATGTCTTCAACCGCGAACTGGTTTTGCGCCAGCAAGGCCTCGTTGTAGGCCAGCCAGACATTTTTGAAATCGACGAAATTTTCGGCAATGGCAGTCATTTATTTCTTAGGCAGGATGTCAAGTTCTTTGGCGCTGGGCAGGAAGGATCCGTTCCAGACCGCATCGGGATTGATACGGGACTTGGTATTGAAAGCATCCGACACCTGGCTGGCCATCAACGCCAGACGGGGAGCTTGGAGTTGACCAAAACCCTCGGCGCGCGCATCGGGCGAATTGATCACGGTGTCGATGGCCAACTTCAAACGACGGGTTTCCAGCTCAGTGTTGATGATCCCGTCACGGGCCTTGACCGACTCGATGGCCTTGGCCGGATCGGCAATGACTTCTTTGGCCCCCTTGGTGAAGGCACTCAGGAAGGCTTTGACCGCTGCGGGATTTTCTTTGATGATCTTGGGCGTCGCAATGATCACGTTACCGTACAGCTTGACACCAAAGTCCGGGTACGGCATGACCACCACATCAGATGCTTTGACGCCACGCGCCTCGATGTTGAGCAACGAGGTGAAAGTAAAGCCCGTGATGGCGTCCACATCGCCGCGCACCAGCATGGTTTCGCGCAGCGGCGGATCCATGGCCGTCCAGTTGACGTTGGCCACCCCGTTGGCCTTGGCAAAGATGGGGAAAGCGCGACGACCGGCGTCAAATACCGGAGCGCCCAGCTTCTTTCCAGCCAAATCAGCAGGGGTCTTGATGCCCGACTTTTTCAAGGCCATGACCGAAGCCGGCGTGTTGTTGTAGACCACCATCACCGCCACCGGTTTGTTGGGTGCGTCGGGGTTGTTGGCATGGAATTCCATCAGGGCCGCCAGATCGGCAAAGCCCATGTCATAGGTCCCCGAGGCCACACGGGTCACCGCTGCGCCCGAACCGTTGCCAGCATCAATGGACACATCGAGTTTGGCGTCTTTGAAATAGCCCTTGGCGGCCGGGTGCAGGAACAAGGCCGAAGGCCCCTCAAAGCGCCAATCCAGCTGGAATTTCACCGGGGTGGTTTGCGCCAGAGCGGAAGGAGCGAAAGACGCTGTGGCGCAAGCGGCCAACAAAAACTGCAGAAAGGGTCGTTTGGTCATGAAAAAAACTCCGAAAAAAATTGAGTCGGCAGGTACCTGAAAGCAAAATCGATGCCTGTCACCAGATCATCCAAGCCCGGACCCTTGTCGGATTGTGCACAATTTTCTCGCTTCTTCAGAAAAATTTTCACCTCCAGACGACATATTGGTGCAAGTCCTAATGCCCAGTCCCGGCTTGCACCAGTTCTGGGCAGAGACTACCAAAGTACCCATCAATGCGAATCCGCTTGGCGGGCTGCATCGATCGTGGCCTGCACATCGTCCTTGGCGCCATTGAGAAACAAATTCAGCAACACGGCGGTGAGGGAAGCCAGCAAAATCCCCGATTCGATCAGGGGGTGCAAACCGTGTGGCATCCACTGCTTGAAGTTGGGGGCGATCAAGGGGATCATGCCGATGCCGATCGAAATCGCCACGATCAGGCTGTTGTGGCGGTTTTCTCTGAAGTCCACCCCGGACAGGATGCGAATCCCGGTGGCGGCCACCATGCCAAACATGACCAAGCCAGCGCCACCCAACACCACCGTGGGCAAGGACTCGACCAATGCGGCCATTTTGGGAACCACCCCCAAAGCAATCAGGATCAACCCACCCGCCACACACACATATCGGCTTTTGACACCCGTGACGGCCACCAGACCCACGTTTTGCGAGAAGCTGGTGTACGGGAAGGTGTTGAAAATGCCGCCGATCAGGGTCCCCAAGCCATCGGTGCGCAAACCACGCGCCAAAGCAGGTTGATCGACTTTGCGATCGGTCATTTCACCCAGGGCCAGAAACATGCCCGTCGATTCGATCATGACCACGATCATGACCAGCGTCATGGTCAGAATCAGGATGGGGTCAAAGACCGGCATCCCGAAAGAGAACGGCATCACGATGCCCACCCAGTCAGCCTTAGCCACTTTGTCAAACGTCATCAAGCCCATGCTGGTGGCGACCACTGCGCCAATGACAATGCCCAACAGAACCGAGATGTTGGCAATGAACCCTTTGGCAAACTTGGCAATCAACAGAATCGACACCAGTACGATTGCCGCAATGCCCACCCCGGTCAGGTCGGCGTACTTGGGGTTGGGCATTTTGGGCAACAAAGCCAGGTCTTTGGGCACCGGGGGCAAGGCCGACCCCGGTGCGGTGGCCGCCGCCGCTGCGGCATCAAGCCATTGCTTGTGTTCGGGGTTGACGATGGACGGTGCGGTAGGGCCGAAGGGATTGCCAAAAATCCAGTTGATGCCGATGCGCATCAGGCTGATGCCGATGACGGCAATGATCGTGCCCGTGACCACAGGGGGAAAGAACCGCAGCATTCGGCTGACCCATGGGGCAATCAAGATCGAAATGATCCCCGCCCCGATGATGGCACCAAAAATCAGGCGGGCTCCCTCGGTTCCCGAGACGCTGCCGGCCATGGACACCATGGGCGCCACTGCCGCAAAGGTCACCCCCATCATCACGGGAAGACGGATGCCAAACCACTGGGTCATGCCCCAGGACTGAATCAGGGTCACCAATCCGCAAACAAACAGATCGGCCGAAATCAGCATAGCCACCTGGTCGGGGCTGAGCTTGAGGGCCCGACCGACGATCAAAGGCACTGCCACAGCACCCGCATACATCACCAAGACATGTTGCAAGCCCAGGGCAAACAATTTGCCGTTGGGCAAATGCTCGTCGACTGGATGAACGCTCGTGCTCATAGGGTTCTCCTTGAAGTATGAAAGTGGCACCGGATATCGTGGACAGAACTGTATACAAATAACCTTGGCATTCGACAGGGTATAAACCCGAATACCATGTATACTTAAATATTAATTTTAAACACCATGAAAATCCACCTCTGGGTCTGGGCGCCGTTGCACTAGCTGCCATCCCAATCCCCCATGAAAACATCTCGACTTAAGATCAGCCCATGAATGCTCTGCTCTCAGGTCTGGCGCCGGTGTTGGCCCCTCAAGGTTTTTTGCGTGCTTCCATCAATCTGGGCAATCCGATCCTGGCCCACCGGGACGCTCAGGGGCAGCCTCAGGGTGTTTCCGTCGATTTGGCGACCGAGCTCGCTGCCCAACTCGGGGTTGAGCGGGTCTGCGTGGTCCATGACACTGCTGCCGCTTCGGTCCAAACGGTGCGCGAAGAGCGTGCCGATGTGGGTTTTTTTGCCATCGACCCGCAACGGGCACAAGGCATTGCCTTCACGGCCCCCTATGTCTTGATCGAGGGCAGTTATGCGGTGCCCCGCGAATCTGCGATACAAAGCCAGGACGATGTCGATCGGCCTGATGTGCGCATCGTGGTGGGTGCAGGCAGTGCTTACGATTTGTACTTGAGCCGTGTGATCCGGCAAGCCGAATTGGTTCGTGCACCTTCCTCACCCGCCGTGCTTGCGCATTGCATGGCCCATGGGTGCGAGGTGGCCGCAGGGGTGAAACAACAGCTCGAATTCGACCTGCAGCGCCATGGAGGGTTTCGGATGCTGCCGGGGCGATTCATGGTCATCGAGCAAGCCATGGGGTTATCCGCCACTGTTGGAGCTCAAGCGAGGGACGCATTGGTCGATTTTGTCGAACGCATGAAACGAACCGGGTTTGTGGCTGAGGCGCTGCGGCGGCATGACATCGCAGGCGTCAGTGTCGCACCCCCATCGGCCTGAGACTCAGGCCATGACCAGCCCCCCGTCCACATGTATCAACTGGCCGGTGATGAAACTGGCCTCCGGGCTGGCCAACAAGACGACGGCACCTGCCACATCAGAGGGCGTGGCAACCCGCCCCAATGGCGTCTGACGCAAAATCTGTTCGCGCACCGATTCGGGCGTGTGATCGCTGGCTCGGGTGCCCTGCACCAGACCTGGAGCCACCGAATTGACCCGGATGCCCAAGGGCCCCAAATCGGCCGCCATCTGGCGGGCCATGCCCACCAGAGCAGATTTGGCGGTGGCGTAATCGGCATACGCAATGGTGGGGCGAGTGACCAGATCGGTCGCCATGATCACCATGTTGGCTCCCGATCGACCGCGCATCAGCGGTAAGGCGGCCTGGGACAGATCAAAACATGCCTTGACCGATCCATCGATCTGGCGCTGCACATCGCCCCAGGACAACTCCCAAAATCGATCACGCTGGTCGGGATCAAACCGGTAGGGGGCAAATGCGTTATGAACCAGCACATCGATAGCCCCCATCTCCAGGCCGACCTGGTCCACCAAGCCCTGGACCTGATGGGCATCGGTGAGATCTGCGGCCAAGGCCCAGCCATCTCCGCCCAACTCTTGGCAGCGGGTGGCCACTTGTGCAGCCAATTCGTGCTGTTGATGGTAGTGAATCACCACCCGAGCCCCCCGGGCGGAAAAAGCCATGGCTATCGCGGCCCCGATCCCGCGGCTGGCACCAGTGACCAGTACCACCCGGTCAGACCAATCCATGGACATGCCAGATTGGCTCATAGCAGGTCGGTGGCCACCACCGCTCGCATGTCGGGCACACGCTGGATCATGCCGACAGCGTGATAAGCCTGTGCACCCTTTTGCAGTGCCTCGATATCGATCGCGCCCAGCCCATGGCGCTGGGTCAGCGGCGAAGTCGCCGACAGGTTGCGCAAGCGAATGATTTCGCGATTGAGTTCAATGTTTTGACCATCGATGGCTTTTTTCTGTGCCACCTGGGCCGCCAACTCAGGCTGGGCCATCATCCACTGTGCGCTCTCACGCCAGGCTTTGATGAACGCGCGCAGCGCTTCCTTGTGCTGCAAATAGGTGGCCTCACGCACGACCAAGACATCACTGGTCAGTGGCAGCCAATCACGGACTTCCATCACATTCACATCTTTCAATCCACGATGGCGGGCTACCGCCAACCCGGTGTCGGTAGCGGCTGTGGCGTCGACCTGCCCTTGCATCAAGGGGGCGAAATTGAGCAAACCGGTCACGACCACCGTGATGTCACTTTCTTTCAATCCGGCTTGCGCCAGCATCAGTTGCAAATTTTGACGGGTGCCGCTGGATAAGCTGTAGACCCCGACCTTCTTGCCTTTGAGATCGGCAGGCCGATGAATGCCAGATGACTTCAGACTGACCACGTTGAACACATTTTGCGGATAGATGTCGTAGATCACCCGCAGCTTTTCGCCCTTGTCCAGGGCGGCGAACAAAGAACCCGGATCCGTAAATGCCAAGTCGGCTTGCCCGCTGAGCAAGTTGCGCAGGGCATCCCCCCCACCGGCGCCAGGCAACATCTGCAAATCGATGCCCTGCCGGCGAAAAAAACCCTGCTCCTCTTCGGCCAGCAAATGGGCGATCTCAGTGATCGGCTTGCTCCACAACGCCAATGCCATTTTTCTCCAAGGCGCTTGGGCCCAGACTCCGGGCACAGTCAGGCCAACCCCCAAGGCCAACAATTGGCGACGCGTACCCTTCGAACAAAAAAGTGTCATGCTCAAGACTCCATCCGGTTGAAATTTTCACGCTCTGCCGGTTCACGCTGGCGCAACAGGTGCTGCTCCCACAGCACCAGCCCTTGATAGGACCCATACCCCAGCAGGGTGATATTGATCAGCACAGCAAACATCATGGGGGTGTCCATCGACCCTTGGGCGGCGATGATGAGGGCACCCAGCCCACGGGTGGCTCCGATGAATTCACCCACGATCGCCCCGACCCAAGACAGCACCAACGACACCCGCAGGCCTGTCAGGATGGCTGGCAAACCGGCAGGCACCTTGAGCAACCACAGGGTTTGCCAGCGACTGGCGTGCATGAGTCGAAACAGATCAAGGCTTTGGCGATCGACATGGCGCACACTGGTCAGCGTGTTTTCGAGCAAGGGAAAAAAACACACCAGTGCGGTGATGACCACCATGGGCGTGGTGCCAAAGCCCATCCACAATAACAACAAAGGAGCCAGAGCCAGCTTGGGCATGACTTGGCTGGCGACCACATAGGGCATCAGGATGGCTCGCCAGCGCTCGGATTCACCCAGGACGACCCCGGCAGCAAAGCCCAAGGCACTGCCCAGCAGCCATCCCAACACCACTTCCAGGCAGGTTTGAGCCACATGCCCGACAAAAAATCCATTGGCCCAACTCTGCCACCAGGCTTGCGCCACCCGGCTGGGCGCAGGCAACACCAAGGCAGACCATTGCAATGCATGGGCGCCCCACTCCCAGGCCAATAACAAGGCCAAGGCGAGAGACACTGAGGCCAAGCGTGTCATGGACTTCAATCGTGATAAGGGGCGTGCCGCTCGGCATCGGCCACCAGCGATTGCTCGACTTCGACCCAGCGCAACAGATCGCGCAGGCTGTGGCCGCCATCGTGGTGCCAGCCTGCTTCCAGAGCGGTCATGGCCCCCACGGCACACAGACGGGTCACACCGGCCAGCCCAAGCCGTGTCGCCAGCACAGGCCATTCTTCCGGTGTACAGGCCAGTCCCACGGTTTGTAACCAACGGCGAGCGGGCGCGATGTGCTTGCAGACGTCGTCAAAGTGGTCAAACGCCACCACCAGGACATTGCGCAGCCCAGGACCGGGGACCAAAGGCACAGGGGAATCGGCATACGCCACATCGCCCCCTGACCCGGCATACCACACGCCCCCCGGTCGCCATTCTTGTTGGTGACGCCACTCTGCCAAGGCCAATGATTCGGCCTCATCCGGCGGACGTCGAGGGTGTCGACTCTGCTGATTGCTCAAGGCCTGCGCCAGGCGCTCGGCCCACTCGCGCGGGGACACACGTCCGCCTCGCTGTACATAAAACACGTGGGGTGAGTAGCATCCCCCTTGATCGTGTCGGGCCACATCCTGAGCGGCCGCCAGTGCCAATTCGGGACCCTGCCGGGCACTCAAGCTGCTGGCACCAATCAGGCCGAAACTGAGTTTGTGGCCATGGGGCAAAAAACGCACGCCGGCAGGCAACCGCTGGCGCAAGGCCTGCAAAGTTTCGTCACCCCCGTAAGCAATGACTGCCTCGGTCTGTGACAAAGCGGCCGACTCCAGCGCCAGATCACCGCCCGGCCACCACAACAGGGCCAGGGCATCGCGCCAGCGCGGTTCGACTTGCACCAGCACCTGAACAAAAAAGGTAGCAAAGATCGGTTCTGAGCTGGAAAGCTTGCCCACATTGGCTGCTTTGGCCAGCAGGCCACAGACCAGGCTCCACAAAGGCAGTGCCGGCACATTACCCGCCCACAGGTGCAGCAGAGGATCGGGCCCCATGGCCATCGCCCAACCCCCTTTGACCAGTGGTTGCAATTCGTCGAGCACTTTGGGATTGGGCAGGTCCTCGGCCACAAATCGGTGCAGACCCTGAGCGCGAAAGGTTTTGAGGTAACGGTTCAGATTCAGGCGAACCATGTCGATATCCAGGTCACATGCCCGAGCCAATAAAAGGTCCAGGGTGCTGCGAGCCGGATCTTGAGGATCGAGCAATCGCGCCACTGCGGCATCGATGCGGTCGATGATCTGACTCAGGTTCATCGTGCGCAAGTGCAAGTCGGCCTGCTGTCGCACCGTTTGAATCACGCTGCGGATTTGATCGGCACAGAGCACGGGCACCTGGATGCCCGCCCAAGACGGATCACCCGGATCGAGTTCGCGCCACTGCACGGCGTCGGGTTCCAAGCCGGGCAAATGCCCAACGCGAAAAAGCATGCTCATGCGTGGGCCACCCGCAAAAAATCCTCGACAGCCAGCGAGCAACCCTTGGCCTGCGCCCCTTGGGCGCGCCCCAAAAGCACAAAGCCATCGGCTTCGGTGTGACCCAAGTCTTCGGTCAAGATGGTCAGCACCGAATTGAAATTGCCCAGATCGGTGTGCGCCAGGATCCCCGTCTGACCTGCAGGCACTTCCAGACCGGATAGCGGGTCAAGCACCCGGGTCCGAATCCAATGGGGACCGCGTTTGACGACGGGCTGCAGCTGTTGCCCGTTGTCGTAGAACTGGGTGCTGAGCTCGGTCATGCCGTACATGTTCAGACAGTCTGCTGCTGCAACGCCGAAAGTCTGCCCCAATGCGCCGTAAAAATCCGCCGGGCTGAGTTCACGCGACTGCCCCTTAAAGCCGCCGGTGTCCATGATGCAACTGCCCGTGGGCAGGTCAAATCGCAGCCCCTTTTCCTGCAAGGCATCCACCAGGTGTACCAAGCTGTAACTGGCGCCCAGCAATAAAACAGGCTGGCCTCGCTCACAAGTGTCTTGCAAATCCCGAACCGCTGCCTCTAGGCGCAGACCTTGCGCATCGATGTAATGGTCGCTCCCGGGGGTGCCAAATTCAGCACGCGCCAGAGCCAGGTAGTGGGCCAGGGAAGAATGGGGCATGAGGTCTTCCCCCGGAAAGCACACCATCACCCGCATCCGATCGACGCCCCGCATGACTTGACGCTGAAAGTTTTGCCGCATCGACATGTCGTAGACCTGCAAATGCGGGTGATGGTGGTGTCCACGGACATCGCCACGGCTGGTGCCGCTGGTCATGAACACGCGCTGGCAGAGTTCGATCGGGTGTGAGCTCAGGGTCAGGTCTTTGAAGGCATTGATGGGCACCGCCGGAATCTCGCGCCAATCGCGCACCGTGCGCGGGGTGCGACCACGTTGCTGGCAAACACGCTGAAATGGCAGGTTGTGGCGAAACTGGTGGGCAAAGAGGCGCAGGGCCAAGCCATTGAACGTTTCATCGTCACCTTCAGGTGCGGCGATGAACTTCAGAAGATCTTGCAACAGGTCGGGGTCCACGGCATTCCTTTTGGGCTGACGATACGCTCCGAAAAGGGGGAGATGCCGAGGCGGGCACACTGCTCTTCTTACGTCGGCATGATCCGATTCAAGTTCGCGGGTTCGGCGTTTCCATCTCAGCGCTTGGTTGTATTCAGACCAAGCACACCCCGGAGCGTGTTCATATTGTAAGACATGTCCGCGGCCGCACCTTCAAAGGGCCCACTTGACCTGCAAACCCAACACCCAATGGCGCGGCAAAGCCGGTTCGTAGAAGCCGCCTCCCGAGTTTTGGTTGACGATCACCGAACCGATCACCCGCTTGTCCATGAGGTTATCCACCGCCAAATAGGGCTCCGCACTGCCCCAGGCCCAACTCTGGCGATGGCGCACTTTCAAGTGGACCAGGCCATAGCCCCCAGCCGCAGCGGTGTTGGCATCGTTGGCCCAGATGCGCGACCGGCCCAACCACTCCAGGCTTGCCTGCCAACCGGGCATCGATACCTTGCCATCCCACCCGGTTTGGGCCCAATGCAGACCCAGGTGAGCCCATTGATCAGGGGTGGCAGGAAGACGGTTGTCGCCCGCAACAGCACCAAACGACTGGCTGTAGACCGCCCGCATTGCGGTCAGCGAGGCCTCGGTCCTGAAGCGGCGGCCCCAAAGCTGCTGGGCACTGAACTCCAAGCCCTGACGGCTGGTCTGAGTGGCGTTGGTGAAAGCTGTTCTGCCCCCCTGGGACAGATCGGTGACGATCTCGTTGTGAGTCTGAATGTCGAAAACCGCAAGATTTAAACGAGTGCCCTGCCCGGGTGCGTATTTGGCCCCCACTTCGAAATGCTTTGTCGTCGCCGCCAACAACCGCGTGTTGAAGCTGCCCGTGATCTGCCGGATGCCATTTGTAGTGACGATGCTATAAGCCGTCTCAGCCAAGGTGGGGGTTTCAAAGCCCCGACCGGTATGGGCATAAACATTCCAGCTGGGCGTGGCGTGCCAGGTCAGCCCCAACACCGGATTGGTGGCTTGGTAAGTGACCCGACCAGAGCCGTCTTGGCCATCGTTGAAATATTGATCTGTGCTGCGCAAAGTCACCCGACTGTGTCGAGCCCCGGTGACCAGCGTCCAGCGGTCTGACAACAACCAGTTGGCTTGACCAAATAAGGCGTTGGCGTTAGCCTGATTCCATTCATTGCGGGTCGGAGCCCCACTGAATTGACCGGCAACCGAGAGTCCCCGTTGGCGCTGCTCGCCCGATTGATCGGCATCCAGCCCGATCGTCCACTGCACCGGCACCGCCACATCGTGCAGACCTTGGAGACTCAACCCCAGCCCGTGGAACTGGCGATCGAGGCTGATCCAGGTGTTGCTGGACTGGAATTGCAGATTGCTGCGGTCGCCCCGATAGAGCCGGGTGTTGAGCACCAGATCGCCTTGGATCCGGTGATTCATGACCCAACCTACCTGCTCTTGATGGACGGTTTTTCGGGTGCGTGCCGTGAGGGCATTGTTTCCTGCCAATTGGGGCGCACTCAGCTGGGCCAGGGACAAGCCCAAGGGGTCCAGAGCCAGGGGCATGTTGAACAGGTTGACGACAAACTTGTGCCGGGTTCCGGGGGCACTGTCCAAGGTAATGACCGAATTGAGTTGCTCGCGTCGGGCAGCGCTGTTCTCGCGATAGCCGTCGGTGCTGAAAGTGCTGTAATCGGCCACCACCCCGGCCTGTCCGGTTCGTCCGCTCAGTTGCCAATCGCTGCGCAGCAGACCGAATGAACCGACATACAGCTGGGTCAGGGCTTCGGGCTGATTCCCCGCCTCGCGGGTGAAAGTCTGGATGACACCACCGGCGGCATTGCCATAGATTTGCGCCAAAGGGCCCGTCAGCACCTCGATGCGATCGACCGACGTCAAGCTGACAGTAGACGCCTGGCCCTGACCATCGGGCGTGGTGGCCGGGATGCCATCGGCGATCAGGCGAATGCCGCGCAAGCCAAACGGTGCCCGAGCGCCAAAACCCCGGATCGAAATTTGCACATCCTGCGCATAATTGTTGCGATTGAGAGCCACCACCCCAGGCACGGTGGTCAGCACATCGGACAGATTGACCTGAGGACCCGACGATCGAATGCGCTCGGCCTCGATCACCTGAATCGAAGCAGGAGCATCAAATTGCTTTTGCTCGATCAGACCTCCACTCACCACGACCTCAGGCAAGGTCTGAATGCTCGCTTTTGTTTGAGCTTGGGTCGCCACGGCACACAAGGTCAAACCGCCGATGATCCAGGACTGCATGGGGGTTCAGGGTTTGAGGTGAGCGAAAAAATGGGACATGGCTTTGAGATCGGACTCGGGGATGCCATAAATCGAAGCCGACATGATGGGGTCACGCCCGACCGCCTGGTTGGATTGCATGGCTCGCATTGCATGGATCAGGTAGTCTTCGCGCTGTCCGGCCAATCTGGGCATTTGCTCACGCCCCACATAAGTGGCCAGGTGGCAAATGCCACACCGAGTCTGTTGCGCCAATTGCTGACCGCGCTCGTGCAAGGCGTTGTCGCGAGCCCGGGGTTGCGGCTGCAGGGGCTGTTCGGCAAAGAAACGCGCCATGTGGCCGATATCTTCATCGGACACCCCATCGAGCACCGCCTTCATGGCCGGGATGTCTCGCACACCTTCACGGATCAAAACCAATTGGTTTTCGAGGAAAAGCCGGGGCTGGGCAGCCAGCGAAGGGATGTTCTCGATCTGAGAGTTCCCCTTTGGACCGTGACAGGCCGTGCAAGCCTGCAAACGCTGCGCCAGGGGTTGCGCCCAAGAAAAAGGGGCGGCCAACCAGGCCACCCCACACAGGACCGAAGCCCTTAAAAAATCAGCAAAGCGCATGGATCACTTGGCGTAAGAAACGCGGTAAATCACACCCGATTGCTCATCGGCCACCAACATCGAACCGTCAGCCATCTGATGCAGGTAAGCCGGTCGGCCTGAGAAAGTCTGGTCGACAGGATTCAGAAAGCCGGTCAGGAACGGTTCGACCTTGGCATTCTTGCCGTCGGCATCGGCACGCACCACCACCACATCAAACCCAATCTTGGTGTTGCGGTTCCAGGAACCTTTGCGAGCCACGAACATCGCGTTGCGATACTCGGCCGGGAACATGCTGCCGGTATAGAACTTGGCGCCCATGTTGGACGCGTGGGGGCCCATCAGGGCCACCGGTTGCTCGACACCCTGGCAGGCGTTGTCTTTCTTGATATCCGGATCTGGCAGATTGCCCTGGTGGCAGAAGGGGAAGCCGTAATGCCCGCCGACCTTCAAGCGATGCAGGGTGTCATGCGGAGTGTCGTCGCCCATCCAGTCGCGTCCATGGTTGGTGAACCAAAGCTCTTTGGTGATGGGGTGCCAGTCAAAGCCCACGGTATTGCGCACGCCTGTGGCCAGCACCTCCATGCCACTGCCGTCGGGGTTGTAGCGGCGGATTTGGGCGTACTCCTGGGTGGGCAATTGGCAGATGTTACAAGGTGCGCCAAAAGGCACATACAGCTTGCCATCGGGACCAAAGGCGATGTATTTCCAGTTGTGATGCTTTTGCGGCGGCAGGTTGAAGCGGGCCGTGATGTCTTCGGGTGCAACTTGGGGATTTTGATGGATGCCTTTGTAAAGCAAAACCTTGTCCACCGCCATCACGATCAGATCGCCGTCTTTATAGGCGACGGCCGGTTGATCGAGTTTGTCCACCAGCACACGGGCGCTGCGCTGGCCACCCGCATCGGTGATTTCATACACCCGACCCAATGGGCGCGTGCCCGCATAGTATTTGCCGTTATCGCCTTGGGCGATGGCGCGAACGCCAGGCACGCTGTCGGCCCAGACTTCGATCTTGAAGCCAGCAGGGAGTTTGAGGCGACTCAAGTCGATGTCAGCCGCTTTGGTGGCGGTCAACTTGGCTGCATGTGGAGCCAGGGTGGATGTGGCCATGCTGTCGGGCATGCCCTGCTTCCAGGCCGGTTGCTGGGCATGACCCGAAAAGGCCAAGGCGGCGCAAGCCATCAGACCAAACTGCAGGATGTTTTTCATTTGTGATCTCCTTGTGTCAGGGCGGGATTGTTTTGCTTTTCAATTGATCAACAACAAGGTCGAGAAAAGCCCTTGAACATGACAAGACTTTCCCCGACCTTTGTGTAAACACGATGAAAACACAAGCATGTGCCCCCTCACATCAATGAAAACCCTTGGCCGACTCAAAAGACTGTCTCCTCTTGGACATCCTGACCCTGACGAATCAAATGATCGAAGGCACTCAGCGCAGCCTTGGCCCCCTCACCGGCGGCGATGACGATTTGCTTGAACGGCACTGTGGTGACATCCCCAGCCGCAAAAACCCCGGTCAGGTTGGTCTGGCAGCGTTCGTCAATCACGATCTCGCCCATGCGGTTGAGCTCTACCGTGCCCTGCAAAAACTCGGTGTTGGGGACCAAACCAATTTGCACAAAGACACCTTCAAGCGCCAGGGTTTGCTCGACCCCGCTGGCGCGATCAAGCCAGCGCAAGCCGTTGACCTTTTGGCCGTCCCCTTTGATCTCCAAGGTCTGCGCCTGGGTCAAAATAGTCACATTGGGCAGGCTTTTCAATTTGTTAACCAACACCGCATCGGCTTTGAGTTGGTCACCAAATTCGATCAAAGTGACATGGGCCACGATGCCTGCCAGGTCAATGGCGGCCTCCACCCCCGAATTGCCACCGCCAATCACGGCAGTGCGCTTGCCCTTGAACAACGGGCCATCACAATGCGGACAATACGCCACCCCCCGGTTTCGGTACTCGTCCTCTCCAGGCACCCCCACCTTGCGCCAGCGTGCGCCAGTCGAAAGGATCAGGCTGCGGGCTTGGAGCAAGGCGCCGTTTTGCAACTCGACGCCAATCATCCCGCCTTGTGTTGCCGGGATGATGCGCGCCACCTTTTGGCGCGGCATCAAGTCCACGTCGTAGGCCTTCATGTGCAAATCGAGCGCTGCTGAAAACTTAGGCCCGTTGGTCTCCAGCACCGAAATGTAGTTCTCGATTCCCAGCGTATCGTTGGTCTGACCACCGATGCGCTCGGCCACCACTCCCGTGCGGATGCCTTTGCGGGCCGCATAGACAGCGGCGGCAGCACCGGCCGGTCCTCCACCGACCACCAGCATGTCATAGGGGGGACGTTGGGCCATTTCGGACGCCTGTTGCTCGGTCGAGCGCGTGTCGAGTTGGGCCAAGATGTCTTCCAGGCTCATCCGGCCCGAGGCAAAAAACTCGCCATTGCGCAACACCAACGGCACCGCCAAAATGTTACGGCGCTGCACTTCTTCCTGATACAGCGCACCATCGATCACCGTGGTCTCGATGTGCGGATGGACCAATGCCATCAGCGCCAAGGACTGAACCACATCGGGACAGTTGTGGCAACTCAGGGACATATAAACCTCGAAGTGGTGCTCGCCACTGAGCTGCCGCACATGCTCCAGCACCTGCGGCTCGACCTTGGGCGGGTGGCCACCGGCCCACAACAGAGCCAGCACCAGCGACGTGAATTCGTGCCCCAGGGGCACGGCAGCAAAGCGCAGCCGTGCAGGGCTGCCCTGCCGTGCGATGGTGAACGATGGCCGCCGCTCGGCAACACCATCTTCGCGCAGCGTGATCAAGGCAGACATAACGGATAGAGTCCGAAGCAACTCACGCAGTTCTGCAGCAGCTGCGCTGTCGTCCAGACTGGCGACCAATTCAACGGGCAGAGTCAGGCGCTGCAAATGAGCTTGCAATTGGGTTTTGAGGGTGTCGTTCAGCATGAGGAGCTCCAGAATTTCACGGTTTGGGGTCAGGTCAGCGCGGCATCCACCGGGTTCATGAGGGCGATCCGCCCGAAGCATGCAGCGCTGGGTGGGGCGTCAGATCTTGCCGACCAGATCGAGAGAGGGCGCCAGTGTTTCGGCACCGGGGGTCCACTTGGCCGGGCACACCTGACCAGGATGGGCGGCGATGTACTGGGCGGCTTGAACCTTGCGCAACAACTCTTTGGCATCGCGTCCGATGCCGTCGTCGGTGATTTCCACCGCCTTGATCACACCCTCGGGGTTGATCACGAAGGTGCCACGCAGGGCCAGGCCTTCGGACTCGACCATCACATCAAAATGGCGGCTCAGGGTGCCCGTGGGGTCAGCGATCATGGGGTACTTGATCTTGCCGATGGTCTCCGAAGTGTCGTGCCAGGCCTTGTGGGTGAACTGGGTATCGGTGGACACCGAGTAGATTTCGACGCCCATCGCCTTGAAAGTGTCATAGTGATCAGCCAGGTCGCCCAACTCGGTCGGACAAACAAATGTGAAGTCGGCGGGGTAGAAGAAAAGCACCGACCATTGACCCTTCAGGTCCTTTTCGGTGAGGGTCGTAAATTGACCGTTTTGATAGGCGTTGGCTTTGAACGGCTGGATGGTGGTGTTGATAAGAGCCATGGTGTTTTCCTTTCAGGGTTTTGGTTTATTTATTAATGAATTCAATCGAAAATGAAGAATCCATAGCCAGAAGTTTAAAGACGCACCAGGGTTTACGCCAATACTTATTTTTAATCCCGTCAATAGCAATTACAAATCCAATAGATTTTATTAATTATCAAATCAGGGCCTTTTGGCGGACTGCGCCAGGGACCGGCAACCCGATAAACTCTGCCTTTTCTTATTCAGCCTAACCTCACACCATGACCTTACGCATCCACGGCATACCCGCCTCGCGCGCCATCCGCCCTTTGTGGGCCGCCACCGAGCTCAATCTGAACTTTGAACATGTGATGACCGATTACAAAGGCGGGGGCAGTCGCACCCCTGAGTTTTTGGCGATCAACCCCAACGGGCACATCCCGGCGCTGGAGGATGACACGCCCTCCGGGCAGGTGGTCGTGTGGGAGAGCATGGCTTGCGCCCTGTATGTCGCCAAAGCGCACGGCAAGGGTGACGGATCAGACCTGTCTTGTGCCAACCTGAAAGAAGAAGGTGAAGCCCTGCGCTGGGCATTCTGGAGCATGACCGAGCTCGAAAAAGACGCATTGACGGTGCTGATGCACCGCATGGCGATGCCCGAAGCCGAGCGCAAGGCCGATCTGGCAGAAGCCGCCGAGGGGCGGTTGCGGGTGCCATTGCGTGTGCTTGAAGGGGTGCTGGCGACTCAGGCTGCCGTGGGGCTGGAGTACCTGTGCGCCGCACGCTTTACCATTGCCGACCTGTGCGTGTCCAGTGTTGGCATGTGGATCCGACCGTCCTCGGGGCTGATGACCGAGTTCCCGCTGACTGCAGCCTGGCTCAAGCGTTGCCTGGACCGCCAGGCCCATCAGGCGGCCCGCAAGCTCGGACGCTGAGTCGGCTTTATTGCGGTTGCAAATTCATCGCCCGGGCAATCGCTCGGTAACGCGCGGTGTTGTCGGCATAAATCTTGGCCATGGCGGCCAAGGGCTGTGGCCGGGGCACGATCATGGCCTGATCTTCAAGGGCTGCCCGAACGGCGGGGTCATTGGCCACTTCGCTCAGTGCCTTGTGCAAAGCCTGAACCACGGGCTCTGGCGTGTCTTTGTGCACAAAGTAGCCGGCCCACATGTCAAACACAAAGCCTTTGAGCCCTGCGCCATCTTGCAGCGGCGGTGACTTCTTGAAGTAATCTTGTCGATCAGCGGACAACACCACGGGCGCCTTCAACTTGCCTTCCTCAACCAGTTGAACGTATCCCTTTCCATAGACTGTCATGAAAATGTCCACCTGGCCAGCCATCAGGTCCTGGATGGCGGGTGCGCCTCCTTTGTAGGGCACATGGGTCATCTCGATGCCTGTCACTTTGGACAAGTGCTCACCCAAGAGGTGATACATCGACCCTGGTCCCACACTGGCGTACGTGATCGGTTTGTTGCCGGCGGCAGTTTTGCGTGCAAGCGCCAAAAACTCATCGGCGTTGCTGGCTGAAAAATCTTTGCGTGCCAACATGACCAAAGGGTTGACCGTGATCATCTGCACCAAACGGAAATCCTCGGGCTTGTGCTTGATGGCTGCGTTCGACAGAGGAGCCAGGATCAGTTCGTTTGGCGATCCCTGAAAAATCAGGTGTCCGTCGGCTGGGCTATTGAGCACCTTTTGGGCCGCGATGGCGCCACTGGCCCCGCCCAAGTTTTCAACGAGGACGGTTTGACCCAAATGTTTGCCCAGTGTGGTGTTGAGGGTGCGTGCGATCACATCAGAAACGCCGCCAGCCGGGTATGGCACCATGAGTGTCACGGGTTTGTTGGGAAAGCTTTGGGCCAAGGCCGAAGCCAAAAAGCCGGCACTTAAACCGAGTGTGGCAATCCATTTTCTAAAGAGATTCATGGTCGTCTCCTGTGCTGTTTATTCAGCATGTTGGTTATGGGAATACTTGATTGTGAAATCCGATTATGATGATGTCAAATGCATTTTTTGATAGGTATTTTTAACCAAAAAAGCATAGATCATGACTCTGATCCAACTGAAACATTTTGTGACTTTGGCTCAACAAGGCTCATTCGTTCGAGCCTCCCGGGTCCTGCACATGACACAACCGGCTTTGAGCCGCAGCATCAAAAGTCTCGAGGACGATTTGGGTCAATTGCTGTTTGATCGGGTGGGGCGCAGGATTGAGTTAACGGCCTTCGGGCAAGTCACGCTCGATCGAGCCCAAGTCTTGCTCAATGACGCCCACGGGTTGCTCCACAGTGGCAAGGGCTTGCAAAGCAATGACAACGGAAGGCTGCGGCTGGGTCTGAGTTCGGGCCCCGGCGCAATCTTGAGTGCGCCTGTGTTGGCTCATTTTGCGCGACACTTTCCCCGTTTTCAAATCGACATCTTCCGGGCCAACACACCCACCTTGGCGCAGATGTTGCGAGACCGTCAGGTTGACGCTTTGGTGGCCGATGTGCGAGCCTTGTCACCCGCCCCTGACCTCAAGGTGGGCGAAGTGTACGAATTGGAGGGCGGCTTTTTGGTCCGCCCGGACCACCCCCTGCGCCGCAAACGCAAGGTGGCGCTTTCGGACATCCAAACTTATCCGGTCGCATCGACCCAGCTCAGCGACGAGTTGGCACGGATTTTGGTGGAGCGATACGGAGAGGCGGCTCACCCGCACACTTTGGTGCGCCTGACCAGCGACGAGATCACTCACTTGCAAGAGATGGCCCTGACGACGGATACCGTGGTGCTGGCGGTTGAGGCGGCGTGTCCGGCTTTGGTTCCTTTGCCCATTCGCCCGGCCCTGGACGCACGTGCGCGCTTTGCACGGGTGACTTTGACCCGGCGCAGCGAAGCGCCACACCTGCAAGAAATCAGTGACGTGATGCGTCAAGTGTTCGCTCAGGCCAAGCCGGAACGCCAAAAGCCGTAAACCAGGGTCAACGCACAGCCCACGCCCAAGGCGGGCACCAAACGGGTGGCTGGTTGGGTCAACATCACGGCCAGGCTGGCTGCCCCGATCGATAATCTGACCCATAACGGCACGTCGCCCAACATGCCCGAAGGAAAAATCAACAAACGCGCCGTCAAGCCAGCCATGAGGGCGTAGGTGACCGCAGTCACCCACTTGAAGAATTCACCCTCGGCCCGAACGCGACCTGAAAAGAACGCACCGCCCGCCCGAAAGGCGTAATTCGCCAGTGCGGCCCCCGACAAGGCTGCCCATGCCAATTCCCATGGCACATCGTTTGCAATCATGCAGACTCCTTCCGACGTCGTTGGCGCCAGCGCTCAATGGCATAGGCCAGACTGCCACCGACCAAGGCCGTGAACAACAAACTCGTGGCGCTGTCGATGAGGTTAAACAAAGGCATGAGCAATGCCCCCAGGCCAGCAGCCCA